>Ga0105049_10008969_pt1 | contig 11540 bp, 6 predicted proteins | sample MAT06_FD_78087 | JGI IMG/M metagenome (GOLD analysis project Ga0105049, IMG submission 78087) | Freshwater microbial communities from Lake Fryxell liftoff mats and glacier meltwater in Antarctica - MAT-06 | ecosystem: Environmental > Aquatic > Freshwater > Ice > Liftoff microbial mat | place...
CGAAAAATTTGCCGGCCGGCCTTTGCCCGCCGAGAAGAACCGGGTGATCGAACTGGCCTGTGGCAGTGGAACGTTGTTCGCTGTCACGACCGGATATACGGGTGAGCGCGGATTCGAAGTGGTCTTTCCCGCAGAGGAGGCCGGCGCGGTCTGGGAGGTCCTGCTTTCCGCCGGGGCCCGGCCCTGCGGACTCGGTGCGCGCGACACCTTGCGATTGGAAATGTGTTACCCGCTGAACGGTTCGGATCTGTCGCCGGATCGCACGCCCTTGGAAGCCGGGTTGGGATTTTTTGTGGATTTGGAGAAGGAACGTTTCGTCGGTCGGGACGCGCTCCTCAAACAAAAGTCAGCCGGACTGGGCGTTAGACTCGTAGCTATTCGTGTGGAAGAAAAGTCCCCGCCGATTCGTTCGCATTACCCGGTTTATTCCGATGGGGAACGCGTGGGCGAGACCAGCAGCGGGGCGCTTTCGCCCAGTCTGGGATGCGGGATTGCCATGGCCTATCTTCCCTTCACGCTTGCCAAGGTCGGGACGGCTTTGGAGATTGAAGTCCGCGGACGCCGCTATCGGGCGGGCGTCGTGAAAAAACCCTTTTACCAACCAAAATCATGAATGTTCCCGAAGATTTGCAATACGCCGAAACCCACGAATGGATTCGCGTCGAGGGTGATGTCGGCACGGTCGGCATCACCGATCACGCCCAAGAAGAACTGACCGATATTGTTTTTGCCGAACCGCCCAAGGTGGGGGCAACGTTTGCCGCAAAAACCCCTGCTGCGGTGGTGGAATCGGTCAAGGCCGCCAGCGATATTTATGCGCCGGTTTCCGGTGAAGTTGTGGAATCCAACAGCGAACTGGCGGCGAATCCCGCGCTGCTCAACACGGATCCGTTTGGTGCGGGATGGATTTTCAAAATCAGAATCACTGATCCTGCGGAACTGACAGGATTGAAAGACGCCGCCGCCTACCGCGAGCAAATCGCGAAATGAGCGGGGTGCCGTTCGTTCGCAGACATATTGGTCCGTCTCCGTCGGAGATCGAGGCCATGGCGCGCGAGGTCGGGGCGGATTCCCTCGATGGGTTGATTGATCAGACCGTTCCGGAAAACATCCGTCTGCGCCACGCACTCGATCTGCCGGCCGCGCGTTCCGAGGAATCGGCCCTCAAGGATTTGCAGGTGATGATGGAGCGCAATGAATTGCGCCAGTCCTTGATTGGCATGGGCTATGCGGGTTGCCATATCCCGGCGGTGATCCGGCGCAACATCCTGGAAAATCCCGGCTGGTACACCGCTTACACACCGTATCAGGCCGAGATCGCGCAGGGCCGTCTCGAGGCCTTGTTGAATTTCCAAACAATGGTTTGCGATTTGACCGCGATGGATATTTCCAATGCGTCGCTTCTGGACGAATCCACTGCGGCCGCGGAGGCCATGGCCATGGCACGCGACATCAAGAGTGGCGATGCGTTCTTTGTCGCCAACGATTGTCACCCGCAGACCATTGGCCTGCTTCGCACCCGCGCGGAACCACTGGGAATTCGTCTTATCGTCGGGCCGCTGGCGGAGTTCACGACGGAACCCGTTTTTGGCGCGCTGATTCAATATCCCGCGACGGACGGAGTGATTCATGGTCTTGGTCCGATCATCGAGCGTGTCCACGCTGCGGGCGCACTGGCGGTCGTGGCGGTGGACTTGCTTGCGCTGACCCTGATCAAGCCACCGGGCGAGAGCGGGGCCGATATCGTGGTGGGCAGTGCGCAGCGATTGGGCGTACCATTGGGATACGGCGGGCCGCACGCCGCGTTCCTCGCGACGCGTGATGAACACAAACGCAGAATTCCCGGAAGGCTGGTCGGAGTTTCACGGGATGCAGAGGGACGCTCCGCCTTGCGACTGACCTTGCAAACCCGCGAGCAACACATTCGCCGCGAAAAAGCGACGAGCAACATTTGCACGGCGCAGGTGCTGCTGGCGGTGATTGCCTCGATGTATGCCGTTTACCACGGTCCCGAAGGACTCAAAGCCATCGCGTCGCGCATCCATGCCAACGCCTGCCGGTTGGCGGCGGCGCTCAAGGCCCGCGGCTGGGCGGTGCAGGACGGGCCGTTTTTCGACACCCTTCGCATCTGGCTGGCGGGCGATCATTCCCGCGACCTGCTGGAGTGGGCGGAATGCAACGGGGTAAATCTGCGCAAGATTGACGACCATGCCGTGAGTCTCACGCTGGATGAAACCACGGATAGTCTCTCGATGCTTTGGCCGGTGTTCGATCTTCAGTCCCGGGATTTCTCCCCGGAAGTTCCCGAGGTGATCGGGTCTGCCCTGTGCCGCGAATCCCCGTTTCTCCAACACTCCGTTTTCAACCGCTACCACACGGAAACCGAATTGTTGCGTTACATCCGCCGGTTGGAATCGCGCGATCTTTCGCTGACAACTTCGATGATTCCCCTGGGCTCCTGCACGATGAAGCTGAACGCCTCGGCCGAGATGCTGCCGGTGACTTGGGAAAAAGTTTCCAACATGCACCCCCTCGTGCCGGTGCGGCAGGCTGGGGGCTATCAGGAACTTTTTCTGCAACTGGAACGCTGGCTGGCAGAAATCACGGGCTTTGCGGCGGTTTCGTTACAACCGAATGCCGGTTCGCAGGGTGAATATGCGGGACTGCTGGCCATCCGGGCCTGGCATCTTTCGCGCCATGCGGCAGAGCGCACGGTCTGTCTGATTCCCGCTTCCGCGCACGGGACCAATCCGGCCAGCGCGGTGATGGCAGGCATGAAGGTGGTGGCGGTGGCTTGCGATCAGGAGGGCAACGTGGACCTGGCCGATCTTGACAAAAAAATTGCCGCCCATCGCGATTCTCTTGCGGCCTTGATGGTGACGTATCCCTCGACTCATGGCGTCTTTGAGGAAGCGATCCGCGAGATTTGCGAGAAGGTGCATGCGGCCGGCGGCCAGGTTTACATGGACGGAGCAAACATGAACGCACAGGTCGGCGTCTGTCGTCCGGGCGATATCGGGGCCGATGTCTGCCATCTCAATCTGCACAAAACCTTTTGCATTCCGCATGGAGGCGGCGGGCCCGGCGTCGGCCCGATTGGGGTGGCGGCGCATCTGGCTCCCTTTTTGCCTGGTCATTCCGTGATGGAATGGGAAGGCCGGACTGAGGGCGAAGTTTCCCAGGCTCCGTGGGGCAGCGCGAGCATCCTGGTGATTTCCTGGATGTTCATTGCCATGATGGGGCCGGACGGTTTGCTCGAGGCCACCAAGGTGGCGATCCTCAACGCCAACTATATTGCGCATCGGCTGGCTCCGTATTTTCAGGTGCTTTACAAAGGCCGCAGTGGGCGGGTGGCCCACGAATGCATTCTCGATTTGCGCGAATGGAAACAGCGCGCGGACATCGAGGTGGAGGATATTGCGAAGCGTCTCATCGATTACGGATTTCACTCCCCGACGATGAGCTGGCCGGTGCCGGGGACGTTGATGATCGAGCCGACGGAAAGTGAATCGAAGGCGGAACTGGACCGTTTTTGCGAAGCGATGATTGCCATTCACAAGGAATTAATCGCGATTGAAAACGGCGGGTCGGACCGGACGGACAATCCGCTGAAAAATGCCCCCCATACGGCGGCAGCGGTTGTTTCCGCCGATTGGGCGCATCCGTATTCCCGCGAGTGTGCGGTCTATCCCGCGCCGTGGCTGAAAGAGCACAAGTTCTGGCCCGTGGTCGCTCGGGTTGACAATGTCTATGGCGACCGCAATATATTTTGCTCCTGCCTGCCGGTCGAAGGTTTCGACGCCTAAATGACGCCGCGCCCGGCCATGGATTCTATTTCGTGGGCAGCAAGGGTGGGGCGGTCAGTTTTTTGAATTCCGGATCATTCCTCCAGCGGGAGAATTGGGGTTCGCTGAGGAAGGCTTCCCGAACGATTGGTCCGCCGACTTCAAGCGCCTTGTTTGCGGTGGCGTAGAATTCTTTTTTCTTATCCTGGCTAAAATAGGCCCGGGCCAGGATGAGGTAATTGGCCACATTGGAACTTTCGAGCTCTGTCAGACGTCGGGCGGGTTCGAGCGTGAGAGGGAGTTGGTTGTTTTCCTCCCGATAGCTGATGATGTAGCGCAGCATGTCGGTATCCTCGGGAAAATCCTTGAAGGCTCTTTCGACCAGAGGATCGGATTTGTTGGTGGCACCGACATTGGCGTAAAGCTGGATCAGGTGTCGCAGGGTTTCCCGGCTTTTCGGTTGCTCCGTAAGCTTGAGGTTGAGAGCGCGGATTTCCTCGGCGGCTTCCTTGCGTTTCTCGCCGATGACAAACAGACGCCACAGGTCAATACTGTTCGGATCGTTTTCGAGAGCCAGTTTGACAAGTTGGAGAGCCTCGTCGAATTGATCCTGCTCCCAAAGATAAGTCATCAAACTGATGAGGACTTCGTGGTTGTTGGGCCAGAGTTCCAAGGCCTCCCGGTAGGCCCGCATCGCCTCCGGGGTCATTTTATGGTGGCGATAGATGTTTCCCGTCGTGCCGCGCAGCTTGGAGAAGGAACGTTGCGCGTCGAGATCCTTGGCGTAAGCCGGATCGCCGAGAAGGCGGGCTTTGTAGTTTTTCCAAAACTCAAAATCCCGCGCAACGACATCCGGCGGCAAGGATTCGACCTTGGTTTTATTGAGCTGATAGACCAGGCCGTGAGGGAGGGCGTAGTCGTAGGTCCAGAGAATAGGGAAGCTTTCCTCGATGAAAAAATCATGCCGGTCGCGGTTTTTTTCCCAAACCCATTTCAAGACCGAACTGAAAACAATCAGGCTCCGTTCATTTTCGGGCGGGGGGACGTCGTGCTCCTCGGCGGCTTTTTTGACGGCCTCTGCGACTTCCTCTTCGGAAGGAAGTAGGATGGGCGTGCGCGGATAGGCTTCACCGCGGCCGAGCCAGCGCTCAAAGGCGTTGGCTGGTTCCGGACGGGCGGTGGTGTACTGGTCGCGCAGATACTTCATGTAGTTCGGCTCGCCCAGCGCGTTTTGCGTAATGATATAGAGGTCTCGACGGTCAAAGTCCGGGTCGCGTTTAAATTTCGCGGGCTGGGTGCTCTCGCCGAGAATCATGTAGGTGGGAACGAAGCGTCCGGGGTCGGTGCCACCGATCATGATGCTGCCCTGGGGAAGATCCTTGAGCATGTCGTATCCGAACATCCAGCCGAACCAGCGTCCGCGCTGATTGCAGGAGGCCTCGCTGCCCAGAAAGGTGAAGACAGGCAGGATGAGGAGCGCGGGTGCGAGCCAGAAAAGGACAGAACGGCGGAGGGAAAATTTATTGATGATCAACCCGATTCCCAGACCGGAAAGCACGGCATAAATCAGGTTCGTGTAGGTATGGAATGGCATGTGCAGCCACCAGCCGGCGTTATCGACCGGCGGGTCCATTGTCAGGGGCTGTAAAAATGCCGCCAGAACGAAGGCCAGATGCAGCAGATAAATCCAGACCCGTTTTTCCAGCGTGAAACGAAAGACGAAAAGGAACGAGGCGAAGTAGCCAATAATGGCCAAGGGGGTGAAGGCGCGGACCAGTTGGGCCCAGAAAAACCCGATCCAGAACTGCGCTTTTTGCAGGGTGGACAAATCGCCGGGGCGTTGGGTTTTGGCCTGCGGATCTTTGGCATTCGTCTCGGGCTTGCTCCCCATGAGGCGGCCGAGGGATTTTACGCTCAGGTCCGAAAGACTGCCGCTATATTGCGAACGATTGATGGAGTAGAAAAAGCCCTGGGGTTCACGGGCATAGCCCCAGTTCATCGGGGGATTGGTCGCGGATGCCAATGGCATGTAGGCGTAGGGCAGCAAGCCCGCGCCGACCGCAATGGGCAGAATGGCGATCAGCCTCCAGCGGATACGGAACCGCCGCAGCCAGACAAAGACTCCGAACGCCAGAGCCACACAATAGAAGAAACGGATCGCGGTTTTGAGAACAGCGATATCCTGGGAAAGGATGGCGAAACCCAAATAGCCCAGCAGGATGGTGAGGAGGCCGGCAAAGAACCAATCCAGAAGCATTCTGCGCCTCAGCAAAAGAATTAGAAGATAAGGCAGCGGTGCGAGGGTGAGAATGAGGTGATGATTGCTGAACGCGAAGGCGAGCGTGAAGAAGGCTAAGAGCAGCAGACTGTCCTTCGCCGGGCGCCGAACCCACATGTAGCACAGCATGAGAAAGACGACGACAAGGAGAGCATGGAGTGCATAAACTTCTGCGATCACGGCCTGGGACCACATGGACTGGCTGAAGGCCAGCATAAGGGAGAAGGCAAGGGAAACGATTTGGGGCAGCCACTTTTTGCCGCCCGTCAATTCCTTTTCAAAGCACCACGTCTGGATGCTCGAAAGCAAGGCCGCGCAAAGTCCCACGGCCAGGGCCGCACACACGCCGCTGAACAATGCGATTTCCCACGCGGCATTACCCAGCGGCAGCAATTGAAAAATCCAAGCCAACAGGGTCCACAGCGGATAGCCGGTGGGGTGGGGAACTCCGAAGTGCTGCGCGGCCACCAGAAATTCGCCGGAATCGAGCAGGGTGACATTGGGAGCGGCCGACCAGGCGTAAACGGCAAAGCTGATGGCCGCGGCGAGGAGGGCGGTGATCCAGTCGGCTTTCTGCCAGATGCGGGGCGCGGTTTTCATTGTTTTTGCAGCGCGAGTCGAATCGTATGCCAGGCGGCTTCGAGGGCGATGCCGAGGGTCATTTTGGTTTCCCCGTCGCGGCGTTCGGTGAAGACGATGGGAACTTCGACTATTTTCGCGCCTGCCTGCCAGAGGGCATGGTGGAGTTCGATCTGGAAGCCGTAGCCTTCCGCTTGAAAGAGTTTCCAGTCGAGGTTCTGCAGCGCGGTGCAACGCAGCGCCTTGAAGCCGCTGGTGGCATCGCTGAGGGGCAGTGCGGTGACGAGCCGCACGAAGCGGGAGGCCCCGGTGCTGAGGAGGAGCCGGCCTTCCGGCCAGTTCATCACGCGGACACCGCCAAGGTACCGTGAGCCGATGGCGGCGTCCGCTCCGGCGTCCAGCGCGGCAAGCAGCCTGGGAATGTCAGCCGGGTCGTGGGAAAGGTCGGCATCCATTTCCAGGACGACATCGTGGCCGTGTTGCTCCGCCCAGGCGAAGCCGGCCTTGTAGGCACCTGCGAGTCCCCGCTTGCCCTTCCTCTCGAGGAGGTGCAGGCGCTGACCGAAAGCCGGATGCTGGCGCACGACCTCAGCCGTTCCATCCGGTGAGTCGTCATCAACAATGAGGAGGTGGCATCTTTCGGTCGCTTGCAAGGTTTGGGTGATGGTTTCGCGAATGCAGCGAACCTCGTTCCAGGTCGGGATGATAACCAGAGGACGGAGGAGGGGCGGGCGGACAACGTCCGGCGAAGCCTCGGTGAGCGGGGCGATAGTTTCACCGAGCCAGAATCGCCGTGCCCTCCCCGTGAGCCAGCGATGCGAAGGAAAGGCGAGCAGAGCGAGCGCCCCCGCCCAGGAGACGAGCGACAGACTCAGACAAAAGCTGTACCACCACGGCGGTTGAAAGCGAAAAACGATATCGCCCGCACCCTGGACTTGAACGGAAAGCAGCGCACCGACGGCGCGAAGTACGGGCAGGGTCTTGCCCTGCTGCGAGGCCTGCCAGTCGGGGTGGTAGGCCTCGCTCACCACCACCACGCCGGGCAAGGCGTCGGAGGGAAGTCCCGTGACGGTAAAGGCATGATAATTTGTTTGGCGTGGAGTGGTCAGCGACAGGCGTTGATACCCGGAGAATGCAGGTTCAGACGCGGATGGGGGGAGACTGCTTTCCCCTTTCTCGTTGATCGTTCCCGCCGTGACCCCTTGGGGGGCTTCCACCGCGATAAAACCATCCTTGCCCAAGGAAAGAATTTTCTGGGCGTGGAGGAAACTGTCCCCTTCGGCGGACAGAATTTTCTGTGAATAATACGCCGGAGCGAGGCTGCCTTGATTGCTTAGGACGGTAAAATAGTCGTTCTCGAAGGCGGTGGGGAATCGGGTCTTGAAGGCTTCCTGGACTTCCTTGGGAACGTCGGGATCCTGGCGATCCACCAGGATGTAGGCGATTCCGTAGAGGTTGAAATAAGCGCGCAGGGAGTCGTCCGTTTCGAGCCCCCCTTTTTCCATGTGGCGAATGGGCTTGAGTTGGAAGTGCCGGTTAAGCGCCTCGGAGGCAATCGCGCGCCCGGAAATTTGCGGCGTGGCGAGAAAAAAATACCGTCCGGTCAGCGGATAGACGCTGCCGGGCAGTTTCTCCTGAGCCAGGAATTTCTGTGCGTCCTGAAATTGCGAGAAGGTTTCCGACGGGAGGCCAGGGCGGAAGAAGGCCTGATTAAGAAAGAAAACATCAGCAAGAAAGAAGGCGATGAGCGCGGTCAGGAAACCGGCGCGCCGCCAGCGGAAGGCGGCCGAGGCTTCGCAGGCGAGCCGCCAGCCTGCACCGGCGGCCAGGGTCGCGCTGAGAATTCCGAAGGCGGTCCAGACGGCACTGGGAGCGCGAATGCTTTGAAAAACGGGGAGAATTTCCAGTAATTTGAAACCGGGGACGGCGAAGTAAACCAAGAGGGAAACCGCCGAGAGCGCGATCTGCCAGCGCGAGCCCCGCCATAACTGCACGATGATCACGCCCTGCAGAGCGAGCATGAGCCAGGAGAGAGCGACAGAAACATCGGGAATGCCAAAAGCCCCGTGAAGGAAGAAGAAATGACTGGCGAGGATGCTGCGCGGTCCCGACGAAAACCAGACAGCCACCAGCAGCATTCCCACAAAAAAACGAAACGTGCGCCAGACCGCGCGATCCCGCCATTCCGGCGTCCATTTTAAGACGAGCAGGGGAGTGAGGATTCCCAACAGGATTGGAAGGCCGAGATAGAAATCCACCTGGGGATGTCTGAGGGTGGAGAGGGAGCCAAGAGCGGATCCCGCAGTGAGCCAGTTGCCGTAATCCACCCAGGAGAGGGCGGTGGAGAAACTGTAGTTTTGCTGCCAGGCCGAGAAGGGTTCCAGGTCGAAAAAAGCCAGCCATTGGCTTTCCCGCAGCGAAGGGATGAGGGGGAGAGCCCCGAGGGGAATGGTAAGGAGCACGGCCCGGAACACGCCTCGCACGAGGTGACGGCGCGAGTCGGATTTTGCGGCCAGAAAGCGCCAAAGAAGAAAAAGGGCGGCGCAGGGCCAGAACAGAAAGAAGATTTTCAGATAGGATAGAGCCATGGCCGAAACCGCCACGGCCAGGAGCAGGGCGTTGCGCCAGGCGCCATTTTTTTCGCAGCGCAAAAATCCCATCAGAATCAGCGGGGCAAAAACCATGCAGGCCGCGGTGGTCAAATGCTCGAGCATCGCGACGCGCAGGACAAATTGCGCGGAGGTGGCATACAAGATTCCGATCAGAAGTCCCGTCCATCGGCAATCGGTCAGCTTTTTTCCCAAAGCGCCGGCGGACCATCCGCCAAAAAAAATCGTGGCAAGCCCGACGAGTTTGAACGCGCTCAGGGCAGACAGCCAGGGGGAAAGCAGTGCGGCAGTGGCCAGCAAAAGAAAAATCGGCAGGAACGCGATCGCGAAAAGCGCGAAGCTGTGACCTTGCAGATAATTCGGCGTCCACCAAGGCCAGCCGCCAACAGAAAGCCATCCGTCGAGAAAATCGGCCGCGCGGAACGTGTCCCCATAGAGTTCCTCAAAGGAAGGGTTCTGGGGCAGCCATCCCCACGCCAGAGCAGAACAGTAGGCAGCAAGCAGGGCCGGGAGGAGAACGGAATGTTTTTTATCAGCCGACATCGGTCCTTGGGCGTGCGGCTACAATCGTTCCCCGTGCTGGTTCATCGGGATTCTTTACAGGCAATCGCATTTGTTTGTCGAGATTGGCAGGTCGGGAAAAGTGGGATTTCCGGCCCCCCGTGCGCTTACCGTGTCCCGGCATCTTCTTTCTTGAATCCAAAAAGGTTGATGTAATGCCGACCGCCGGTTTGGAGGATCCACTCCTTCTGCTGCGCGGCGGGAATTGGCGTGCCATCACGATTTTGAAAAACAAAGCCGAGGGATTCCAGCGCGGCCAGGTAGTCTGCTGGATCGCTGCCACAACGATTCAAACCCTGGGCCCAAAATTCCGTCATGAGAATCACGTTGGGGCTCGCGGTCAGTATGCCGCGGGCACCAGCGAGCACGCGCCCTTCCGCTCCCTGAACATCAATCTTCAGGAAATGAATATTTGTGATGCCATTTTGAGCACAAAGCGCATCCAGGGTTTCCGTGGCGACTGAGCCGCTTTCCTCGAGCAGGGAGTCGGCATACAGTCGGTTGTCTCCGTGATTATCCGGGTTCCGAAAAAACGGCACCGTGCCGGCTTGGTCGGAGGCCGCGCAGGGGCAGATCTTCACGGAGGGCTGCGGGGCGGGAAGATTGGCAGCGATGGTGGAATTCAAGTAGCGGCGGCTTTCTTCATCAGGCTCCACGCAAAGGATTCTTCCGGAAAACCCGGGTGTGGCCAGGGCCATGCCGGTGTAGAGCCCGACATTGGCGCCGACATCCACGAAGGTCATGTCGGGCTTGAAGTGTTCCTGGAAAAAAGCAATTTCCTCGCGTTCGTAAACCCCGAGGGTCAGTCCGCCCGAGACGACGGGATCATCCGGATTCAGAACGATCTTCGCCCGGTTCACCGTGACCTGCCCGGGCAGGATTTTTCTGAGAAAGGCATTGGCCAGTGCGCGCAACGGTTTCGGACGCAGGAGGACGGTGTAAACAAATTCACTCAGGGACATGCAGGCTGCCATTCCTCCGCATCAGGCGGAACGAAGGTCCTCGATTTCCTGATTCATTTCCTTGCGCTGGGAGGGTTCCATCCGGTCAATAAAAAGGAGCCCATGCAGATGGTCGTGTTCGTGCTGGACGGCACGGGCAAGCAGGCCTTCGGCCTCGAACTCGATTTCCTTTCCTGCCAGATTCCGGGCGGTCACGCGGACGGAAAACGGACGGGTGATGTCGGCGCGCAAGCCCGGAAAGCTCAGGCAGCCCTCCATGCCGGTGTGGGGTTTTCCCAGGAGTTCCACTTCCGGATTGATGAGAACAAGCGGCATGTAGTCCTCGATTTCCACGGCTTTGCCATTGAGGCGCAGCACGCTCGGGCGGTCTTTCACGCCGGTGACATCAAGAACGCACATCTGGATGGGCCTTCCGATTTGCTGGGCGGCCAGACCAATGCCGTCGGCTTCATACATGGATTCCAGCATGTCTTCCGCCAGATCGCGGATTTCCTGGTCAATTTTTTCGATGCGGCGTCCTTTGGCACGTAGGGCGGGATGACCGTATTGGACGATTTCGAGGATCATTTTATTGGTGCGACCGGGCGAAAGAGTTTTACCACGGATTTCACGGATGAGCACGGATGGGTGGAAGAATGCATAGCGGAGGGACGGGGGATGTTCAAGGCTCCACGCGCAGTCCGGCAGATCGGGCGAGGCGGCGCTGGCGTTTGTCGAAGGTGAGAAAAATCGGGGCATGGAGTTCCAAGGCGATGGCCACGTGGAG
>Ga0105049_10008970_pt1 | contig 11538 bp, 8 predicted proteins | sample MAT06_FD_78087 | JGI IMG/M metagenome (GOLD analysis project Ga0105049, IMG submission 78087) | Freshwater microbial communities from Lake Fryxell liftoff mats and glacier meltwater in Antarctica - MAT-06 | ecosystem: Environmental > Aquatic > Freshwater > Ice > Liftoff microbial mat | place...
AGAATCCATGACATCCAGGTCCGATTGACCGTAAGGTGCCTGCACAAGTTCGAATTGCCCGGACTTTCCGCCGGGGGCCGCATCCCAGATGGCCGGATACGTTTTGAGCGACTGTGTGTAGTAATGAGCCTCACCGTCGGCTCGATCGGCAAGTCTGGTTTTCCCGAGACGCGTGTGCGCCATCCCGGCGGGTTTCAGAATCCGTTCAGTCACGAACGTTTCATACGTCTGCCCACTGGCTGCTTCAATCACTCTGCCCAGCAGGCAGTAGCCAAAGTTGGAATACTGATATTCGGTGCCGGGTTCAAAGTCCAGCGGTCGTGACAACTGGTAGCGGACAATGTCCGGGATGCGTGCGATGTTTTGAAGTTTCAGCGCACGGCTGATCGCAGGCAGTTCGAACATCGGATCTTTGGACTTATCTCGATTCCAGCCCCCGGAATGCTGCAGCAGGTGCCGAACGGTAACACGACTCCATGCCGGGTCAGCATCTTTCGGAAGCACAAACTTGTCGTCAAGGACAAGAGAGTCGATGACATGATCATCCAGCTTCAACTTCCCGTCTTCAACAAGCAGCAGCACGGCGACGGCAGTGATCGGCTTGGAAATACTGGCGATCCGCAGCGTCGTGTCTGCAGCCATCGGCGTCTGTTTTTCCAGATCTGAATATCCGAAGCCGCGTTCGTAGACGATCTTCCCGTCCCGGGCGACCGTCAGTGTGGCACCGGGGATGTTGTTGCCGTTCAGTGTTTTCCGAAGGAATTCGTTGAGAGGCTCCAGGTTCTTGCCGAGTTCTCCTGTGATCGGAGGCGAGCCTGCGGGCAGCTTCAACAATTCAATGTTATTCGTTTTCTGTACCCAGATTGTGGAGTGCAGCTTCTCGCCACCGTTAGGAATGACGCGATGAATTGTGTTCCTGAAGCCGTCATCAGTGTACCGCTTTTTGGCTTCACGAAATTCCTTATCCGAAATATTCACCTGAATCAGCCAGGCCTGCTTCTCCTTATTTGCCTGAGAAGTGACGTCAAAGACTGCCTTTCTTTCAACGACTCTGACGCGCAGATCGCTGATGATCTGCCCCTGTGATGTCAGTTGGTCAACGTACGCAGACAACTCAGTTGCGGAGATACCCCTGCGCTGAACAGTCTCGTCGGCAGCCATCGCGGCGCTGGCCATCAAGGATAACAGCGCCAGCGTAGGAATCATTTGCATGGTTACAACTCCACAATCCCCGGCACCGAAAATCCCCTGGCAAATTCCGCGATTTCGCCGCGAATATTTCCGATCGCTGCTGCATTATCGTGAGATTTCAACGCCGCCAGAATCCAGGCTCCGACACGCTTCATTTCGTCGGTCTTCATGCCGCGCGTCGTAAGTGCCGCAGTTCCGATGCGAATGCCGCTGGGATCCATTGGCTTCCGCTGATCGTAGGGAATCATGTTCTTGTTGACCGTGATGCCGGCATCGTCCAGGGCATGCTCTGCCACCTTGCCGGACAAGCCAATCGTCGTCACATCACACATCATCAGATGGTTGTCCGTGCCGCCGGAAACCAGTCGCAGGCCCCCCAGCATCAGTGTTTCAGCCAGTGTCTTTGCATTATCAACAATCTGCCGACCGTAGGTTTTGAATTCAGGCTTTAGCGCTTCTCCGAAACAGACTGCCTTCGCGGCGACGATGTGCATCAACGGACCGCCCTGAATCCCCGGAAACACACTGCGATCGACGTTCGCGGCGTGTTCTTTGCGGCACAGCACAAAACCCGATCGCGGACCACGCAATGTCTTGTGCGACGTAGACGTCACAAAGTCCGCATGAGGCACCGGACTGTTGTGAATTCCTGCCGCCACCAGACCAGCATAGTGCGCCATATCGACCATGAGGTACGCACCAACGGACTTCGCAATCTCTGCAAATTTCGCATGATCGATTTCGCGAGGATACGCACTTGCACCGGCGACGATCATTTTGGGTTTGTGTTCTTTCGCCAGCGCAGCGACTTGATCAAAGTCGATCCGATGGTCGTTCTCACGCACGCCATAGTGAACCGCCTTGTACAGTTTGCCACTGAAATTCAGGTGCATCCCATGAGTCAGATGCCCGCCATGTGCGAGGTTCATGGCAAGCATCGTATCGCCGACATTCAGGATGCTCATGTAAGCCGCCATGTTGGCCTGTGAACCGGCGTGCGGCTGCACATTTGCGTGTTCGGCTCCGAACAATTCCAAAGCACGATCACGAGCGATGTTTTCAATCACATCGACGTACTCACAGCCGCCGTAATAGCGCTTGCCAGGATATCCTTCGGCGTATTTATTAGTCAGTACTGTCCCGGCAGCTTCCATCACAGCCGCACTGGTGTAATTCTCCGAAGCAATCAGTTCGAGCCCGTCGACCTGGCGACGACGTTCACGAACAATGGCATCCCAGATGGCTGAATCGGATGACTTGAGAGCAAACATTTCAACTTCTTTCAATGGCACGGAATACGAGCGACTGGAGGACCGGAAAACCATTTGTAGCGTGAATCACTGAAAACGTCCGGTTTCGTGAGAAATTGAGGTGAACGGCGACATTCAATCAAGTCTGCGAGGCATTTCCGTGAATTTTTCGCCAATTTTTTGCAGCAAAATCCGGAACCCTCAACGACTTTGCAGTCTTATAGCAGTAGATCGACTGATTGCTACCGTTTGTCATTTTTCGACGGTATCTTCGATGAAAACGGCCAGCGTTTCCGATCTGCGGAATGGACGTTTTTGTCTTTACGAAGGAATACCGGTGACTGACCGGACATCGCTTGAGTCCCTTGAAATCATTTCCACTCCGTTCGCTCATCCCGAATCTGAGATCGCTGCCGACGCGACTATGGCGAATGGCGAAATGGCCGTGAGTTCGCTGCCGCTGGTTGGTGAAACGGTCGCTTTTACCGGAACGCTTGCGTCCATGACACACCGCGACGCGATTCGCCTCGTGGAACAATACGGCGGCCGCGCCACACACACCGTCAGTGGTTCGACTACGATGTTGATCATCGGCGAAGAAGGCTGGCCACTGGAACCCGATGGTGGGACTTCTCAAAAACTGCAACAGACCGTCCAGTTGGTCGCAGATGGCTCCGATATCAGGGTGATCGCAGAATCGGACTGGCTGCAGTTGCTGGGTCTTGATGAACGTCGCGAAGAGATCCGCCGCGCGCATACGCCGGCAATGCTGAGCCGGTTGCTCGATGTACCCGTGCGCATGATTCGTCGGTGGGCACGCCTGGGACTGATTCGCCCGGTTCGCCGCGTTTGTCGCCTGCCATATTTTGATTACCGCGAAGTCGCCAGCGCGCGGCGACTGGCGATGTTGCTGGATCAGGGTGTCTCAGCAGACATTCTCGAACGCAGCCTGAGTGAACTTAGCCACACGATGGCTGGCACCGATCGATCATTGGCTCAGCTGAATCTGCTCGTGCAGGATGACAAGATCCTGATGCGGGACGATCGCGGTGTGCTCAATCCACGTACCGGCCAGCGACTGCTGGACTTTGATGTCAACACAGGCTTCGGCGTCTTTAGTCCGTCAGACGAAGGGACATCTTCGAATGATCCCGCTGATCACGACGAGGCAGACGATGAAACCGTTTCAATTCCATTCAATTCAGCGCGACCCGATCTTCAGGACCGCCGGATGACGGATTGGAACGCCGAAGAATGGTTCCACGAAGGCTGTCGACTGACGGAAGAAGCGGAGCTGGAGTCAGCCATCAATGCGTTCAGAAATGCCATGAGTCTGTTGTCTTCCGAATTTGCTGCAGTGCGACTTAGTTCAGAACATCCGGCAGATGATCAACTTTCGCTTTTTCCCGATCCCGCAGAAGTCAATTTTCACATGGCTGATGCATTGTATCGCACGGGCCGCGTCGAGGCTGCAATCGAACGCTACTACTGCGCCATCGAGTCGGCTCCGGATTTCATCGAAGCATGGACTCAATTGGGTTGCCTGCAGTCGGAGCTGCATCAGTCCGACGCGGCGGAGCAATCGTTGATCACCGCGATCTCGATTCATCCTGAAAACCCCGACGCTCTGCTCCACTACGCTCAGCTCCTCGATCAGAATCGGCGGGCGACCGAAGCCGTCGATTACTGGAAGCAGTATCTGCAATACGATTCTCGGGGACCATGGTCCGATCACGCTCGCGACCGAATTGCCCGAGTGACATCGGCACCCGTTAAAGCGCCGATGTCCGACGACGATCTCTTTGGCTGAATCGTTGAATGACCAGGCGATTCGTTTCCCGTACCCTGGACATTCTTGTCCGAGACCTCGCCAGACCACGTTCGAATTGCGAAAGACTCCCGCTGGATGATGGATTTCGTTTCGAACTTGTTTTCTGGCCGCACAACGAACATGAATGTCCATCCGGCAAAAGACCGTTCGGAAAATGATGGTCGTAGCCGTTCCCGGAAAATCGAGGAATCTGCGATACCCTTTCCTCGTCGCGTCGGCCACTGTAGCATCTGTGGCTTTCCGGCCCGGTGTGCCCTGCCGCTCCGTGGCGGCGATTGCTGGCCCGCAGCAACGAGCCACAAACATCCGGGCAGGATGTGTCGATATTTCGAGGACAGGATCTCAGGTACGATATGAGCAAATTTGAATCGGTCAAAGTTGTGAAAGCCGCAAACATCTATTTCGACGGCAAAGTCACCAGCAGAACAGTTGAGTTCGCTGATGGCAGCATCAAGACGCTGGGAATCATGCTGCCTGGCGAGTACAAGTTCAATACGGGCAAGCCAGAACTGATGGAGATTCAGGCGGGGCAATTGAGCTATCGTCTGGCAGGCGAAACGCAGTGGCACGACGTCAAGGGCGGACAATCTTTTAACGTCCCCGGCAACTCGCATTTTGAACTCAAAGTAACGCAGGTCGCCGACTACATCTGTTCGTTCCTGTAAATCGTCCAATAGTCGCTTTAAAAAGGGGTCAGGAACCAATAGCCAGATGGCCCGGAGGGAGCTCCGCACTATTGGTTCCTGACCCCTTTTTGAAAGCACAATCCTCGAATCCTCTTTGCTCAATTTTAAGGCAATTCATGCGCTGGTCTCAAACATTTATCCCGACCATGAAGGAAGTTCCGGCGGACGCTGAAGTGCCGAGTCATCAGTTGATGCTGCGCGCCGGTTTGATCAGGCAATTGATGGCCGGAGCGTACACATACCTGCCACTGGGCTACCGATCTGTGCGCAAGGTGTCTGAAATTGTACGACAGGAAATGGATAAAGCGGGCGCTGTTGAGTTGTTCATGCCGGCGCTGCAACCAATGGAAATCTTCGAACGCACCGGGCGGCGCGAAGCATTCGGCAACGTGCTGTTCAATTTCGAAGTCAAGAAAGGCGATCGTAAACTGCACCTGGCACTCGGTCCGACACATGAAGAAGTCATCACAGACCTGATGGCCAAACACATCAACAGCTACCGCCAGTTGCCGATCACGCTGTACCAGATTCAGACAAAGTTTCGTAATGAAGAACGTCCGCGATTCGGCGTCCTGCGAACGAGCGAATTTCTGATGAAGGATGCGTACAGTTTCGGCGCGACAATTGAACAACTCAATGCCTCATACGACGCGATGTACAACGCTTACTGCCGGATCTTTGAACGTTGCGGATTGAAGTACCTGCCAGTCGAAGCGGAGAGCGGTCCGATCGGTGGCGATGCTTCGCACGAATTCATGGTGCCCGCGAGCAACGGCGAAGACTTTGTGGTTCACTGCCCGAAATGCGGTTATGCCGCGAATCAGGAACGCGCGGACACGGGTCGCTACTCAAAACTGCAGGCCAAAGTGGACGGTGCGGCGGCACCCGTGAAAGTCGATACGCCTGAAGCTGGCAGCATTGAACAAGTCAGTAAACTGCTGAAATCCGACGCTAAATCATTCATCAAGACACTGATCTACAAGGCCGACGGCAAACCCATTGCCGTGCTGCTTCGCGGCGATCATACGGCTAACGAAGGCAAAATTCGTCGTGCCACCCAAACGACGACCGTCGAGTTGGCCGACGAAGCCACGATCCTGAAAATCACAGGAGCACCCGTTGGCTTTGCCGGCCCGATTGGCATTCACTGCCCGTGCATTGCGGATCACGACGTAGCTCTGATTCAATCGGCGATCGTCGGGGCAAACGCAAAGGATGCGCATCTGACGGGTGTCATTCCAGGCACGCATTTTGATTTGACAGAAACGTTTGACCTGCGGAATGCGGAAACCAACGATCCCTGCCCAAAGTGTGTGGGAACGCTGCAGATGGTTCATGGGATTGAAGTGGGCCACGTCTTTAAACTGGGCACTAAGTACAGTGTGGCGATGGACGCGAAGTTCGTGGACGCCCAGGAACATTCGCATCCCATCATCATGGGTTGCTACGGCATCGGCGTGACGCGTGTGGTGGCATCGATTGTGGAAACGTGCCACGATGAAAACGGCATCATCTGGCCGATCAACGTCGCTCCGTACACCGTGCAGATCATCCCGCTGAACGTCAGCGACGCGGAAGTGATGAAGGTTACTAACAGAATCTACGGTGAACTCACCGCTGCCGGAATCGACGTCCTGATGGATGACCGCGACCAGCGTCCGGGCTTCAAGTTCAAAGACGCCGACCTGATCGGAATTCCACTGCGAATCACCATCGGCGGCAAGGGACTGGCCGAGGGTATTGCCGAAATCAAATTGCGAACCGAAAGCGATGCCAGGAAAATTCCGCTCACGGACGCCGTTGGATTTGTGAAGGACTTGATCGCGGCAATACAGATCAGCTAGGCAATGATTTACGGCAAACCAGAATCAAATGAGCAAGATAAAATCGCTTTCTATCAGTGGATTCAAATCGATCCGTCGGCTCGATAATCTTGAGTTACACGACTTGAACGTGCTGATTGGTGCGAACGGAGCCGGGAAGAGTAACTTCGTCTCGTTTCTGCAGATGCTAAAAGAGCTTTACTTTGGCCGCCTGCAACTGTGCATTGCGAAAGCTGGGGGATCGGACAGAATCCTAACCTTCGGCCAAGCCATTACACAACAGTTGAGTGCTTCGATCAAGATTCAAGATACTGAATACAACTTCGTGCTTGAGCCCACGGCTGCAGATTCGCTCGTCTTCGCGTCTGAAACAATTCAAGGTGCCAACAAAGGTCTTGTGACAGGCGCTGGCCACAAAGAAACTGTTGCATTTTCTCAACTGAATTCGGTTGATTTCGATGCATGTCGTGTGGCACTCACAGGTTTTCTTTCCGGTTTTCGAGTATTTCATTTTCACGATACGAGCAACGCAGCCGGAATCAAGCGAATGGCGGCAGTGCATGACGACGAGGCTCTACGTCAAGATGGCAGCAATCTGGCCGCATTCCTGTTAATGCTGAAGTCAAAACATCGCGATGAATATGAGCAGATTCGAAAGGCAATTCAACTGGTGATTCCTTTTTTTGACGACTTTCAATTGCAACCGCGAGCACTCAACTCGGGAGAACAGCTAGTCAACCTGGTTTGGAAGCAGCGAGACAGCGACTATCCATTCTGGCCCAGCCAACTTTCAGACGGTTCAATCCGGTTCATCTGCCTTGCCACGGCGCTTCTTCAACCGGATCCACCGTCAACAATCATCATTGACGAGCCGGAGCTGGGGCTGCATCCGTATGCCATTACGCTGCTGGGTTCATTGCTGAAGTCAGCATCGAAGCGGATGCAGGTCATTATTTCGACACAGTCTGTTCCGTTGGTCAATCAGTTCTCAATTGATGATCTGATTATCGTGGAACGCGAAGACGGAGCATCGGTATTCAAAAGACGCAATGAGATCGACTATCAGCAATGGCTCGAGGATTATTCAGTCGGTGAACTTTGGGAGAAAAACATTCTGGGCGGGAGACCGCCGAAATGATCCGGGTACATGTGATTTGCGAGGGGCAAACAGAAGAGATGTTTATCAATAAAGTGATGATGCCGTCATTCCTGGCCCGGCAGATCCTGTTGTTGCCGTCGTTGATTGGAAAGCCCGGCCACAAAGGTGGCAATATTAATTTCAATCGCCTGTTCCCGGATATCCGAAATCGCCTGCTTGGCGACTCTTCCGCATATTGCACCACGTTGTTCGACTTCTATGGACTCGCAGCTTCATTCCCTGGAAAAGAAGTTGCGAAACAACAACCAGACATTGGTCAGAAAGCCCGCTCCATTTGTGAGGCTCTGGAATTCAAACTGAGGGAACGGCTGGGCGATGAACCACTGCGGCGTTTCGTGCCATATGTGCAGATGTACGAATTTGAAGGACTGCTCTTCAGCGACCCGCGTGGCTTTGCTGCAGCTCTGAGTCGTCCTGACCTGCTTTCGCGAATAGCCTCAATCCGGAGTGACTTCGCCACGCCAGAAGACATCAATGACAACCCGCTCACTGCTCCCGGCAAACGAATCCTGAGTCTGTTCCCCGGTTACGAAAAACCACTTCATGGATCACTGGTCGCACTCGAGACCGGACTCAATGTGTTTCGCAGAGAATGTCGATTATTCTCCGACTGGATTGCACGACTTGAGAGTCTGGACAGTTCGTCGAGCGAGTAACGTTTTACATCAACAATCTCTAAAACGCTTCAACCAGTGGCGCTTCGTTTGATGAGCTGCCACCGATTGGCGCTTTCGTACTGGAGGGCGTCCATGAAACGTTGGTCACGTTCGTCGAGGACTCTGTTTCGGAAAATGCAGGATCCGGTGTCGGGGCGACGGCGGTGTTGGGTGTCGCATTTTGTGGCACCGCAGAAGGTATTGGCGCATGTGTCGAACCTTCAAATGACCATTCTTCGCCTGACGGCTGCATTTCCGGCATTCCAGTGCCGGGGATCCCTGTTCCGAATGACATTGATGCAGTCTGATCTGGTGGCACGTTCATGATCGAGTTTGCGGACTGCCAGCCGCTGGATGACGGCATGTTTCCGGGCATCTGCATTTCGTTTGGCGCGTAGTAAGCCGACATCATGCTCTGGTTCATGTTCGGAGCGGCAGCCATCTGACCGCCATACATTCGATTTCCACCCATGGCCATCTGAGTCTGCGCCATACGCATCTGAGCCATCTGGGCACCGCGTGAAGGCGGGCCGAAGGCCGTCCGTTGGCGAGGTACGTCATAGGGATGCACGCCGCGGGCCATCGCGGTTGCGGCCATTGGGCTCGCCGGACCGGCACTTTGCGATGCTGCGGCGATGCGGGAATGAACTTCGGGCTGGTTCCAGTCAGATTGCAGTGATCGTTGATAAACAGCGACAGCCTGATCCGGTTGTCCGTTCTCTTCGTAGTACTGCCCCATGTGCGCTAGTGCGGTTGTGTGTCCGGGGTTGACCTGGAGAGCTCGCTGCAATGATTGAGCAGCCGCGTCCGACTGACCCATTTCTCGCTGCAGCCATGCGAGTTCGACATGGGATTCGGCAATGTATGGTTGAGTTCCCGCCCAGGTCGTCAACAAGCCTGCCGCTTCGTCGCTTCGACCCTGAGCAATCATCGTTTCCGCAAGTCCGTGATAGGACGGCTGATGCGACGGTGCCATGGTCAGTGCCTGGCGATACAATTGTTCCGCGCCTTGTGAGTCACCCAGCTTCATCCTTGCCTTAGCAAAGTTCGCGACGTAGTCGGGATTCGCCGGATTCGCCAACATCGCCTGCTGAAACTCATTCGCAGCAGCCATGTAGTTTCCTTGTTCGTAATAGCCCATGCCCGACGAATTCGTCGCGTAGCCATTCATTGTGTGGCAGCCAGCAGCATTGATCGCCATCAAAACGACAAAACACGGAAGCTGCAGTTGCAAACTGAAGGAGCGCATGACAAATGCCTTTCAGAGGATTCTGGAAAGGTGAGAGTGCTGAGAAAGCGGGAGACGGGGACTCTGAAAAAGAGGTCAGGAACCAATAGTGCAGAGCACCCTTTGGGCCATTTGACTATTGGTTCCTGACCTCTTTTTCAAAGGAGGAGCGCAGGATACCTGCTGCCGCAATTTTCAGGCAACGCCGATTCGGCAGGGATCGACACTCAAATGTTCGCGCCGTTCACGCATCAGCAGATTCTACCGGAGTTCAGGCATTCTCGGGGAGAACCTGGCAAAATCAGCCGGTTTTGTGACAATTTGGCTCAAGTTCGTCTCAGCCTTCTGCCACGTTGACGTAGACCTTGAGGGCTTCCTTGTGTTCAACCAGCAGACGCATCATCTCTTGATAGTTTTCAAGCCCCTGAACGGGTGTCGTCAGGATCTTCTGAATCACGCCGGGCCATGTCACTTCTCCCAGTGCCAAATCTGCGATTCCTGATTCGAAATGACGGAAGTTGGCATTCACAGATCCTACCAGCAATTTGTTTCCCAGGACCCAATTGAGATTGATACTGTCACTGGGGACTTCTGTTTTCCTGGTTCCGCCTGTAATGCTCGTCCAGACCATGCAGCCGTTGTGACCAAGAATCTGCATGGCTTCAAACGCAAGCTCGCTGCTTCCGGTCGCTTCGATAATGAGATCCGGCTTACCGTGTCTGGCTGCAAGTTCTTTGAGTGAATAATCCTGCGTGCTGATGTAGATCGACCCGAACCCTTCGGCGACTTCCGCTTTGAGGTTCGGCTTGCGACCGCGAGCCAATGTAAAGACCTCAATGCCCCGCAGTCGCAGGATGAGTGTCGCTAGTAAACCAATCTGACCGGCACCGGTCACCCAGGCTCGTTTTGGTTCCCAGACCTGCAGTCGCTTCTGAGCCAGGATCGCCTGATCAACGGCCTTGGCCGCACAACTCATCGGTTCCGCCAGCACATGCAGATGCTTGAGTCCCACGGGGATACGGACGACGAATTCTTCATCGTCCACAAAATACTCCGTCAAATACCCATGTCGCAGATTGATCCCGCGCTCATAATACTGTTCTTCGCTGGTAATGTCTGAGCGGCCAATGCGGTCATAGATCGATCCTCCTGGACGCCGCACTGTACATGTCACGTAGTCGCCGACTTTCACTCGGCGAACATTCGGACCAGTTTCTTCCACGATTCCAAAACACTCGTGCCCGATCACAAGGAAGTCGTATCCCGGCGGCGCGTTGCCGTAGAGTGCGTCGTTGATTTCCCGATCGGTGGCGTCAACGCCGACCTTGAGAACCCGAATCAGCACTCCGCGACCATCGGGAATATCAGTCACCGCCGGTTTTGCCAGCTCAGCAAGATGCACGCTGTTCGGAGTTCCGGGACGGACGGCAATGGCTTTCATCGATCAAACTTTCCGGAACGTGCTGTGCGACTGTGGGTTGGAGTACAGGTACATCTTGTGGCGAGCGGCATGCGTCAGCTTGCCGGTACAAAAACGAGATACCGGAGGCTCACGCCCAATGGTACTTGATTTCACATCGTAGACCTCACTCTCTGAGTGAGGCACGCCGCAAAACGCGGCCTTTGGCATTCGTCACTCAGAGAGTGACGGCTACTTTAATCGCAAATCGACTACCATTGGGCTCACGCCGCGCCGCTCGCCTGACTCATTTCC
>Ga0105049_10008971_pt1 | contig 11537 bp, 9 predicted proteins | sample MAT06_FD_78087 | JGI IMG/M metagenome (GOLD analysis project Ga0105049, IMG submission 78087) | Freshwater microbial communities from Lake Fryxell liftoff mats and glacier meltwater in Antarctica - MAT-06 | ecosystem: Environmental > Aquatic > Freshwater > Ice > Liftoff microbial mat | place...
AAACCAATTGAATGGAAACCTGAAGATGGTTTCCTTCCAGCCGCGTTGAACCTCAAACCGCAGGTCTCCACTCGCTGGAGAAACCAATTGAATGGAAACTGAACGCCAAATTTGAGTTGTACGGTAATTTGTTTAATTCAAGTCTCCACTCGCTGGAGAAACCAATTGAATGGAAACGTCATGAACTCCGTACACGAGAGATTCCAACGGCTATAGTCTCCACTCGCTGGAGAAACCAATTGAATGGAAACTGAATCTCACCCCATGGCTTGCTACGTACGTATCCCCTGACTCGCTTTGTCTCCACTCGCTGGAGAAACCAATTGAATGGAAACCAGGCAGCGGGCAAAATCACTGTCGATCAATATGCTCAGGTCTCCACTCGCTGGAGAAACCAATTGAATGGAAACATTGGTTAGTAGTAGCAGTTGCGTGTTTCCAGTCGAGCCTTCATATCAGCAATATAAACCCGACAGCCCATACCTCATATATGACTGCGGAGCAGCGCAAACAAAGCCCCAGCAATAGTGACATAAACATCGCTGGCTCCCGCCTTAGAATAAAGATAGCCACCACCCTATTCATGCTTGATAGCGCTCTCAGTTTCGAAGCACAAATAATCATCGACACTGGTAGGGCATTGGGGCGAAGCAATCATCGGAAGTGCTAAAACATAGATAGCTCTATTGCATCGAGGCCGCATAATAGCGTTCCGTCATCCCCTGGCATCCCATCCTCAAAAGAGCCTCTAGCGCTCCTAGATGCCCACATTCGTGATGACAACACCTTTCCACACCTGTGAGTCGTGCTCGCTTCCAAGACTCCACACCCCAGCTTTTCCGCTCACCGTAACTAATCGCCTCAGAAACTTATCCGTTGCAGGCACCCCAATGAAACCCATCAAATCATTCAACAAGCTAGAAGAACTAGGACGGGTTCGCCTATCCACAAACTTCTTTATGCGAGATTTTTTGTATAGCGAGATTGCCAATTTTTACCAGATTCAAAATTTCCCCGAAGATCCTGATCTGGCCATTGAAGTCGGCAAACGCATTTGTTCCGAATTACTAGAACCCTTGCAAGCGACCTTCGGGCGCATCACTATCCGCTCTGCCTACCGCTCGCGGGAAGTGAATCAATTTGGCAATGAGCATAAGCATAACTGCAGCAGCAATGAAGTCAATCGGGCAGGGCATATTTGGGATTTGCGCGATCGCCACGGCCACATGGGAGGAGCCGTTTGCATCGTCGTCAACGAATATCTCGACCATTACCAACAAACCAAAGAGTATCTACCGATGGCATGGTGGATTCACGACCATCTCCCCTACTCCGCCATGAGCTTCCATCCCAACCTCTGTGCCTTTAACATCAGTTGGAAGGAGTGTCCCTCGCGATGTATCTATAGCTACATTGAGCCGAAGGGTTATCTCACAAGTCCTGATCAAGAAAACTTCTCAGGCAATCACAGTGAGCATTATTCATTTTTACCAGAGCTAAAAATGCCGTATCTGGGATATACCCATTCGCTCACAACGGATGACTATCGACGGGCATTGGAGGCGATCGACCCCTCCCTCAAACCCGGCCATCGTGCCATGCTCCGGGCACACTACAACGCCCCCTGCCGTGACCTGACCGCAGCCCAGTTGGCGGCGGCGGCTGAATATATCGACTACAGAGAAGCTAATCTACAATATGCAGCCATTGGGAAAAAAATCGCTGACTACCTTGATGTTGATCCACCAGCGCATCGCAGCGGTGGCGAGCCATTTTGCACCGCGATGATTGCAGATGGATATTGGACGCAGGGCGATGAAGATGATAACTGGCACTGGATCATGCTGCCCCAAGTTGTTGCCGCCCTACCCCTTACCGATTGGTTTTTAGAAGAGACAGATAATGCACCATCATGAACGGTTGGAGGATCGCACCCTAGAAAAAGCCCTTCAATTGATGGTGGAAGATCGGGGAGTCCACATCGGTTTTTGCCGGATGCCTCCCAAACATTCCCTAACCATCGAGGCTTTCTGATGCCCTAGGATGCACCCACAAACAGTTTGAGCAAGCATCGAAATAGGCGATAGCTGTCAAACTTTTTGAGCCATCGCAATAGTCACGAATCCTAGGACATACCAGCGTCGTTCCCATGGAAACGGGAATCCATGGGTTGCACGATCTTAAAGATGGATTTCCGCCTGCGCGGGAATGACAGGTAACTGTCCTATGGCTTATGGCTACTGCTTAAAACAGGGCGATCGCCCTCAGCCTATACCTACTGCTTAAAACGGAGAGGGAGGGATTCGAACCCTCGGTACGGTTCAAGACCGTACAACAGATTAGCAATCTGCCGCTTTCGACCACTCAGCCACCTCTCCAGGGATGGAGCTTACATGTCGAAAAACTATCATAGCAGACCTATGGAACGGTGAAAACGAGATTCCCGATCAATCTATTTTCGCGGTGCCCCTTGATTGTGGGCGCGGGCTGCACTCGACCCTCGGCGCTAGGTCAGACTCTTGGGCGATCGCGTGCCTTGATCGACCGTAAGCCGCCCCCCAAAAGCATTTAGCCTTAATGGGGCAAGGGTGAGAGTTTATTAACTTTCTGCTAATTTTGAGGAGGAACTAGCACCACCTCAGAAAAGTACAGTTTAATAGGATTACCGCCACTGGCAGCGGCTTCTAATTCGGCTTTCTACTAGATGCAGCGAGAAGGCCATTCGCTCCAGGAATCTGGTCAAGCCTTGTTAAGCTAGAAGTCATCAACTCAGCCGCATCGTTCGCAGACCCGGCCCAGGTGGCTTATCACAGCATTAGGTTGTTAGGGAGTTATCTATCGCCGATCACCGCTCTGGCCGCTTGAAACAACGGAATTTGAGCCAGATTCCCATTTCACTCCAGACCTCATTGATCCTTCAGGTTTCTTCTTGGTCAGGGTTTACATTGAGACATTCGACGAATTAACGGGTGGCGGATTAATTTTTGATTAGCTTTAGTTTGATTGAGCTGAAGGCATAGACACAGGGCATAGACACAGGGCATAGACACAGGGCATAGACATCGGGCATAGGGATACTAGAAAACCATGCAGCATTGGCCAAGACGACTCCAAGCGCTCCATATTCGTAAGCTCCGGGCAGGTTTGATGGTGACTCGGTGGGGGCATCTGATGCTGGCTGTGAGTAGCGTGGTGGCTACGAGCCTATGGGCAGGGCTAGTAGACGCTGCCACCCTGTCACGGTGGCGCTTTAGCCCCGAAAATCAGCAATTAGAACTGGTGTTGCCCAATGGCATCACACCCCGTTATTTTGTGTTGGCACAACCTGCCCGGATTGTGTTGGATTTGCCCAATACCGATGTGGGGGCGCTGTCTGGGGAGCAGTCCTTTAGCGGGGCTGTGCGACAGGTGCGGGTGGCGCAGTTTGAGCCAGACTTAGTCCGGGTTGTGTTGGAAATGAACCCCGATGCGGTGTTTGCCGCCGGTCAGGCAGAGTTGACCGCCGTAGAAACCTTGGCCAATGGCGAAACCCGTTGGGTGTTGCGTCCGCTATTGAGAGGTGAAGAGTCTACGGGGGCTGTGGCGGCGCTTCCAGCACCGCCTGTAGAAATGCCTGTGGAAACGGCTGCTACGCCGATCCCAGATGCGCCGATGCCCCCAACTGAGGATACTCCCCTTCCTGCCCTTGAGCCGGCACCGATACCCGTTGAGCTACCCGTTGAGCTACCCGTTGAGCTATCCATTGAGGAAGCCTCCATCCCTCCCACAGATGCGGCTACGGTTCCCCTTGGGCAAGGTGCTGATTTGTTGCAGACAGATCCGGTATTCAGTCCATCGACTCCGTTGCCGGGGAGTAGCGGCAGTAGCAGCGGTTTCAGCATCCCTGGTAGCCCTTCGACCGCACCAGACGATGACTTTGTGTTTGCTGACTCCGGCATTGATATTCCCGTAGAGTTTCCGTCTCCAGAGGCTCCACTGACGGGTATCTCACCTTCCACGACAGCGCTGTTTCCCTCAGCCGCCACGCCCTCGGCAGATGCCACAATCTCAGTTCCAGCCCTAGAAGAGAACCCGATCGAAACCGCCGTTGTGCCCCTCCCCGATCAGATGCTGATGCCGCCGATCGAGACTCCCAGCACCCCGATTTCGGTGGGGATGCCTGCCACCGTTCCGGCTAGTCAGCGCTTAGCCCGAGGGCAGGGGTTGCGGTTGCGCTATCCTCGCACAACCGCTCTCGCCGTTCCGTCTGGCCAAGGGTGGCAGGAGGTTTTGGTGGTGGCAAACTCGGTATCAGACCCATCTGGGGCATTGCTGATTCCGGCTGGAAGCCAGGTAGTTGGGCGGTTTGAGCCGCAGGGACGGGGCTTTCGGTTTGTGGCACAGGCGATCGCCATTGGCGACCAAACTTTCTTGCTCGAAGGAATCTCCGAACCCCTGCGGGGTAGCGCCAACTCCCTCATGCAACCCAACCAAGTGATCGACCTCGAACTCACCCGTGACTGGCAACCCAGCCTATAGATAGCCCTGGCTAGTACCTTTGAGCTACGCCAGATATAGTAGTTTGCGGTATAAATTAGGATAAATATACTCCACTGCGAGAGGTTGCAGGGATAATAGTTTTGCAGGAATCATTGTAGAAATATGCAAAACTGTTGACTTAGGCGTTAGCGATTTGGGCGTTAGCGATTTGGGTATTAACGATTTAGGTATTAACGATTTAGGTATTAACGACTTAGATGTTGACTACTTAGGTGAAAGTTGAGGGATTGGGTCTAAGGAATTCTGTGACCGATATTTCGATTTTTAAGCTCGATATTTCTCGATAATTCAAAGATGCGTGGGGGTTGTTGTGGCCAAAATTATTAGCCGGAAGCCAGTCGGGGTGCAGCCCGTCTATGACATTGGGCTGGCGCAGGATCACAATTTCCTGCTGGCCAACGGCTTGGTGGCCTCTAACTGCTTCAACAAATCTCACTCCACCGCCTATGGGTACGTGACCTTTCAAACGGCCTACCTCAAGGCCAACTACCCCGTCGAGTATATGGCGGCCTTGCTGACGGCCAATAGCGACGACCAAGACAAGGTGCAGAAATACATCAGCACCTGCGTCAACATGGGGATCCAGGTTGAGCCGCCAGATGTGAATCGATCAGGGGTCGATTTCACCCCCCTAGGCACCAGCATTTTGTTTGGGCTGTCGGCAGTCCGCAATGTGGGAACAGGGGCGATCGAGGCTGTTTTGCAAACCCGCGACGAGGATGGGGCTTTTCAATCCCTGGCAGACCTGTGTAGCCGGGTTGACCCTCGAGCGGTCAACCGCCGCGCTTTGGAAGCGCTGATCCAATGCGGAGCGATGGATAGCCTAGAACTGAACCGCAACCAGTTGCTCCATGACCTAGAGCTGGTATTAGATTGGGCGCAGTCTCGGGCGCGCGATCGCGCCATTGGCCAAGGCAACTTGTTTGATCTGTTGGGCGACGATGCGGCGGCTAACAACGGCTATGAGCTAGCTCCCAAAGCGTCCGCTGTGCCAGATTTACCCCAGCAAGACAAGCTCAAAATGGAAAAGGAGTTGCTGGGTTTTTATGTGTCGGACCATCCGCTCAAAACCGTGCGCCAAGCGGCGCGGTTATTGGCTCCCATTAACCTCGGTGATCTCGAAAGCTCTTCCGAGAACAAGATGGTGAGCGCCGTGGTGATGATTACGAGCATCAAGCCCGTGGTGACCAAAAAGGGCGATCGCATGGCCATTTTGCAACTAGAAGACCTGAGTGGCCAAGCCGAAGCGGTGGTTTTCCCAAAATCCTTTGCTCGCATTGGCACCCTCCTCATCGAAGACGCCCGGTTGATGATGTGGGGCAAAGTTGATCGGAAGGATGATCGGGTGCAGCTCATCGTAGAAGATGTTGAACCCATTGATGCGGTGCAGTTGGTGATGGTAGAACTCGAAGCCCAAGTCGCGGGCGATATTACCCACCAAAATCACCTCAAGACGGTGTTGCTCAACAACCGGGGCGATGAGAGCCAATGCAAAACCCCCGTGATTGCCATCATCACCAACCAAGATCGGCGTGAGCTGGTATGCCTCGGAACCCAATTTCGGGTGCAAGATTATGCGTCGGTCGTCACGGCCTTAAATGAGGCAGGCTACCGGGCGCGGGCATCGGCTCTCACTAGCGCCTAGGTGCCGATGCGACTGGCGAAGCTGTGACGGTGAGCGGCTAGGGCGGCTCAAACCGCAAGCGGGAAATCCGATCTGTGGGAAGGGGGGGCGATCGCAGACAATAAGAGCAGATCAGTGAGGTATAGGTGAGGTAGGCGGCGGCTATGGTTGAGCCAGATTTGACGGTTGAGCCAAATTCGACCCCAACCCCAGCCCATAGCGGGTTGATTCCGTTGGGGCTGCAAGATGTGCATTACCAGCGCGCCAAGACTAGCCTGCGGCAAGTTTTGCAGCGCTACAGCCAAGGGCTACGCCCTGGGGCAACCTCGCCCCGCAGGCAGACCTCCATAGAACTGCAAGCCTCGGTCAAAACCGACCTCAACCAGGTTTCCTATGCCCTCGATAAACTCAACGCCAACCTAGTGCGGGTGGCGGTGTTTGGCTTGGTGAGCCGAGGCAAATCAGCGGTGGTGAATGGGCTGATCGGCAAAAAGCTAGTGCCTACGGGGCCATTGCATGGGGTCACGCAATACCCGCGATCGCTCTACTGGGAGCTAGACCTAGGCGAACCCGTCACGGTGGAGCTGATTGATACACCGGGGATTGACGAAGTGGGGGGCCAGTCGCGGGCGGCTATGGCGCTAGAAGTAGCGCACCAAGCTGACTTAATTTTGTTTGTGATTGCTGGCGATATCACCCGCACCGAATACCGGGCGCTGTCAGAGTTGCAATCAGCCCACAAACCGCTGATCGTAGTGTTTAACAAAACCGATCTGTATCCCGATCAAGATCGACAGGCCATTTATCAAAAGCTCCAAGCCTTATTTGCGGCCAGTGGCGATGCGAGTCGCCCGTTTTTTGAGCCAGAAGACATTGTGCGGGTGGCGGCTGAGCCTGCGCCGCTGCAAGTTCGGGTGGAATGGGAGGATGGCCGCATCACCTACGAGCGCGAAACCCCCGCCCCAGACATGGGCGAGCTAAGGCGCAAACTGCTGGCTATTTTGAACCAAGAGGGCAAGTCTTTGCTGGCCTTAAATGCGTTGCGGCAAGCCCGAGAGGCGGAGCAATCCATCGCTCGCAAAACCTTGCGCCTCAACCAAGACGCCGCCGAAGACATGATCTGGAAATTTGCCCGCTGGAAGGCGGCGGCGATCGCCCTCAACCCCCTCGCGGTGCTCGATATGCTAGGAGGCTGCGCTGCTGATGTGGTGATGATTCGCTCCCTGGCGCGGCTCTATGGCCTGCCCATGACCCGCTACGAAGCCGGGAAACTGCTGACCACTATTTTGTGGAGTGCGGGCGGGTTGCTGGCTGGCGAAGTGGGCAGTGGGCTATTGCTGGGGGTCGGGAAAAGTGCGGCGGCAGCAGCGACCCTGGTAGATGGGGTGGGGGGCTTCATGGCCTACAGCAGTGTGGCGATCGCCCAAGCGACCCTCGCAGGCTATGGCTCTTACCGCGTTGGCAAGGCCGCCCAAACCTACCTCGAACAGGGCTGCACTTGGGGACCCGAAGGGGTCAATACAGTCTTGCAAGACCTGCTCAGCCAAGTTGATCGAGACACCATTCTCTATCGTCTACGCCGCAACCTCAAACAAACTGGGTTGGATGTTTAGGCCAATGAATAACGCTGACATGGCCTAAGCTTCGTGACCCTGGCTATCCGTTCAGAATGTCCAGAGTCGCTGGGGATTTTCAAACGATAGATTTTGCGGATCACTCAGGCTAATAAATCTGATGCAGAGTGAATTCTGGGGAGCTTTCCCGGATTGGCTTCTGGGTCTTAGAAGGAAGAAATAGCGATCAGAGGTTAGGTTAAAACAGAGAGAGGAGCCAGGTGGCCTCTGTCTTTGTTTTGTCCTTGTTTTGCCTCGCCTCTCTGTTGCACTTCTTTAGAGTCCTGGGGATCACGCAATCCTGTGAATATATTTATCCATCGGTTAACGGTTGTCGTGCTAACGATCGTGGTCAGCCTAGGCACCACAGTGGCCATTGTTTGCAACACCGTTTTGCTCTGCGCCCATGCCATGGAGCGCTGGCTGAATCAAGACTTTAACGCAGGCATAGGGGCGATCGCCATTCTGGGCTACACCCTACCCTTCGTCTTCTTGACATCCTTGCTGATTACCCTAGAACTCGACTTATCCCAAACAACCTTGCAGCAAGAGCTAAGTCGTTGGCTCGGAGCCTTGGTACCCAGCCTGCTCGCCAGCACGATATTGATTGGCGGTGGCTCTGCGCTGCTGTATGGATTGGGATTGGCGATCGCCCCTCACTTCAGCCTCATCTTACTGATTGGCCTCGGCTTCCCCGCCCTTTCCCTTTGGTTCTACTACAGCCAGCGGGTTAGGGGCTGTTAACTGGTTGGAGATTATCGCTGGCGATCGCTGTTGGAGATCGCCGCGCTCAGGTCAAAAGCGAGTAGGCAGAGCGTTTCGTGAAATTGTAAGACCCCATCAGCGCGCCCCAAAGACTTTTGCCAGTGTCAGGATCTACGCCCCGGTCAAAGCTCGAAAACTGCTGTGGCATGACCTCAAAGCCCAAAATCACTTGCCGCTGCTTCCCGTCATACTGAAAGTAGCAGCGATCCTCAGCCGCAGGCTTGGCTTCGTAGCGCGCTACCGCAGCTTGGGTTGATAGGTGCAACACGCAACCGGGGAGCGGTTGCAAATCATCGGGGGTAATGGCGTTTAGCAGGGTTGGATCTGCGCCTGCGCCTCGGAACCGTTCGGGGTTATGGAAAGCCCGATATTCGACCTGCCCAATGGTATTTGTGGCACTCGGATGGAGGATAAACACCCGTTGGCGATAGGGTTGATCGGCAAAAACCAGGTTGGCTTGCTCTGCAAAAAAAGCACGGTGACCATTGATCAGAATGGGCAGCGGGCGATGCCACAGCCGCAAGGAAACAAACCACGCCGGATCAGCCAGCGCTTGCTCTCGGTTATCAAACTCTCCCGCCAGCCAGGTTGCCAATTCCGTCAAACCATCCATCTGTCCCCCTTTCCGCTCCTCACTCGATCCCAGCTATCTTGATCTTGAGCTTATCCCGATTTCAGGCAGGATAACGCCAACTCCATCGCCAAATCGCTCAGTCAACTTCCAGGACTGAATCGCAGAACCGAATTGCAGAACCGAATTGCAGAACCCCAGTCCTAAATCCCAGTTCTAAATTCTAAAGCCCAAAATCTAAAGCCCAAATTCTAAAGCCCAAATTCTAAATGACCCCAAAGCCTTCTAGCCCCGATCTCCAGGTTTTGCAAGAGCGTTTGTTGGCGCATTTGCAGGCATTGGTGCGGGAGCGCGACCCTTACTGGGCGGCGGCGGGGCATCGCTATGTGCAAACCTATCTCCAAGAACAATGGAGCCAATGGGGTGAGGTGAGCGCGCATCGCTTTGAGGTGCGTGGGCAGATCCATCACAACTGGGTGTTAGATCTGCCCGCGCACCCCTCTGCGGCTTCAGCCAAACCCCTAGTTTTGGTCGGGGCACACTACGACAGCTACCCCGGTTGCCCCGGAGCCGATGACAATGCCACCGGGATGGCGGTTTTGCTCGAAATGGCGCGATCGCTCACCGCTCATCCGGCTCGGCATCCGGTGCGGTTGGTCGCCTTTGACTTAGAAGAATACGGCTTGCTAGGCAGCCACGCCTATGCCCAAGCATTGCAGCAACAAGGGCAACGGCTGCGGCTCATGCTATCCCTCGAAATGCTAGGCTATTGCACCGACGCGCCCCACTCTCAGACCTATCCGCCAGGGCTAAAGTATTTTTATCCTCATCAAGGAAATTTTCTGGCCTTGGTCGGAAACTGGAAGACGATCCCTGATATGCTGCGCCTCAGTGGGCTGGTGAGCCGAGTGGGAGGTGTGCCTTGCTGGTGGCTTCCGGCGGGCGATCGCGGCCTCTTGGTGCCCGACACGCGCCGCAGCGACCATGCCCCTTTCTGGGATCTAGGCTACCCAGCCATGATGGCAACCGATACCGCCAATCTACGCAACCCGCATTACCACAAAGAGGGCGATCGCCTCGACACGCTCAACCTCCCCTTTCTCACAAAGGTCTGTTGGGGGCTAATCCATGGCATCCGCGCCCTTTAGAAGCTGTTAACGAAGGCCATTAACATAAGGTCATCAACGAAGGTCATCAATTCAGATAAAAGTTGCAAGCACCGAACAGTTTAGATCTGAAGGCTTGCTAGGTTCCACTTTTACCAGGTTCTTCTGGCCATAACGAGGGGAGCGATCGCCGACTCTGCGACAGTTTTTCTGACCGCCACGCCGCCGCCGTTTAGAAACTAGCCCCTACTAAAGTGGCCTAATCAAAGTGGCCTAGTTTAAGGAAGAGCGTCACGAGGTACAGCACGATCGCCGACCCAATGATGGCAGGGATGATCAGCACTCCTTCAATATTCCAGGTCAAAAAAGCAAAGTTGAACCCAAAGCGGGCGCGCATCAACGCAAAGCCCCATTCTCCAACCCACACCCCAATCAAGCCTAAGAGCACTAGCCCCACCAACCTGCCAGGGATGCGGCGTGGCACTAAGATGGTGGCCAGCCCTGCACAGACAATTGCAACCACTACCTGAACCGCTAACCGAGTAATATCCATAACTCCAGATTTAGATTCAAGATTCAATAATTAGAACAGTAATTGAGAACAGTTGAGTAGATGCAAAAACCATACCAAGGCACTCTATCTAGGCCGAATCTAGGCCGAATCTAGGCCGATGGCCGTGCCCACTATGGCGCACCTCCCAATGCCATTCTTTCTTTACTTTCGCAGAAAAGAATAGGATTTCTGGGAGATTGATACAAAACGCTGCGTGGGGTGCGATCGCCCCCTTCACGATTCGAGTGCAGCCCATTCGAGTGCCGCGACGTTCTCCCAAAGAAACTGCGCCAACGATTGCCCCAGACAAACCTTAATAAACACGATCTCCATTATCAATGCTTGCAGCTTTTGGAGTTTGTGATATTTGAGCCTCTAAACAGCGCTGCACGAGCGCATCTAGACCCAAAGCAACAATGCCTTGCTCTTGTAAAAATGGGTTGCTAGAGCTAGCAAAGGTAACGACAGATTTTCCTGCCGCAATCAGGTGTTGGGCAAAACCTAGGGTTTTGCTGTTAGGGGCAGCGTAGGCAATAAAGATGGTGTGGGCGATCGCCCCAATCATGTCATTTCGTTTACTCGCCAGTTCAGCCGTCGCACGGGAATAGCTGGCGTTAAAGGGCGAGACTAGGAGTAATCGATCTTCGCCCATTGCCTGCTTTTGTTCTGGGGAAAGGCGCATGTTGTGAATGCTGCGGGCGGGGCAATAGATGATGGGTTGGGTGCCCCGCAACAAGATTTTGAGGCAGTCTTGTTCGATCGGGGT
>Ga0105049_10008972_pt1 | contig 11537 bp, 8 predicted proteins | sample MAT06_FD_78087 | JGI IMG/M metagenome (GOLD analysis project Ga0105049, IMG submission 78087) | Freshwater microbial communities from Lake Fryxell liftoff mats and glacier meltwater in Antarctica - MAT-06 | ecosystem: Environmental > Aquatic > Freshwater > Ice > Liftoff microbial mat | place...
ATCCTGTTCCTCGCGCTTGAACGCTTTCAGGGTTCGCCGGGTTTGTCCGAAAGACCCAGGGTAGGCTCTCGTGCCTCGGGCCAACCCTGGGCTGGAGGATGAAACGCCGTTGGCGTTGCTGACCCGCGGCCATTCGTCACTTGGTTTCCGCGAGTGGGTCTGATGCGCGACGCCATTCGTTCCTAAAGACATCTGTCTGCCCTAATGCGAATGCTACGGTCCAACTGCCGGAAGCGCGCTGGGATGCCAAGGAGTAGGGGCGCCCTCGCCCCGAGTCCGTGCGGCACGGAGCGAGGGCGCCCCTACTCCTGGCGTGCCGTGCGCGACGATCACGAAGTCTCACTGTAGAAATCGTATAAGACAACGAGTTCTGCGCCGAGATCGGTGAAGCCTTGATCCTTACAGCCAGCTTCCGTCTGAAGCTCGCTCGCCTGGTGAAAGGGACACTTTGGAAGCCCTCTCAGTGCGACACCTGCACCTGGGTGGCAGCGGGGGTCTTGCGCAGCATCGTCAGGATCGGCTGCGGGAAGATGCCGAAGAAGAAGATGGCGGCCGCAAGCCCGCCGATCGTCAGGCGGGTGAGGAAGGAGAAGGTGATCGGCCGGTCGTCGTTGGGCTGCTGCCAGTACATCGCGGCGACGATGCGCAGGTAGAAGTAGAAGCCCGCGGCGACGGTGACGATGCCGATGCTGACGAGGGCAAAACGCTGCTCCTGCACGGCGGCGGCAAAGACGAGGAGCTTTCCGAAAAAGCCGGCGGTGAATGGGATGCCGGCGAGGGAGAGCATGGCCGCGAGCATGCCAAAGGCGAGGAAAGGGCTGCGCCGGGCGAGACCGTTGAAGTGTGTGATATCGTCGCCGCGCGAGTGGTTGGCGACCACGATCATGATCAGGAAGCTGAGGAGCGTCATGAGCAGATACCCGGCGAGGTAAAAGGCGACGGCCACGCGCGCATTGCCAAAGGTCGAGACGCCGTCGTTCCAGCTCGCGACGGCGACGAGGAGATAACCGGCGTGGCCGATGCTCGAGTAGGCGAGCAGGCGCTTCAGATTGTCCTGGGGAATGGCGGCGAGGTTTCCGTAGATGAGGCTCAGGCCGGCGAGTACGGCGACGAGTGCGAGCACTTTTTCCCCGATGCCGGGCAGGCTTACAAAGGGCTCGAGGACGCGGAGGAGGACGAGGAAGCCGGCGGCCTTGGAGCCCACGGAGAGGAAGGCGGTGATCGGCGTGGGCGCTCCCTGATACACGTCCGGCACCCAGAACTGGAACGGGGCCGCGGCCACCTTGAAGCCGAGCGCGATGAGCAGCAGCATGAGCGCAAAGAGCAGCGGCATCGGCGCGATCTCCCGCGTGTGTACGATGCGGGCGATTGCGTCGAGATTCGTCTCGCCGGTGAGACCGAAGATCCAAGTGATGCCATACACGAGAAAGCCCGTGCTGAGCGCGCCGAGGATCAGGTACTTCACCCCCGCTTCGAGGGAGGCGGAGTTTTTCCGCATGTAGGCGACGAGGATGTAAAAGCTGATCGTGACTAACTCGAGGGAGACGAAGATGAGCAGGAAGTCCACGGCCGAAGCCATGAACATGAGCCCGGCGCAGGTGAAGAGTGGCAGGCTGTAGAACTCACCCAGCCCGGCCCCGCGGCGCTCCACGGGCACGAGCCCGGCGAGGGTCTGCCGATACTCCAGCGCCATGACCAGCACGACGATGGTCGTGACCAGCGCGATGCGCTTGAAGAAGAGCGCCTCGGCATCGGCGACGTAAAAGGGTGCGAGGTTGCCGACGTCGCTGTTGGCAAAAAACGAAAAGCCGACCAGCGCCGCGAGCACGGCGATGGCGGTGTGGGCCAGCCCGCTTTTGTCTTCGCTCTTCGAGAAGGACTCGGCCAGCAGCATGCCGAGGCCGAGGAGGAGGACGGTGATTTCGAGGGAGATCGCGGGGATCATTTCACGAGCAGCGCCTGGACGCTGGGCTGGACGTAGTTGAGGAAAATCTTCGGCGCAAAGCCCGCGAGGAGCAGCACGGCGAGGAGCAGGGTGACCGGCCAGCGCGCGGGCTTTCCCACATCGGTCCAGCCCGCGGTATCGCGGGCCGGCGTGCCGAGAAAGATCGAGCGGTAGGCGCGCAGCATATAGACGGCGGAGATCACCACGCCCCAGAGGGCACAGATCGTGGCGAGCTGGAAGTGCCACGTCTGGCCGGCCCCGGCGCCTGTCTTGAAGGCACCGAAGAAGACGAGCACTTCACTGGCGAAGTTGGCAAAGCCGGGCAGCCCGATCGACGCAAACGCCGCGCACCCGAAGGCCGCGCTCAGCCACGGCATCGACTTGCCGACCCCGCCAAACGAGTCGAGCGCGAGGGAGGGTCGCTTTTCCCGGAGCACTCCGGCCAGGGCAAAGAGCGCGGCGATCGAAAGGCCATGCGCGAGCATGAGCAGCGCCGCGCCCGAGACGCCGACGAGATTCATCGCGGCGATCCCGAGGAAGATGTAACCCATGTGCATGACGCTGGAGTAGCCGAGCATGAGATCGAGCCGCTTCTGACCGAGGGTCACAAAGCCGACGTAGAGGATATTCCCCACGAGCAGGAGGAGGAGCAGCCAGGCCCAGTGTTTCGCGCCTTCCGGGAGCAGCGGCAGGGCGATCCGGATCAAGCCATAGAGCCCGAACTTTTTCAGCACGCCGGCATGGAGCATTGCCGCCGGCGCCGGGGCGCTGGCGTAGGCTTGCGGCGCCCAGGAGTGGAAAGGGAAGAGCGAGATCAGGATGCCGAACCCGACCAGGATGAAGAGGTAGGGGCGGGATTGGGCGTCGGCGGAGATGACCTGATCGGCGCCGAGTTGCTGCAGCTTCGTGAGATCGAAAGTGCGGTAAGCTTCCGGGATGGCGAAGTAGAGATCGACCAGGCCGATGAGCAGGATGAAGGAACCCAGGGCGAGATAGATTGTGATCTTCCACGCCGCGGTCTGTCTTTCCCCGCTGCCCCACAGTCCCAGCAGCAGAAAGGTGGGGATGAGCGCCAGCTCGTGAAAGGCATAGAGGAAGAACAGGTCGAGCGAGGCAAACGCGCCCGCCGCGCCGGCCGCAATGAAGAGCAGGCAGGCGTAGAAGAGCGGCTCGCGCGTCTCGATCTTCGGGGTGACCCAGACCGCGGCCAGGGTCACGATGCCGGTAAGAAAGAGCATCACCAGGCTCAGGCCATCGGCACCGAGGAAGTAGTTCAAGCCCCACTCGGGCGCGATCGGGGTCACGCTCTTGAATTGAAAGCCGCCGGCCTTTTGGTCGTAAGTCAGGAGCGCCACGACCGAGAGCAGAAAGGAGCCGATCCCGGCCCCGAGCGCAGTCCGCCGCGCCGGAGCGCCGAGGAGGATGGCCACGGCGCAGAGCAGTGGGATGAAGATGAGGAGATTAAGCAGCACGGAGAAAGGTAAGGTGGCTCACGGCCGAAACACGAGGAGGTACATGAGACCCACGACGCCGACGCCGAAGAGGAAGGCGTAAGCCTGGAGATTGCCCCACTGGAGGAAGCGGAGGACGAAACCGAGGCCCCAGGTCGCGCCGCTCAGGCCACGCACGATGACGCCATCGAGGATCCACTTGTCGAACCAACTGGTCGCGCTGCCCAGCACGTCCTGGGTGCCGGCGATTAGCGCGGCATAGAGTTCGTCGAAGTAGAATTTGTCGCGAAAGACCGGGATGAGAATCGGATCCCGGGCTGCCCCGGTATAAAGCAGCCAGCCGCCGGCGGTGCCGACGAGGAAGGCGAGGGTGGCCAGGGTCATGACGACGCCCGCACCGCCCGCGCCGTGCATCTCGTGCAAGCCATGAACGATCTCCGGGCCGAGGGCGCGATCGGCGATGAAGGACCAACCGGCGACTACCGAAAGCACCCCGAGGATGAGCAAGGGCCCAGTCATCGCGGCGGGACCGTCATGGCCGTGCTCGGCTTCGTGCGTGCGCGCCTTGCCGAGGAAGGCCACGACGACGAGGCGCGTCATGTAAAAGGCGGTGAGGAAAGCGGTGAGCAGCGCGAGGGCAAAGATGGGCAGGCTCTTCTGGTAGGCGGCGAGCAGGATGGCATCCTTGGAGAAGAATCCGGCGAGGAACGGGCAACCGGTGAGCGCCAGCGTGCCGACGGCAAAGGTGCGGAAGGTCCACTTCATCCGGGCACTAAGTCCACCCATGCGCCAGATGTCCTGTTCGTGGTGCAGCGCGTGGATGACCGCGCCGGCCCCGAGGAAGAGCAGAGCCTTGAAGAAGGCATGGGTAAAGAGATGAAACATCGCCGCGCCGGGGGCCGCGAGGCCCACGGCCATGACCATGTAGCCGAGCTGCGAGAGGGTGGAGTAGGCGAGGATGCGCTTGATGTCGTCCTGCTGGGTCGCCATGAGCGCGGCGAGCAGGGCCGTGACCACGCCGATGACCGCGATCACCGTGAGCGCGGTGGCGCTGAGCTGCATCACAAAGAAGACCCGCGCCAGCATATAGACGCCGGCGGCGACCATCGTGGCCGCATGGATGAGCGCGGAGACGGGCGTCGGGCCTTCCATGGCATCCGGCAACCAGACGTGCAGCGGCACCTGGGCCGATTTGCCGACCGCGCCGCAGAAGATCGCCAGCGCGGCGACCGTCATGAAAGTGGGGGTGTAAGTCGCGAGCGGCAGCTTTTCCCGCAGCTCGGCAAAGCCCACCGCCCCGGTGAGGGACCAAAGCATCAGGATGCCGATCATGAAGCCAAAGTCGCCGATGCGATTGGTGAGGAAGGCTTTTTTGGCGGCTTCCGCGGCGGAGTCGCGGGTGAACCAATGCCCGATGAGGAGGTAACTGCTCACCCCGACCAGCTCCCAGAAGATGAACATCATCGCGAAGTTATCCGCGAGGACGATGCCGAGCATGGAAAACATGAAGAGCGAGAGGCAGCCAAAGAAGCGGCCCTCGCTCTCGTCGCGGCCCATGTACACCGTCGAGTAGAGATGCACGAGCAAACCCACGCCCGTGACCACGAGGAGCATTACTTTACTCAAGGCATCGACGGTGACGCCGATGTTCAGGCGAAGTGAATCGCCCAGATCGATCCAGGAAATGGCATCATGGGTGTCCGGCCCGAGAAAGGCGAACACGCTCGCGACGAAGGCGAAGAAAACGGCGCCGACCGAGATCGAAGCACTAAGTTTATGCGCACCCCGCGTGAAGAGCAGAATGACGAACGCGCTGACCAGCGGAGCGCCGAGGATGAACCAGGGAAAGTGACTGTTCATTAAAACTTCAGCGAGTTGATATCCTCGACGTGGGTCGTCTGCCGGGCGCGGTAGAGGGCGACGATGATCGCGAGGCCCACCGCGACTTCCGCGGCGGCGACGGTGATGATGAAGAAGACGAGGACCTGCGCGTTGTAGTTTGGCAGGCCATTCGCACCGACATGGAAGCGGCTGAAGGCCACGAGCGAGAGGTTCGCGGCATTGAGCATCAACTCCAGACACATGAAGATAATGATGATGTTCCGCCGCAGGATCACCCCGGCAAAGCCAATGGCGAAGAGCAAGCCCGAGACGAGGAGGTAGTCGTTGAGCGTGAGGGTCATTTCAGTTCGCGTCGGGAGAGGATGACCACGCCGATCGTGGCCACGAGGATGAGCACGCCGACGACCTGGAAGGGGAGATTGTGAATGGCAAAGAGGGTTTCGCCGACCTGGCGCAGATCGTCGAGACGATGCCCGGGCAGGCTCTCGAGATTCAGCTCGGGAAAGGGCTTCCGGCCTTCGGGAAAGTTTCGCAGCACCGCCGCGATCTGAAACATAAAGGCCACTGAAACCACCCCGCCACCCAGGAGCGCCACGGCATTGATCTTCCGCCGCTCCTCGGCTTTCAAGTCGAGCAACATGATGATGAAGAGGAACAGCACCATGACCGCGCCGGCATAAACGAGGATCTGGATGACGCCGATGAAGTAGGCATCGAGCCCGATGAAGAGCGCCGCCAAGCCGAGAAAACACACCACCAGGCAGAGCGCGCTGGCGACGGGGTTGCGGTTGGCGACGACGGCGACGCCGAACCCCAGCATGAGGCAGGCGAAGAACCAGAAGAGCAGGGGATTCATCGAAGATGACGGAGGAGCGCGGGCCGCGGGCCGCTGAGCAGGCCGCGGGTCATTTGAGGGGATTCCATTTGTGAACGAGCCCGTCGAAGACGCCACCGAGTTCGTAGAGCTTCTCCTTGTCGTTCACCATCTCGGCCCGGGTGATGCCGGTAATGGCATAGTCTTTCCGCAGGTAGATGGCCTGCTCCGGGCAGACTTCCTCGCACATGCCGCAGTAAATGCAGCGAATCATGTCGATCTTGAATTCCCGGGGACGTTTCTCGACCTTGGCCCACTGGTTTTCCGCCGGGATCTCTTCGGGCACGATGGTGATCGCGCGCGGCGGGCAGATGAATTCGCAGAGCTGGCAGGCGACACAACGCTCGCGACCGTGGCCGTCGGTGACCAGGGTGGGCGCGCCGCGGTAGTGCTCGGGCAGGTTTGCGTCCCACTTTTCCTCGGGATACTGCATCGCGACCTTGGTCTTCCCCTGGAGCATGCGCTTCAGGTGATTGAAGGTGATGGCGAGACCGGCGACGATGGAAGGGAGATAGATCTTCTCCTTCCAGGTGAGGTTGGGGCGCGGGACGACGTAGGCCATGGGTCGCTTACTTGGTGAAAGCCAGGATGCCGGCGGTGATGAAGATATTCACGAGGGCGATTTCAAAGAGGTAGAGCCAGCCGAGCTTCATGAGCTGGTCGTAGCGGAAGCGGGGGAGGGTCCAGCGAATCCAGATGAAGAAGAGCAGGAGGAGGGACACCTTGCCGAAGAAGGTGATGATATTCACGATGCCCCAGAACCAGCCGGGCAGCTTGTGCAGCACAGCGAGGCCGATGCTGTTGGCACCATCGGGAATGAGCGGCAGATGCCAGCCTCCGAGAAAGAGCACGACGATCAAGGCGCTGCCTGCGATCATCGCGGTGTACTCGCCGAGGAAGAAGAGCGCGAACTTCATCGAGGAGTACTCGGTGTGGTAACCGGCGACTAATTCCGTCTCGGACTCGGGCAGATCGAAGGGCAGGCGATTCGTCTCGGCAAACATCGAGATGGTGAAAGTAATGAAGGCGATCGCGATCGGAATCCAGAGCAGGAGATCGCGCAGATTCAGCCCGCCATCGGTGAAGGGGGCGAGGAGCCAGCCGTGCTGCACCTGGTAGTCGGTGATCGAGGTCAACCGGGTGGAACCGCAGATGAGCAGGACGGGCACGGCACTCAGCCCCATGCACAACTCGTAACTAATCATCTGGGAAGTGCTGCGGATGCCGCCCAGGAAGGGATACTTGGAATTCGACGACCAGCCGGCGAGGACGATGCCATAGACGCCCACGCTGGAGATCGCGAACATGAAGAGCAGGCCGACATTGATGTCCGCCACGACCATGGGTACGCCGAGGAAGGTGCTGCCAAAAGGAATCGCCGCGAGGGTCACGAGCGCGGGCATCATCGCCAGGGCCGGCGCGAGCCAGAAGTAGATGGTATTCACGTGCCGCGGCACGAAATCCTCCTTGAGGAGAAACTTCACGGCATCCGCGACGGGCTGACCCAGCCCGCCGAGGAACGGGGAAAAGTCGTTCTTGAAGCCGAGCAGGGTCAGGGGAAAGCCGGTGCGATTCGGGCCGATGCGATCCTGAATCAAGGCCGAGACGCGCCGCTCCGCATACACGGTGTAACTCACCATGGGCAGCACCACGAGGAAGATGAGAAAGATCGTCTTGCCCAGCGAGGTGGCGATCAGGAACCAGAAACTGGGCTGGGTGAGAAAGTCGATCACGGAGTGGCTCCGGCGGGGATGGCTGCGGTGGGTATGGGTGCGGCGGCGGCGGCGGGCAGCGGCACGCCGAGGTCGCCGATCTTGCTCAGGCTCAGGTTGGTGAATTCCTTGAACTCCGCGGCCATGGCTTTGAAGACGTCTTCGATGGCCCCGATGCCATTCGTACCACTCATCGCGAGGATGAGGTCGCGCAGGATTTCCCAGTCGTCGTGGGCCTGGCCCGGCGCGTTCACGGCTTTGTTCAGCCGCTGGAGACGACCCTTGAGATTGATCATCGACCCGCGCTTCTCGACCCATGCGCTGGCGGGGAAAAGAACCGTCGCCTGGGCGGTGGTGGCATTGGGTAGAAGGTCGAGGGCGATGATGGCATCGAGCTTCTTCAGGTCGGCTTCGGTGAGCCCGGCCTTGGTCAAGTCTTCGCCGAGCGTGATCACCGTCTTGATCTTCCCAGAGCGGACGCCCTCCACAAGGCGCGGGAGCATCGAGCCGGGATCGGACGAGGCGACGCCGAACAGTTTGGCACCGGTGGTGTTGGGGTTGCGATCCGCGGCGATGAGCAGGCCATCGGCCGTGCCCGAGCGGGGCAGGATGTCGTGCTGGCCGGCGATTTTCAGCACGGTGGCGAGGCGCCGCGCGAGGAATAGCTCTTCATTCGTGCCGCGTCCCGAGGCGACGAGCCACACCTGCTCGCTGGTCTGCGCTTTGAGGATCTCCGCAGCGATGGCAGTGGCGGTGCGCCAGTCCACGGCCTGACCCTTGACCATCGGGGTCTTGAGCCGGCGTGCGTCGCCCACGTACTTAAAGTTCAGCCGGTGCGAATCCGGGAGCCAGCAACCATTGACCGCGTCATTGTCGCGTGGAGTGATGCGATAGATGACGTTTTCGCGCGAGCCGATGATGATGTTCGATCCCGTGCCGCAGTTCACGTCGATGGTCGGCGTTTCCCGGAGGAACCAGACGCGCATCTTGAACCGGAAATCCGTGGAGGTCAGCGCACCCACCGGACAGATATCCACGGTGTTGAGCGAGTAGTTATGGTCGAGGGTGCGGTCCGGGTGGCAGGCGATGGAGTTGAAAGTGCCGCGCTCGACGATGCCGAGCACATCGTCGTGGGCGACTTCCTGCATGAAGCGAATGCAGCGGGTGCAGAGGATGCAGCGCTCGGCGTCGAGGGTGACGCGCGGGCCAAGTTTCACGGACTTTGGTTTCTTGACCTTGTGCTCGAGAAAGCGCGACTCGCCGTTGCCATACTCCACGGAGAACTCCTGCAGCTTGCATTCGCCGGCCTGGTCGCAGATCGAACAATCGAGCGGATGATTGATGAGCAGGAACTCCATCACGCCCTTGCGGCATTCCTGAACCATCGGGGAATTTGTGCGGACGCCCAGGCCTTCGCTCACATCCTGGGCGCAGGAGATCTGGGGCCGGGGGATCCACGCGATTTCCGGCCGGCCATCGGCGCCGAGGACCGGCTTGCGATCCGGGGACATCTTCGGCGTGCCCATCTCGATGAGGCACATCCGGCAGTTACCCGGCGAGGAAAGTTTCTCGTGGTAGCAGTAGTGCGGGATCTCCTTTTTCGCCTGCTTGCAGGCTTCGATCACGCGGGTGCCTTTCGGGAATTGCAGCCACACGCCATCGATCTGGATGTTGATCATGGGGACGGGCGCAGCGGTTTCGGTGCTCATCGGTCGATCAGTTACCTCGTCGCCGCAGGGGCCATGATCTCGCTGCCATTGCCGCGGGGTGCGGGGATGGCTTCCACTTTGTCGTTCGCGATGAGTTCCTCGCGGTTGTATTCCGGCGGCATCGGCGGGGGCAGAGGCTTGTGGGCTTTGGCCACGAATTCTTCGCGGAACTTCGCCACAAAGCTCTGGGTCGGCCAGGAGCAGGCTTCGCCAAAGGCGCAGATCGTCTTGCCCGCGATGTTGTCGCCGATGGTCTTGAGTTGATCCGGGTCGCGTTCGGTGCCGCCGCCGGCGAGGATGCGATCGGTGATCTTTCGCATCCATTGCGCGCCTTCGCGGCAGGGCGTGCATTGGCCGCAGCTTTCGTGGGCGTAGAAGATGTTAATGTTATTCAGGCACTCGACCATGTTGCGGGAGTCATCCATCACGATCACTCCGCCGGACCCCGCCATCGAGCCTGCGGCCGCGAGGGTGTCGAAATCCATCGGCACATCCTCCAGCGCGATTTCCTGGTCCTTGATCTTATACTTTTCGCCGGCGCGCAGGACCTTGGCCGACGAGCCACCCGGGATCACGGCTTTGAGTTTTCGTCCCGGCTTCAGCCCGCCGCAGAGGTCGTAAATCAGTTCCCCCATGGTGACGCTGCCCACTTCCACTTCATAGTACCCTGGTTTCACCACGTCGCCGCTCACGCAGAGGATGCGCGTGCCGGTGTTATTCGGCTTCCCGAGTTTGGCAAACTCCGACCCACCCATGGCCACGATGTGCTTCACGTCGCAGAGGGTCTCGACGTTGTTCACGATCGTCGGGCACATCCAGAGACCGAGCACGGCGGGGAAATATGGGGGCTTGATCCGGGGGTAAGCGCGCTTGCCTTCGAGGGACTCGATGAGCCCCGTCTCTTCGCCGCAGATATAGGCGCCGGCGCCGCGGTGGATGTGGATTTCGCAGTCAAAGCCACTGCCGAGGATGTTCTTGCCGAGGAAGCCGCGCTGCCGGGCCTCAGCGAGCGCCTTTTCCAGGATGCGCGCGCCCTCCGGAAACTCCCCGCGAACGTAGAGGTAGGCGAGGTTCGCTCCGACCGCGAAGCACGCGATGATCATGCCTTCGAGGAGTTGGTGGGGATCCTGGTGGATGATGTAGCGATCCTTGAAGGTGCCGGGCTCGGACTCATCGGCATTGCAGATGAGGTAAGTGGGTTTGGGGCCGCCGCGCTTGATGAAGCCCCACTTCACCCCACAGGGAAAGCCCGCGCCACCGCGCCCGCGCAGGCCGCTCTTTTTGACTTCTTCGGTGATCGACTCGGGCGGCATGGCCAGCGCCTTTTTCAGGTCGGTGTAACCGCCGGCGTGGAGGTAACACTCGATGTCGTTCGTCCAGCCTTCGCGGTCGATGTTCTTGAAAACCAGGCGCTTTTCCCGCGGATGCGGCGGGAGCACCTTGGGGAGGGTGGCATCCGAGCGGTCGAGGGTGAGCAGCCTGGCCGCATCGGCGAGGGCGATGTGCTCCTTGAAGTAATCGTCCACCATGGCCACGGGTGCGCTCCCGCAGGAGGCGAGGCATTCCACAAACTCGATGCTGAACTTTCCATCCGCACTCACTGCGATCGGGTTGGCATGCTCGGCATTGGCATGATGTGCGTTGTGCTCCTCCCACTTTTTCAGGTCGATGCCTGCCGCCTGGGCCACGGCATCGCGGAGGGCGGCGCTGCCCGCCAGCGAGCAGGAGAGGGTGCGGCAGACGCGGATGTGCCGCTGGCCGGCCGGTTCGCGGCGGAACATGGGGTAGAAGGTCACCAGCTCGAGGATATGGATCGGCTCGAGCCCGAGCTTGGAGGCGATCCAGGCGATCCCGGCATCCGACACGAGGCCAAAGTGCTCCTGCCAGAGATGGAGCAGCGGGAGCGAGGCGGCCCGCTTTTTGTCCGCCGGGTAGTGCGTGATCGCTTCGTCGATCCGGGAGAGGAGGTCAGGCGGGAGGTTCATCGGTGGGTGGGGCGTCAGC
>Ga0105049_10008992_pt1 | contig 11523 bp, 8 predicted proteins | sample MAT06_FD_78087 | JGI IMG/M metagenome (GOLD analysis project Ga0105049, IMG submission 78087) | Freshwater microbial communities from Lake Fryxell liftoff mats and glacier meltwater in Antarctica - MAT-06 | ecosystem: Environmental > Aquatic > Freshwater > Ice > Liftoff microbial mat | place...
CCGGTGCGGCAATCGACACCGCAGGTCGCGACCCGCTCGGCCATGCGCGCAGCATCGAGCCCGCGCGGCGTATCGCCCGCCAGGCCAATCGCCCACCAGCGATCGATCAAGCCGCGCAAGGGCTCGACGATGCCGGCAATGTCCTTGTCGGCCAGCGCGCTGAATATCGCCACGGTTCGGCGCTGTGGCGCCCGCGACAGCCACTGCGCCAGAGCGCGTGCGGCTTGCGGGTTGTGGCCAACGTCGACGATGGTCTCCGGCGCGCCCGCGACGACTTGCAGGCGCCCGGCGATGCGCGCGTTGGCGACGCCGCGCGTGAATGCCGCAGCGGCGACCGGCAATGAATCGCGCAACGCGTGCAAGGTGGCGATCGCGATCGCGGCATTGTGGCGCTGGATCTCGCCGCGCAGGGTCGGCGCGGGCAACTGCAAGCTGCTGCCATCGCGATGGCTGAAGCGCCAGCCGGCGGGCGCGTCGCTGCTGAAGAAATCGACGCCAGCCCGTACGCCATGCGCACCGATTGCGTCGATGTGCGCGAGCACGCTGGCCGGTGGCTGCACATCGCCGATCACCGCGGGCCTGCCGCTGCGGAAGATCCCCGCTTTCTCGCCGCCGATCGCTTCGCGGTCGGCGCCCAGCCACTCCTGGTGATCCAGATCGACCGTGGTCAGCACTGCAGCATCCGCATCCACCAGGTTCACCGCATCCAGACGCCCGCCCATGCCGACCTCGAGCACGGCCACGTCGACCTCGCGGGCCTGGAACACGTCCAGCGCGGCAAGGGTGCCGGACTCGAAGTAGGTCAGCTGGATGCCGTCGCGCGCTTTTTCGATGCGCCGGAAAGCGGCGATCAGCTCCGCATCGTCGACCGGCTCACCGTCGATGCGCACCCGCTCGTTGTAGGCCAGCAGATGCGGCGAGGTGTAGCTGCCGACCACGCGGTCGCTGGCGCGCAGCATGGCGTCGAGGAACGCGACCACCGAGCCTTTGCCGTTGGTCCCGCCGACCGCGATGGATATCGGCGCGGGCTTTTCCAGGCGCAGGCGACGCGCCACCTCCGCGACCCGCTCCAGACCCATCGCGATAGGCTGCGCATGCACCGACTGCCAGTGCGCGAGCCACGCGTCGAGGCCCTGCGGCAGCATGGCAGCGCTCCTTACTCGGTGGGTTCTGGCGCGCTTTCGCTGCTGGCCGCCTGCGGCGCATCGACCGGCGGCGCGGGCTGGCGCATGAACATCGCCAGCAGGGCGGCGATCCGGTCGCGCTGATGCCGACGATCCACGATGAGGTCGATCGCACCGTGCTCGAGCAGGAACTCGCTGCGCTGGAAGCCTGCGGGCAGCTTTTCGCGCACGGTCTGCTCGATCACCCGCGGGCCTGCAAATCCGATCAACGCGCCGGGCTCGCCAATGTTGACATCGCCCAGCATGCCGAGACTGGCCGACACACCACCGGTGGTGGGATTGGTGAGCACGGAGATGAACGGCAGCCCGGCCTCGCGCATCACCGCGATCACCGCCGAGGTCTTGGCCATCTGCATCAGCGACAGCAGACCCTCCTGCATGCGCGCACCGCCAGTTGCGGCGAAACACACCAGCGGCATGCGGTGTTCGAGGCATTGTTCGGCGGCCAGCGCAAACCGCTCGCCCACCACCGAGCCCATCGATCCACCCATGTAGGCGAACTCGAAGGCGCAGGCGGCCAACGGCCGGCCCTTGAGCACGCCGCGCATCGCGACCAGGGCGTCGGTTTCGCCGGTAGCGCGCTGTGCGGCGACGATGCGGTCCTTGTACTTCTTCGAATCCTTGAACTTCAGCGCGTCGACCGGCTCGAGCTTGGCGCCGATCTCGACCGTAGCGCCGGCGTCGAAGAAACCGCGCAGCCGTTCGCGCGCGCCGATCGCCATGTGATGCCCGCACTTGGGGCACACCTTGAGATTGCGCTCGAGCTCTGGCTGGTACAGCGCCGCGTCGCATTTGCTGCACTTCACCCACAGGCCTTCGGGAACATTGCGCTTGTTGCCGCCCTCGGTGCGGATGCGCGCAGGCATCAGTTTGGACAGCCAACTCATGGGATGCTCGTTGGGCGGCGGCAGGAAAGAACGTGATCGTAACGCAAGGCACGGCGCTTGTTCACAGGCTGCCTGATTCAGGCCGCGCTGCGCGCGCGGGCTGCATCCATTGCCGCGCGTACGGGGGCCAGGAAACTGCGTGCTGCACCTGCTGCGGCCGTGGCATCGGCGCACGCGGCCAGCACTTCGACCAGCGCGCTGCCGATCACCACCGCGTCGGCGAAGGCGGCGATGCTGGCCGCCTGCTGCGGGTCCTTGACGCCGAAACCTACCGCGACCGGCGTGCTGGTGGCAGCGCGGATCGCCTGCACGCTGCCACGCACATCGCCCATCGCGAGTTTGTCGGCACCGGTGATGCCGGCGAAGGATACGTAGTAGAGGAATCCGCGCGCGCGTTCGAGCACTCGCGCGAGGCGCGCATCGGCGGTGGTGGGTGCGGCGAGAAAAATCTGCTCGATGCCGAAACGCGCCAGCAGCGGCGTCAGTTCTGCGGCTTCCTCTACCGGCGAGTCGACCATCAATACACCGTCGACGCCCGCGGCCTGCGCATCACGGGCGAAGCGCTCATAGCCGTAGATCTCCAGCGGATTCAGATAGCCCATCAGCACGATCGGCGTGCTGGCATCGCGGGTACGGAATTCCGCCACCATCGACAGCACGCGGCGCAGACCGACGCCGCGCGCCAGCGCGCGCTCACTGGCGCGCTGGATCACCGGCCCATCGGCCATCGGATCGGAAAACGGCACGCCGATCTCGAGCGCATCGGCGCCGGCGTCGACCAGCGCATGCAGCACCGGCACGGTTGCCTCGGCGGACGGATCGCCCGCAGTCACGAACGGAATCAGGCCCGCGCGACCGGCGTGGCGGAGAGCGGCGAAGCGGGTGTCGATGCGGTTCATGACGACATGGTCCGAATGTGCGAGAGGTTGGTGCTGGTGCGATTCGTGAACGGCGAACATCGAATGGCGAATGGACCGCAGCTACTGCAAGCCCGCGACGCTCCATGTGGGAGCCGCTACCGCGGCGATTGCGGCAGATCCGGTTGCCCCAGTCGCCGCCATCGCGGCTCCCACGATGCACCCCGGGACTGCAGTGCAGACTCGGATGCCCGCTCAGCGAGCCTCAGCGACGCTCACAGCGTGATCCCTTCCCGCCGCGCAATCGTCTGCACGTCCTTGTCGCCGCGGCCGGAAAGATTGACGAGGATGAGGCGGTCGGAGGGCATGGTGGGGGCCAGGCGCATCGCCTGCGCGATCGCATGCGCGGACTCGAGTGCGGCGAGAATGCCCTCGGTGAGGGCCAGTTCATGAAAGGCGGCCATGCATTCGTCGTCGGTCACCGGCTCGTAGGTCGCGCGGCCGGTGTCCTTGAGCCAGGCGTGCTCGGGGCCCACGCCGGGATAGTCCAGACCTGCCGACACCGAATGGGTTTCGGTGATCTGGCCGTCGTCGTCGCAGATCACATAGGTACGGTTGCCATGCAGCACGCCAGGCCGGCCGGCCACCAGCGAAGCTGCGTGCTGGCCGGAGGCTACGCCATGACCGGCGGCCTCGGCGCCGTAGATCGCCACCTCGCGATCGTTGAGGAACGGATGGAACAGGCCGATCGCGTTGGAGCCGCCGCCGACACAGGCGACCAGCGCATCCGGCAGGCGTCCGTACTCGGCGAGCATCTGCACGCGCGCCTCGCGGCCGACCACGGCATTGAAGTCGCGCACCAGCGTCGGATACGGATGCGGGCCGGCCACGGTACCGATGATGAAGAAAGTGTCGTGCACGTTGCTGACCCAGTCGCGCAACGCTTCGTTGAGGGCATCCTTGAGCGTTTGCGAGCCCGAGGTGACGGGCCGCACTTCGGCGCCGAGCAGCTTCATCCGGAATACGTTGATCGACTGCCGCTCGATATCGGTCGCACCCATGTAGACCACGCACTGCAGACCCAGACGCGCGCAGACCGTGGCCGTGGCCACGCCGTGCTGGCCCGCACCGGTCTCGGCGATGATCCGCTGCTTGCCCATGCGCTTGGCCAGCATGCTCTGGCCGATGGTGTTGTTGATCTTGTGCGCGCCGGTGTGGTTGAGATCCTCGCGCTTGAGCAGGATCTGCGCGCCACCGAGTTTCTTCGACATCCGCTCGGCGTGGTAGATCGGCGATGGACGGCCGACGTAGTGTTTCAAGTCGCGCTCGAGCTCGGCGATGAATTGCGGGTCCTTGCGATAGTGCGCATATGCCGCCGTCAACTGTGCCAATGGCGCCATCAGCGTTTCGGACACGTAGGCGCCGCCGTACGGACCGAAATGTCCGCGCGCGTCGGGCCACTGCGAATAGTCGATGGGCGGAACTACCTGGGATTCAACCGCTGCCACGGCGCACCTCGTCGATGAAGACCCTCATTCTCGCATGGTCCTTGATGCCCGGCGATGTTTCGATGCCACTGCTGGCATCCACTGCCCAAGGCTTCACGCGGGTGACGGCGGCGTGCACATTTTGCGGATTCAGACCGCCGGCCAGAAGGATCGGACGATCCAGCGCTGCCATCGCGCGCGTCCAGTCGAAAGTCTGGCCGGTACCACCGGCGGCACCGGCGCGATGGCTGTCGAGCAGGAATCCCGTCGCATCGGGATAGCCGGCCGCGAAGGCCGCCACATCATCCACGTCCAGCATCGGCACGACCTTGATGTAGGGCTTGCCGAACATGCGGCAGAACGCCGCCTCTTCGCGGCCATGGAACTGCAGCAGGTCGAGCGCTACCGCGTCGATCGTGCGCGCAACCTCGTCCGCGTGCTGATCGAGGAACAGTCCTACGCGGCTCACGAACGGCGGCATCGCGCGCGCGATGCATTCGGCAGCATCGGCGCCGATCCGCCGCGGGCTGCCGTGCGCGAAGATCAATCCGATCGCATCGGCACCCAGTCGCGCGGCTGCCAGCGCATCGTCGACGCGGGTCATGCCGCAGAATTTGATCCGCGTTCGCATGGTCTTGAATCTATGCCGTAACTGCTGCCGCCAGCGCGCTCGCACTCGCCTCGGCCGGCAAGCCGAAGTGCGCGGGATATAGCGGACCGATGAACAGCAGCCCGTTGGGCGGTGCGGTAGGCCCGGCCACCGCACGATTTCGCCCGACCAGCAGTTCGCCGATCCACTGCGGCGGTTGCGTGCCGCGCCCGACCGGCAACAGGCTGCCGATGATGTTGCGCACCATGTGGTGCAGGAAGGCATTGGCCTGGATTTGCATCACCACGATTTCACCCTCGCGCACCACGTCGATCGCATCGACCCGCCGGCATGGCGACTTGGCCTGGCAGGCCACGGTGCGGAAGCTGGTGAAGTCGTGCTCACCGAGCAGCAGCTGCGCGGCCTGGTTCATCGCCTCGGCGTCCAGCGGCAGACGTTCCCAGGTCAGCATCTGCCGCTGCAGGGCCGGTCGCACGGCGCGATTGAGGATGCTGTAGCGATAGCGCCTGGCGATTGCTGCGTAGCGCGCATGAAACCCGGCGTCGACCGGCTGCGCCCAGCGCAGGCATACGCTGTCGGGCAGCTTCGCGTTGGCGCCGAGCACCCAGGCACGCATGCTGCGCTCGCTGTCGCTGTCGAAGTGCACCACCTGGCACTGCGCGTGCACGCCGGTGTCGGTGCGCCCAGCACAGGTGACCACGACCGCATGGTCGGCGACCGACGACAGCGCGGACTCGACCGCAGCCTGCACGCTGTCGCCGTGCGTGAGCCGCTGCCAGCCGAGGAAGCCGGAGCCGTCGTACTCGATGGCAGCGGCAATACGCATGCGCAATCCTGGGCGAAAGGTGCGGACGGGCCGCGTCGATCTACATTGTCGCTGCTGGGCGACTGCGCTGCACCTGTGCCGCTGCCGAGGGTGAAAATCGCGCCGGCGTTCGGCCGTGCCAGCCCTGCTTGCCGCGCCGCGGACAAGCTGCACCCCAATCGACGCCGAGGGCCGTGAAAGGCCCTCGGCGAACAACGGATACGCTGCTCAGACGATGTCGTTGAGCAGACGCTGCGCTTCGGTTTTCTGCGCGGCGGTGCCTTCGGAGATCACTTCCTGCAGCATGCTGCGTGCGCCTTCCGGATCGCCCATGTCGAGGTAGGCACGTGCCAGATCGAGCTTGGTGCCGACCGCGTCTTCGCCATCGAAGAAGCCACCTGTGGCAGGTACCGAAGGCGGGTCGATATCCAGCTGCGGCGCTTCGAATTCCTCGGTACGGAACGTGTCGTCGGCGGGCGGCGGCGGTGCGCCGGGTCGCGCGGTGGACTTCGGCGCCTCGGGCTCTTCGAGGCTGAAGTCGAATGGCTCCGGATCGACCGGCTTGATCGTTTCGATGTCCGGCTTGCCCAGATCGAAGCCATCGTCGGCCTGCCGCGTATCGGCCTCGACCTGGTCGAAGTCGAAGCTGTCGTTGCTGACCGGCCCCAGTTCGAACATCGGGTTGCCGGGCAACATCTCGCGGCCCATGGCGCAGGCTTCGACCCACGCGGGTGCGTCGATGTCCGACACCTGCCCATACATCGCACCGGCCGCACCTTCGAACTTCTCGGCATCGCCTTGCGTGTAGTAGTGGCGCAGCAGTGCCAGGTGCGCCTCCAGATCGGTGGGATCGCTGCCGAGGCTGTTGAGCAGTTCGCGTTCCTCGTTGCCGCGCTCGGTGTCGTCTCCGAACACGCCACCGTCGAACGACTCGGCCACGGATGCGCGAGCAGCGATCGCGGGGGCCACCTTGCGACGACCGCGCAGCAGCAGCAGCAGAATGCCACCCAGCAGCAGCGCCGCACTGGCACCGATGAGGATCAGGTTCTCTTGCCACCATGCAGTCGCCTGGCGCTGCTGGATCGGCGCCACAGCGGCAGGTTCCGGGTCTGGAACCGGGGTGACATCCACGATCGCAGGGTCGGTCACGGTGTCAGCCGGCGCCTCGACAATCGCGGTGGCCGGATCGGTTGCCGGCGTCATGCCCGGGTCCGCATTCGGCTCGACGCCCGGATCGAGCGGCGGCGTGACTGCAGGATCGTCGACACCTGCGGTGGCGGCGGGGTCGACCACGGCCGGTTCCACGGGCGCTGGCTCGACGATCGCCGGTTCCGGCGCGATCGGTGCGGGCGTCGCATCGACCGTCGGCACCGCGGCAATCGCCTGCGCTGCGGCTGCAGCCCGCTGCGCCTCGATGTCGTCCTGCATCGCCTTCAGGCGGCGCTGCAACTCGGCGATCTCGCTGTCCTTGAGATCGACCAGGCGGGTGTTGTCCTGCTGCATGCGCTCGAGCGTCTGCACCCGGGTGCGCAGCTCGCCGGCTTCCTGCTCGCGACTGGCCAACTGCTCACGGGCGCGGTCCAGATCGCCACGAACCGCGGCAGTATCGGTGCCACCCGCAGCGCCCGGGCGATCGACGCCCGAGGCCGCGCCGCCGGAACCGGCACGCGGCGGTACCAGCTCCAGTCGTGAATCGTCGCGCGGTGGACGGCTTTCGGTGCTACGCGGCTCCGGCGCCGGCACGCCGGTGTCGGCGAGCAGCGTCGGATTGCGGGCGCCCTGCCACGCCTGGGTCTGCGCGGCGAATTCGGCGGCCGCATCGGCAACCGCGAGCGCTCGCGCTTGATCGGCAGTCGGAATCCGCAGCACCGCACCGCGCTTGAGCTGGTTGACGTTGTTGTTCAGGAACGCGTCCGGATTGGCACGCAGGATCGCGATCATCATCTGGTTCAGCGTGATGTCGCGATCAGGTCGCGTTGCGGTGCTGATCTCCCACAGCGTTTCGCCTGCGGCAACCGGGCCGTACTCGCCGGGCGCGGAAGAAACGGGCGTTGGTGCTGCCGGTTCGGGCTCGACAAAGGTCGGTTGCGGAGCTTCGGCCAGCGGCTCCGCCGCTGGCGGCTGAGCGGCCGGCAACTCGGCTGCAGGCTGTTCGATCGCAGCGGGCTGTGCAGCGGGCGTCTCGGCAATCGGTTGTGGTGACGGCTCGGCGTCGCGGGAACTCGGCGGCAGCGGCTCGGGCGCAGCAATCGGTTCGGGTTCGCGCACCGGTTCGGCCACGGCCTGCGAACCGATGACCGCGGGCGCGACGACCGCGGGGTCCAGCAGCACGGTGTATTCGCGCAGCAGGCGGCCATTGGCCCAGCTGACCTCGACCAGGAAACTCAGGAACGGTTCGCGAACCGGCGATTCGCTGGAAACCTGGATAACCGACTGCCCGTCCTTGGCCTTGACCACTTCGAAGTTCAGCGGCACGGAGACGCCGGACAGGTCCAGGCCGACGCGCGCAAAGTCTGCGGCCGAGGCGAGGTTGGCACGCAGTGCTTCCGCTTCGCCCGGCGCTGCCTCGTTGATCGCGATCTCCGCGACCAGCGGCTCATTGAGCCCGGATTTGATGGTGATGCCGCCCAGACCCAGCGCCCACGCGGCAGGACTGCCCAGCGCGAGCGCGATAGCCAGCGACAGCTTGATCGGTTGTTTCATGTGACTGGCCCCCGGAGGCGATAGGTTCCCAAGCTCGTGCCGTGCCCGCACAATCCTCGAAACTGGCTTATAACACAACGCTAACTATAGGTCAGCCCAAGGATTATTGGAACCGTGACCCGGTCGGCATCGAGCACCATGCAGGCCGAGCCCCGGAACAACCGTTTCGGGCAACGCGTCCGCGCGACCCGGCACCCGGCCGTTCGCGGTTGCGGCCGGCGCGCAGGTCGCGTATCGGGCGTGACCGTTTCGCGGCCAACCGGCGCTCAGGAATGTTCGGCTGCGAGCAGTTCCCCGATCTGGATCGCATTCAAGGCCGCGCCTTTGCGGATGTTGTCGGCGACCACCCATAGGGCGATGCCGCGCGGATGCGAGATATCGTCGCGGATGCGCCCCACGTATACCGGATCGGTGCCGGCAGCATGGGTGACGGGCGTCGGATAGCCACCGGCTTTGCGCTCGTCGACCACCACCACGCCGGGCGCCGACTCGAGCAGGCTTCGCACCTGTGCAGCGGTGATCTTTTCGCGCGTCTCCAGGTGCACCGCCTCCGAGTGGCCGTAGAAAACCGGCACCCGCACGGCTGTGGGATTGACCTGGATCGATTCGTCTTCGAGGATCTTGCGCGTTTCCCACACGAGCTTCATCTCTTCCCTGGTGTAGCCGTTGTCCTGGAACTCGTCGATCTGCGGGATCAGATTGAACGCGATCTGCAGCGGGAACTTCTTCGGCTCGGGCGACTTGAAGCTGAGCAGCGCTGCGGTCTGTTTGGCCAGTTCATCCATGCCCGAGCGCCCCGCGCCGGATACCGACTGGTAGGTGGCGACATTGATCCGCTCGATGCCGACTGCACGATGGATCGGCGCCAGCGCCACCAGAAGCTGCATCGTCGAACAGTTCGGATTGGCGATGATGCCGCGCGGTCGGCGCGCGATCGCATGCGGATTGACCTCGCTGATCACCAGCGGCACGTCGGCGTCGTAGCGGAACTGCGAGGTGTTGTCGACCACCACGGTGCCGGCCGCGGCGGCGCGTGGCGCATGCACCTTCGACACCGCAGCGCCGGCCGAGAAGAACGCGAAGTGGGTGCCGGTGAAATCGTACTGATCGAGATCGCGCACGGTCAGTTCGCGCCGACCGAGTTTCACCGTGCCACCGGCCGAGCGTGCGCTGGCCAGCGCCACCACCTCGGAGGCCGGGAACTTGCGCTCGGCCAGGATCGCCAGCAGTGCTTCGCCGACCGCGCCGGTGGCGCCGACCACTGCGACCTTGAACTTGCGACCTTCGGACTCGCTCATCGGAATTCCTGTCGGATTGCCACGCCGGTACAGGCCGACGCGGCTGCCGATTGTTGTTGCAGTGCCTGAATCGCGCAAGGCGCATTTGCGGGCAATGGTCTTGCGCACCGTGCACCAGCCCCGACGCTGGACGAGCATGCGCAGCGGCCAAAAAAAACGCCGCTGCGCGTCCGGGGACGGCGCAGCGGCGCGATTCGTTGGCAACGCCGGACGCGCATCGCGCGCCCGGCGTGTCTACTCAGTGGCGACGCCCACCCGCCACCAGCAATCCGAGGCCGAACACGCCGAGGATTGCCAGCCACAGGCCGATGTTGCTCAGCGTCGGGACCGGAACCGAGGTCGAGAACACGGCAGTCGAACCGGCCAGGCTGAAGGTGAAGGTCTGCGCACCCGCGGTGCAGTTGAGCACGCCAGTGAACAATCCGGCGGTCGGATTGCTGTAAGTCACCGTGGTCGACGCATTGCCAGCAGCCGGCACGTTGATGATCAGCGGAGCCACCGTGAACTGGGTTGCAGTGGGTGCGGTGCAGGTGACGGTCGCAGCTGCAGCACCAGGGTTCTGGAACTGCAGTGTCGAGGTGGTCGCCGCACCGCCCACAGCCTGCGGCGGAGTTGCCACCGTGCTGCCCGAGATCGGCGTCGAGGTCAGCGGTATGGCCGTACCTGCCGGGCACGACAGCGTCCACGTGCGGGCATTGGCGCTCCCACCGCGGTTCTCGTTGCAGGTCAGGGCCTGGGTTACTGCCGCTGCACCCAGGGTGCAGGTGCCCGACAGGCTGGTACCGCTGATCGCACCCGCGCCCACGGCCGTGATCGTCTGCGCAAAACCGGCGAACGGCGCGGTCGGTGCGGTACAGGTCAAGGTCGTGGTCGACGGCGCACCGCTGCCGGAACCGGCCGGTGCACCGAGCGCGACCGCGATGGAACCCGCACCCATCGAGCCGACCGCAGCGCCGCCGGTGAAGCCGACGGTGGTACCGGTTGCCGGCGTAAAGGCGAATACCGGTGCGGTGGATGCACCCGCGATGGTGATCGGCGTGTTGGGCGTGCTTTCGAACACGTAGCGGATGATGGTGCCCGGCACGCCGCTCGCAACGGCCGAAGTGAGCACGACATAACCGAAGTGCGTCGACGCGCCCGCTTCATTGTTGAAGCGGAAGCCGATGATCTTCGGCCCCGCGGTGCCGGTGTTGAAGTTGGCCGCGGCCGCGGCGCTCGCCGTCTGGATGAAGGTCGACGCAGGTCCAACAGTGTCTCCAGCCACCAGCAGCCGGTAGACCGTTGCGGTCGCATCACCGCCCCCCGGCGCCGCCGGCCAGAAGAATTGCCGTACCGTCGCGCCGAACGGATTGAAGTCCCAGCCCGGCGCACCCGCTGGCGTGATCGCGTTTGTGCCCGTTACCACGTTGAGATAAAGGCCACCAAGTGTCGCGGGAATCGCGATGCTGACCGGACCGCTGTCGACAACGGCCGCCATCGCAGCCGAAGAGGCAAGCCCCATGAATGTCAAGCCAGCCATGGCGCGTACCCGGCGAGCCATCAGGCTGCCGCTTCGAAGTGTGCCGATACCCATTGTTTTGATCCCCGTGTTGTCGTTGTTTGAACTGTGCCACGACTGCATTTTTACACCGAGATGACAACGCGGTACAACACTTGCTGGCGCAGGCGCGCCGCCCTACTTCACGCCGTTTC
>Ga0105049_10008993_pt1 | contig 11522 bp, 10 predicted proteins | sample MAT06_FD_78087 | JGI IMG/M metagenome (GOLD analysis project Ga0105049, IMG submission 78087) | Freshwater microbial communities from Lake Fryxell liftoff mats and glacier meltwater in Antarctica - MAT-06 | ecosystem: Environmental > Aquatic > Freshwater > Ice > Liftoff microbial mat | place...
GACGGCAAACATCTCTTCTCCCCGCGGTTATTTGATGACCGGTGCCCAGGGATTGTCCACGCCCAGCGACCCGACCGGGAACCAGCGGCGGTATTCGGTGATCTGCTGCTGCGTCGGGAACCCCGAATCGACCCGCGGATACAGCAAGAGGAAGAAGGCATCTTTGCCCGGAGCGAGCCGCTTCTGCCGGTTGACGAGCACGTCCGCATCGTCCTTGCCGCGGACCTCTTGGCGGGGGTTCGGCTCGTCGGGGTCGAAGTAGTAGAGCTTGCCAGTGTCCTTGTCGATTTCCAAAACGCGCACGCTCATGCGGTTCGCCGGGTTGTTCTGGGCCGTGCGCAGGCCGTCGATTTCCTGACGAGCCTGTTCCAATTTCAACTGCAAATCCATGATCTGTTGACGGAGTTCGTCCGCGGACTTGGGATCCCCCGTGATCGGGTCCGCAGAGTCCGGGTTCGGTACGGCCGTGCTCGGCGTGCTCACGAACGGCATGAGCAGGAAGATGCAGAACAGAAGGATCAGCACGTCGATGAGCGGCACGAAGAACCGCGTGACGGACCGCTTCGGCGGCCGAATCATGGGTCCGTCCCCCGGTCCATCGATGCGGGAGTGAGGGGCACGATCGGCTGCTCGCCGGCGAGGCTGCGGATGAGGTCGCGGCCGACGCGGACGATCCACTGCGGGAGGATGTTCATCAAGGCCATGAACAACCCGCTGCCGGTGGCGGTGATCGCGGGGGCGTACTTGAGGATGATCTGCTGCGGCGTCGGGGCCGAACCGGGCGTGAACGAACTGAACGTCTGCAAGATCGCCGCGACGGTGCCGATGAGGCCCAGCAGCGGGAACCACTCCGCGGCTTGCGAAAGGTTTTCGATCCACTTGTCGGGCCGCTCGTCGAAGCCGGTATCCTTCCACCGCAGGGCTCGCCACGCGAGCAGGATTTGCGTGGAGAAAAGCACCGTGCCAAGGGCGAGGATCACCCAATCGACCCCCGGCGTGCGGATGCGGTCGAGGTAATCGCGGCGAGCGTCTTCGGGGATGGCGGCAAAGATCAATCCCGCGGCGGCCACGGGGATCGCGCAGAAGACGAACGGTAGGACGTTGTGGATCCAGAGCCGACGCACGGTGGGGAGTCCTCCGAAAGGGATCGGCTCCGGGGCCGCTACTTCAACTCCGTCAGCCAGTCCGGCATCGCTTGAATCTTGCCCGCTTTGTCCACGCAGGCAAGCGTCGTCGCCCCTTCCGCCACGAGCACGCCGTTGGGGCGGAAGACTTCGTACTTGTGCTCGAGCCGCACCGGCGAGGTCCGCGTGACAGTCGTGCGAATTCGCAGCACGTCGTCGTAGTACGCGGGGCTCTTGTACTTCACTTCGACCTTGCTGATGACCAGGAAGAACCCGCGGTCTTCCATGTCTTTGTAGTTGCCGCCGTGCTCGCGGAGGAAATCGGTTCGGGCCTGCTCGAAGTACACGAGGTAATTCGCGTGGTGGAGCAGGCCCATCCGGTCGGTCTCGGCGTAGCGGACGCGGATCTCGGTCTCGCAGGAAAGCATAGCGTTCGGTCTCGGAAAGCCCACGGTTAGCGAATGAACCCGATCCGCTGGCGGGGCCAGAAGATGAACACGGCCTTGCCGAGCATGAGCCGGTCCGGGACCAGGCCCCACTTGCGGCTGTCCGAGCTTTGACCGCTGTTGTCCCCCAGGCAGAGGTAGTGCTTGGGTTGGACGTAGAACGTGTCCACGCTCTCGGCGATGTCGCTGTCCGAGGGGGTGAAGAACGTGTCCTGCCAGATTACGAGCTTGCTGATTTCGACCGTCCCGCTGACGGCCACGCTCGCGGGAGCCAATACGTCGTTCTGCAACGTGCTCTGGTCCGGCCGCGGGGCGAGGACTCCGCCAGCGAGAGCGCCGACCGCGGCGGCGAAGCCGTTCGCATCGGCGAGGGAGTAATCGGCAGCGGGACCGAAGTTCAGGCTCGAACCGTTGACCCAAACCCGAAGGCGGCCGTCGAAGTTGGCGAACCGCAAGTTGTACGATCCGGACGAAGTCATGGAGGTATCTGCCGTGGCCATTTCCTTGCCGTTCGGTCCGGTGCGGAAGAGTGCGACTTTACCGCCGGTGAACTTGGCCTGGAAGCGGTTGACGCCGCGGGAGAGTTCGAGCAACACCACGTCGCTCGGTCCGCTCACCTTCGCAGTGCATTCGAGCATCAGGTCGCCGACCCAGAATTCGGTGCCGAGCCGCGATTCGACCCCGTTCTCTACGCCGCCGTTGTAGCCGAGGAAGTTCGTGATCTTGCCCGGAGGGAAGAGCCCTTCGCTCCACGCCCCCGCGGCTTCGAGTTTGACCCAATCGTCCACGGAGACGCGGCGCCATTCGTTGGCGACTTCGGGCAGGTTTTTGTCTTCGAAGTCGTAGAGCTTGTTTCCTGGCCCGAGGAGCTTGTCGGTCGGGGGAGCGGATACGCGGTGCTGGTAGCGGAGCCAATCGACTTCGCCGCCGGAGTGCGCAAAAGCTTTCGGGAACTTGGGGCTATCGGACTTCCAGTTGGCGTTCTCGCCGGTCCAGCGGGCGGGAACGCCTTTGGAAGAGAGCTTCTTGGCCTGGTGGTCGTTATCGTAAACGATCCGCCGCATTGAGAGCGCGTTCGCGTCGGACTTGCGGAGCGGTTCAAACAGGCCTGGGCCGCCGGGGAACGAGGCCTTGCGGGAGGCCTCGAACTGGTCGAGAGAGTATTTGTTGTTGTGGTAGGTAAAGTCCCAGCGGCCGAGGCCGAACTCGGCACCGAACGAGCGGTACGGCGGGTTCGTCTTCGAGATCGGGTAGTCGATGTCCGGGCCTTCCCAGAGCCGGTTCTCGTCGTCGGGCCGGGGATACTTCAACTGGCCGAAACTGTCGCGTTCACCGACGGGGTAATCGAGCTTGGCGACGTAGAGGTCGCCATTGTGGATCGCGATCGTGTCGCCGCCGCGACCCCAGAGGCGCTTGATGTAGTTTTGAGCCGTGTGACTCGCTTGAGGATCGACGGGGAACTTGAACACGACCACGTCGCCCGGCTGAGGGTCTTCAAAGTTGTAGAGCGGCTTGAGCACGAGCACGCGGTCGCCGCTGCGGTTTTCGGGCGTCAGCACGTCCTCGTTGCTGAAATCGAACCGGTACCGGCAGTTCGGGCAGCAGGCTCCGGTCACGGGCCGCGGGGCCCGACCGTCGCTGGGGTCCACTTCGTTGCTCGCGTTCACCGGGAAGAGGTGCTCGCACTGCGGGCACTTCGCGATCTTGTTGTACCCGTAGAGCGTCTCCGCCATCGACCCCGTGGGGATGACGAACGCTTCGACGATGAACAGTTTCAGCATCAGGACCAGGACGACGACGAAGACGATCGTCTCGAAGACTTCGCGGACCGCATCCTTGGGCGGCGGCTTCGGCGTCGGGCTCGGCTGGGCCATGCGGGCCTCGGTGTTGTGGACATGCGATGAATATCAACCAAGCTCTTGATCGTCCTAAAAACGAATCGAATCACTCAATTTGTTGACGTTTTCTGATCAAGCAACTTATCAAGCGTCCAGAGTCGCCACAGGGCCAGGGCAATGCAACCCACGCAAAAGACGCCCAGCACGGCGTGGAGCCAGCCGACAACTATCGAGCCCCACGACTCGGCCATCAAGTCCACGAGTAACGCCAATCCCCAGAGTCCGAGTGGGACGATCGGGATGATCGGGACAAAGCTCACTCCGCCTCGTAGGCCTCGCGGGACGCCGAGTCGAGCCTGTGCGACTGCATGTCCCCCTGCTGTCGCTATCCATAGTAGGAACCAGACGACAAACACTTCGATTAGAAGCAGCCACCAGGGAACGTCTCCTCCTGTCGGCAAGTGATCTCCACATCTAATACACAATTCGCCCAAACAACGGACATATTCACTTGGTTCATTCTGAGAAACTTCCGCCCGGTTCGACTTCCGAAGTCCAGAGCGACTTCGGAAGTCTTTTGGCTCGCACTTTACCGTAACCACCTCAAGCGGGACCAGTCCAAGGTCTGGATCGTGCGGTCGCTGCCGTTGACCTTCGTGCGGGACAGCTTCAACGGCTGGTGGATGAGGAATGGTTTACCGATGAACGCCCGTTCCGGCACGCCCGGGGTGCGAACTCCGTCCACTTCCCACGAGCGGCTGTCGTGCGAGTTCGTGGAATTGTCGCCGAGGAGGAAGTATTCGTCGATGCCGAGCCGCCATTCCGCGGGGGTCTTCGGAACGAGGGTGTAGTGGATGTCCCGGTAGAGTTTGAGGTTGCGAACGACCGCGCTTCCGCACCGCAATCCGAGTTGGAATGGCCGCGCGACGCCTTTGCGGAGCGGGCCGATTGGCAGCGGCGGTAAGTTCAGGTGCGAGACGACTTCGACGCCGTCGATGGCGAGGCTCGCCCGGCGGTCCACGAAGGCGAATTCGATGCGGTGCGTGTTGCCCGGTTTGAGGAACGTGCCCGTCGTGACTTTTTCATCCGGCCCACCGTCGTGGCGGATCGCGAATTCTCGGTTCGTTCCGAAGGGGAGTTCCGCCCGCACCGTGTCGGCCCCATCGCCGAGTCGGCACGCGAAGAGGCCCGGGTCGGATTGCACTTCGAGGTCGAATTCGAGCAGGAAATCGTGGACGGGATCGGCGACGTTTTCCGGCAGTTTCCGAGCGAATGTACCTCGCCGGGCCGCGGGGGCGCCGTTGTAGGCGAGCCAATCGCCGACGGGTTCGGCTTGCTTCGTTTCCGGGTTCCAATGGCGGTACGTGATTGCCCGCGTACCCTCGGGGCTTTCCGAGAGGTGCAAGGAGTTCCCTTCCAAAGTGCCCGCGGGCAAAGGCTTCTCGGCAACTTCGTCGGAGCGGGCCGGTCGGCGGGGGTCGCCGATGGGTTCCGCGCGGAAGCGGAGGCCCCAACCGTCGGCCGGAGCGGCGTTCATGTCGAAGACGAGAACGCGGGTTTCGCGCACTTGAACCAGAGTCTTTCGCTGGATTTCGCCGTTCGCGTAGAAGTCGCCGTCGGCGATGCGGACGAGTTCGCGGGGCAGGCCGACGACGCGCTTGACGTAGGGTTTGGTGTCGTCCGCGGGGCAGTGGAACACGGCGATCTCCCAGCGGCGCGGGTGCCGATTGACGAACGCGGTTTTATCGACCATGAGCCGATCGCCGGGGATTTCCTTCGCCCCGGAGAGGTCCACTGCGGCTCCGCAGTTCGGGCACTTGCACTGGTCGAACCGCACGGCCCTGGCGTCTGGGCCGGGTTCGCCGACGACGACGCGGTCGCCGCACCGGTCGCACGCGGCTTCGCGGTGGTTGCCGAGGAACGCGGGGGCCATGCTCCCCGTGGGCACGCCGAAGGGTTCGAGGGCGACCGTGCGGACGATCAGGAACAGCGAGAATAGGGCGATGAGAACGTGCAAAATGACGCGGGCGGGGCCGGGGTGAGGCGGTTGAGCGGGGCTCGGGGCGAGCGCTGGAACGGTGGGTGGGGGAGCGTCCAGCCACTCGGCCGAGGGGAGCACGGGTGTAACGGCGGGGCGATCCACAGTCACAGACCTCGGCTTCAGCCGCTTGCGGCTTCGCGCGTACCGTCAAGAACGGCCGCGAAGCCGCGAGCGGCTTATTTATCGTCCCCGGATTCGAGCACGGCCATGAACGCCTCTTGGGGCACTTCGACCTGGCCGATCTGCTTCATCCGCTTCTTGCCCTCGGCCTGTTTGGACCAGAGCTTGCGCTTGCGGCTGATGTCGCCGCCGTAGCACTTCGCAGTCACGTTCTTGCGCATGGCGGCGATGTTTTCGCGGGCGATGATCCGGCCGCCGATGGCGGCTTGCAGCGAGACTTCAAACAGGTGCCGGTCGATCTCCTCGCGGAGTTTCTTGAGAACGTATCGGCCGCGCCGCTCGGAGGTGGAGCGGTGGACGATGATCGAAAGTGCATCCACCTTGTTGCCGTGGACGAGGATGTCCAGGCGTACTAGATCCGCCTCGCGGTAGCCGAGGACTTCGTAATCCATCGTTCCGTAGCCGTGGGTCACGGATTTGAGCTTGTCGTAGAGGTCGTAAATGACTTCCGCGAGGGGCATTTCATAAACGAGGATCACTCTCTGGGTGCTGAGGTACTCGGTGCGGACGAACATGCCGCGGCGGTCGGTACACATGGACATGAGTGCGCCGATGTTCGCCGCGGGAATGAGGAAGCTGATTTTGACGATCGGCTCGCGGAACTCCTTGATGTTCCCGCCGTCCGGCACGTCTTGGGGTCCGTGAACAGTGATGACTTCCCCGTTCATCTTCAAGATTTCAAACGTGACGTTCGGTGCGGTCTGAACGAGGTTGAGTTCGCTGTCGCGTTCGAGGCGCTGCTGGATAATTTCGCGGTGGAGCATCCCGAGGAAGCCGCAGCGGAACCCGAAGCCGAGGCCGTCGGAGACTTCGGGCGTGAAGGTGAACGAACTGTCGTTGAGCTTGAGCTTGGCGAGGGCTTCGCGGAGGTCTTCGAACTCGTTGTTGTTCACCGGGTAAAGCCCGGAGTAAACCATCGGCTTCGGTTCTTTGTAGCCGGCGAGTGGTTCGAGCGTAGGGTTGAACGGATCGGTGACAGTGTCGCCGATGTTGACGTTTTCCAGGTTCTTGATGTTCGCCGTGAAGTAGCCGACCTGCCCCGCGGCGAGTTCGTCGCACTTCTCCATGCCGGGGCGGAACTGGCCGAGGTCCGTGATGACGGACTCGCGGCCCGTGCGCATGAACTTGACCCGCTGGCCGACTTTCATCGAGCCGTCCATCAGGCGGACGTAGACGACCACGCCCTTGTAAGTGTCGAAGTGGCTGTTGTAGATCAGGGCTTTGAGCGGAGCCTCGCTCGATCCGGACGGACAGGGCACGCGGTCGATGATCGTTTCCAGCAGTGCTTCGATCCCGAGCCCGGCCTTGGCGCTGACCTTCATCACCTCATCGGGGACGGTGAAGACGGCAGTTTCCATTTCGCCGATCACGAAGTCCGGGCGGGCGTGCGGCAGGTCGATCTTGTTCAACGTCGGAATCAGTTTCAGGCCCGCTTCCATCGCGAGGAATGCATTTGCGACAGTCTGGGCTTGAACGCCCTGGAAGGCATCGACGAGGAGGATCGCCCCTTCGCACGCGGCGAGGGAGCGGGAGACTTCGTAGTTGAAGTCCACGTGCCCCGGCGTGTCGATGAGATTCAGTTCGTACTTCGTGTCGCCCTTGGTGTAGTACGTGGTGACGGGGTGCATGCGGATGGTGATGCCGCGTTCGCGTTCGAGGTCCATGCTGTCGAGGGTTTGCGCGCGAATGTCCCGCTCGGAGATCGTTCCCGTCTTCAATAGGAACTGATCGGCCAGGGTGCTTTTGCCGTGGTCGATGTGGGCGATAATGCAGAAGTTTCGAATATTCGACGTCGGCGTCGGCATGGAATCGGCGCTCGGCGGTAAGGATCGGCTAAACGAACGGTAGCTTCTATTGTATTCTAGCAGTCTCGCGCGAAGCTGAATAGGTGCGGCCGGGCGAACGTCCGAAAGGGTGAGGCCGACGGGATCAATTGACCGCCCTTTGCCCAGCGGCTACCATTGCGGCATGAATTCGAGGTATCCGTTCATGAAACTCTGGCACCGCGGCTCGCTGATCGGCACGATCTTGCTCGCGGGCTTCCTGATCGGCTGCGGACAGAGGCCCTTAAATTCGACGACGACCGCTCCGGGCGTCGAATTGACCGAAGTGACGACGGCGGGGTTCGATGCGATCCTCGCTGAGCAGAAGGGCAAAGTCGTTTACGTGGACGTTTGGTTCCTCGGTTGTCCGCCGTGCGTCGAACGGTTCCCGCACGTCGTGGAGCTCCACAAGAAGTACGCCGATCAGGGCCTCGTGGTGATGTCGGTGGATGTGAACGTGAAGGAACTCAAAAAGCAGGATAAGGTCCTCGTTTTCCTTTCGAAGCACGAGGCTAAGTTCCCGAACTACATCCTCACCGACGAGAAAAAAGTCGTCGACGCCTGGCAAGTTAAGAACAAGGTCGAGTACACTCCGGGCGAAATCTTGATCGACCGCGACGGCAAGCGGATCGAGATTCCGGAAGACGCCCGGATGGACGAAATCGAAGCAGTGATGAAGAAGTTGTTGGCTGCCAAGTAGTTCACTAAACCCGAGGTTCTATCGATGAAGAAGTTCCTGTTCGCGACCGCGATGGCTCTGTCCGCTGGATTCTCGACACAAGCCGCGGACCTCAAGTCCGGCCCGCAAGCGGGCGAAGCGGTTCCCGGCGCCTTCGAGCCGTTCAACATCACCGGCTCCGCGGCCGGCGAAGAATCGTGCTTGTTCTGCCGCTTTGGTAAAGACCCCGTGGTGATGGTCTTCGCCCGTTCGCAATCGGAAGGGCTGACGAAACTCATCGGCAAGCTCGAAAAGGAAATCGTCGCCAAGAAGACCGCCACGAACTACATCGGCTCCGCGGTGATCTACCTCGATACGAGCGACAAGATCAAGTCCTCGTCCAAGAAGATCGCCGAAGACGGCAAGCTCAAGGAAATCATCCTCGCCTGCATCAAGCCTTCAGACATCGAAGAAGACTACAAGTTGGCCAAGGACGCGGACGTGACCGTGCTGCTGTATTCCGCCCGCAACGTGAAGGCGAACTTCACGTTCAAAGCTGGCGAAATTACCGACGCCGCCGCGGACAAGGTGATCGCGGACCTGCCGAAGATTTTGCCTGCGAAGTAAGACCAATTGAAAGCGATTGACGAGAAGCGGTGACTGCAGTCACCGCTTCTTTGCGTTTCGGAGGAGTTCGTCGCCCCAAGCCGCGTCGGCGGGGGAAAGTTCGGGCTCGGGATCGAGGGTGTAATCGATCGAATCGTAGAGACCGTTTTCGTACAGCTGGACCATGATCGAGCAGAGATCGAGCGTTATGTCCGCGTCAGTTTTTCGAAGTGGGATGTTCAGTGTCGGCAGCGGATCGCGGACCGAGAACGCGTACACTTCGGCTCGCCCTTGCATCCAACCACGGACGACGACCACTTTCATGTGCGAGCGTTGCTGTGGTTTCAGTTTTGCCGACGGAAGGGCCGTGACATTGCGCCCTGCCCGGATCAAATCGACTTCGACGATGCTTGCGCCCGAGGCGAGGACATCTTCGCGTTTGCGTCGGTAGTCTTCTCGCCCCACGTTCCTCAGCTTATTGGAGGGGCTCAAGAACTCGATCGCCGTAATTAGGCGACCGCCTTGGGCAGTTTCGATGCGGACGGACCGAATCGTTTCCCGTTCGGCCTGCAGCGTGAAAAATTGCGGCGTAGATGCCTTGATCGAGCTCGCAAGATTCCGAGGCCTCGTTCGGGTCTTAACGCTCGATATCGTCACGTCGGGCAAGTAAGTCAAAGGCGGTTCGTCGATCGGGTCGTCGCTTTCGACGGCGATCGATTCCTGGATCCGCGCGCGAACGCCCTTCGGCATTTGCCGGTTTAAAAAGTCGCGTGCGTAGGTTGCCAGACTGGAATGCACGTCGGGCCAGTACGCTTCGAGGTACGGGTCCATTCCCGGAAACGGGCTCTTCATCGGGCGTTCTCCATCGTCGAAACTGCCAATCTACCGTTTGCCCGCTGCCTTCAACCGTTCGTCGGCCCAGGCGGCGTCGGCTGCCGATAGGGTCGGATCGGGGTCGTTCTTATAGTCGATTGTTAGGGCATATCGCCCGTTTTCGTAGACGAGATCGATCAGCGCTTGCAGGTCCAGCGCCACGTCGGCATCCGTGCGCCTCAAAGGAACGCGGATGGAGGGTAGCCGAGCGGGCAGGGGGAACGGGTAAATCTCAACGTCGATGGGATTGGCCGCCCGGATGACGCAGGCGCGGTAGGGCGTGTCGAGTCGCCCCCGCATGCGAACTTGCGGTGGGAAAAGCGTGTACTGGCCGTCCCGGAGTAAATCGATCTCGATGAAATTAATGCCGCCTTCGAGAAATTCTCTCCGCTTCTGCCGGTAGGCCGAGCGGCCTTCGACGCCGATCTTGTTCCAGCGACTCAAGAATTCGATGGCAGTGATGACCCGATTTCCGGATTCGATGTCGTGAATCAGAACCCGACGGAGCGTTTGGGGTTCGTCCGCGATGCGGAGGATGATCGGTTCTGCGACGGCCATCGCCGAATTCATCGGCAGTAAAGGAACTTCGGGATATTCGGTCACGTAGACATCGGGCGCATAGCGCTTCGGCCGATCTTCATCGGAAAGATCGATCGCGACGTACTCATCCGATCGCGCGACCAGATCGCTCGGTAAGCGGCGATTGAGTTGATCGCTCGCGTAAGTCGCGACGCGAGCATGGACATCCCCCCAGCGGGCTTCCAAATAGGGATCCATTCCCGGGAACGGGCTCTTCATCGAAGCCTTCTCCAAGCAAGTATCCGTCCAGTTTAGCCGATCCCTCCTCGGACCGGAACGGCTCGACACTTCCAAACGACCTCGATCCCGGTTAATCTACAGTCACTTGCCTACCCCAAACTCCGTCCGGTTTTGCCATGTCCCGATTGCAGTACGCCGTTTTCGCCGCGGTCCTATCGGCCGCTCCGGCATTCGCCCAGCCGGTCGATTTCAACCGCGACGTGCGGCCGATCCTCACGGATGCGTGCTTCTCGTGCCACGGTTCGGACGAAAAGGCCCGCAAGGCGGACCTGCGATTGGATGTCCGCGACGAGGCGTTGAAAGCGAAGTCGATCGTTCCGGGCAAACCCACCGAGAGCGAGATCGTCCGCCGCATTCTGAGTACGGCGAAGGACGAGCAGATGCCGCCGCCGAAGAGCGGGAAGAAAGTGACGCCGGCGCAACTCGAAACGCTCAAGATGTGGATCGCGGAAGGTGCGGAATACCGCGGGCACTGGGCCTTCATTCCTCCTAAGTCGAGCGAGATCCCGAAACTCGCAACGCAAAGCAAGAACCCGATCGACGCTTTCGTTTTGAGCCGCCTGGGTAAGTCCGGACTGACGCCGTCGCCGCGGGCACCCAAAGAAACGCTGATTCGACGGGTGACTCTCGACCTGACGGGCCTTCCGCCAACTCTCGCGGAGATTGATGCGTTCTGCGCGGATGTTTCGCCGAACGCCTACGAGAAGTTGATCGATCGGCTGCTTCAGACGCCGCAGTACGGGGAGCGCATGGCCCTCGACTGGCTCGACGCGGCCCGCTTCGCGGATACTCACGGCTACCACATCGACAGCGGACGGGACCAAACTCAATGGCGGGACTACGTCATTCGCTCGTTCAACGAGAACAAGAAATTCGACCGGTTTACCGTCGAGCAGTTCGCCGGGGACTTGCTGCCCAATTCGACTCCGGAGCAGAAGATCGCCACGGGGTTCCACCGCAATCACATGATCAACTTCGAGGGCGGGGCGATTCCGGAAGAATACCTCACGGCGTACATCGTGGACCGCGTCAACACCATGTCCACGGTCTGGCTCGGCCTAACCGTCGGCTGTGCGCAGTGCCACGACCACAAGTACGACCCGCTGACGATGGC
>Ga0105049_10008994_pt1 | contig 11522 bp, 3 predicted proteins | sample MAT06_FD_78087 | JGI IMG/M metagenome (GOLD analysis project Ga0105049, IMG submission 78087) | Freshwater microbial communities from Lake Fryxell liftoff mats and glacier meltwater in Antarctica - MAT-06 | ecosystem: Environmental > Aquatic > Freshwater > Ice > Liftoff microbial mat | place...
CGATGCTACAAAAGTCTTGGAAAACAATCAAGAAATCACTATTTCTTGTGCCGAAGGAGAGGAAGGCAAGGTTTATTCCGGTTTAGTGCCGTTTGAAATTCAAGAAAGTGCGATCGACAATTTACCCCGTACTCGCACTCAAATTTTAATGAATGTCGGGAATCCAGAAGAAGCTTTTGGTTTGTCAGCGATTCCTTGCGACGGCGTTGGGTTAGCGCGGCTGGAATTCATTATCGCCAACCACATCAAAGCGCACCCGATGGCACTGATTCACTTTGATGAATTGGCCGACGAATCCGTCAAGCGTCAAATTGCCAAACTCACAGCACTTTACAAACACAAACCCGACTTCTTTACCGATAAATTAGCCCACGGCATCGCCACTATTGCTGCCGCATTTTATCCCAATCCGGTCATCGTGCGGATGAGCGATTTTAAGAGCAACGAATATGCTAATCTTTTGGGAGGTCGGCAGTTTGAACCCAAGGAAGAAAACCCGATGATCGGGTGGCGCGGCGCTTCTCGCTATTATGACCCGAATTACCGCGAAGCTTACGCTTTGGAATGCAAGGCATTGAAGCGAGTTCGCGACGAAATGGGCTTGACAAATGTGATTCCGATGGTGCCGTTTTGTCGCACGCCGGATGAGGGGCGTAAAGTGTTGGCCGAGATGGCAAAACACGGTTTAGTCAAGGGCGAAAATGGCTTGCAAGTTTATGTGATGTGTGAATTGCCGAGTAATGTCATACTTGCTGACGAATTTGCCCAGGTTTTTGACGGATTCTCGATCGGCTCTAACGACTTAACTCAGCTAACATTAGGATTAGACCGGGATTCTGCTTTAGTCGCCCACATCTTTGACGAACGCAATGAAGCTGTGAAGCGGATGGTGGAAATTGCGATCAAAGCGGCCAAGAAGTACGATCGCAAGATCGGCATTTGCGGCCAAGCGCCCAGCGATTATCCTGAGTTTGCTCGCTTCTTGGTTGAGTTAGGAATCGATTCGATTAGTTTGAATCCTGATTCGGTTTTGAAGACTTTGTTGGATGTTGCGAAGGTGGAGGATGCGGGTTTGATGATGGATTTAGCGACGGAGGTTGCTCAGGTTTAACCGTTTGAGTTTTTGAGAGCAACCGAGTTTGTTTAAGCGGTTCGATCGTTCCGAATGCAAGTCCTCTTATTTAAACAGGACTTGCATTCCGAACGATCGAACCTATTACGGGCTTGGTTGTTTTTGAACTAAACCCGGTTTCTCCTATCTAGTTTGGTCACATAACCGCTCTCGCGCCAGCACCCGCCAGCAAACGCTTAACGCACGGGCGGCATAGTTTGAGATTGTGCCAGGAACTTTTCTGATTAAAAACCGTCTTCCGGGAGATAAATTTCTGTTGCCGATCATCTAAATTAAACCAAATATTCCCACGTGCGGACTCTAAAAATGTGTTAATAGCTCTCCTGATTATTTTCATAGGTTTAGCTCCGTCGCTGTTGTCTTTGTGGGTGATGCGCTCGGAAAGCGGTCAAGCCCGCGATCGAATTGCAGCGGCTAGGCTTGCGGTAGCAAATAGACCCCTGCGAACTCAACTAGAAACCGGTGATCGTACTTACGTAGCAGGCCTCGGTTATCCGATCGGCGACATCACTTGCGAGTATAACGCCCGCTCGAATTATATTCGCTGCGCTGTCAATCCTGCTGGGCCCTGTGAAGATTGTCGGTACTACCAAGCCAGAACTCTTGACGTTCGTGGTGAAAGGATATAGCTTGTATTAGGGTTTGTGTGTGCGCATATTTGCTGATGTAGTAATCCATAAGTTAATATGTACTTACGTGTAAGGATTGTTGTTGTATCTTGTTCGGGACAAGCTGCTCCAAAACTCAGCTATTAAAACCTAATCGAGCATTATTGCTGAGTTATACTTGTTATAACTGGCTGATTGCAATTGGTATTTTTATAGTTGAGGACTTGCTATCACAAACCAGATTGAAACCATAAATCTTGTTTGATGGTGAGTAACCTAGGAATAAGTCAAATTTCTAGTTTCAGTCAGCGTAACTCCTGCATTTAAGGAAACTAACGAAAAAAATCGCCAATAACTCCTGTACTGAGCGTAGTCCAAATAGACTGGCTCTCTCAGAAGCGTCGATTTTTCCAAAATATCATCAAAAATCCTGTACCAACAATTGTCCTTATTCATTGACATTGAACAAAAAACCCGCTCGCAGACTTTAATTTGACAGTTGGAGTAGTTGCTGAGAGAGCGACACTAATCTGTTGAGTGCGATCGCAGATGAGAGCAGTATCAAACCTGGATTTTTGTCTCCAGACTGCAAGTCATGAATTTTTAAGAAGCCTCGTCGATATAGGGTATGTATATTTCAAGTAAATAACACGACGAAAGGCACTGGCTCAGTTATGTCACAGCTAGCACTCCCTAGCAATCGCCTCCCTAATTAATGTCTGGTTGCCCGATGTGAACAAGGCTCGCGCATTCCGCACACTTCACTCTCATAAACCGGGTTTTGTAGTCGGAGCAAGAGCTGTAACAGTTGACAGTTGACAGTTGACAGTTGACAGTGAAGTTTTTAGGCAGGGGATTTAAGCCCCAGCCTAAAAACAATCCACCTAAAGGTGGGGGCTTAAATCCCCTGTGCTTTGGTAACAAAGTTTTTTCCTCGATTAAACTCGGTTTATGCGTCCATAACACGTGAAGTTTATCTGCAAATAAAGTGCATTAGACAATCTACAAAAAACCTCCAGAAAGTAAATTTTTGAGAACTCCTGTTATTGTCTACTGCGGGATGTAAGATATCTACGCTTAACAGAAAGCCGAAGACAAAATATCACTCGATAGATAGATTATTAGGATTTAAACTTCCCAACATCAGCGGTCATGCAGGTGATGTTTCCAATGCTATCAAATGGCAAGATAGCACAGCTTTTTGCTGGATAAAATCAGCTTTTTGCTATTTTGTATGATTCAAGTATCATAGCCTCTCACTCTGCAATTCAACCTTTTCAAGAAATGATAATAATCATCTTGAAGTGGGTACTTAACAGTTGACAGTTGACAGTTGACAGTTGACAGTGAAGTTTTTAGGCTGGGGATTTAAGCCCCCAGCCTAAAAACAATCCATCTAAAGGTGGGGGCTTAAATCCCCTGTGCTTTGGTTATATACAATACGTCAGGTAATTCTATGCAAACCATCTGTAACCAACCAACTTCCATAACCCAAAAAGCAGGTGATGCCAATGCCAGCATTACTAACAATAACTCCCGAACTACAGCAACTTATTCTGAGCAAAAAGAAATAAAAACAGTAAAAGCAGAGGAGTGTTTTATGTCCCCAAAACCCGGTGGTGGCTTGGAAATTGGGCAGTCGGACATAGAGTTTTTGCTCGCCTGGCGATCGGTGGACGTGCAGACTGTAAAAAATGTACTGTTCATCGATGCCAGAGTAGAGAATAGCGACAGCTTGGCAAGGGGAGCAACGGTCGGTACAAAGGTATTTGTACTAGACTCGACAGGGGATGGAGTCGAGCAAATTACGAGAATTCTGGCTAATTGCAGCGATTTAGAAAGCCTTCAAATAGTTTCTCACGGCCGAGAAGCGGCGGTGCAACTGGGGTCGATCGAACTATGCAGCGACAATTTAGAAACCTACAGCCATCTGTTGCAGCAGTGGGGAAAATCCCTCAGCGAGAGAGGAGATATCTTGTTATGTGGGTGCAGCGTTGCAGCGGGGGAAAGCGGCTCCGCTTTCGTGCGACGGCTGAACGAAATTACCGGTGCAGATATTGCAGCTTCTGACAACTTGACGGGGAGTGCGGCACTTGGTGGTGATTGGGAATTAGGATTTGCGATCGGGGAAATAACAGCCAGCATCGCGATCGAACCAGAAGTGCGGGAGGCATACAGTTACGTCCTCGGCACATTAGTTAATGAAACTTTCAAGAACGCGACAGTCAAGGGGCCTTGGATTTACCGAGGCACCAACGGGGTGCTGTACGATCCGCTTAGTGGCATTCCAGCTAGCTCGCAATCTATACCAGGCATCACTGGAGGAACAGTCTCAGGTTTAATTCCGGCTTTAGGTGGGGATACTCCTGGGAATGGCGTTCTGCAATTAACTCCAGCATCAGCAAACAGGCGAGAGGCTTTCGTCCTCTACAACAACCCCATTCCTTCAACCGACGGTTTAGTTGTCAGGTTTGATATCTATTCCTACGGTGCCAATCTGATCATTAATGAACCCGTGGGTGAGTCTACAGGGAACCAGCCAGGGGACGGCATTGGTTTCTTCTTCATTGACGGTACTGCATCGCCAGAAAGGCCAGGGGGTTATGGCGGTTCTCTGGGCTATGCTCAACGACTAGATGGAACCGTGGCCACACCCGGTATTGAGGGGGGTTATTTAGGGATTGGACTTGACGAGTTTGGCAATTTTTCAGCACCGACAGAAGGGCGATCGGGCCCCAATCCAGCCCCGATTCCCGGCTCCTCAACTCCGCGTTTGGTGAGACCGGATTCAGTAACAGTTAGAGGTAGGGAAGGTGATAATTACTCGTTTTTAACTCAAGCCTTTGCTCCCTTCGGCGTGGACAACATTCCTACCAGTATTAATTTCACCACACCGCCTTATAACTTTAGTAACACGTTCACGACCAATCGCGCGGAATCGAAAAGATCCGTTCAAGTTACACTGAATCCATCTAACGATCGGACTAATCCCAATCGCCTCACCGTTGCCTTTGATACGGATTTTAACGGCAGCTACGAAACTACTCTGATCGACATTGCCAACTTGGCAACCACCAACGGGGCGCCAGTACCGCCTAGTTTCAAATTTGGTTTTGGCAGTTCGACAGGAAGCGCCAACAACTTTCATGAACTGCAAAACTTGGTTGTGGAAACTGTCAATCCTCCCACTATCTTCGCCGACGTTGTGACGATCAAAAGTGGGCCGCAATCCGTCAAGCCTGGGGGTAGCATTACCTACACCATCACGACTACCAACAGGGGAACTGCGCCCGCTCAACAAGTCGTGGTTCTAGACCAAATACCACAAGAATTAATTCCGCCCATACCAACACTTCCTACTGTCATAGCCTCGAACGGTGGCACTTACTTAAACGCAACGCGGAATGTCACCTGGCCGACAATTCCGGTTCTTAACGTTGGTCAAAGCATCACCTATTCGATAACAGTTGCTCTGCCGCCTAATTTAGTGGCTGGCGGGACATTAACCAACGTTGCCTCCAGCAGTTCTGCAACTTTCGACCCGGATCTCTCCAACAACGACGGTTCAACGCCCGCAAGTCAAGTTCTGACTACTGTTACCGATCGCGTCGCCGACTTGGTTACTAGCAAAAGTGGGCCGATCGTCAGTACAGTTGGGTCAACCGTCACCTACAACCTGGTAACAACCAACAACGGGCCAGATCCAGCCATCAACGTCACCATCACTGACAGTATTATTCCCGGTTTAATCGGAGTCACGGCATCCGAGGGGGGCATTTACAACCCAACGACAGGGATTGTCACCTTCCCAGCACTGGCGACACTAGCAAATGCAGCTACTACGACCCGTACAGTCAGCTTCGTTCCGCCAGTCACCCTTAGCGCCATCAGCAACACGGCTAGGAGTAGCTCAGAGACTTCCGACCCGATCGTCACTAACAACAACGGCTCACCAACTAACAAAGACGGCACTCCTACCAATTCGTCTGTTACCACTACACTCAATCCCAGCGCTGACGTTGTTACCAGCAAAACTGGGCCCACCGCTACCAATGCCGGTGTCACAGTCAGCTATGCAATTACGACAGTCAACAATGGGCCTAGTCCTGCCAGCAACGTCACCATTACTGACAGCATCATTCCAGGGTTAATCGGAGTCACGGCATCCGACGGAGGTACCTACAACCCAACCACAGGGATTGTCACCTTTGCGCCTGTGGCGATCGCCAGTGCGACTACAGTGACTCGGACGATCGGGTTTATCGCCCCAGCCAGCATCGATGCCGTCAGCAACACCGCCAGAAGCAGCTCAGCCACTCCCGACCCGACCCCAGGCAACAACAACGGTACAAATCCGAATGCCAGTGTCAACACGACGATCGGCACTCTTGCGGACGTTGTTACCACGAAAACTGGGCCTGTCGGTGCGACGGCCGGTGCCGCAGTCAGCTATGCAATTGCCACAGTCAACAACGGGCCTAGTTCAGCCAGCAACGTCACGATTACTGACAGCATCATTCCAGGGTTAACCGGAGTCACAGCATCTGACGGGGGCATTTATAACCCAACCACAGGGATTGTCACCTTCGCGCCTGTGGCGATCGCCAATGGCGGTACAGTGACTCGGACGATCGGCTTTATTGCCCCAGCCACCCTCACTACCGTCAGCAACACGGCCAGAAGCAGCTCAGCAACTCCCGATCCGACCCCAGGCAACAACGACGGTACAAACCCTAATTCCAGTGTGAGTACGACGATTAACTCTCTCCCCAATGCTGATATCGCTACCACCAAGACTGGCCCCACCGCTACGACTGCCGGTGCCATAGTCAGCTATACGATCTCCACAGTCAACAACGGCCCTAGTCCCGCAGAAGCCGTCACGATCACTGACAGCATCGTTCCGGGATTAACCGGAGTCACAGCATCTGACGGAGGCATCTACAACCCAACCACAGGGATTATCACCTTCGCGCCTGTGGCGATCGCCAATCGCAGTACAGTGACTCGGACGATCGGCTTTATCGCCCCAGCTACCATCAGTGCTGTCAGCAATACCGCCAGAAGTACCTCAGCTACTTTTGACCCAACCCCGGGCAACAACGACGGTACAAATCCTAATTCCAGTGTGAGCACGACGATCGGCACAGCCCCAAGTCTGGATGGTGCCGACATTTCTACCATTAAAAGTGGCCCCACCGCTACCAATGCCGGTGCCACAGTCAGCTACACGATCTCCACAGTCAACAACGGCCCTAATCCCGCAGAAGCCGTCACGATTACTGACAGCATCATTCCCGGGTTAACCGGAGTCACAGCATCCGACGGAGGCATCTACAACCCAACCACAGGGATTGTCACCTTTGGCCCTGTGGCGATCGCCAATGGTAGTACAGTCACTCGGACGATCGGCTTTATCGCCCCAGCTAGCATCAGTGCTGTCAGCAACACCGCCAGAAGTACCTCCGCTACTCCTGACCCAACCCCGGGCAACAACGACGGTACAAATCCTAATTCCAGTGTGAACACGACGATCGGCACAGCCCCCAGTCTGGCTAGTGCCGACCTTTCTACCACTAAAAGCGGACTCACATCGGCAGCGCCGGGGCAATCTGTCACTTATACAATTACTACTGCGAACATCGGGGCGATCGATGCCACCAACGTCACCATCACCGACAGTATCATCCCTGGTTTAACAGGAGTTGTAGCTTCCAACGGGGGCAGCTATGACCCAATCTCAGGGCAGGTAATTTTTCCGGCGATCGCCAGCGTGCCCGTCGGTCAAACCGTTACTCGTACCGTTACTTTGGCAGTCCCCAGCAGTGGCAGCATCACCAATATTTCTAGCAGTAAATCAACTACTCCTGACCTAAACCCCAGCAATAATGACGGCTCTTCTCCCTCTGCCAGAGTCACTACCACCATTCCTGCGGGTACTGTCGATGGTGCGGACTTGGTGACTACCAAGACTGGCCTCACATCTACGACTGCTGGCAGTGCAGTTACTTATACTATCAATACCGCCAACAGGGGGCCGGCTTCTGCTGAAAATGTAGCCATCACCGACAAAATTATTCCAGGTTTAACGGGAGTCAACGCATCCGATGACGGTACTTATGACCCTGTTACCGGGATTGTCACCTTCCCAACAATTTCCCGTTTGGCTAGTGGCAGTAACGTCAACCGCCAGGTAACTTTAATTGTTCCGGCTAGTGGCATCTCAAATACTTCCCAGAGTCGATCGACCACTCCCGACCCCAACAACAACAACAACAACGGATCCCAACCCAATGCCACTGTTACTACCACCATCAAAGACACCCCAGTAGAGCCACCCTTTCCGCCAACCCCCACCCCAACCCCAACCCCCACACCCACAACGACACCAACCCCAACCCCAACCCCAACCCCCACAGAGACCCCAACACCAACACCCACAACGATCCCACCCGGATCGGGAGGAACAGACCCCGACGGCAGCATTACTTCCTTCATTATCAACAGCCTGTTGCCACCGGAGGAAGGTACATTGTTTTTGGGCGATCCAAACAGAGGCGGAGTACCAGTTACACCCAATCAAGTTTTGACACCGGATCAAATTAGCCAGTTGTTTTTTCAAGCAAGTAGCAGTTTCACCGGATCGCAGTTCACATACAGCGCTACAGACAACTTCGGCAACACAAGTCGGGGTTTTGCCACTGTGACTGGTAGTCTGCCGACACCAACACCCACACCAACACAGACCCCAACACCCACACTGACCCCTATTTTCGGTCGAGTTCCCGAACCGGATACTGGTTGCGGTTGTACCCCCCTGCCCTTACTGCCACCCATCACATTTGCTCAACCCCCGCGCGAGCAAATACTCAACTTCGAGTCAAACGCCTCTGCACTCATTAACATCCAAAACACGATCGTCGGGACTCGCGGAAACGATTCTTTAACAGGGAACGACGCTAACGAACTGTTTATCTCAGAAACCGGTGACGACACAGTTTTAGGTGAAGGTGGCACTGATATCATCTTCGGAGACGAAGACCGAGACTTCATCGCTGCCGGTAGAGGCAACGACATCGTTTACGCTGGCAAACAAACCGATGTGGTGTTCGGAGGGAAACAAGATGATCGCATTTTTGGCGATCGCGCTTCCGACACATTGTACGGCGATCGCGGTTTCGATACGATCGTCGGCGACAACGGCAACAACATCGACTTGACCGGCAACGACGGCGATCTGATTTTCGGCGGCGAAGCAGGGGACGCTATTGCTGGCAATCAAGGCCGCGATACCGTCTACGCCGGCAAAGACTCCGACATCGCCTACGGGGGCAAGGATAACGACCTGATTTTCGGCGATAAGGGCAGGGATAGTCTCTACGGCGACAGCGGGGACGATTCGCTGTTCGGCGGCGTCCTCAACTCCCTAGATAGCGACCCAGACGGGCAAGATTTGCTGTTTGGAGGCAATGGCAATGACTTATTTAACGGCCAAGAAGGGGACGATACTTTGCTGGGCGGCAACGGTCGAGATTTGGTGTTTGGAGGTAAAGGGGGCGATCGAATTTTCGGCGAAACTGACCCAGACACTCTCTACGGCAATCAAGGTTCTGACACTATTCTCGGCGACTACGGCAAAGCTCTAGGCAGCACCATTGCTACCGATGAAGCCGACTTAATTTTCGGCAACGACACTGGCGATATTATCGGCGGCGGCAGCGGCAACGACAGCATTTTTGCTGGTAAAGGTAACGACTTAGCTTATGGCGGCAAAGATAATGACCTGATTTTGGGCGAACTCGGTTCCGACACCATTGTCGGCGATAAGGGAGACGATTCGCTTTACGGTGGCTTGCAAAATCAGTTAATCAGCGATGCCAACGGCCGCGACTTGCTGTTTGGGGGCGATGGTAACGATTATCTCAACGGTGGTGAAAGTTCCGATTCTCTCAGCGGCGGCAATGGCAACGATAACTTTCACGGTGGTAAAGATGACGATTTGGTGCACGGAGATGCAGGCAATGATTTGATTTACGGCGATGATGGCAGCGATATTTTATGCGGCGATGAGGGCAACGATACCATTTTTGGCGATCGGGGGGAAAATGAGCTAGGCCCTGTGGGCGCAAATGGCCAACAAGACTGCATCAACGGTGGCAGCGGCGACGACCTTTTATACGGCAATGAAGGCCAAGATACCCTCAACGGCGATGACGGTAACGACACTCTCTATGGAGGGAAAGATAGCGATATTCTGAATGGGGGTGCAGGGGATGACTGGCTGTTTGGCGACGGGGGAGAGGATACTTTGATTGGAGGTATCGGGAGCGATCGTTTTGTGTTAAATAGCAACAGCGGTGTCGATACTATACTCAATTTTGAAGTAGGAATCGACAAATTTGCGATCGCCGGAGGCTTGACTTTCGACTCGTTGCGAATTAACTCCAATGCGAACGGTTATGTCCTGCAAGTTGCGACAACTGGGCAAGTTTTAGCTAATGTTTTTGGAGCTAATAATGCTATTACTGCTCTGGATTTTGTGACTCTTTCCCGGTAAGACAAAACTCAGATAGTGTTCGGTGAATTACCCAGCATCAAAAAGGTTTTTAGTGAGGAATTTAGTCCAATGGCACTGAAAAAGTCAGAATCATTGGCTTGTATACAATGAGTTTCCTGCAAGTTTCTGCCTCCGTGATTTACTAAATTTCAGTACCATTGGACTGAAGTCCGAACGATCAAACCTAACTGCTGTTTTTTTAGCAAATCTAATCCCAAAAAAATAGCTGCGATACTTCCTGCTACACGAATTTCTCGGTTTGCTATTTTCAATGAAACTTCGGTAATGGGGACTAAAACTATTTCAACATCTTCTGTTGGCATCAGGCAAAAGGCAGAAAGTTTTAACTTCCAATTCCCCAATTACCAATTAATGCTAAACTTTCAGCGTCAAGTCGTGCTTGCTGTCACTGGTACACGCGGCGCAGCTATCCCATAGGGAATCGCCCGCAACACCTCTGTCAGAAAAAATTATCCTCAACTAGAACAGCAGGATTCCCCCACCATACCGCCTCGGTTGGTGGCGGGTCGGACAAGCGCGTGAGAGAGGGATTGCACCGCCGAGCAAATCGACAAGCGCAGCTCAAGGGCAAGAGAGGCGGTGCACTCGTTGCCGAACAAAATTTATTTCCGACCCATTGCTTTATTTGACTTCAACAGCTATAGTGATTATAGAGTTTGTTGAAATTATGAACCAAGTTGTCACTGCGAAACTAAAGTTAAATCTTACCGCCGAACAGAAATTGGCTGCGTGATACTACGCTGGCTTACCGCGATGCCTTGAACTATACTTCTGTAGTCGATGAATGACAATAGCAAGTCTAGTAATGGTGCTAAATTGCAGAAGCTTGTCTACAGCCATCTGCGTTCCGAGTTTAAATTAGGCGCACAGATGGCGTGTAACGTGCCGAGAATAGTGTCAGCAACGTTTAAGTCCTTATTGACCAAGGTTAAGCAGAACAATGAAGCGATCAAAAAAGGATATACTAAGAAGCGCTTCAAAGGGCTTGACAAAGCTCCTAGATACGCATCTCGGACTGTGACCTTGAATTATCAGCGCGACTACTCGTTCAAGTCTGACCAACAAGTCAGTATTGGAACGTTAAATGGTCGGATTGTTGTGCCTTACGAAGGCTGGAATAAGCACTTAAATTTAATTAAAGTCTGCCCTAATATCGGAGCAGCAAAGATAGTTTACCAGCGCTCTTCCAAGACTTACTACTTAA
>Ga0105049_10008999_pt1 | contig 11518 bp, 6 predicted proteins | sample MAT06_FD_78087 | JGI IMG/M metagenome (GOLD analysis project Ga0105049, IMG submission 78087) | Freshwater microbial communities from Lake Fryxell liftoff mats and glacier meltwater in Antarctica - MAT-06 | ecosystem: Environmental > Aquatic > Freshwater > Ice > Liftoff microbial mat | place...
GGCGGCGGCGATCTCCTCCACCACGGCACCACGGTCGTGCACCTCGAAGGCACCCTCACCCGGATCGAGAACTGGGGCTTCGTGGAGGCGGGGCTGCTCGGTGAGGTCCGCCCGCTGGCGTGGAACGGCCTCGGTGTTCCCTTCGACGTTCCGCCGGAGCTGGCCCCCGCGCTGCGGGCCGCCTGCGCGTCGGTGGCCCTCCTCGCCGTTCGGGACGAAGGCTCCCGCCGGCGCCTGGAGGCGGCCGGAGTGGAGCAGGACATCCACATCGTCCCCGACACCGCCGTGCTCATCGACGATGTCATCAGCACCAGCGATCGCCTCGCCGCCATCGAGTCGCTGCACCGACGGGGAGCGATCCCCGCCACCGGACGATGGCTCGTCGCCCACATGTCGTTCGCCTCGCCGCTCGTCCTGGCCGAGCTGGCCGGTGCGCTCCGGGCCGCGCTCGACGCCCACCCCGACCTCGATCTCGTGCTCCTCCCGATCGGCCCCGCCCACGGAGACCCCATCACGCTGGCGGCGGTGGCCGCCCAGCTCGGCCGGCCCGCGTGGCTCGTCACCGACCCCACGGTGGTCGAGATCGCGGCCCTCATTGCCGCCGCCACGGTCATCGTGTCGAGCAGCTTCCATGCCGCGCTCGTCGCAGCCGTCTACGGCGTGCGTTCCGTTCCCTTCGCGCACTACGGCCACCGACCCGCCAAGCTGCTGGATCTCGCCCAGCGCCTCCAGCGTGACCGCTGGGTGCTGGACCGTCCCTCCGAGATCCCGGGCGCGCTCGATGTCGTCCTCGCCCACCCCCCTTGGGACGCCCAGAACGCAGTGGCCGAGCTGCGCGCCGGAGCGTCAGCGCATCTCCGCCAGGTGGCCGAGGTCGTCGCCCGTCCGGCGATCGAGGGTGTGCACCTCGAGGAGCGCGGCACCGCCCACCGTCACGCGCTCGCCCGCCTCGCCGAGAGCGAGGCATCCCTCGTAGGCGCCCGTCAGGAGCTGGCGATCCTCGGCGAGCACCACACGCGGGCCCTCCACCGAACGCGTGACCTGGAGATCGGCTATTGGAGGGAGCGCGACCGACGCCGCCCCGACGCGGCTCCCTCCTCCGACCGTGCCACGCGAGTGCTGGACCTCGGCGTGATCGACGGCGGCGAGCGGCGCGCCCAGCCGTACCAATGGGCTCACATCGGGCCGCTCGCCGCGCCGCCCGACCTCGAGCGGCTGGCGCGCACGGTGCCCTTGGAGACCGCGGCGATGCGGGCCGACTCCGACGGCCATCGGTCCTGGAGCTACCACGTGCGGTGCCTCGTCCCGATGGGAGGGCGGAGCGCGGTGCGTCCTCATGAGCTCGACCCGATCTGGCGCGCCCTGGCAGACGACCTCGCCGGCGAGCCCTACCGCGCGGCGCTGTCACGACTCACCGGTGTGGATCTGACGGCGCTGGACCTCGAGGCCAACGTGTTCTCGTATCCCCCCGGCGGGTACCAGGAGCCACACCCCGACCTCCCGGAGAAGATCGTTACGCACGTGCTCTGGTTCAACGAGGGCTGGCAGGCCGCCCACGGCGGCTGCCTGCGGATCCTCAACAGCCGGGACGAGCTGGACGTGCACGAGGAGCTCCTCCCCGAGCTCGGCTGGTCAGCGCTGTTCGTGCGGTCGGACGACTCCTGGCACAGCGTGACCGCCGTGACCGACGCCGCACCGCTCGATCGGCGCGCGGTCGTGGCCACCTTCTATCGACCGGGCAGCCCGTCCACGATGTGGCCGAACGGAGCCTGACGCAGCACTGGTGGGGTGGCTCGTAACGCTCGGCAGGTAACCGGCGAATCAGCGTGGGCCGGCGGTTGGCGGCGTTGTGTCGCGAGCCACCCCACTAGTCTCCTCGCCGTGCGAACGCTGGTCGTGGTGCCGACCTATGACGAAGCCTCCAACATCGTGGAGGCACTCACCCGCTTGCGGGCCGCGGTTCCTGCCGCCGACGTGCTCGTCGTGGACGACAACAGCCCCGACGGAACCGCCGATCTGGCTCGCCAGGCCGCCGAGGAGCTCGGGCAGATCGACGTGCTCGTGCGACAGAAGAAGGACGGGCTCGGCAACGCCTACCGCCATGGCTTTCGGGTGGGTCTCGATCGCGGGTACGACCGACTCGTCCAGATGGACGCCGACCTGTCTCACGACGCCGCCGCTCTGCCCTCACTGCTCGCCGAGCTCGACAACGGCGCCACCGCCGTCATCGGGTCGCGCTACGTGCCCGGCGGCTCGATCCCCCATTGGCCCTGGCACCGGCGGGCGCTGTCCAAGTGGGGCAACCGCTACGCCTGCTTCGTGCTGGGCATGAAGGTGCACGACGCCACCGCTGGCTATCGGGCGTACAACTCCGAGGTGCTCTCGACCATCGACGTGTTCAACACGCGGGCCAAGGGCTACGGGTTCCAGATCGAGACGGCCTACCGCATCTCCCAGACCGGCGGGCGTCTGGCCGAGGTCCCGATCACCTTCACCGACCGCGTTCGAGGCGAGTCGAAGATGTCCGTGGCCGTCATGGTCGAGGAGCTCGGCTTGGTGACCTGGTGGGGCATCCGCGATCGCTTCCGGAGGCTCCTGGGGCGCGGCCGACCCGCCTTCTGAGTAACGGGGGTCACCGACCCCCTCGGCTATCGTCGCTCCCGATGTCTGCGCCGCCTCCGAGCTCCGACGCGCTCGCGAAGATCGGCGACCTCGCGGCGGGCGCCGGCCTCCGCCGAGTGCACCTGCTGTCCTGGCGGGACCTCGAAGACGTGGAAGCTGGAGGCTCCGAGGTGCATGCCGCGGAGGTCGCCCGCCATTGGGCCGCCGCCGGCGTGGACGTGACGTGGCGGTCGTCCTTCGCCTCGGGCCACCCCGCCGTGGCCTCGCGAGACGGCTACCGCGTGATCCGGCGCGCCGGGCGGTACCTGGTGTTCCCCCGCGCCGCCTTGGCCGAGCTCGCCGGCCGGCACGGACCGTCCGACGGCCTGCTCGAGATCTGGAACGGCATGCCGTTCTTCTCCCCACTCTGGTACCGGGGACCCCGGGTCGTGATGCTGCACCATGTCCACGCCGAGATGTGGAACATGGTGCTCGGCGAGGACAACCCCACCCTCGCCAAGGTGGGCGAAACGATCGAGCGACGGGTCGCACCGCCGGTGTACCGGCGGTCGCGCATCGTCACCCCTTCCGAGTCGGCCCGCGACGAGATCGTCTCCCTGTTGCGGATCCCCAGCCGCCAGATCGACGTCGTGCACAACGGCCTCAGCCACGCCTTCGGGCCGGGCGGCACCAAGACCGCCCATCCGAGCGTTGTGGCCGTCGCCCGCCTCGTGCCCGTCAAGCGCCACGACCTGCTGATCCGCGCGGCCGCCGTCGCTCGCGAACGGGTGCCCGACCTCAGGCTCACCATCGTCGGCGAGGGCTATGAGCGGGAGCGGCTGCACGCCGTCATCCGCGAGCTCGACGCCGAGAGCTGGGTGCGCCTCACGGGCTGGGTCGACGAGGACGAGGTCGTGAGGCTCTACCAGGAGGCGTGGGTGGCGGCGTCCGCATCGGCCCGCGAGGGATGGGGCCTGTCGCTCACCGAAGCCGCGGCCTGCGGCACGCCGGCCGTGGCCACCCGCATCGCCGGACACGCCGACGCGGTCCATGAGGGGATCAGCGGTCTCCTGGCCGGGGGCACTGCGTCCGAGCTCGGCGGAGCCCTCGCCGCGGTGCTGCTCGACCCTGCTCGCTGCGCCGAGCTGGCCGAGGGAGCGTTGGCGCGAGCCGCCGATCTGTCCTGGGAGACGACGGCCCTCGGACTCATGCGCGTGCTGGCCCGCGAGGCTGAGCGCTCCCGCCGTTGACCGACCGACTCCGACGCGCCCGACCAGGACTGGCGTTCGTCGCACTCTGCTATCTCCCGCTGCTGCTCACCTCGCCGGGCCAGGTCGTCGCGGACACCAAGTCCTACCTCTACCTCGACCCTGGTCGGCTGCTCTCGCGGGCCGGTTCCATGTGGGACCCCCACGTGGGATTGGGCACCGTCACCCATCAGAACATCGGGTTCCTCTGGCCGATGGGCCCGTACTACTGGGTGATGGAGCAGGCGGGGCTCCCCGATTGGATGGCGCAGCGCCTCTGGCTCGGCTCGATCATGTTCGGCGCCGGGCTCGGGGTGCGCTACCTGCTCCGCACCTTCGACTGGCGGGGCCCATCGGTGGCCGTGGCGATGGTGGCCTACGCGTGCACGCCCTACCTGCTGACGATCTCCGTGCGGATCTCCGCGATCCTCCTGCCCTATGCCGCCCTGCCGTGGATGATCGCCCTCACGGCCCGAGCGATCCGCAGCGGGAGCTGGCGCCACCCGGCGGTGTTCGCGTTGGTGGTGGCCTCCGTCGGCACCAGCAACGCCACCGCCATCGTCCTGGCCGGGGTCGGTCCCGTGCTCTGGGTGGCCTGGGAGCTGGCGGGCCGAGAGGTGCCGCGGCGACGTCTCGTCGAATCCGTCGGCCGGATCGGCACCCTCACCCTCGCCACCAATGCGTGGTGGATCGTGGGCCTGTCCGTGCAAGCCACCAACGGCATCGACGTGCTCCGCTACACGGAGTCGGTGCAGACCACCGCGGCCGCGTCCTCCGCCCAGGAGATCATGCGGGGGCTGGGCTACTGGTTCTTCTACGGAGACGACCCCGTGGGGCCGTGGGTGGGCCCGAGCCGGCCGTACCAAGCGGCGTGGTGGCTCCTGGCCGTGACGTTCGCCGTTCCCGTGATCGCCCTGCTGGGCGGCGCCCTCGCCCGATGGAGCGAGCGCACCTTCTTCGTGGCCCTCACCTTCGTGGGGCTCGTGCTCGCGGTGGGCCCCTACCCCTACAGCGACCCTTCCCCCGTCGGTGGGGTGATCAAGGCGTTTCTCCACAGCGACGTGGGCATGGCCATGCGCAGCCTGCCGCGCGCCGCGCCCCTGGTGGTGCTGGGCCTCGCCGTCATGCTCGGCGCCGGAGTGCACGCCGTCGTCCGCGCCCGACCCCGCACCGCCGTTCCCCTCACCGCCGTCGTGCTCGTGCTGGTGGTCGGCGCCCTGCCCCCGCTGTGGCGCCTCCAGCTCGCGCCCGACAACCTCAGCCGACCCGAGGCCATCCCTGGCTATTGGGAGGACGCCGGCCGCTACCTCGACGACACCGACGACGGCACGCGCGTGCTCGAGCTCCCCGGCACGGACTTCACGTCGTATCGCTGGGGAGCAACGGTCGACCCCGTGACCCCCGGGCTCACCGACCGGCCGATGGTGGCTCGCGAGCTGGTTCCCATGGGATCGCCCCCCGCCACCAACCTCCTCAAGGCCTTCGACACGCGCCTCCAGCTCCACCTCGGCGAGACCGACTCGGTGGCCCCGATCGCCCGGCTGCTCCGGGCCGGCCAGCTCGTCGTGCGCAGCGACCTCGCGTTCGAGCACTACAACACGCCCCGCCCCCGTGAGCTCTGGGCCTTCCTGCGCGAGGCCAACGGAATCGGCGAACCCACCCCGTTCGGCACCGTCGCACCGAACATCCCCGTCGAGCCGAACCCGATGCAGGACGAGCTCGAGCTCACGCTCGACCCCGACCTCGCCGATCCCCCTCCCGTCGCGGTCCTGCCGGTGCAGGACGTCCCCGCCATCGCCACGACGAGGCCCACGACGTCCCCCGTCATCGTGGCGGGCGATGGTGACGGGCTGGTGGACAGCGCCATCGCCGGGCTCATCGATGGTGCCGAGCTCATCCGGTACAGCGCCGCCATGACGAACGCCGAGCTGGACGATGCGCTGGCCGACGACGCCGTGCTCGTGCTCACCGACACGAACCGGCGCCGAGGCGAGCGGTGGGGCTCCATTCGCTACACGTCGGGCTACACCGAGCCCGCCGGCCTGGAGGCGTTGCGGACCGACCGCACCGACGCTCGCCTCCCGGTGTTCCCCGCCTCGGACGACGACGCCCGCACGGTGGCCCTCCACGAGGGCGGCATGAGCGCCAACGCCACGTCCTATGGCGCGATGAACGAGTTCCTCCCCGACGCTCGACCCGCCGGCGCGGTGGACGGCGACCCCGCCACCGCGTGGCGCACTGCGGCCGACATGCCGGTGGTGGGCGAGCGGCTCGAGCTCACCCTCGACGAGCCGACCACCACGGCGAGGCTCACGTTCCTCGCCCCGCAGTCCGCCGTCAACCGGTGGGTCACCCGCGTGGCGCTCCGCTTCGACGATGGCGATGCCATCGAGGTGGACCTCGGTGAACGCTCCCGCACGTCCCCGGGCCAGGTGGTCGACATCGGAGAACGCACCTTCCGTCGGGTCTCCATCGAGATCGTGGCGGACAGCGCCGGGCCGCAGGGTCGCTACGGCGGGCTCACGAGCACTGGCTTCGCCGAGGTGGGCCTCGCCGGCCTCCGCCTCGACGAGGTGATCCGTCCACCGCTCGACCTTCTCGAGCGCGCGGGCCGGCGCAGCCGCGCGCACGCGCTGGCGGTGGTGCTCACCCGGCTGCGCGCCGCTCCCACCGACGTCGGTCACGACGACGAGGAGCGATTCCTGGCCCGGGTGCTCGCCGTGCCCACCGAGCGGTCGTTCCGTCTCGAGGGCACCGCCCGCGTCTCGCCGCGCACCGACGACGCCACCCTCAGCTCTCTGCTCGACGAGCCGGGCCGGGTACAGGCCACCTCATCGAAGCGTCTCGCCGGACGAGCGGGAAGGGCCAGCGCCGCGCTCGACGGCGATCCCCGCACCGCGTGGACCACGCCGTTCGACGCCACTGTCGGTGAGTGGATCGCGCTCCGACAAGCGTCCCCCACCAGCCTCGCTCGCCTCGACCTCCAGCTCGTCGCCGATGGCCGCCACTCCGTGCCCACCCGGCTCGGGATCGAAGCCGACGGGGTGCGCGTGGCCACCGTCGCCCTGCCCGCGATCACCGACGGCACCGCGGTCGGCCACACCGTCACCGTGCCCATCGACCTCCCGGCCCCCGTCGTGGCCGCCCAGGTCCGGATCGTCGTGGACGACGTGCGCCCCGTACAGACCCGGCAATGGAGCCGTCACGCCCTGCTCACGATGCCCGTGGGCATCGCAGAGCTCGGCTGGCCAGGCACCCAGGTCACCCCCGCCACCGGCACCTTCACGTCAGGTTGTCGAGACGACCTCCTCACGGTGGACGGCGAGGCCGTAGGTGTCGTCGTCACCGGTCCGATGGCCAACGCCGCCACCGGGGGCGCCCTCGAGCTGACCACCTGCGGCGGCGACCCCGTCGTCCTCCCTGCTGGTGACCACGAGATCCGCGCCGCCGACGGTCGCTCCACCGGCCTCGACCTCGACCGAATGGTGCTGCGGTCAGCGGCCGGCGGCGAGGCCTCCACGGCGGAGGGCACCCTGCGGTCGGAGGTTGCCGTCACAGACCGTCCCGCCCAGACCGAGGTACTTCATCAGACCGCTGACTCCCTCTCCCTGCGCGTCACCGGAGCCGAACCGGGCACTCCCCTCTGGATCGACTTTGGCCAGAGCTACAACCTCGGGTGGACCGCATCGATCGAGGGCGAGGACCTCGGCGCGCCGGCCCTCGTCGGCGGTTTCGCCAACGGATGGCGGGTCGAGCCGCCGAGCGAGTCCTTCGTGGTCGCCCTCACCTTTGCGCCGCAGCGACGGGTCGACCTCGCTCTGTGGTTCTCCGCCGCCGCGGCTCTGCTGTGCCTCGGGCTCGCCGTCCGCAAGGCACCACGGGCGATGGCCGTCACCGTCTCCCTACCCGAGGCGCTCTCACGCGCATCGATCGAGGGGCCGTTGCGCCCTCCGCTCGCTGTGCGCACCACGCTCCTGTTGTCCCTGGCGCTCGGGCTCACCGCCGCGCTCGTGATCAACCCGCTGATCGGGGCGTTGATCGCCGCGCTCACGTTCGTGTCGGCCCGCGGGCTGGTGCCCCGATGGGTCACGTCTCTCGTTGCTCCGGCGGCGATGGCGCTCAGCGGTGGCTACGTCACGCTCTCCGTTGTTCGCCGCCACACGCTTCCCGGCCTGGAGTGGCCCTCGGAGCTCACCCGGGCCCATCCCGTCGCCTGGTTGGCCGTTCTGGCCCTGGTCGTGGACGTCGTCGTGCAAGCCGCCCGGGGGCGATGGCGGAAGTAGCGTCCGCGCGGTGAGCACCTCCGTCGCCCTCGTCCACGGCTTCGCCACGTCCAGCGCCCGCACCTGGGGCGACAACGGCTGGCTCGACCTCCTCGGCGACGTCGGCCGGAGCCCCGTGCCGATCGACCTGTTGGGCCACGGCACCGCGTCCAAGCCTCACGACCCTGAGGCCTACGGAGCCATGGAGCAGCTGGTGCTCGACCAGCTTCCCGCCGAGCCGATCGATGGCATCGGCTTCTCGCTCGGGGCTCGGGTGCTGCTCACCCTGGCCAGCGAGGCACCCGAGCGCTTCGAGCGCCTCGTGCTCATGGGCGTCGGCACCAACCTCCTGCGCCACGACGGCAGCGATCTCGTGCTGCGGGCCATCGAGGGCGACGGCGATCCAACGAACCCAGTCGTGCAGTACTTCGCCGGCTTGGCCCAGCACCCCGGGGTGGACCGCGCCGCCCTCGCCGCCTGTCTGCGGTCTCCCCGCCCTCCGCTCACGCCCGAACGCCTGGCCCGGGTGCAGCTGCCCGTGCTCGTGATCCTCGGGGAGGAGGACTTCGCCGGACCTGGTGAGCCTCTCGCGGAGCTGCTGCCCGATGCCGAGCTCGTGACGCTGCGCAACGTCGACCACTTCGCCACCCCCAAGGACTTCGGCTGCATCGACGCCGCCCTCGACTTCCTCGGCGCGTCCCTGTGAACCGCGCGTGACCCGCGACTTCATCTTCGGCGTCGACCTCGACGGTGTGTGTGGCGACTACACCACCGCGTTCCGGGCGGTGGTCGCCCACGACCGGGGCGTGGCGCCGGCGACGCTGGGCGACGCCCGCTCGTGGGACTTCGCCGAATGGGGGATCGATGGCCCGGCCGAGTTCGACCGCCTCCACCGACTGGCCGTGCTCGAGCACCGGATGTTCCGCACGATGCCCCCGCTCCCCGGGGTGGCCGACAGCCTCTGGCGGCTGTCCGATGCGGGGGTGTGGATCCGCATCATCACGCATCGCCTCTGCGTGAACTGGGGTCATGCGGTCGCCGTGGCCGACACCGTTGCCTGGCTCGACGAGATGGGGATCCCGTACCGAGACATCTGCTTCCTCGGTGCCAAGCCCGAGGTGGAGGCCGACGCCTACGTGGACGACGCCGCCCACAACGTGCTCGCCCTTCGCGCCGCGGGCAACCATGTGATCGTCTTCGACGCCCCCTACAACCAAGCGGTCGACGGCCCCCGAGCCACCTCCTGGGCCGAGGTCGAGTCGCTCGTGTTGGATCGCGTCAGCGAGAGCGGGATCCCGCTCCAGCCCCAGCTCCCCGGCCTCGACGAAGGGGCAGTCCGCCTCACCCGCCGCGTCACCCACCCCTGGGCCTGACCGCTCGGCTACGGCCCTACGTCCACGGCGTTGCCACCCGTTGCCGCCGAGCGGTAGATGCCGTCCACGACGACGTGTGCTCGTACGGCGGTGGACAGGTCGGGATGGCCGCTGGGCACCCCGGAGGCCACCGCCTCCACGAACCCTCGATCCTGGTTCGGAAGCCGCCCACCGAAGCGCTCGGTCACCCCGCCGAACAGGTCGCCACCCTCCACGGACCCTGTGTCGCCGCCCGAACGCGTCCAGGTGACCGGTCCGAGCACGTCGTGCTCGATCGTGAAGAAGGCATGCTCACAGATCACCTCGAGCCGCCGCAGGCTCGGACGTTCGAGCAGCTGATGCCAGACGCTGGCCAGCGTGCCCTGCGCCCCGCCGGCGAACTCCATGCCGACGACCACGGTGTCTTCGATGCCAGGGTTGCCGTGGAAGGTGGTGGAACGGGCGCTCACCGACTGCATCGGCCCCAGGAGCCACTCGAGCGCGTCGACATCGTGGATCGAGTGCTCCAGCATCGTGCCCGCCCCGGCCTTGGCCGGGTCCTTCCGCCACGTGGATCCGTACATCCCCTGGACGGGGAGGAACTGGTCGTCGCGCAGCACGACCGCCTGCACCCGCCCGGTTCGCGGATCCGCGAGCTGGTGCTCCAGCTCCAGGAACGCCGGGCTGCTGCGCAGGACCAGGCCCACCTGGTTGATGACGCCGGCTTGGGCCACGGCGGCCGCCATGGCCTCGGCTCCGGCCAGCGTGGTGGCGAGGGGCTTCTCACAGAACACGGGCAACCCGCGCTCCGCGGCCGCGGCCACCAGCCGAGGGTGCTCACTCGTCCAGGTGCAGACGTAGACGGCGTCGACGGCATCGAGGACCGCGTCCTCGCTGGTCATGGGCTCGGCGCCCGAGGCCAGAGCGAAGGCGGCCGTGCGCTCTGGATCGGCGTCGAAGACCGCCCCGATCACATGGTCGGCACCAGATCGGCGCAGGCTCTTGCCGTGGTACGTGGCGATCAACCCGCCGCCCAGGAACCCGATCGTCACCGTCATGGCGCCGAACCTACCGAGGGGACCACGGTCAGGTGTTCTGGACGGTGAGGCCACCATCCACCGGGATGACCGCGCCCGTGATGAACGACGCCGCTGGCAGCAGGAGCGACAGCGTGATGTGGGCGACCTCCTCCGGGTCGCCGTAGCGCCTCATCGGCACCCGACGGCGCGCGAACTTCGTCTTGGCGTCGTCGGGGATCAGCGCCGTCATGCCGGTGCGAATCGGCCCGGGGCACACACAGTTGACCGTCACCCCGGCGGGGCCGAGCTCCACCGCCAGCGAGCGGGTGAGCCCCACCACGCCGTGCTTGGCCGCCGTGTAGGGCGCCATGTACGCCGTGGCTCCGAGCCCCTCCGTGGAGGCGATGTTCACGATGCGGCCGGCGCCGGCGCGGCGGAGATCGGCCAGCGCCGCACGAATCGTACGGGTGTAGGCCGTGAGGTTCACCGCCAACGTCTGCGCCCAGGCCGCGTCGAAGCCGTCCTGGTCGATCGGCGCAGGGATGCTGATGCCGGCGTTGTTCACCAGCAGGTCGATCGGACCGAGGGTGAACCGAGCCTGCTCGACGGCCGCGTCCGTAGCCGGCCCATCGGCCAGGTCCACGGCGATGGCCACCGCCGTGCCACCGTTGGCCGCGATCTCCTCCGCCACGGCGACCGCGCCACCCTCGGTGCGGTCGAGCACGGCCACCACGGCCCCTTCGTCAGCCAGGAGGAGGGCAGTGGCCCGGCCCATGCCGCTCGCCGCCCCCGTGACGATCGCGACCTGGCCGGCAACGGAACGGCTGAGTTGGGTGAGGCGGGGCACGGCGCCCGACACTAGAACGACGCGGTGAACGTGTTCGACGTCGGGGTGGCCCTGCTGCTGGCCTCCGTCTTCGCGATCCCGCTCGGTGTGTCGCTCTGGGCTCTGCTCGACGCCGCCCGGCGCCCCCAGTGGGCCTGGGCCCTGGCCCGGCGCAGCCAAGTGAGCTGGATGGCCGCCATCCTCTTCGGCA
>Ga0105049_10009000_pt1 | contig 11518 bp, 10 predicted proteins | sample MAT06_FD_78087 | JGI IMG/M metagenome (GOLD analysis project Ga0105049, IMG submission 78087) | Freshwater microbial communities from Lake Fryxell liftoff mats and glacier meltwater in Antarctica - MAT-06 | ecosystem: Environmental > Aquatic > Freshwater > Ice > Liftoff microbial mat | place...
AAATACTTCATGGCCGTAATTGACGGCCCGTTGCTTTACGGTGCCACCCTTTTCCTCGGCCTACTTCTCGGCGTGCTTTGCGAGGCCTCGACCATTCTCGAACCCAAAGTCCTCACCTTGCTTGTTCTGGGCATCATTGCCCTGCTTCTCTCCGGCATCGGCGGCATCCTCGGCGGCTACGCCGCCTACTTCTTCAGCGGCCGTAAAATCAACCCCGTCATCGGCATCGCCGGCGTCAGTTGCGTGCCCAGCACCGCTAAGGTCGCTCAAAAGGAGGTCTCTTTGGTGAACCCCGTCTCGATCATCCTTCCCGAGGCCCTCGGCGCGAGCATCTGCGGCGTCATCACCAGTGCTATTCTCACCGGCATTTATGTGACCCTCATTCCCCTTCTAAACAAATGACAACCGCCCGCTCCACCCCCGACCGTTTCCGTATTGCCGGTCTGCTTCTGGCCGTGGCCGGCATCTGCGTTCATCAACTCGTCGCCCCTTCCTTATCCACCTTCCGCCCGCTCGTCGCACTCGGAGGCGCGCTAATCGCCGTGTCCGGACTCATCGTCATCGCCGCCGGCGTGCGCCGCCGCCTTCTGGTCGCCGAAACCTCCACCGTCAAAACACCCTGCACTCCCCTTCCTTTGCCATGAACGAACCGGCCCAACCTATACCTCCCGTTCTCTTTGCGATCATCGCCGCCGCCATTCACGCGGCCTTCGGCCCCAATCTGACCGTCATCACCATCATACCGATCTCCGACCAAGACTGGGCCCGAGAAGGACGGCGCGATATTTTTACCTCGCATCGCATCCGCTAAGCCGCCCTTGGCCATGTTTTTACAACCCGCCGTGCTCGCAAAGCTCCCGACCTACCCAAATGTGGGCGAGAGCGTCGCGTATCAGCTCACCGGGCTGTTCGTCGTATTTAGCGCCCTCGGCGCGATCTGGATCGTCATGGAGATCGTCGGTGCCCTTTTCCGTCGTCTCTCCCCCGCGCCCTCGCCGCCTCCCTCGCCACCCGCGCCCCCGGCAACCACTCCGCCCGCCGTCGCACTCGACCCCGTGCTCGCCGCCGTCATCGCCGCCGCCGTTCACCATGTCATCAACGGCCCCCATCGCGTAGTCGCCATTCATCCGGTCATCACCTCCGACGATTGGTCACTCGAGGGCCGCCGCGATATCTTCATTTCCCACCGCGTCCGCTAACCCCTTCGCCCCATGTTTTCCGGACTCATAGACTTTTTTCAAACCACCGGTTTTGCCCTGATCACCTGGAAGATGATGATCATGTGGGGCGTCGTCGGCGTGCTCCTCTGGCTCGCCGTCGCCAAGGGTTTCGAGCCCTTGCTGCTCGTCCCCATCGCCTTCGGCGCGCTGATCGCCAACCTGCCCACTCGCGGCGTCATAACCACCGAACTCCAGGCCAACGGCACCTACGAATCCGCCACCTTCCTCGTCTCCGCCGATCCCGTTGCCACCTCCGATCCAGCCGCGTCACCAGGCAACCACTACAAGGTCACCCGCATCGAGGGCGGCCTCTTCGATTTTATCTCCCAGGGCATCAAACTCGAACTGTTCCCTCCGCTGATCTTTCTCGGCGTCGGTGCCCTCACCGACTTCGGTCCGCTCATCGCCCTGCCCCGCACCCTTCTCCTCGGCGCCGCCGCTCAGCTCGGGCTTTTCATGACTTTCTTCGGCGCCAATCTCCTAGGTTTCACCGCCAAACAATCCGCTTCCATCGCCATCATCGGCGGCGCCGACGGCCCCACCGCCATCTTCCTCGCCAACAAACTCGCCCCCGAACTTCTCGGCGCCGTCGCCGTTGCCGCCTACAGCTACATGTCGCTCGTGCCGCTCATCCAGCCACCAATCATGCGCCTGCTCACCACCGACAAGGAACGCCGCATCCGTATGCGCTCGCTGCGCAAGGTCTCCAAACTCGAAAAACTCCTGTTTTCTGTGATCGTGATGATGATCTGCATCCTCCTCGTGCCCGATGCCTCCGCCCTCATCTCCATGCTCATGCTGGGCAACTTTCTCCGCGAATGCGCCGTCACCGAGCGTCTCGTGAAATCCGCTCAAAACGAGATCATCAACATCCTCACCATTTTCCTCGGCACCAGCGTCGGTATAACCATGGCCGCCGATAGTTTCCTCGCCCCCGCCACCCTAAAAATCATCGCGCTCGGCGTCATCGCCTTCGGCTTCGCCACCGCCGGAGGAGTTCTTGCCGCGAAGCTCATGAACAAACTCGCCCCCGGCACGCCCATCAACCCCCTCATCGGTTCCGCCGGCGTCTCCGCCGTCCCCATGGCCGCCCGTGTCTCGCACACCGAGGGCCAGAAATACGATAAGAACAATTACCTCCTCATGCCCGCCATGGGCCCCAACGTCGCAGGCGTCATCGGCACCGCCGTCGCCGCCGGTTACTTTCTCTCCACCCTTGGCCGCTAATCATCCCGCGCCATGTCCGCACGCTCCAGTCCCGACCCGCTCAAAACCTCCGCTTCACGCGGCAACGGCTGGGTCCTCGACGTGCTGCCCGAGACGCCCTCAACCAACATCGTCGCCGCCCGCATGCCCGGCTGGCATGCCGTCCGGGCGGACGTTCAGACCGCCGGACGCGGTCGCACCGGTCGTCATTGGACTTCGGATACAGGTGGCCTCTGGCTATCCGCTGTCGTCCCCTGCCCCGGCCCGCGCGAGGACTGGGCCTGCCTTCCCCTGGCCGTCGGTTGGGCCCTGCTCGAAACCCTCACCGCTCTGGGCGCGCGCGACCTCCGCCTCCGCTGGCCGAACGACATCCTCGCCGGCCACCGCAAACTCGCCGGCCTGCTCGTGGAGCGCCACTCCGCCGACACCGCCGTCGTCGGCATCGGCTTGAACGTCTTTAACCGCCCCGAGGTGGCCGACTCCGCCCTGCAAGGCGCCACCGCCCGTCTCGCCGATCTCATTAATCTGGGCGGACGCGACTTAAACGACATAGCCGCGCTCGTCTTGGCCGCCGTCGCCCGCGCCCACCAAACCTTGGGCGAGAAGGGCTTCACACCGATCTCCGCCGCCCTGAATGAATCGTGGTGCGAGCCGCGACTCGTCGCCCTCACTCTGGCTGGCGAGCCGCAACCGTTAACGGGCGGTTTCGTCGGCATCAACGCCGCCGGCAACCTGCTCCTCCGTGCCCGCGACGGACGCACCCACTCTTACGACGCCACCCGCGTCGCCCATCTCCGCGAGCTCGAAACCTGAAAAATCCTTCCACCATGAAACCCATCCTTTTCAACAACACCGTACTCCGCGACGGCCACCAGTCACTCGCCGCCACCCGTATGACCACCGCGCAGATGCTGCCCGCCGCACCCATCCTCGACTCAATGGGCTTCGCCGGGCTGGAGACTTGGGGCGGCGCCACCATAGATTCCTGCCTGCGCTTTCTGAACGAAAACCCTTTCGACCGTCTCCGCGCCCTTAAAAAAGCCGCCCCGCTCACCCCTCAGCTCATGCTCCTGCGCGGACAAAACATCGTCCAATACACCTCGTTCCCCGACGATGTTGTCGAGGCCTTCGTCCGCGCCGACGCCGCCGCCGGTCAGGATATCTTTCGCATCTTCGATGCCCTTAACGATACCCGCAACCTCCTCACCGCCATCAAGACCGTGAAGGCCTGCGGCAAACACGCCCGCGGCGAGATTTGCTACACCACCAGCCCCGTCCACACCGTAGAGGCCTTCGTAAAAATGGGCGGCGAGCTCCGCGATCTCGGCTGCGATAGCATCGGCATCAAGGACATGTCCGGCGTCATCGCCCCGCGCATCGCCTTCGACATGGTGACCCAGCTTCGCAAAAAAGTCGGCCTGCCCATTACCCTCCACACCCACGACACCGCCGGCCTCGGAGCCTCCTCCTACCTCGCCGCCATTGATGCCGGCGTGGACATCGTCGAGACCTCCATCTCCCCCTTCGCCAACGGCACCGCCCAGCCCGACACCCTGCGTATGCTCGCCCTTCTGGAAGGCCACGAACGCTGCCCGAAATTTGACCTCAAAAAACTCGCCGAGCTGCGCGAGTATTTCACCGGTGTTTACAAGGAGCTATCCAAGTTCACCTCGCCCGACAACGAGCGCGTGGACAGCGACACGCTCATCTACCAAGTCCCCGGCGGCATGCTCTCCAACTTCCGAAACCAGCTCAAAGAACAAAACATGGGCGACAAGTTCAACGAGGTCATGAGCGAGATCTATTACGTCCGCGAGGCGCTGGGCTGGATCCCGCTCGTCACGCCCACCTCCCAAATCGTCGGCACCCAAGCCATGATGAACGTGAAATTCGGCCGCTGGAAAACCATCGCCCCCGCCGCCGCCGACATCGCGCTCAACAAATACGGCCGCCCGCCCGGCGTCATTTCCCCCGAACTCATCGCCCTCATTAAGTCGCGCACCGGCCAGGTTCCCGTCGAGGGCCGTCCCGCCGACGCCCTTGCCCCGCGCATGTCGAAACTACGCGAAGAGCTCGCCGCTAAAAACCTCCCCACCGACGACGAAGCTTGCGTGCTGCACGCGATGTTTCCGCAAGAATTCGCCAAGCTCCACCAGCCTGCCCCGGCGCCAGCCTCCTCGCCCTCACCGGCCACTCCGACGGCTAAAGTCACGCCCGTTACCATAACGACCGGGCCGACCCAGCGCTACGCCCTTACCATCGAGGGTAAACGCACCATGGTTGACGTCACTGACCTGGACTAGAGCCACTCCAAACCGTCTTAAACCAAGGGTGAGATTTATCCGCCACACACTGCATTCTTTGCCAATCCCCCTTCGCTTTCACACCCATCCTTGATCTTCAATCACGCCCACCGGTAGCATTTCTTCCGCATGAACACAGAAGCCTCTTCCCTCGCCTCGCCCGCCGCCATTGCCGCCAAACTTCTGCCCCATATTGCCGATCCACGAGACCCCCGGCTCTTGACCTACCTGAACCTAAAGCTGCGCGAGATCGGCCAGCCCGGTGTTACCCTTCCCGCCACAGCCTCCGGCACCGACGCCGCCGGCCTCGCCGGCCTCGTGGACCACTTCCTCGCCCTCGGACGCGAAAAAGACCGCCTGCTGACCAAGCACCTTTGCCCGGTGGATCAGAGAATCCAAAACTTTCTTTACGCCACCCTCGAGGAGCACGCCGAAGTCCCCCGCCTGCCCACCGCCACCCTCATGCTTGATCGCCCGGGCCTGGCCCGCGCCCTCTCCCTGCCGCCCTCCGCCGACGTGCACAAGAGCTCCATCCTCACTTCCACCCGCCTCCAAAACGGCATCCTCCATAACCCCAAATCCGACCGCCGCACCACCCAGGGCATTTTTCACGTCACAGAAGGAGGCCTGCCCATCCCCAACGATAAAAAGGCTGTGCCCGCCGCCGTCTTTGCCCGCCTGCTTATCCGCGCCTTTCACCCGCCAGCGGAACTGCTTGCCCTGCCCTTCACCGCAACTGAAACAAACCCTGCCCACACTTTTGTTTCCCTCTACCTGCGCCCTGTAGTCATGCCCGCCGTGCCCGGCTTCACCCCCGCCCGCAGCATGGAAACCCGTTTCTTCATCCCGGGCGCGCTCGTGGCCAACCTCGACTTTGTCGAGAGCATCTTCGGCAACGCCGGCGATCCCGCCCTGCCCGCCTTGGACGCCGCCCTCGATCCCGAGACCTGGACCGGCCACACCGGCTGCATCGTTCTCGCCCCCCACCTGAACGGCATCACGAAAAAGGAGCTCGGCCTGCCCGCCTGGGCCGACGCTACCGAGCGTCAACGCCGCGATGCCATGTGCTGGAAAAACGAGGCCGAGGCCTACAATGACGGTGTAGCGTTCAAGATCACCTGCCGCGACGCCTCCGGCATCGTCGTCACCGTCATCTCCGACAACTATTTCGGCTACTGCAAAAAAGAGGTTAAGACCCAGATTTCCTTCTCCGCAAACCTGCTCGGCAACGCCGAGGAGGAGCACGCTGGCGGCGCCCTTGCCTTCCCCAGCTACGATCTCGGCGAGGAATTCCAACTCTCCACTCTTAGCCCCGTCGTGGACCACAGTTTCGCCGATGCCTTGGCCCTGCTCGGCAAGCGCGCCGAGCTCCAGCCCGGCGGCTGGGCACGCGACGTCGAGTATCCAAACATCTATTACGTTCCCTCCGACGCTCGCTTTGACCTGCGCTCCCAGCGCATCACCTGGGGCCCGATGGAGAAGCCGTCCCACACGGCCAAGCTTCTTCCCGGCTTCACCTACCTCCTGCCCTCCGGCTACAAGGTCGAGATGGTACGTGCTGAGACCGCGGGCCGCTGGCGCCTCCGGGGCACCACCGCCGAGGGCCTGCTCTGCCACAAACCCTGCACCGTTTCCGGCGGCGGCAAATCCGAAATCTCAAAATCCATTGCCGACGCCACCTTCTCCGGCCCTGTCTTTGTATCCGACGCCGCCCGAGACCTCGAACTCGTCGAAGCAATGCTCAACCGCGACTACACCCAGCGCCACCGCAACCCCGCGCTGAACAAGCCCGCCGGCCAGAGCCGTGCCATTCTCTCCCCGAACAGATCGCTGGGCTCGGTTGTAAAACTGCTATCGCGCAGCCCGGACTATTCCGATGATTACAACGCCTGGCTAGGCACCATACCACGCTACGTCCGCGATCTTGTCCTGCTGGTCAAACGCCTGCACCGCCCCGAATGGGGTGCGGACTGGCGCCGTCATTTCTCCGTGGATACGATTAACGGACGCCCCGGCAACGAGCTCAAATACCACGGCCAGCGCACCTCCACCCAGTTCCTGCGCATCGGCTACACCCCCGAGGGCGGCTGGCGCACCTTCTCCCTTCGCACCGACTTCATGCCCGCCGTGAAGATCCAGGCCGAGGATGACATCACCGCCTCCGCCGTTGCCCCCGTCTCTCAAGTCCAGGGCCTGCCAACCACCGAACGCGCCGACGCTTCAGTGAAAATCGTCCACAACTGCGAGACCCGTCTCTTCCAGCGCCCCGACGACGCCATCGTCCGCGGTTACGATAAACACGCCGAACGCGATTTTTCCGGCACCGGAAGCTTCTTCTCCAACTACGAGCCGCTCTCAGCTGCTGTCGCCTCCGAGATCATGGAAGACGCCGTCGGCTTTGATGCCTACACTGAGCCAGTAAAAACCCTCTTCCGGAACTTCCTCGCCCAACCTCGCGCCGCCTTCCTGGTTTCGCCTTCCCACCCTCGCATCGTGGACGGTAAACCCACCAAAAACCCGCGCTACCTCCAGATCCGCCCCGATCTTCTCGATCCCCGCGCCACGACCCTGGCCCAGATAGGCGCACGGCTCTATCGCCGCATACCGGGCTCCGGCCCCGTGGTTTTCCCGGTTGGCGCAATCCTCATGGGCCGTCCCCTCAATCCACCCGACCCCGCCGTCCGCGCCCTGGCTGTCTTCAGCCCCATCCATTATCAGGAACTCCCCGAGGCCTTCATGGACCTCATCGCCAGTCTCACCGGAAAGTCCCCCTCCACCACCGGCGCCGGCTCCGAAGGCGCCTTGACCAAGGGCCCCTTCAACGCCCTGCCTCCGATCTACGACCTAAACGCCGCCCTCGTCTCCTTTCTGCTCACCGATCTTCCCGCTTTCTCCACCGCCGCCGGCTGGGTCGGCCCCAAACTCCGGGTGGACCACGATATCTCCCTTCTCGTGCCCGAAATTTGGTGCCGGATGAGCCGCCAGGAGCGCGACCCGAAATACCTCATCGCCAACGGTTATCTCGAGCGCTGCAAGGACTGGGTGCATGACGGTAAACCGGTGCTCGCCTCGCGTCTCGGATGGCGCATCACCGAGCGTTTTGTCCAGACCTTCTTCGGGCGTGTGCTCAGCAACCCCTCCACCATTTTTGACGAAGAGCTTCTCCGTCCGGAACTGCAGGGCGCCGCCATCTTTGCCGACGGCATGAGCAACAGTGTCGAAGCCATGAAGTCCGCCGCCGAGAACTACTTTAACGACGGCTCCATCTCCGACGCCTGCCCGCCGCTCCACGCCCTCCTGCACATTATGCGCGACGGCACCTGGAAGGGCCACGGCCCCGACGCACCCGAATTTCGCCGTCTCTTCGACCGCCAAGAGATGATCAAGAGCGACTGGTATCTCGCCCGCCTCGAAGCCAAGCGTCAGATTGACGCCGCCTGCTGGGAGGCTCACGCCCGCTACCTCGAAAAATTCCTGCGTCGCGCCAATTACGCAGACATCGCCCTGCAGCTCGACATCCGTGGACGACTCGAACGCGTCATCTCCAACACTCACGACGCCAAAAACCCGGCTTACACCACCCAACTCCTTGGCACCCTCGGTTCCGAACCCGCCCTCGCCCCTTCCATCGTAAAAGCGAAAAAAGCCTGACCCGCCCGGCCGTCTTGCCAAAAGCAGCGGCTGCCGCATGTTATTCACGTGCGTAATTTTTTATGGATTTGCGGTATTTGCTGTCTCGGAATGCTGCAGGCAACCGCGCAACCCAAGACTGTCACGCCCCACGCTAAACCAGCAGCCAAGGCCGACGTTAATCTAGTCGCACAACCCGAACCCACTATAGAAGGCATCACCATAGCCCGCCCCGATGGACGCTGGCTGGGTGTTACCGTCGGCCTGAGCCTCACGATCAAATTCTACGACCGTGAGAAGAACCAAGTGCCAGCCGATCTTACCCGCGCCCTTGCGCTCTGGAAAACACCAGGTGTAAAGGGTGAAAAGCGCACGATCCTAAACAGCTTCGGCGTGGATTTATTGACTTCCCCGCCCGTCTTTCAGCCACCCTACGTTTATCCAGTGCGCCTCGCCTTCTACAGTCAGGACAACACAGTGGTTGAAAGCTACACGGTCATGCTGCGACCGAACACCGACGACACGACTAAGCCGTGATCACCCCGGACTGACGCAACATCGTCACCGAAACAGAAAGTTTCTCCGTCCGTGTTCCCTTAAATACGCCACGCGTCGGAGTGCTGTCGTGATAATCACGCCCGCACGCCACCTTGACATGCCGCTCCCCGACCTCGCAGTCATTCGTGGGATCGAGAGGATACCAGAACCCGCCGGGCAGATATGCCTCTACCCAAGCATGGCTCTCCGATGCGCCTACCAAATCGGCGGGAATCGTTTTTCCCCCGGCCGCCTTGCGCTGGGTCTCCGTCTCAATGTAACCGGTCACGTAACGAGCGGGAATCTCCGCCGCCCGGAGAATCGCTATCATCACCTGGGCAAAATCCTGGCACACCCCTGCCTTCAAGGAAAACACCTCGGTCACCGGTGTATCAATGCGCGTGATACCGGGCACGTAGCGAAACGTCTCCTTTATCCAGTGGTTCAGACGCAAAAGCGAGGAGCCAAGCTCGTGGCCCGGTTTAAAAAATTGGCACGATAAACGATGGATCGCCTCGGATCGCGGTATGGCGTCGGACGGCATGAGAAACTCGAAAAGGCGCAAGTAGTCGCCGCGAAAAATCTGCCTTGCCTCAGAAACACTGATCCCAAGCGCGACCGCTGGTGGAGACCAAGGTCGGGTTTCAACCTCCGAACGACTCTCCACAACCAAGCTGGTATGCCGGTGCGCGATCGCGAAAGACTCTACCGCATTGCCGAAGTAGTCCGTGTAACCATTGATTCGCCCCGTTGGCTCAGTGACAAATTCCCGCGTCACAAGACGCTGCCGCTCATCGGTCACCGGGGTAAGCCGCGCTTCCATAAAGGATTCGCTGGCCTCTTTGGCGTAGCGATAGGTAGTTTTATGTTGGATACGAAATAGCATGGGACCTTAAACGAACCGGCCAATTAGTTTTCCCGTCGTTGAGCGGAAGGCAAGATTCGCTCCCGCCGAGGTAGCGTCGGGCGTTTGACACCCGTGCCTGCATCACCGACGCTTTTTCCCCGCCCTTATGAACGCCTCCTTCGACACCGTGGAATCAGCGCTGCAGGACATTGCCGCAGGAAAACTGATCATCGTAACCGACGATGAAAACCGTGAAAACGAAGGCGATCTGGTGATGGCGGCCAGCAAGGCCACCCCGGAAACGGTCAACATGATGATACGGCATGCACGCGGACTCATCTGCGTTCCCACTACGGCTGGCCAACTGCGCCGCTTGGGCATCAATCCGATGGTCCAGGAAAATCGAGAGGCCCAGCGCACGGCCTTCACCGTTTCGGTGGACGCCGCCGAAGGCATCACTACCGGGATAAGCGCCTATGATCGCGCGCGCACGATCCGAATCCTTGCCGACCCAGACGCGCAGAGCGCTTCACTGGTGCAGCCAGGTCACATTTTTCCCCTTAAAGCCAAACCGGGAGGAGTTCTTGAACGAGCCGGCCACACAGAAGCTGCGGTTGACCTCGCTTCACTTGCCGGACTTCACCCTAGCGGAGTTATTTGCGAGATTCTTAACGACGACGGCTCTATCGCCCGTCTGCCTGAGCTTGTTGAGTTTAAAAATAAATTCTCACTTAAACTAATATCAATTGCCTCTCTTATAGAATTTAGGCATAGAAGTGAGCGACTTGTGGAATGTGTCTGCACTCGTGCCTTCCCGAGCGAATACGGAGATTTTACCCTGCACGTTTTCCGCAGCCTAATTGACGGCCGCCACCATCTCGCTTTCGCCTTGGGTGAAACCGGACCAGAACCGACACTCGTTCGCGTGCAAAGTGAAAACCTGTTGGGCGACGTTTTTCGCCATCGAGGCTTTGACACCAATCGCACCATCCAATCCGCCTTTGCCGCCATATCACACGCGGGCAAAGGAGTTTTACTTTATATGGAACACGCTCAAGGGGGAGCGGAAGTGATCAAACGCCTTACTCAAGGTGAAACGGTTTCCGGCATGAGCTTTCGCGATTACGGAACAGGTGCACAAATTCTTAATGTGCTAGGACTTAGAAAGATTAAACTAATGACCAACAACCCTCGCAAGGTCGTCGGACTCGACGGCTACGGACTCGAAATTGTTGAGCAGATCCCAATTTGAAGAGAGCAGCGTAGAGCGCTCACCATTGCTGGCGCTGGCCGATTGATTTTCCCGGACCAGCTGCGGGCAAAATGGACTACGCCTTGTTCAAATCCGTCTAAGATTGAACTTCTTAGGCGAGGGAAAGATAAGAAGAATGCTCTTTGTGCCTACTCCGATTTCTACACATTGCGTAAACAAGCCATTATTTTAGTGTGAAAGGATCTGAACTGAACCTAGGACGGATTTATAAGCACCCAATCTCATCCTTTCAACTCAGGGCTAAGAAAATTGCGGCCGGGCTAGATTAAGAACCATTCGGTGACTAAGGGAAGGTTGCGCAAAAATTCTTTCATTTGCGAAATACGATAAGAGTGCACGTCCATACGGTTTAAAAAATCGTCCTCACTTTTACGCGATCCAATCCCGATTTTCGATACCGTCTTTGAAAAGACACGGTTCGGCTGGGTTTTCAATCGCTTGTCGCAGAGTTAAATAAATAGAAGACCCCGACGTGCTTTCGCACATCGGGGTCATAAACCTG
>Ga0105049_10009001_pt1 | contig 11516 bp, 9 predicted proteins | sample MAT06_FD_78087 | JGI IMG/M metagenome (GOLD analysis project Ga0105049, IMG submission 78087) | Freshwater microbial communities from Lake Fryxell liftoff mats and glacier meltwater in Antarctica - MAT-06 | ecosystem: Environmental > Aquatic > Freshwater > Ice > Liftoff microbial mat | place...
GCCCCGACGATGGCGATGAGGAAGAGCACGAGGAGGGCCTTCATGCCGTAGTAGGAGAATCGTTCCCACATCTCGGCCATGAATAGGGTGGCGAGCCCGCGCGGATGGCGTGTTTCAAGAGGGACACCGGGCCCGTCGGCAAGGGCTCGCATCGCTGGGTCATTGAAGGCGGCGTCGCGTTGGGTGACGGCGTGCGGAGGACGGTTTGTGGGATCGCTCATGGATGTCTCGGCGGCGGGAAGAGCTTCATGGTCAGGAACAGGGCGGAAGCATACTCGAAATCGCTGGCGCGGGGGCGGTCTGTCTGGGGCCTCTCCAATGATGAGCAAAATTAGGCCAGACGCAATGAGAGTGTCAGAGGCTTCGAGAATCAGGGCTTGCGATCAGGGCTTGTGATCAGGTGAGGCTCGGCGAGCGATGGTTTGGTACGCTGAATTGGATAAGGGTGCCCGAGAGGTTGGTCTGGCGGATCGTGTGCCGAGTTTGCGGGTGTTTGATTTCGAGTAATGAAGGAAGGAAGCATTCGATGTCCAGGCCTGTCACGCTTTTCACCGGCCAGTGGGCCGATCTGCCGCTCGCGACCGTTGCCGAAAAGGCGAAATCTTTCGGGTTCGATGGGATAGAGCTGGCCTGCTGGGGCGATCACTTTGACGTGGTGAAGGCCGGGCGGGATAAGAAGTATGTTGAATCGCGGCACGAGATCCTGAAGGCCAACGGGCTGGTGTGTCACGCGATCTCGAACCATCTCGTCGGGCAGGCGGTGTGCGATCCGATTGACGTGCGGCACAAGGCCATACTGCCTAAGCGAGTGTGGGGCGATGGGAACCGCGAGGGCGTGCGCAAGCGGGCGGCGCTCGAGATGATCGCCACGGGCAAGGCCGCGGCCAAGTTCGGGGTGGGGGTGGTGAACGGGTTCACGGGGAGCAGCGTTTGGCACAAGCTGTATTTTTTCCCGCCGACGTCGGTGGCGGAGGTTCACGCCGGGTTTGACGACTTTGCCAAGCGGTGGGGGCCGATTCTGGACGCGTATCAGAGGGTCGGCGTGAAGTTCGCGCTGGAGGTGCATCCGACGGAGATCGCGTACGACGTACACACCGCCGAGATGGCGTTGACGGCCGTGGGGCACCACCCGGCGTTCGGGTTCAACTTTGATCCGAGCCACCTGTTGTGGCAGGGGGTTGATCCGGTGGCCTTCATTGATCGGTTTGCGGACCGGATTTTCCATGTGCATATGAAGGACGTGGCGACGAACCTGAACGGGGTGAACGGCGTGCTGGGCTCGCACCTGCCGTTCGGGGACCATCGGCGTGGGTGGGAGTTCCGGTCGGTGGGCCGGGGCGATGTGAACTTTGATGCGATCGTGCGGGCGTTAAACCGTGCGGGGTATGACGGGCCGTTGAGCGTGGAGTGGGAGGACGCGGGTATGGACCGCGAGCACGGGGCGACGGAATCGTGCGAGTTTGTCCGCGGCGTGGATTTTCCGGCTTCGGGGCGTGCGTTCGATGCGGCGTTTGAGAAGGAATGATCGATCGCGGGTCTCGCTCGCTCGCACCTAGCATTTTGGCATGGCTCGTAAGCCCAAGTTTTTTCAGCAGGCGATACGGTCGATCGCGCAGCGGTACCCGCGCGAACTGGTGCAAGGTATGCGCCGGGCAGACGAACACTCGCACGACCCGGCGGAGTTCGCGCGCGACTGGGAGCGTGCGTGCGGCGTGGTGGATGCCGGTGGTCGGCCCGTGGCGGCGTGGCTGGGGCATTGCACGGTGCTGGTGCGGCTTGGTGGGAAGACGATCCTGACGGACCCTGTGCTGTCGAGTCGGATCGGCGTGGGAATCGGGCCGGTAACGCTGGGGGTGAGGCGGATCGGGCTGCCGCCGGTGCTGGCGCGAGATTTGCCGCCGATCGACGTGGTGCTGCTGTCGCACCCGCACTTTGACCATCTCGACAAGCCGACGCTGCGCGCGATCAAGCGGCCCGAGACTGTGGTGATCACGGCCAAGAACACGAGGCGGCTGATCCCGCGCGGGTTCGGGGCGGTGCACGAGATCGATTGGGGCGGGCAGCAGGAGATCGCGGGGTTGAATTTTTCGGCGCTTCGGCCCGCGCACTGGGGCGCGCGGACAGCCTGGGACCGGCACCGCGGGTACAACAGCTATCTGATCGAGGGCGGCAACGGCAAGGTACTTTTCGCTGGCGATACAGCCTTTACCGATGCGTACGACGCGATCCCCGGCGCGGACCTGGCGATCTTTGGCATCGGCGCGTACGAGCCCTGGATCCACCATCACGCGTCGCCCGAGCAGGTGTGGACGATGTTCTCGGCGATGCGCGGAACGCACCTGCTGCCGGTGCATCACTCGACGTTCGTGCTGAGCGCCGAGCCGTTGAATGAGCCGATCGAGCGGCTGCTCGCGGTGGCGGGAGATCGTTCGCACCAGGTGGTGGCGGCGCGGCCCGGGGATGTGATCGAGCTGGAAAAGTTGATGAGAGCCGGTGGTAGGCTTGATGGAGCGGGGCCGGAGATGATGCGGGATGGCCTGTGATCCGGCGTAGTACGTGGTATGTGGTGCGGGAGACTTGACATCGTTGGTCGGCCGCGCGAGCCTTCAGCGTGAAGATTGTCCACACCGAGTTTGAGCTTGCGGAGATCCAGGGTCGCGGCGTGTTCGTGCCGACCATGGGGGCGTTGCACGCTGGGCATGGTGAACTGGTGCGAAGAGCCGCGGCGACCGCCAAGGAGCGTGGGCTGGAGGGCGTGGTGGTGAGCGTGTTTGTGAACCCGACGCAGTTCAACGAGCAAGCGGACTTCGCGCGCTACCCGCGGACGCTCGAGGCTGACGCGAGTTTGGCGGCGGCGTGCGGCGCGGCGTGGGTGTTTGCGCCCGAGGTTTCAACGATGTACCCGGGCGGGCTCGCGGTGGGCGTGCCGGAATTGCCGCGAAGCGCGACCGAGCCGAAGCTGGAGGACATGCAGCGGCCCGGGCACTTTGCGGGGGTGTGCCAGGTGGTGCGGAGGTTGTTTGAACTGGTGCGCCCGCGCGTGGCGGTGTTCGGCGAGAAGGACTGGCAGCAGCTCGCGGTGGTGCGCGAGATGACGGCGATGCTGAAGATGCTCGTCGAGGTCGTCGAGATTGAGACGGTGCGTGAGACGGACGGGCTGGCGATGAGCAGCCGGAATGTTTTCCTGACGGCGGAGGATCGGGTTCGGTCGGTCGCGATCGCGCGGGCGCTCAGGGCGGCGTCTCACGAGCGCGATCGTGTCGCGGCCGAGGTCGGCATGGTGAGGATGCTGGGCGACGCGGGGATCGAGCCGGAGTACGCGGTGATCCGTGACGCGACGACGCTGATCGCGCCGAGCGCGAGCGGGCGCGCGTGCCGTGCACTCATCGCGGCTCGTCTGGGGAAAGTACGGTTGATCGATAATGCGCCTTGGTCACCGAATTCGGCAGCGTGAACGGCCGCGTGTTTTTCGAGAATGACCCACCGGCGTGCTAACATCGGCGTAGAGGCTCAACCCGGGCGCGACCGGGGCGAGCCAACGTCGCCGAGCTGTTCTTTAAGGCGTGGTTCCGGGCGTTATTCTCGCGTTGCTTTGGGTTTCGCGGTGCCTCGTTTTCGCAGATCATTCTTGCAGGAGATCCGCTTTGCTCCGAACCCCGCTGTATCAGTTTCATGTCGACAACAACGGCAGCATGGTGGACTTTGCTGGCTGGGAGATGCCGATTCGCTACGCCGGGATCCACGAGGAGCACAAGCAGGTCCGCACGAGCGGCGGGCTGTTTGACGTGTCGCACATGGGGCGGGTGAAGGTCACGGGGCGGCACTCGCGGAAGTTCTTGGAGCGGCTGTGTACGCGGAAGATCAGCGACATGCAGACGGGGCAGTGCCGGTACTCGCTGGTGTGCAACGAGGGCGGCGGCGTTCGCGATGACGTGATCGTGTATCGGTTTGACGAGGACGATTTCCTGATCGTCGTGAACGCGTCCAACCGCGAGAAGCTGCTCGGGCATTTCGAGCAGGTGCGGGCGGCCGGGGATCTGACGCTGAAGATCGACGACCAGACCAAGGACACGGCCATGATCGCGGTGCAGGGGCCCAGGGTCATCAGCATGGTCGAGAAGTTCAGCAAAGAAATCCCGGCGCTTAAGCGGTACCGGTTTGCGATCAAGAACCTGGTGGTGACCAAGCTGATCGTGAGCCGCACGGGGTACACGGGCGAGGACGGGGTGGAGGTGATCCTGCCAGCGTCGATGGTCGGGTTCGCGTTGAAGATGATTCTGCAGGGGCTTGACATGAAGTCGGCGGACGCGGCGGTGAAGCCGATCGGGCTGGGCGCCCGCGACACGCTGCGGATGGAGGCCTCGATGCCGCTGTACGGGCACGAGCTGGGCGAGGAGATCAACGCGCTTTCGAGCGGCGTGGACTTTGCGATCAGCCTGGACAAGGACCAGATGGAGCGTGGCGAGCGGTTCGTGGGCATGGACGCGCTGCAGAGGACGATGAAGGAAGGCGGGCCCGCCCGCAAGCTCGCCGGGATGCAGTTCGAAGGCAAGCGCGCGGCGCGGCAGGGGAACATCATCAAGATCGGTGATTCAGAAGTCGGCGTGGTGACCAGCGGGTGCTTGAGCCCGACGCTGGGCACGTCGATCGCGATGGGGTTCGTGGATTCCGCGCGGACTGTGGTTGGCACGTCGCTCGTGGTGGACACAGGCCGTGGGCTGCTTGAGGGTCGGATTGTGCCGATGCCGTTCTACAAGGCGGCGAAGTAGCGTAAAGGAAAGCGGCGAAGCGCGAGCCGAGAAGTTGTGGCGAGCGTTCGTTGACGAGATCGAACATGCCCTCTTCACGTCTCTATCTCGACAACGCGGCGACGAGCTTCCCCAAGCCAGCCGCGGTGTACGAGGCGATGTTCCGATACGCGACGGAGATCGGCGCGACGCCGGGGCGTGCGAATTATGCGGAATCGCGCGAGGGCGGGCGGCTAATCTTTCAATGCCGCGAACGGTTGAACACGCTGATCAACGGTGAGTCTGCGCACCACATCGTGTTCACGCTGAACACCACCGATGCGTTGAACCTGGCGATCAAAGGGCTCGTGCGGCACGCGCGGCGCACCAGGCCGGGCCGCGCGGTGCATCTGGTCACGACCGAGCTCGATCACAATTCCGTGCTGCGTCCGTTCAACGCGCTGGCGGACGAGGGCGTGGAGTGGACGTGCGTGCCGTGCGACGCTGAAGACGGCGTGGTCGATCCGGGCCTGATTTACCGGGCGATTCGCGCGGAGACGGTGCTGGTTGCGGTGGTTCACGCGAGCAACGTGACGGGGACGATCCAGCGTGCGTCGGAGATCGGCGCGGTGTGCCGCGAGACGGGCGTGCCGTTCCTTCTTGATGCGGCCCAGACGCTGGGGCACATCGGGGTGGATGTTCGTGAGCTCAACGTGGACCTGCTGGCGTTCCCCGGGCACAAGGGCCTGCTGGGGCCGTTGGGCACGGGCGGGCTTTACATTCGGCCCGGGCTCGAACGCTCGCTCGATACGGTGCGTGAGGGCGGCACAGGGACGGTGTCAGAGCTTGATCGGCAGCCCGACGTCATGCCTGACAAGTACGAGCCGGGCTCGCATAACGCGCTAGGGATCGTGGGGCTTTCCGAGGCGGTCGCGTACCTGCTTTCAGAGGTGGTGCGCGGTGGTTTCGAGCATGAGCGGGCGTTGATCCGCACGATGCTCGGTCATCTGGCTCATCCGCGGCTCGAGGACTTTCGTCTGCTGGGCACGACGGATGCTGGCCGGCGTGTCGGCGTGTTCTCGCTGGTGCATCCGTCGCTGGGCCCGCGTCAGGTGGCGGATCTGCTCGAATCAAAGTTCGGGATTCTCGCTCGGTCGGGGCTGCACTGTGCGCCGCGTGCGCACGCGGCGTGCGGGACGCTTAATGGTTCTGTGCAGACGCGGGGTGCGTTGCGCGTGAGCTTCGGGTCGTTCGTGACGATCGCGGATGTTGATCGGTTGGCGGATGCGCTGGCGGCGATCGCGGCGGGGGCGCCAGCGGCGCAACGAGCGAGCCTGTAGAGCGTTCTTTTTCGATCATCAGCCCGAGGATGGATTAAGCCGTCGATGCGCTGACTCGATCGCGGCCGCGACGGTGTTCGGGCCGGTTCCGCCGAGGATTTCACGGCGTGCGAGCCCCGATTCGAGCCCGAGCGAGGCGTAGACGTCTTCGTTGATTGCGGGTGAGACCGCTCGAAGCTGATCGATGGGCAGGTCTTCGAGTCGCTTGCTGACGGTGAGCGCGTGGCGGACGAGCTTGCCGACCTGGTCGTGCGCATCACGGAACGGAACACCCTTGCCGACGAGATAATCGGCGAGCTCTGTCGCGTTCGCGTAGCCGTTGAGAGCCGCCTCGCGGCAGATCTCGCGATTCACTTTGAGCCCGTCGAGCACGCGCGGCACAACGCGCAGGCACATCGAGAGCTGCTCCATCGCGTCGAACAAGGGTTCTTTGTCTTCCTGAAGGTCTTTGTTGTACGCGAGAGGGAGGCCCTTCATGGTCGTGAGGATGGAGACGAGCGAGCCGATCATCCGGCCAGCCTTGCCGCGGAGCAGCTCGCAGGCGTCGGGGTTTTTCTTCTGCGGCATCAGGCTGCTGCCGCTGGTGACGCTGTCGGGCATCTGCACGAACGAGAACTCGGAGGTCATGAAAAGGATGAGGTCCTCGGCCAGGCGCGAGAGATGCACGGAGGCTTGCGCGAGGCAGAAGAGAGTCTCGGCAATGAAGTCACGGTCGGCGGTCGCGTCGAGGCTGTTGCGGCTCGGAGCGTCAAAGCCAAGGTCTTTCGCGAGCTGAACGCGATCGATCGCGTAGGTTGTGCCCGCCAGCGCGCCCGAGCCGAGTGGCATGATGTTGACGCGGCGGCGGGAGTCGGCCAGACGAGCCGCGTCGCGTTCGAGCATCTCCTGATGCGCGAGCGCCCAGTGCGCGAAGAGGATCGGCTGGGCCCGCTGCATGTGGGTGTAGCCCGGGAGCACCGTTAGCTTTTCGCGGTTGGCAAGGTCGATCAGCGAGCGACGTGCTTCGTGAAGTTCAGCCAGACGTGCGTCGATCTCAGCGCGGGTCCAGAGCCGAACGTCCGTGGCGACCTGATCGTTTCGGCTGCGGCCGGTGTGCAGTTTTTTTCCCAGCGGCCCGACGAGCTCGATGAGGCGGCGCTCGACGTAGGAGTGAACGTCCTCGTCGCGGCCGAACGCGGATTGGATCGCGGCGAGGTTGGTCCGGGCCTCGCTTGCGAGCGACCGAAGGGCCGCGGAGAGGTCTGAAAGTTCTGCAGCGCTGAGCACCCCCGCGCCAGCGATCGCTTTCGCCCAGGCTAGGCTGCCGTCGAGGTCGTGGGCGAGCAATCGAAAATCAAAGGGCAGCGAGTCGTTCAGGTGCCTGAACAGCGGGTCGGCCTGGCCTTCGAATCTTCCGCCCCAGAGAGCCATCAGCGATTCCTTCCCTTGATGCCATCATGCCTCGCGGCCCGAGACCTTACGGCTTGATTCCTTCTCGTTGAAAGGAGAGCGTCAAGGTATGAGACATCAAGGCATCGAGCGAGGACGGGTTTACTTCGCGGAGCCGATCGATTTGAGTGCGCGGATTTTTTCTGACAAGCTCAGCAGCTTGATGAACCCGCCAGCGTCCTTTTGGCTGTAGATGTCTTCGCCCTCGAAGCTGACCATCTTTTCGGCGTAGAGTGAGTGCCCGCTCTTGCGTTGCACGGCCGTCGCGGTGCCCTTGAAGAGACGGACCACGATCTCACCGTCCAGCGGCTCGGCGATCTTGGCGGCGCACGTCCACAGCGCTTCGCGTAGCGGCGTAAACCAGCGACCGTCGTAGACGAGCTCGGCGAATGTCAGCCCGAGATGCTCGCGATAGTGGCGTGTTTCGCGGTCGAGAACGAGTTCTTCGACGGCCCGCAGGGCTTCGACGATGACCGTTCCGCCCGGCGTTTCGTAGAGCCCGCGGCTCTTCATGCCGACGCGGCGGTTCTCGACGAGGTCCACCCGGCCGACGCCGTGCGGGCCAGCGATGTGGTTGAGCTTGTCGATGATCTGCCAGGCTTCGAGCTTGGCACTGTTGAGCGCGACGGGGCGGCCTTGGACGAAAGTGAGCGTGACGTGCTCTGGCTGGTCGGGTGCTTTGTCGGGCGCGACGGTGAGCATCCAGGCGTCTTCGGGCGGCGCGTTCCAGGGATCTTCGATTGTGCCGCCCTCGTGGCTGATGTGCCAGAGATTCCGGTCGCGGCTGTAGATCTTGGTTGCGCTGGCGGTGGTGGGGATGTTACGGGCCTTGAGGTAATCCAGCATGGCGAGGCGGCCCGAGAGGTTCCAGTTGTCGTGCCGCCAAGGGGCGATGATCTCCATGCCGGGTGCGAGCGCGGCATAGGCGCTCTCGAAGCGGACTTGGTCGTTGCCCTTGCCGGTGCAGCCGTGCGCGAGGGCGGTACAACCGGTTTTCTTGGCGACATCGACCTGACCGCGCGCGAGCACGGGGCGTGCGATGGCGGTGCCGAGGAGGTAGCGGCCTTCATAGACCGCGCCGGTGATCATCGTGGGCATGACGAACTCGTCGACGAACTCGCGTTTGAGATCGACGACGTGGCACTCGGCCGCGCCTGAGTTCATGGCTTTCTTCTCGACGCCTTCGAGTTCTTCGGAGCCTTGCCCGACGTCGCCTACGACGCAGATGACTTCCGCACCCGGGATGTTCTCGCGCAGCCAGGGGACGATGCAGGAGGTGTCGAGGCCGCCGGAGTAGGCGAGAGCGATGCGTTTCTTGGGCATGGTGATTCCAGTTTGAGACGTTGCTGGCGGTTTCAGTGGTTGAGAGCTTGTGCGATGAGTGACGATCGAAAGTGCGGTGCCGTCGGTGGTCGGTTAGAGCCTTTTCGTCAGCAGGTGCAACAGCAACGCGTTTTGCACGTGCATCCGATTTTCGGCTTGGTCATACACGACGGAGTTCGTTGAATCAATGACCGGGTCGGTGACTTCGAGCCCGCGGTGGGCGGGCAGGCAATGCATGAATTTGGCGTCGGGGCCCGCGATCGCCATGAGGTTGGTGTTGACCTGATAGGGCTGGAAGGCCTTGCGGCGTTTGGCGGCCTCGTCGGCCTGCCCCGCGCCCTGGCCCATCGAGACCCACACGTCCGTGTACACCGCGCTGTGACCAGAGACGGCGCTGGGGTCGTTTGAAAGCTCGATGCGCGAGCCGGAAGATTTCGCCAGCGAGCGCGCCTCGGCCACGATCTCGGGCCTGGGCTCGAATCCCTCGGGTGTGATGACGGTCATGGGCACGCCGAGCAGACCGGCCGCGTGCATGAGCGAGTTGCAGACGTTGTTGCCGTCGCCGACATACGCGAGCTTGACGCCCTGAAGGCCATTGAAGTGCTCGGTGAGCGTGAAAAAGTCCGCGAGCGCCTGGCAGGGATGAAAGAGGTCGCTGAGAGCGTTGATGACCGGCACGCTCGCGGCGGCGGCCATCTCGTCGAGCACGGTCTGGCTGAAGACGCGGGCAACGATGCACTGCACCCACCGTTCGAGGTTCTTGCCGTAATCGTGGACGGACTCGCGCTCGCCGAGCCGTGCGTTGCTGTGGTCCATATAGATGGCGGTGCCGCCGAGCTTGGCGATGCCGACTTCGAAGCTGATGCGGGTGCGCAGTGAAGGCTTTTCGAAGAGCAGGATCACGGCCTTGCCGTCGAGGGCCTTGCGGTCCTTGGAAATGTCGGCCTTGACGCTCTTGGCGGTGGCGAAGAGCTTGAGGACTTGCGCGCGGTCGAGCGCGGAGAGACTCAACAGGTCGCGTCCGTGAAGCGGGTGGACCCCGCGCTTGCCGGGGCTGCGGGGCGGGGTGGGAGGGAGGCGTTTGTCTTTGCGTGGGTGAGGCTTGGACATGGCGAGATGATCTTTAGGGGCTCGGGCCGGGAGTTTCAGCGTGAGAGAAAAAACTTCCAGCGAAATCGCGCGAAACATTGCAGAAGAAACACCAAGCTGTGCTTGGCCCAGGGCCCTCGGGGGCTGCTTCCGGGCGATTCTTAGCCGGGGATAATCGAAGTTCCGACTGTGCCGCCCTCGGCCCAGCGGGTGAGGTGGTCCGGATCCTCGCCGGAGAGGATCACGACAGGAATCTCGAACTCGGCCGCGATTTTCGACGCGGCACGCGATTTGGGGATCATCCCGCCGGAGATTACGCTGGCGGCGATCAGGGCCTCGACGCCCGCGATCGTGAGCGACGGCACGATCGCGCCGTCGGCCCCCTTGATACCCGCGACGTCCGTCAAAAGCACGAGCGAACGAGCTTTCAGAATCCTCGCGAGCCCCGCGGCCGCGTCGTCGGCGTTGACGTTGAGGAACCCGTCGTCGTTGAGCCCGACGGAGCTGACGACCGGCAGAAAACCATTGGAGAGGAGAGCCCGAGCAAGCGCGCCGTCACCGCCTTCGATCTCGCCAACGCGTCCGAGGTCCACGCCCCCCGGGCGAAGAACGCGGCAGCGAGTCATCGCGCCGTCGCCGAGGAAGAGCCCGACCGCACGGGCACCGGCACGGTTAAGCTCGCTGACGATCGCTTTGTTCACCGTTCCGGCCAGCACGCCAACGATATCGCCGATCTGGTCCGTTGGCGTGACGCGCAGGCCTTGGCGGCGCTCGGAGACAACTCCCAGCCGGGCGAGGTGGCGGTCGACCGCTTTCCCGCCGCCGTGGACGAGCACGATACCCGCGGGCGTGCGTGCGGCAAGGCTGGCGAGCGCACGCCACATGGCCGGGTTGTCACGGTGACCATCGAGCGTGCTGCCACCGATTTTAATGATGATGGGGCGAGGGTCTGACGTGCTCAGATTTGCTTGCTTTATAGCGCCAATCTGAGGCGAGCGATCGGTCGTCGTCACTCCTCACCGCCGTTTGAGCGCGTGAGAGAATTTTTGGAGGTCAGGGGCAGGATCCCGGTTCGTTCATCGAACCCGTAGCGCACGTTCATGCATTGCACGGCCTGCCCCGAAGCGCCCTTGACGAGGTTGTCGATCGCGCTCACGAGGATGAGGTGCCGGTTGGCCTCGTCGAGCGCCCAGCCGATGTCGCAGAAGTTTGTGCCGCGCACGTCCGCGACGCTAGGCCATTGCCCGGCGGGCAGCAGGCGCACGAACGTCTCGTCGGCGTAGGCTCGCGTGTAGATTTCGGCAAGGTTGGCGGCGTTGACACCGCGCGCAAGATCGACGTGAATTGTCGAAAGAATCCCACGATCAAATGCGCCTAGGTGCGGCGTAAAGACGACGGGCGTGCCGCAGTACCGATCGATCTCGGGGTTGTGCCGGTGCGAGAAAACGTTGTAGGGCTGGAGGCTCACCTCGCAGAAGAGAGACTTGACCCAAGCCGAGCGACCTGCGCCGCTGACGCCGCTGGTGGAGTCCACGACCGGTCGCCGTCCGGGTTCGATCACGCCCGCATCGACCAGCGGCCTAAGCGGCAGGATTGCGGACGTTGGATA
>Ga0105049_10009002_pt1 | contig 11515 bp, 8 predicted proteins | sample MAT06_FD_78087 | JGI IMG/M metagenome (GOLD analysis project Ga0105049, IMG submission 78087) | Freshwater microbial communities from Lake Fryxell liftoff mats and glacier meltwater in Antarctica - MAT-06 | ecosystem: Environmental > Aquatic > Freshwater > Ice > Liftoff microbial mat | place...
GAATCATCCTCCCAGCCGACGCCTCAGCCATGAGCGACCCAAGCGCAACAGCAGGCAAACACGGCAACGAAGAATTCAAAGGCCTCTCAGGCGAGAACGTACGCCCGGGATAGCGCGTACCACGCCACTGCTTGGCGTGTTCCTCCAAACTCCCCACCCCAAGATCTCCCCGTCACTCTCGCCTCTGCGTCTCCATCACTCCCCTCCAGTCTCGCCGGGTCCGCCTCCACGACCAGCAAGTCCTCCATGACCTCCATGACCTCCAAGTCCTCCGTGCTAAAGCCACATCTCATCCACGCGCTCGTCGCGTTCAATCGCTCCCCGTACTCTCCCCCATGGACTACGCCGTCGTCAGCCTCGTCGCGCTCCTCGCGGCGGCGCTCACCTTCTTCTCTGGCTTCGGCCTCGGCACGCTCCTCATGCCAGCCCTCGCCTTCTTCATGCCACTCCCCGTCGCCGTCGCCGCCACCGCCGTCGTCCACCTCGCCAACAACCTCTTCAAAGTCGCGCTCGTTGGAAGGCACGCCAGCCGCGACGTGCTCATCCGCTTCGCCCTCCCAGCCATCCTCGCCGCCTTCGCCGGAGCCTGGCTCCTCGAACTCTTCGCCTCTCGCACGCTGCCACTCACAACCTGGACTCTCGGCGCCCACACCTTCGAGATCACGCTCCTCAAGCTCGTGATCGCGCTCATCATGCTCGGCTTCGCGGTCCTCGAACTCTGGCCCGGCTTCTCAAAGTGGAGCATCGACGCGCGCTGGCTCCCCCTCGGCGGCGTCATCTCAGGCTTCTTCGGCGGACTCTCCGGCCACCAGGGCGCGCTGCGATCAGCCTTCCTCGCGCGCTCCGGACTCAGCAAAGAGTCATTCATCGGCACAGGCGTCGTCGCCGCCGTCGCCGTGGATCTGGCACGCCTCTTCGTCTACGTCGTCGCGATGAGAGCCTCAAGCCTCGGCGACATCACACGCCAAGGACACTGGGGCCTCGTTGCCGCCGCCAGCGCCGCCGCACTCGCAGGCTCACTCCTCGGCGCACGCCTCATCGAAAAAGTAACCCTCCGCGGCGTCCGGCTCATCGTCGGCCTCATGCTCGCAGCCATCGGCCTCGCACTCGGAGCAGGCCTGATCTAGCAAACACTCCCCGGTGCCTTCCCTCCTACTCCGGTATCGCCACCAAAAAGCTCTTCTGCAGCTCAAACTCCGCCTGCCCCTTCACGCGCGTCCGCACGCCCTGACCATTCACAAGGTTCAGCGGATGCCGCCGCTGCAGATCCCGCACCTTCGGCGAATCTCGAACGATCCCGCCGCGTGCCGCGTCCTCCTCACCAAGCAGCCCGACCGTCACCGTGCTCCGCCGAGGGCCGTGGTAGTAGTACGCCTCCTCCCCCGTCCGCCGCAGATCAAGCGCGGCCTTCTCCGCCGCTGCCCGGATCGCACCAAGCTCCTCCTCCGTCAGCGCCTCCTCACCTTCCTTCTGATACACCCCGACCTGCAGCGTGTACAACGCCCGCTTCCCAAACCGCCGATACGCCGTCCCAAGGTCATACTCCGGAATCGCGCCAGACAAGCTCACCGTCATCGGCGGCGCCAAAACCGCTCCCGCAAACGGCCTCATCCCATCCGCCGTAATCGCGCGAACACGCGCCAGGTCCTGCGCCGCGCCCGGATCATTCGGACCCGAGTACGACCCGTACATCAGCAACGATCGATCGCCGCGCCGCTCCAGCCGCGTGCTCCCAAGCCCAAGCTCGCGCGCGCGGCTCAGCGTCCCCATCGCCTCGACCTGGCTCGTCGGCCCCGCCGCGATGGTCCCAAGCATGATGGTCCATCCGCCACTCTCGTCCGGCGCAGACTCCTGAGCCTTCGCGCGGCGCTCGCGCGATCGCTTCGTGTCGAACACGCCCTCGGACTGTCCCTGCATGGCGTCGAGCTCCTTCGAGGGCTCCTTCGCCTTGTCCGCGCAGCCAGAGATTGGGGCCGTCAGCACCGCGAGCGAAGAGGTCAGGAGGATCCCCAACACCCGAACGCCACACAAAATGTGTGGCGTCCAACCCGCGGTTATCCGATATAAACCTTTGTGACGCATGGTTTTAACCTACTTGAACAGACCTTCATGCTTTTTGATGGGTCGCTCTCCCCCCCGTCGATACCTTCCGCACGAACGGAATGCCCGACTGGGCCAAACCGTAGCAAGCGGACGCAGGGATAGGCGTCCAAGATGGTACCGGCGGCAAGTGACTGCGGAGACAGTTAAGCCCCCTTGCGATCTCTGAAGGAGTCGGCATGTCGGACCTGTTTCCAGTGGCCTCTGATCGAGTCTCTGAGCGTCCCGTGGTGGGTGGGGCTCGTTCGGCGATGAGCACCTCGCGCTTCATCTCCTCTACCGAGCCCCAGAATCGCTCGAGCTCGGCAGTTGGCGGCACGATCAGCAGTCCCATCCAACGGGAAGGTGACCAGGTGGAGGTTTCGTTTATGGCCACATACATCGCCAAGCTCCGTGAACTCCCGCCCATGAGGCAGGAACTGATCGACCGCGTCAAAGGCGAAATCGCCCGAGGCACCTACGACACCGACGACAAGCTCGTCCACGCCATGGATGAAATCATCGCCGACCTGTAGCCATCACGCGCCATCACGCGCCATCACGCGCCATCACGCGCGGTCAAGCCCGCTCCCGCCCCAGCCAATCTCAATCGCAGCGCACGGGCCAGTTCCAACCGGCCCGCGTCGCTCATCTCGCCGCGCAGCGCCCCAGGGCCCCAGCCCCACACGGCGTTTTGCGGATCGGGGTCACTGGCGTGCCGCGGGATCACATGCCAGTGCACATGCTGCACCTGGTTCCCAAGGCACTCATAGTTGATCCGCACCGGCCCAAAGTGCGCGCGGATCGCCCCCGCCGCGGCCGCGACATCACGCCACAGCAATTCCTGCCGCCGCGCCGAAAGCTCCGCGACATGCTCCGCGTGATCCTTCAGCACAAGCACGATCCAGCCCGGGCACCCCTGGTTGTCGCCGAGGATCGCAAACGATTCGCCCAAGGTCGCGAGCAGGTGCGGCTCCGCGCCCGCCACGCACCTCGCGCCACGCTCGCACAATGGACACGCCGCAGTCTGCGTCATCTTCATGCGTCAACCTCGCGCGCAAAAACGCTCGACCACGCCGCCCTCGCCAGATCAGAACGGCCGCTTCGTCGGATTCACAACCATGTTGTCGCGCCCCAGCACCAGAAGGTCCGCAACCTCCAGCGCATCCTGAAAGCTCTCTCGCGCGCGGTCCAGGTCCGAAGCAACGCTCGGCACCTTCCCCTGCTCCAGGTGCTCAACCGTCGGCACCGCGTCCCCGCAGATCACCGTCGTGAAGCGCTCGCCCTCCAGCAGCAGCCCGCTCAATCCCGGCGTCACGCCCGGCAACGGAAATAGATCAACGCGCTCCGCGATCGTGTCGGGCGCGACCTCGCATCGCTGCAGGAGCGCGATGTCGTTCTTCAGAAGCTCAAGCAGGCTCGCGCCACCCTCCTCGCGATGCGCACCCGACTCGAGAATGTGCCTGATCTGCGCGCCGATCGCCCCGCCCACACTCTCGCGCTCCTCGCTCGAGATCAGCCATCGCGCGTGCTGCAACTCCGCGAGCGCGCGACGCGTGTCAGGATGGAAGCTCGTGAGAAAGACATCCGTCACATCCGCCAGCCGCTTGCCGCTGCGCTCGTTCAGGCGCGCGCCAAGCACCGGCGCGGGCAGGCCCGGATCAACCAGGATCGTGCGATCACCACTCTGGATGAGCGTCGTGGTCGCGTGCCCCGTGCGCACAGCCTCACGCTCGTTCCAGAGTGCGTGAGAGGCCGAGGCGCCGATGGAAATCACACGGAACTGCATTCGATGTTGTCGCCTCTCTCACGGACGCGGTTCTAGCGCGTGCCGGCGAGCTTCCTCACGGTCATGTCAAACGTGCGCACCATGTTGCTGTGGATGCCGTAGCAGATTCCAGCGTAGACGCCCGCCGCGATCAGCGACCCGAACATCAGCGAGAACCGCGCCGCCAGCAGCCCATTCGTCGAGAGCGTGCTCGACATCGCCGCCTCGGGAAAAATCGTCGCCTGCACGAACGCCGCTGGCGAGAGCCCCGCCAGCATCGGCCCCACCAGCGCAATCGACTGCGTCGCGTTCCAGGAGCAAAGCCCAACCACCGCGCCCACCGCGCCCACAACTCCAACCGTCCCCACCACGCTCGCCAGCGTCCCCTTGCTCTTGATCGACCACTGCAAACCGATCATCACGCAGAAGGCCATGAACGGCACGAACACCAGCGGCGCCACCAGCGCCGACTCGGGCAGCACCACCGGCATCAGCACCACCGCGCCGCCCGCGCCATTCACGGCCATCGGAACCTCCGCCGCCGCGCCATTCCCAAACCCGCCCGCCACCACATATACCGCCGCGATCCCCAGCGTCAGGATCGGCACCGCAATCAGCGGCAGCAAGTACGCCACCAATCCACTCAGCTTCCCCCAGATGTACGCCGACGCCGTCAGAGGCGTCGTCAGCAGCAGATCCAGCGTCCCATCCTCGCGCTCCTTGCTGATTGCCGTCGCCGCCGTGTTCACCGCCACCAGCGCAATCACCACAAGCTCCGCCCACAGCGTCGCCGCCAGCGACTGCTGGAACGTCGTCGGGCTGAACGAGCCCGTGTGCAGCAGATACACAAGCAGGAAGCCCCATCCCATCCCAGACAGATAAAAGGCCCAGCGGGCCGCGATCTTCGATGGCGTCGAGTTCCGGCTCGCGGCCTCGCGCCACGCGATCGGATTCTTCCCCACCGTCTTGGGCGCGCGATGCTCTCCAGCCTTCGAAGCGCCAACCAGTCGCCTGTACCACGGCACCCCGCCAGAGTCCGAGCCAAGCATGCTCAGCCCCCCCATCCGCACCGTGAACGTCGAGAGGAACACGAAAAGGAACGACAAGAGCGCGCTGCCCACGCACCACGTCGTCACCGGAATCTCAAGAAGCCACCGCGACAGCCCCGTCGTGCTCCCCTCGGGCGCACGCGGATACGTCGAAGGATTCACCAGCGCGTTCAGCGCCAGAAACGGGTTCAGCGCCGTCATGAACGTCACGCCCTGCCCACCCGCCGCGCCGCGGCCCGCCTGCCTCAGCCCAAAGTCCACAGCCAGCGTCACCGCGAGATACGACACCACCGCCACATAGAAGACAAAGAACGCCCGCTTCCCCACCAGCCGCGAGACCGACAGCGAGATCGCAATCGCCCCCACCAATAGTGCCGCGCATCCTGCCACCAGATAGCTCGTGAAGACCGCCTGATACGGAACGCCGCCGAAGTACTGCGTCAGCGCAAACAGTGGCAGGCTCGCCGCCAGCAGCGCGAGCACAAAGAAGAGCCGCCCAAACAGGTTCCCCAGCACAATCTCCGTCGCGCTCATCGGCGTCGTGAGCAAGACCTCCCACGTCCGCGGATTTGCCTCCTGCGCAATGGCCCCGCCCATGAAGACCGGCGCAAGGATGCAGATGAGCAGGACCTGGAGATACGCGATCCACGTAAAACTCTGCGCACCGCCCGCCGCCAACTCGCGATACCCCGGCGCACTCGTCGTCGTCAGCAGCAGCGACCAGAGCAGCACCACGATCAGCACCGCAAGGTACGTCGCGCGAATGTAGAGGTGGCGTGACCGCCTCGAACCGTTCTGCACAAGGCGAACGGCGATGGGATTGATGGGACCGAGCCGAAGTAGCCAGCGAAGGAAGATGGGCATGTTCGCGGGATGGTACCGGCATCGTGCCCGGCAGGTTCCGATCCATTCCGGATGGCCCGCGTCTTTCCCGGCCAGTCTCGCGGCAATCGCCCGATCACGCCAAGCCCGCGCCAAGTCCAAAAACGATCGACGGCAGCCCCTCTCTTCCAAGGACTGCCGTCGTCGGTTATCCGGGAGCAGGGCTCACCGGGTTTCTTGCTGCGCCTGAGAGACAAGCCTACGAAAACACAGGCCGTTCTACAAGCCTTTTGAGTCTTCTTTTCGCAAAGATCACGCTCGGATCACGCCAAGATTCCCCTCATCCAACCACCCTCCGTATCCGCACACGCAAGGTATCGCTCCCGATTCGGAGAATTGGCACTATGGGTCGCTCAATTCGTAGTGCGTACGTGCTTAAGGAACCCTAAAAACTCGCAGCCCAAAGACATGCACCGTCGTGGAGAAGACGTGCTCCAACTGCGAAACTGCGACGCCATCAGGCGCTGCGCGCGCGCGATTGAGCTCTGCCACCCCGAGCTCAAACTCCGCCAGCTCGCGGCCAAACTCGTCGCGGTCATCATCGCGTATCGCGACATACGTCCCCGGCTTAGGCAGCTTCATCCCATAGATCGACACCGGCCGCCAGATCACCCGCACGCTCCGCCCCATTCGCGCCGCCTCTTGCTGCGCGTACCAGAAGACCTCAGGCCTCGTATCAATTGACTGATCGGCCACCAACGTCGCGCCATCCGGCAGCACCCCCGCCAACTCGATCCCCGCCGCGCGTCCGCTCGTGCGTTCCTCACGCCGCACCTCCAGCCACGCGGCGTGCGCCAACGCACAAGCAAGCAACACCACCAGCCACACGCGCGGCTGGCGCAGCCGCAGCAGCCGCGCAACGCGCACATCCGCCCGATCAGCCGAGCGCAACAGAAACGCCGCCGCGTACGCCGCCCCGATGGGCAGCAGCGGCACCGCTGGCAGCATGTAGCGCGAATTGCCAACACCCATCACCGTGAAGACCAGCGCGGAAAGCACAAACGCAAGCCCGGTCGCCGCGCCAAGTCGCCCCACGCGCCCCGAGGCGCCGGGCAGCCGCGCAAGCCACCACCACACCAGCGCTGGCACTGCCATGGAAGCGGGAAACGCCGCGACCAGCGACGAGACAGGCAGCAAGAAGATGCCGCCGATGCGGTCACGCCGCCAAAGAAACTCACTTGGCTCCTGCGTCACAGCCACGATCCCAAGCCGCGCAACCGCCGCACGCACCGCCAAGAGATACATCGCAAATACCGCCGCGCCCAGCAGCAGCCCGCCCCATACCGAAACAACCAGCAGCACGCGCCGATCGCGCGAGGCCAGCGCCGCCGCGACCAGCGTGCACAGCAGGAACGGAACCGCCGCAGGACCCTTCGTCAGCAGCATCGCGCCCGACATCACCCCCAGCGCCGCCGCCCCAACCAGCGGCGGCAACGCCCGCACCTCACGCCCCTGCTCAAACGCCTCGATCGGCCCACGCGCGCGAGCAAGCGTCTGATCCAGGATCAGCAGGCACGAAGCCATCGCGAACAGATTGTGCAGCGCCTCGATCTCCGCCGATCGCGCAGGCATCCAGAGCACCGGCGTCAGCAGCAGCAGCAACCCCGACATCAGCCCCACGCCGTCGCCAAACCACCGCCGCGCAAACCACCACGCCAGCAGCGCACTCAGCACGGTCGCAATCGCCGACACAAGCCGCGCCGCAAACTCGCTCGGCCCAAGCACCGATGAGGCAAGCGCAATCGCCCAAACCATCCCCGGCGGCTTCCGCAAGTAAGGCTGCTCAAAGAGCCGCGTCACAAGCCACCGATCAGAAAACGTCGCGGGCCCGCTCGCAACTTCGATGGCCTGCCAAGCCGGTATCGCCCGAAGCCCCTCGCTCGCCGCAAGGCCAGAGTGCCCCAGCCAAGGCAGATTGATCAGCAAACCGATCCCCACAATAAGGGCGGCCTGCCAGAGCGAAGATCGAAGCACACGCGGCATCGGCATCAGGATCGAGACGATACCCGAGATGACCAGCGCAAGTAGCACCGGCCCCCCGGCCGGTGTCTTCCCTCCCCTCCCTCTCTCAATTCGGCTCCCCAACGCCCAGTCCCAGTGCCCAGTCCCTAGTGCCTTCTCAAACAATCTCGCCCCTCCAACCACCCCTGTGCGCAAAGACACCGTCCATCGCACGATTTCCCTTGAACCCCACCAACCACACGCCAAACTACGCGCATGACCAGAGCAACAACCACGAAAACAACACCAGCCCCACTCGCCCTCGACGACCAAGCCCTTCTCGCCACCTGGTTCGACTCCACCGACCCCATCACCGAAATCTCCCGCCAGCACAACATCTCCCTCCGCCAGATCGCAGCCTGGGCCAAGCGCCCCGACATCGCCGAGACCATCACCACACTCCGCGAGCTCCACGAAGAGCGCGCCAAGCTCCAGCTCACCCTCGCCGCGTACGACGCCATCGTGACCCTCAAGTTCATCACGATGACAGAGCGCCCCAACAACACCAACGAGATCGCACGCCGCGCCGCAGAAGGCATCCTCCGCCGCTGCACCTTCCTCAAACCCGAAGAATCCAAAGCGCCGCTGAACAGCCCCACGCCAACGCGCACACCAACGCAAACCCCAACCCCCACACCCTCCGCCGCCTCTCCGCCCCAATCACCCCCGAACGCGCACGCAATCGAGCCAGCCGCCCCCACTCCCGACCACCGCCGTACGCTCGATCCGAGCAATGCTCTTCCTCGCACCCATGACCCTCGCGCTCGCCGCGGCCCTCACCGTCCCGACGCTCCTCGCGCTCTACATGCTCAAGCTGCGCCGCCGCCCCGTGCGCGTCAGCACAACGCAGTTCTGGCCGCAGGCCTCGCAGGACGTGCAGGCCAACGTGCCCCTCCGCCTCATCAGGCCAAGCCTCCTCCTCTTCCTCCATCTCATCATCCTCGCCCTCTTCCTCGCGGCCATCGGTCGCCCCGCCATCATGGACGATTCAGGCGCGGGCTCGCGCGTCGTGCTCATCCTCGACACCTCCGCCTCGATGGCCGCCACCGACATGCGACTCGGCGCCACCGCCGCAACACGCCTCGAAGCCGCGCGATCGCGCGCCCGCGACCTCACCGACTCCATCCTCAGCGCCAGCACTGGCGGCGAGATCGCGGTCGTCGCGCTCGGGCGGGAAGCCACGATCCTCAGCGGCTTCTCCTCCTCGCGCCGAATCGTGCGCGAGGCCATCGATCGCGCGCCGCAGACCGACGAGCCCGGCGACCTCGCGCAGACACTCCGCGTCGTCGAAGCCATGGCACTCGATTCCGAGGACGAAACGCGCCCGCCCCCGATCGCGATCCTCCTCAGCGACGGCTCGTTCGCGCCATCAACAGAACCGGCGCGATCCGCCGCGCGAGTCCGCTTCGAACGCATCGGACCCGATCTCCCCGCCGCGCCACCCGCCCCAACATCACCAGAAAGCCACGCCAACACCGGCATCGTCGCCCTCGCCGCGGCACGCGACTCGGCCGATCCCGCCCTCGTCCGCCTCTTCGTCGAGGTCCTGAGCGCCGCTCAATCTCCCATCGACGTTCCTCTCTCAATCTCAATCGATGGACAGATCGTTGATCGCTCCATCGTCCGCATCGGCGGCATCAATCCCGACGCAACGCCCGGCCGCGCCAGCACCACCGTTTCGCTCCGCGCCCCACTCGGCGGCGTCGTTCTCGCTTCGCTCAACACCACCGACCTCCTCGCTTCCGACAACGCCGCGGCCCTCACGCTCGATCCGCCCGCGCGACCCGTCATCTGGCTCGTCACGCGCGGCACCGCGGCGGGCGACACGCTCCTGCGCAAAGCGCTCGAAGAACTCAGGCCCCAGCGACTCGACATCATCGACGAGCGCGAGTACACACTGCGCCTTCGCACGCAGGCCGATGCGCAGGCCAGCCTCATCGTCCTCAGCAGCGTCCGCTCGCCGCGCACGCCGCTGGCGCCGACACTCTCCTTCGGCGCGCCGCCCCCGCTCCCCGGACTCGAAGTCAGCGGCGTCACCGAAGGCTCGCGCGCCACCTTCTGGGATCGAGAGCACCCGCTCCTTCGCAACGTCTCGCTCGACTCGCTCGTCGTCGCGACCTCACTGCGAGTCACACTCGCGCCAGCGCTCAAGGCCAAGCAAGTCGCCCGTGGCAGCGAAGGCCCGAGCATCATCATCGCCGAGCACGCCAGCCTGCGCCACATCGCCGTCCTCTTCGACCTCGACCAATCCAACTGGCCAATCCTGCTTGGATTTCCCATCTTCCTCGCCGACGCAACCGACTTCCTCACACTCCGAGGCGAGGCCAGCAGCGGCCGCTGGTTCCGCACCGGTGCGCCCGCAACGCTCCGCGCCCGCACCGCAGCCACCTCAGCACGCGCAGCCCGCATCACGCTCGAAGGACCCGAGCCGCGCGCAATCGAAATCCCCGCCCCAAGCCCATCCGATGGCGCAGTCCGCACGATCCCCATCGGCGCGTTCGCTCGCGCGGGCGTCTACATCGCCCGAGGCGACGCGCTCATCGACCGCGCCCTCGCCATCAATCTCACCGACGCCACAGAGTCCGCGCTGCGCGCACCACCATCGCTCGACATCGGAGGCCGACAGGTCGAGGTCGGCGCGAGCGTGCGCCAGCCGCGAGAGCTCTGGTGGTGGTTCATCCTCGCCGGCGGCGCACTGCTCATCATCGAGTGGCTCATCTACGCCTGGAAGACCCGCGTGTGAGCGTGCCCCACGAACCACGCCTAACTTTTTCCACCACTCGCGTCGTGCCATCCACCACCGCACCATCTCCTTCCGAGGCCCAAACCACCATGCGAATCGTCTTCCTCGGTTCGGGTGCGTTTGGCCTCCCATCGCTCCAGCACCTGGCGCAGCACCACACCCTCCTCACCGTCGTCTCGCAGCCAGACAAGCCCGCGGGCCGCGGATCGCAACTCACACCAACCCCGATCGCCGCGTGGGCCGCGCAATCACTCGCACACGTGCCGCTGATCCAACCCGCCACCGTCAACGAGCCCGCCGTGCGCGACTCCCTTCGCGCGCTCGACGCCGACGCCTGGGTCGTGATCGCCTTCGGACAAAAGCTCGGACGCGCACTCCTCGAAGGCAAGTTCGCGGTCAACCTGCACGCCTCGCTCCTGCCGCGCTGGCGCGGCGCCGCACCGATCCACGCCGCCATCCTCGCTGGCGACGCCATCACCGGCAACAGCGTCATCACGCTCGCCGACAAGATGGACGCCGGCCTCGTGCTCGGACAATCGCAGCGCAACATCGCGCCCGACGCGACCACCGGCCAGCTCCACGATCTTCTCGCGGCGGACGGCCCCGCACTCCTTGATCGCGTGCTCGCGCAGCACGCCTCATCATCGCTGTCGCCACAGGTGCAGGACGAATCGCTCATCACGCTCGCAAGCAAGCTCGGCCGCGCAGACGCGTACGTGGACTTCACGCAGCGGAGCGACCAGTGCCGATGCCGCGTGAACGGCCTCTCGCCGTGGCCCGGTGTCTCGGTGCAGTTCCGAAGCGAGTCCCTCAAGCTCCTGCGCGCAGCCCCCGGTCCAATCGTCGAAGTCGACGCTCCGCCCGGCACCGTGCTGGACGCGCAGCACGGCCACATCGCCTGCGCTGGTCGCACCACACTCCAGCTCATCGAGGTGCAGCCCGCCGGAAAACGCGCCATGCCCTGGCGCGACTTCGCAAACGGACACCGCGTGC
>Ga0105049_10009008_pt1 | contig 11510 bp, 7 predicted proteins | sample MAT06_FD_78087 | JGI IMG/M metagenome (GOLD analysis project Ga0105049, IMG submission 78087) | Freshwater microbial communities from Lake Fryxell liftoff mats and glacier meltwater in Antarctica - MAT-06 | ecosystem: Environmental > Aquatic > Freshwater > Ice > Liftoff microbial mat | place...
ACCCGGTGTGGATAACCACCGTCAGTGCAATATCGGGCAGTTTGCCGTACGCGGCGAGAAACGTGCTGAGCGACGCGACATCGGCGGGGCTGATGAATGGCACGGCTTGCTTCTCCTCGGTTTTGCTGACTTCTTGCAGGAAATCGAACTCGCGTGGCGGAGACAATGTCATGATCCAGTCGATCAAACGAAATAATAATCGCACGCGGCGTTTGTCGAGGCCGCGATCGTAGAGGCTACGTACGAGCGCCAGTTTCCACTGTTGCCTTGCGCTTCGATCGCCTCTTTCCACGGCCCATCGAACTCGCACTCGGGTTCCGGTTCTTCGACGATTGCGTCCATCGCCTATTCCTTCCACTGCACGAAGGCTTCCATCGCGTAATATTCGGGCAGGCCGAGTGCGTCGAAGGTGCGGGCGGTGCCGAGGTTGCGGTCTTCGGCACGCTGCCAGAACTCGCGGCGATCCGTACCGCCGGGGAACATCGCGCTGTCCTTTTGCGACTGGTGCCGGAAGATTGCTTCCTTCTTCCGTTCGAGCACATCGGGCGAAAGCGGCACCGCCATCTCGATCTCGTGCGGCTCCCATTCTTCCCACGCGCCCTTGTACAACCACACTTCGAAATGCGGAGTGGGGACTGCGGAATGCGGGATTGAATACGGAGTTTCGCGTTCGGAACTCCGCAACTGCCGGACCGATTCGAAGATCGCTTCGGCGCACAGGCGATGGGTGCCGTGCGGGTCGGAAAGTTCCCCGGCGACGTAGATTTGTGCGGGCTTTAATCGGCCGATCAACTCGGTGATGTCGTCGACGTCTTGCGGCTGGATCGGGTCTTTGGTGACAGTGCCGGTGCGGTAGAATCGCAGGTTCATGAACTCGAGTTGCTCCGGCGGAATGCCGCAAGCGAGTGCGGCGGCGCGGGCTTCCGTCGCGCGGATAATACCCTTGACCGATAGCACATCCGGCGTGTCCGATTCCCCTGGCTTCTTCGCGTCGAGGAACTGATTGACGCGGTCTTTCATCGTTCCAGCAGAGGATTTTTCCGCCGAGTCGCCGAACGCACCGAGGAACTCATCGACGAAGTCGACGAACCGCCGGGCGTCGTGGTCGAACACCGCAATGTTCCCGCTCGTCATGTACGCGATATGGACCGTATGTCCCTGCTGAACGAGGCGGATGATCGTCCCGCCCATGCTGATCACGTCGTCGTCGGGGTGCGGGCTGAAGACGAGAATCGTCTTCTTTTCCTTGCCCGCCGGGTACATCTTGATCGTGTCCATGCGGTTGTGGAACACCGCCTCGCCGATCTTCTCGGCGGCCCCTTTTTCGCGAAGCAACTCGTATAAGTGGTGATCGCGGAAGTCTTCGTCGTTGAGCTTCTGCAAACCCTTTTTCGCACTGAGCGACAAGCCGACGACGGCGCGGCAGACGGTCTCCTCGGTCCATTCGCACGGTCCGACTTCCCACGGGCGTTTTATCGCGGTCATCTCGGCGGCGGCCGCCTTATCGAGCACGAACATCGCGTTCGCATGATCTTGCAAGAAACTCGCGGTGATCGCTTCGGTCGGCGAAAGTTCGATCGCTTTGTACGTGATGTACGCCTTATGTTCGCCGAACGCCATTAGGAAAATTTGCCGCGCATCGAGGATACTCGCCACGCCCATCGTGATCGCTTGGCTCGGTACGTTTTCTTCGCCGAAGAACCCGGCGGCGGCATCGCGCCGCGTGATGCTGTCGAGCGTAATCGTTCGCGTGCGGCTGTTTTTCGGGCTGCCCGGCTCGTTGAAACCGATGTGTCCCGTACGACCGATGCCGAGAATCTGAATGTCGATCCCGCCCGCCGCCTTGATTTTTTTCTCGTACTCCGAGCAGAACGCTTCGCACTCTTCTTGCCGCATCGTGCCATCGGGGATGTGAATGTTTTCCCACTTCACGTTGACGTGTTTGAAGAACGTCTCGTGCATCCAGCGGAAGTACGAGTGCGGGTCTTCCTTCGGCAACGGGTAATATTCATCGAGGTTGAACGTGATGACCTGCGAGAGGTCGAGTGCCTCGTCTTTGTGCAGGCGAATGAGTTCGCGGTACAGGCCGACGGGCGTCGAACCCGTGGCGAGACCGAGAACGGTATGCCGACCGGCAGCATTGCGGGCGCGAACGAGTTTGTCGATCTCCCGTGCGACGTGCTTCGACGCCGCTACGCTATTTGGAAAAACAACCGTCGGAACGCGAGTGTGCGGCATGAACGAAACCGTGGACGCCATGAATATCTCCGACCGAGCCATACGCCAGGGGGTGAGCAGATGTTGTAGGAACACGCATCGCAAGAGGCAGGGGAGTTGGCGTTCGATCCCGCTCGTGCGTCCATTTCGGCAATCGCGCGCGATTTTCACCGCGTTCGTACGGCCCGGAAACGTATTCTCCCTATCGAGCTTCGATCCGTTGACGTAGACTGGTGCTTACGCCACGACATCCACCGGGCCTTTCCATGCCTTACACTGCGGAGATTAGCCGGACGAACCCGGCTTGCGTGCTCATCCTCATCGACCAATCGGGGTCGATGGACGGGCCGTTTGCGGGAGCACCCGAGAAGAAGAAATCCGAGGGCGTTGCGGATGCCGTGAATCGGCTGATCCAGAATATGGTACTGAAGTGCGCGAAGATCGATGGCGTTCGCGATTACTTTCACGTGGGGTTGATCGGTTACGGCGGCGAACTCACGGCGGGCCTCGGTACGACGATGCCGGACGATGTCCTGGTGCCGATCAGCCAACTGGCAGATCGGCCGATTCGCGTCGAAACGCGGATTCGCCACGTCGACGATGGTGCGGGCGGCGTGGTCGAACAAAGCGTGAAGTTTCCCGTGTGGTACGAGCCTGCCGCGAAAGGCCCCACGCTGATGCACGCCGCGTTCGAGGCGGCGGAGTTGATCGTTTCGAGCTTCATTCTAAACTACCCGGACTCGTTCCCGCCGATCATCTTGAATATCACCGATGGCCGTCCGAGCGATGCGAACCCGTTGCCTGTGGCGAAGCGAATCCAGCGATTGGCCACAACCGACGGTAGCGTGCTGGTGTTTAACTTGCTGATGTCGTCGGACCCGAAGCCGCCGATATACTTCCTCGAAGACGATGGCGTGCTGCTCGACACATACTCGAAGCTACTATTCCGCATGTCGAGCGTGTTGCCGCCGAAACTGATGCTCGCCGCAAAAGCGGACGGCTTCGCAGTCAACGAAGGGGCGCGGGGCGTCGTGTTCAATGCCGACCTCGTCGCCGTCGTTCGCTTCCTGGACATCGGCACCCGCGTGACCGCGGCGATGCGATAATTCCTGCTTTCTCAAGCGATTGCCATGCTCCCCGTCACTTTGAAAATCCTCGCGTTCACGATGCCGAAAGACGGGCAAACGGCGGCGCAGAACGAGGATGCCGTCGCGATTGGTGCCGATACGGATCGCGTCGGGATCGCCGATGGCGCGTCCGAAGGTTGGCAATCCGGGGCGTGGGCCAACGCGGTGGCGATGTCGTTCGTTGAGAAACCACCAGACCCGGACAGTTTCCCCGAATGGCTTCACGAGACGCGGAAGGATGCACCGAAACCGGCATCGTCCGGTTCGTGGTACGCCGAGGCCAAGCAGGAAACGGGCGCGTTTTCGACGCTACTCGGAATTGCTTTCGAGGCGAGCAAATCGGGCGTCGGCGCGAAGTGGCGAGCGGTGGCCGTGGGCGATTCGTGCGTGTTTCAGGTGCGTGCGAACCGCCTCCTCGCGAAGTTTCCCATGGAGCGCGCGGCCGACTTCTCGAACCGCCCCGCACTCATCGGCACGTCGGATCGCTCGGCGATACCCGCGCCCGAATGGTTCGCGGGCCGCACCGAGGTCGGAGACACGTTCTATCTGTTAACCGATGCGCTCGCCGAGTGGTTCCTGCGAGTCGCCGAGGCCGGTGGGGAACCGTGGAGCGAGTGGAACCGTCTGAGCACCGCGACGGAATTCGCCGTGTGGATACAATTACTGCGAAGTACCCGCGTGCTAAAAAACGACGACACGACCAGCGTGCGCATCGAAATCCAGAAGGTCTCTTAACGGTATCGTGCCAGCCCGCAGCGCAAGCAAGGGTTCGCTTTCCAATGTCGAGTGACAGCATCGAGTTTCTTCAGGGTTCGCCTTGCTTTCGCTGCGGGCTGGCCCGAAAAGTATCGGAGACGAACGAATGAGTTGGCCGCTTTCCCAGGATTTTAACGAAGCCGTGCAAAACGCGAGCACGGCCTTTAGCGACCCGGTTTTGAAGGGCGGAAAGGTCGTCACGAACCCGATGGGGATGCCGATCCCGCGGTCGGGTAACTACGCGGACGTGTATCAGGTGATGGGTGCCGACGGCCAGGCGTGGGCGGTGAAGTGCTTCACGCGCGCGGTCGCTGCGGGGATCGAAGGCCGCTTCGCCGCCATCGCGGACCACCTCAATCAGGCGAACTTGCCGTTCACCGTCGGCTTCGATTTCCAGCCCGAAGGCATCCGCGTTCGCGGCGTCAAATACCCGATCGTGAAGATGCAGTGGGTCGATGGCTACCCGATCAACCAGTTCGTTCACGATAACCTCAATCGCGCATCGATCCTCGAAGCGATGCTGTCGTTGTGGGTGCGGCTCTGTCGGCGTTTACGCGAAACGGGCATGGCGCACTGCGACATCCAGCACGGCAACGTGTTGCTCGTTCCCGCCACGGGGAAGAACTCCACGCTAGGCCTGAAACTCGTCGATTACGATGGCCTCTACGTACCGGCACTCGAAGGCAAGCCGAGCGGCGAAGCGGGCCATGCCTCGTATCAGCATCCCGAGCGCGTCTACACGGGGGCGTACTCGGCGGACCTCGACCGCTTCCCGCACCTCGTGGTGGCCACGGCGTTACGCGGTCTGCTGATCGGCGGCCCCGCAATGTGGAAAAAGTACGACAACGGCGACAACCTGATGTTCTCAGAGAAGGATTTCAAACAGCCGGCACAGTCGCGACTGATGCGCGAACTCTGGGACACCGGCGACCCGTTTACCGTCGGCCTCGTCGGGCACTTGGCACTTGCCTGTACGAAACCGCTCGCGCAAACGCCGTGGCTCGATCAGCTCATGCCGGGCGGGCAACCGCCGATTTTGACGCCGAACCAAGAGCGACAAGCCGCCGCGATCCTCGGCATCGCGATGGCCGGGCCGGCACCCGTTCCGGCCGTTGTCCCCAACGCGAATGTGCCAGTTGTGGCCGCTGCGCCGCGCTTGAATTTCAACGACGATAGCGAAGGCGATGGCAGCCTACCGACGGGCGACGATGCACCGCGCCGCAAAGCGAAAACAAACAACACCGCGTTCTTCGGCACGATCGCGATGGGCGTGATTGCGTTCGGCTGTATCGCGGGCGGGGCAGCGTTTTTATTCTCGAAGAAAGCTCCGGACATCGTTCAAGCCGTGCCGACGGAGCCAGCACAACCGGTGGTGGCAATCAAGCCACCCGAGCCGAAACCACCGGAAGTGAAAGTGGTGCCGACACCGACGAAACCCGACATGCCGAAGTCATCGGACCCGACGGCGAACACCAATATCACAAGGACGAAAATGGGCGGCCGTGTCGTGTGGAGCGTTCCCTCCGACGACGACGCAACCACCCAGCCAGTCGTGGTGCGCTACTCCTCCGATGGTGCGAAACTGTTCATCGCGCCAGCGAATAAAGGCATCATTCACATACTCGACGCGAGCAACGGCCAGCGGCTGAGCACGTACAAGGACGAAGAAGACGCCAAGTTCATTCGCGCGGCAGCGATTCCTGGCGGCCGGATGCTTGTAACGACCAAAGATTCAAACTTTTACGTCTGGAACCCCGCCAACAACAAGAAGGAAAAAATCCTCTACCCGAAGGCATCCGTATGGTCGAGCGGCCTGTGGACAGATCGAGTCGGCCAGTTCGCACTCATGATGAGCAATAACGTCGGCCGGGTCGTCGACCTCGCGAAGGGCACCGATATTACGACGTTCGAGTTGCCCGACACGAAGACGTATCGAATGTCTGCGGCACTTGCGGCCGATGGCTCGGCGGTGCTTGCGATTGCGCCGAACGGGACGATGCGAATCACGGACTTGCGGCGGGGAACGGTCCTCGTCGAAAAGCGGTTGGCCGATGCGAATTTGTTGACGGTGATGGCGTGGTTGCCAGAGCGGAAGCTCGTCGTCCTGCAGGAAACCGACAAAATGCGATCGACGAACGATGCGGTCATCGTCGATGCGGATACGGGGGAAATTAAGCAAAAGATCGCCGGTCGGTTCTTCCATCAAGCCGCATTTACGCCCGACGGGCAGTTCCTGATTCTCCTCGGTTCGGGTTCGATTTCGGCTTGGTCCACAGATGGTTTCAAGAAGGTGGCGGACATTCCTGCACCACATCTGCAAATCGCCTACGACTTCGACATCAGCCCCGATGGCACGAAGATCGCCTATGCCGGCGCGGATCGTTCCATTCACACGGTGGCGTTCGATGCCGACACGATCAAGCCAACGGCCCCAGCGAATGCACCCACGTTGCCGTCTGCCACGGTCGCGTCGCTGACCGATCTCACGACGTTCCCTCAAGGTACAATCCCGGGTGGTATCCGTTACACCGCGCTCGATCCGAGTGGCACTTCGATTGCGATTGCCACGCAGAATGAACTGCGTGCGTACACCGTGCTGACGCGCGTCGAGCAATTCCGCTACGCGCCACCCGACGGCAGTTTGGGCCGCGTCTGGTACACCGTTGGCAACGTCATCGTCGAAGTGCGACGTGCGGACAAAACGACCGAACTCCACACACTCGACCGCAAGACCGGTAAGCTCGCGCTCACTCGCGGCATCTTCGACATCAGCCGACCCGATGGAAATTTCATGCACATCGCGGTGTCTGCGAATGGAGAGTACGTCAGCACGATTACGGCGGGTGGTGCCACCATCACCGACCTGCGAACGGGCCGCACAATCGTGCCGTTTCCGAACGCGATCGGGGCGCGATACGCCGACTTCACCAGTCAGGGGTTATTCGTCGCCGACGAAACGATGATTCACCAGTACGATTTGACCGCAATGAAACTCGGGAAGCCGATCGTGCCGATGGGCGTCATCGCACCGTTCGATGTGGAAGACATCTCGCCCGATGGTCGTTTCGTCCTTTGCCGCAAGGCCGGCAACACCGATACGGTCGTTACGGTTCACAACGCATTGGACGGCAAAGTGTCCTGCACGATTCCGTGCAGTCTCGGTCGAGTTCGTGCACGCTTCACCGCGACGAGCCAACACTTCGTCATCGCCGATGGTAACCGCGTTGAAATCTACGACGCCGTCACCGGGAAATCGGTGGGTAAAAAGTTCCAAACGAATGCCAATTCGGACATCGCTATCAGCACGGGATCGCCGGTTTTGGCTGTCACTTCGCGGAATGAAATTAGCATTTACCGTACGGGCACATCGACTGACACCGCGATGACAGCAGACGCGACCAAGCCGCCAGCCGCGGTTCGGTTGCCGATCCCTGAAGCGGTCGCCATCGCCGAAGCCGAAACGAAAGTGAAGGAGTTGTACAAAGCCGATTACGCGAAGAAACTCCCCGCCGACCGCAGAAAACTCGCGGAGAAGCTCGCCAAACTCGCCGCCGAAACCGTCGGCGATGCCCCCGCGAAATACTTCATTCTGAAAGAGGTCATCGCGTTTGGCACCGAGTTAAACGATCCATCGTTGTCTACGAAAGCCATCGATAGCCTCGATGAAACCTTCGAGGTCGACGGCTTTGCACAGAAGCTGGCGATACTCGACAAACTCAGCGGCACCGCAACCCAAACGTCCACGCTGCGCACGGTGGCCGAAATCGCAACCGATATGTTCGAGGAATTGGCCGATCGCGACGAACACGAGAAAGCGCTGAAGTTGACTGCGGTCGCGATCAGTAGCCTCACCCGCGGCGGTTTGAACTTGCAGGCCCGCGATACCGAAGCGCGACAAACGCAGATTCGCAAAATGCGCGACGCTTTCGAAACCGTACGGACCGCCACCGAGAAACTGAAAACGACGCCCGACGATGTCGCGGCCAAAGCCATCGTCGGCAAGTATCGCTGCTTTCTGCAAGGCCGATGGGACGAGGGTCTGGCACTGTTGGCCACGAGCAACGATACCGATTTGCGCAAGATCGCCGAACTCGAATTGAAGGCGAGCACGGACTTCGAAACGACCGACAGCAAACGCGGGGAAGCCTGGTGGACGTACGCGCAGAGCCTTCCGGAACCCGAGCGTGCGCCCGCCACGAGCCGCGCGAAATATTGGTACGCCAAAGCCCTCCAAACGCAAACGGGCCTGGATCGCGTGGCCGCCGAAAACCGGCTCAAGTTCACGCTCGGTGCCATCGAATATCGCCCCGGAATCGTCGTCGAAGCCTCGGCCGGACCGCTCGCCAAGCTGACGAAACGCCGTGGGCGCGTCGAATTCGCCATCGATTTCGATGCAGTTGAGTTTCGTCAGATCGGCCAATACGCCAGTGTCAAGTGGACGGGGTACATCGTGCCGCCGACACCGGGCCGCTACAAGATTATCGCCGACACGAAAGAAGCCATTCGCATTCGAATCGGCACGAAGCCCGATGAAAAAGTGCTAATCGAAGCCAGGACCATCGGGCTAGGAAAACGCGAAGCGATCGTGTTACTCACGGATCGTCCGATACAGATCGCGATCGACTACGAATCGTCGACGACGCAGAATCATGCGATCAAACTGAAGTGGATTCGCCCCGGCAGCAAAGCCGAAGAAGCGATCCCCACGGCAGCCCTCTTCCACACCAAGACCGACGAAAAGTTGGTGACGGAGAAGTAATCGACGCCAATGTGCATTCTTGAAAACCGGGCGCACCCAGCCAAGGTTGCGCTGTCCACGTTCGAGTGACGACATCGACTTTTGCGAGGCTGGCACAATCGCAGACCGCTCAACTCACGTACTGTTCCAGAAAGCGTTTACTTTGCCGCAGGGCGCGTTTGCGGTCGTCGAGGGAACGCTCGTAGGCACGATCTTCGACTTCGATGCAAACGGGGCCGTTGTAGCCGGTGTCGGTGAGTGCGGCGAAGAACTCGCCCCAGTTCACGTCGCCGAGGCCCGGCAGTTTCGGCTCGTGCCAACCGAGGCCCATGATGCCGACATCGTGTAGGCGTTCGCGGTCGACACGCTCGTCTTTTGCGTGAACGTGAACGATGTGATTCTTGAACTCGCGCAGGCACTTCGCGCAATCGATGAACTGCCACACGAGGTGCGACGGGTCGAAGTTCAGGCCCAGCGTATTCGGGAAGCGCGCAAAGAGTTGTCGCCACGTGGCGGGGTTGATAGCAAGGTTTTTGCCGCCGGGCCATTCGTCGTCGGAGAACAGCATCGGGCAGTGTTCGATGCCGATCCGCACCCCATGCGCCTCGGCTTCGCGCACGATCGATGGCCACACGACCTCCACGCTTTCCATGTTCTCGACGATCGTCTTCTTGCAATCGCGACCGATGAACGTGTTGACGACATTCACGCCCAATAGCGCCGCCGCACGGATGACGCACTTCAAGTGTGCGGCCACCATCTCGCGGTGTGCCGGGTCGGGGTCGAGCGGATTCGGGTAGTAGCCGAGTCCGGAGATATTCACGCCAGTCCGTGCGATTAACGCTTTCACGCGAGCGATTTGCTCGGTTCCGAAGGCGTTGACATCGAGGTGCGACACGCCCGCATAGCGCCGCTCGGCCTTGCCCGGCGGCCAGCACATCACCTCGATGCAGCCAAATTTCTCTTCGGCCGCAAAGGCGAAGACTTCATCCAAGCTCAAGTCGCCAAGAATGGCACTGACAAAACCGAGTTGCATCGCGTTCACCGGGGAATGCAGATGTTTATCCCAATCCCGAGCCGGGATAAACACTCTGAATCAGTAGATGAGATATTATCGGCCTTCCTCATGTCGCGTCAAGAATGTTCTTCAGTTTGCCAGCAAGCACCGATTTTCCTTCATGCGTGGGGATCTCGGAAGCCGATACCGATTCTGATGCGATGCGGAGTCGTCGCGATTTCGTTCGGGCCTGGTTGCCCGAACGGACAGCCAGGAGGGTGTTCGATGGGGCGCAACTCGACGCGATGGCTGTTCGCGCTCGTATTTGCGCACTGTGCTTCTTGGGCTTACGCGCAAGACCTTCCGCCACTTCTGGAAGGCCCCGCGCGGCTCGTTCCCACTCGTTCGCTCGACATCGACGATACCCCACCCGAACGCCGCATCGAAGAGAAACCGCGGGGTATACGCCTCGGACGCGCGAAAGACGCGAACATCGTGCCCGCACGCACGATCGAAAATCGCAGCGAACGCGACGATTCGCCGCGCCGCAACAATCGCGATGCGAGCGACATCGATGATTTCCTCGAGCGGCGCACGCCGGTACGCGATCGGGACTACAAACGCTCGACCGAGAAGTTTGGCGATCGCTTCATCGATCTATTCAGTGCGGATCGCCGGAAAGAATGGCTGTTCAGCGATCACGCGTTCGACAACTTCGCGTCACCGATCTCTAACCCGTTCCTGTTCGAAGATCCGCGTTCGCTCACGGAAGTGCGCCCGCTGTTCATTTACCAGCAAATTCCGGGGCCACAACCGCTGTTCCAAGGCGGCAACCTCTGGTTCCTCGGCGGCCGCGCCAGCATCGCGTTCACGGAGCGATTCTCGGTCACGTTTAACAAGATCGGTGCGCTTTCGGTGAACCCGGCTGGTAGTTCCTTGCTCGATAGCAATTTCGGCTTCTCCGAACTCTGGCTCGGGCCGAAATACGCCTTCTACCGCGACCCGCAGTTCGGCGCGATCCTCACCGGCGGTGCGATCTTCCAGATCCCGCTCGGCTCGTCGGACGTGACCCAAAATACGGGTAAGCTATCCATTGTGCCGTACCTGAGCGGCGGCAAAACACTCACTGAGTTCCGCAACTTCGGTACGCTGAACGGCATCGCCACCACGGGTTACTCGTTTAGCATCGACAAAGCCCGCAGCGACTACTTCTACCTCAGCGGGCACCTCGATTTCGACATCTTCAATCGCCACCGCTTCTACCCGGTGGCGGAGTTCAACTACTTTCAGTACACCACGAACGGCAATTCGACGAACCGAACCGGCGAAGGGCTGGACCTGATCAACTTCGGCGGGCAATCGAAGGGCGCGAGCCTCGTAACGGGGGCGCTCGGCGGGCGGTTCAAGATCACCGAAGCCGCACAAATCGGTGCCGCATTCGAACTGCCACTCTTCGGGAACAAAGACCTGTTCCGCTACCGCTTCACCGTGGACATGATCCTGCGGTATTAGTGCCGGAAATCAAATGACGATAAGTTACACGATTTTGCGCAGTTCCATCAGCAATTTGTCGATTTCGGCGTCGGTGCCGACAGTGATTCGCAGGCCGTCGTAGCCGTTGTAGTTCATGTAACGGATGAGGATGTTTTTGGCCTTGAGGGCTTCGTAGACCGGC
>Ga0105049_10009009_pt1 | contig 11509 bp, 8 predicted proteins | sample MAT06_FD_78087 | JGI IMG/M metagenome (GOLD analysis project Ga0105049, IMG submission 78087) | Freshwater microbial communities from Lake Fryxell liftoff mats and glacier meltwater in Antarctica - MAT-06 | ecosystem: Environmental > Aquatic > Freshwater > Ice > Liftoff microbial mat | place...
ATTTACTTATACTGACGATTTATCAGAAATAACTATGAAATGGGAAGAACTAGAAAAGATTACAGAATATAATAATTCACTTCAAAAACTTAATAGCAAGTCAGTTAAAGATTTAGGGAAAATTACTTTAAATAATTGGGGTGATTGGAGTAAACAAGTATTAAATATTTTTAACACTGAAAAAGCAGAAGAATTTAGAAAAGAATTTATTGAATTTATGCCAAATTTATCATTAGCTTGAAGCATACAACCCCCCAACTTCTTCAGGGCTGAAACCTAGTAAATTGATTTCTGGAATTAAGTTTATTCCTATTTTTTCCTTAGTTTTTTTCTTGATTTCATGCATTAGAATCAGGACATCACTGGCTTTTCCACCACCTAAGTTTTCAATAAAATTGGCATGTTTGTCTGATATCCAGACACTCCCCTGAATTTTACCTTTCATATTTAGGATTTTGTCAGTGATATATCCGGCGCTCGGGGTAGGGTAGTCTAGAGTTTTTTGCTCTTCTAGAGTGATGCACTGAAATACCGATCCACAGCTCAGTCTAGGCTGGATTCTCTTGCGTTTTGTCCATTCGTTGGCGACATATTTGGCTTTTTCAGCGTCTCCTCGATATAAGCTCAGGGTCACGTCCACCACTACCAGACCTCTATTTTCCCTCAAAATACTCTGGTCATAACCAAAGTTGAAATCTTTGAAGAAATACTGTGTTGTTTTACTAGTTGCTGGGTCAAAAACCGTTGCTGAGTAAAAATTATCAGAGAAATGTCTAGTACCGCCATGAATGTTGTTGTATAGTGCTCCTCCAACAGTTCCAGGTATCCCTGCAAACCACTGAAGTCCAGTTAAATTGTTTTTCAAGCACCAGGCAATGGCGTAGGGTAGGGTAACTCCAGAATCGAATTTGACTTTGACTCTCTCACCAGTTTCCTCAAAATCCAGATCTGAGAAGCTGTAATATTCTTCTTGTCCACTATTTTCTACATGTCTGGGGGGAATGTAAGGATTAAATTGACCTTCCTCTACATCAGATATCGTATAAATATTTGTATTTGCTTCTAGTAACTCAATGTTTTTAGAGTGATTAATGACCACAATCCCTGCTATACCGTTATCAGAAATTAGGATGTTTGAACCATTGCCTAAAATAGTGTAGGGGATAGAGTGCTTTATGGCTTTGGAGATAATAGATATGAGGTTTTGGGAGTTATCTAGCTCTATTAATATTTCTGCAGGCCCGCCTATTTTCCAGGTAGTAAATGGAGCTAAAAGTTCATTTAGTTTGGGATTAAAGCTACTTACCTCTGTTAAAAATTCTGTTTTCATAAAAAATTATATCATATATGGTATAATAAATTATTTTGACTTTGACAAGTTGTTTGACCTTCTCAGAAAAATGATTACAGAAATTAAAAGATCCATAGTTAATAGTATAATGTTTTTGAATTTAAATTCTGCTTTGACAACACAAAAGATATAATAAAAAATAAGATTGATGCATTATTACAGGGTTATACCTGCCAGAAAGCTCCCTCAAACCTATCTAATATATTATTTCTTAGAGAAACTAGAAATTGGGCAGTTAGTTGAAATCAATATTCGAGGGGGTGTAGTTTGGGCTCTGGTTGTAGAAATATACGCTTTAGACAAAGACAACTTTGGTTTTGATAAAGAAAAAATTAAACCAATTACAAAAAGCTTACCTTACAGATTTTCTAAATCTCAAATCAATTTTCTATATAGTTTCAGTCAAAACACATTTAATTCATTGAATTTATCCCTACTCGGGTTTTTGCAGTCTTTCAAACTACTAACCCAAAAACAATGGAAAGAGCTAGAAAATACACCGCTAATCGATCATTCAGAGGAAAATATTAGTACCTTAGAAGGAAAAGTAGATTTCTTATTAGAAAATAATATTTCATTGCGTATAATATACATTATACGAAGTATAATTTCTAAACAACCTACAAAGCCTCTATTAATCACATTTCCAGAGAAAAAATATCTTGAAAAAATATACCAAGAAATAGACCTAAACCCTGAATTTAAAGATATAAAAGGGGATTTAGATATATATTTCTTCACCGGTGAAGTAAATCAAAAAAATAAAGCTACAATCTGGAACTTGCTAGAAACTGATTCGAAGCAAAAAGTAATTTTTTCTACTCGTAGTGGTGTATTTCTACCTTTGTTTAATCTGGGTAATATTATTCTAGTGGATGAGGCTAATTCTTTTTATATTCAAGACCAGAATAGTCTGTACTTTGATACTCGGGACACGGTTTTTCTTTTATCAAAAGCAACAGGGGCAACTTTGACTTTTTTGAGTAGCTTGCCTTCAGTTCGGCTTTACAATTTCTATTCTGAGACAGTTTTATCACAGTTTATGAATACCCAACAACAAATAAATACGAAACGTCTAAATATTCAAATTAGCGATAAATTTTTAGATTTTGACTAATTTAAGCTAAAATTAACTACTATATTTTTTAAAAATGAAAACTCTTTATATTCATCCAAGAAAAGGTCTTTACCAGCTCACGAAGTGTCAAAAATGTGGACACACTTGGGGTTGCCAAAATTGTGACGCTAAGCTCACAACCTATAGACAATCAGGAGGCCTGCTGGAATTACTTTGTCATCAATGCCAGAGTTACTACCAATATCCATCGAAATGTCCCGAATGCAATTCCACTGAAATTTCTTCCAAATATGGGGGAATCGACGAGCTAGTAGAAGAATTAGAAAAAAATCTAGAAACAATTGTCATTAGACTTGATAAAAGTATTAAAATTCAAGAAATTGAAAATCAGAATAATACTACTTTTGTAACTACCAGGGTTTTTGATCCAGCCATCCCCTACCCTAAATTTGAGAGAATTGTATTCTATCAGTCCCAAAACTTGCTGGCAAGCCCTGATTATTTAGTCCAAGAAGAAACTATGAAGGGTATTGCTGAAGTTCTACTTAAAACTGGTGAAAATACTGAAGTTATTTTTGAAACGAATTCAAAGGAGCTAGACTTATTTCAGGAATTAATGAAACTCAATTCTGATCACCAAGAAAATGAAGATATTTATAATTGGTTTTTGAAGTTTTTAGATAAAGAAAAAAATATTAGGCAAAAATATAAATTCCCACCTTTTTATAACCTTTTACTAATTACCACTCAAGAAAAATTCCGAGACAGATCCCTCCAGTCTTTAGTCCACGTAAAGGATTATCTAAATAAAATTAGCTCAGAACTACCAGGCGTAAGCTGGTCTGACCCCTACCCTGCCCGTTTTTTGAAGCGTAAAAATCTATATTCACATCATCTTTTACTCAAATATCCCCGGCAATATGAAAACTTTAGAAAACTTCGCTCAGAAATAGCTAGTTTGGCAGAATTATACAATCTTCAAGTAAGGCTCAACCCTAGGCATTTGTTTTAGAACTAGACGGTAAAATGGCAAGTTTGCACACCCAAAAACAAGGTACAGAGACACTAGTTGTGGTTAATAACCGTGAAATTTAAAGAGCTAAATTCATTTACCTTTCAATATATTTTTCCAAATCTTCTATAATTTTTTCAAAAGTTAGATTTTCACTTTCAAGTACCATTTTTTTTGCTAGTGAAATTGAATTATCAAATTGATTATAAAATTCACCTATTACCTTAGCCTCATTATTCGGTAAAAGTCTCAAAATATCAGCAAATATTTCTTTTAAACTAATAGCAAACTGAACTTCATAACTTCGCCAATTTTTAAGTTCAAGTACGTAATTTTCCATTTCTTTTTCTGTCAGAGTTGTGGGCTCTAGGATTCCCTTAGCTAGCTTCGTATTCCCCTCTAACCAAAGCATATCTCCTTCAAGTAAATATCTTTGGGAATCAGTACCAGCGCTTCCAAGATCTGCAAGCACCATTAATATTGATTCTATCGAAGAATCTGAAGTTATATTTGGTTTATATAAATTATTTAGAGTAATTCCAGGCTGAGTGGCTAAAATTGCTGTTTTCACAGTATCAATATCTTTTTGACTAAAAAGTTGCAGGAATCTATTTGCAAAAAAGTAATCATTAATTTCAAGCATGAACTCTTCAGCCATTATAGCACTGGACTCCTCGCTTTTAACACCAATTTTAATTATTTTATCATTTTCAATCTCGGTAATAAAGTTAATATCATGAAAGGCAGCAGCTAATTTTACCAGAAAAAAGTTATGCTCAAAAAATAGATTAGTGTGTACACTAGCTAAAGATCTAGACATGCTATTTACCCTTTCCAGGACTTGTTTTGTATGGGATTGATTATGATAAAAAAACAGATTTTTACTATTATATTTACTATCTATCTCATTGACAGCCCAGCTAACCGCAAAATCTACGGCTTCATGTATATTTTCAAGGATTGTATTTCCTAGTTTATCTTCGAGCATTTGGTTAATAATGTTAAATTAAACCTTTTATATACAACTTTTTTCAAGCTTTGTCAAAGTTAACCAGTTAACTGTATAGAAAATTCTTTGAGAAAGGAATTCTGATGTTTTAAAAAGCTATTATAAAACAAAATATCGCCGTATTTGATACGAAAAAATATCCAAGAAAACTTCAATTTTTAGTTAATTAATTTTGAACCTTAATTCCTAGTTCTTTTAGTTGATGAGGGCTAACTTCGCTAGGACTCCCAGTCATTGGATCGATTCCAGAACCATTTTTAGGAAAGGGAATTACTTCGCGGATATTAGTCTCACCTGTCAAAATCATTATAATTCTTTCTACCCCGGGAGCAAAACCAGCATGAGGCGGAGCTCCATATTCATAAGCTTCAAGCATATGTCCAAATTTACCTCTGACTTCCTCTTCAGTGTACCCAACTATCTTAAATGCTTCTAAAATAGCCTCAGGATTATTGTTTCTCACTCCACCGCTGGATATTTCGTAACCGTTACAAGTGATATCGTACTGAATAGCTCTAAGCTCGGTAAGACTATTTTCTTTTGTAGCTTTTTGTAGTGTTTCTAGAGCAGATAGACCTTCTTCACTTTTCCAAACTCCAAACGGATTATGGCAGAAATCAATTTTACCATTTTTTTCATCTGTTTCGTAAAAAGGAAAATCATAAATCCAAACAAATTTCAAGACATTTTCATCAATTAAATCTAAATGCTTTGCCAAATGCAACCTCATCTGATGTTGAGCTTTCCATACAATATTTTTGTCGCTATTTGCAATAAATAGAACTATGTCCCCCGACTCAGCCCCAAAATAAGCCTGAATTTCTTTTTTCTTAGTTTCAATTTCAGAATCATCACCAAAAAACTTAAAAATCGGACTTTTAGCTTCGTTTTCATAATATTGAATGTATGCAATTCCAGGTAATCCGTTTTGTCTCCCTATTTCTTGAACTTTATCCAGGTCTGAACGACTGAGTTTGTCAACTGCATTTTTAATAACTAACGCCTGAACTCTAGAGTCTTTTTCAACACAAAGATCAGCAAATACCTGAAATTTACTATTTTCAAATACTGGTTTAGCATCTTTCCAAATTAAGTCATATCTCAAATCAGGTTTGTCTGAACCATAATTATCCATAGCTTCGTCGTATCGCAGTCTTAGGAAACCATCTTGATCAAGGAGTTTTTTGCTTGTTAATTCTGGATTTGTGACTATTTCTCTACAATACTTCTCAAACATCGCAAAAATATCATCTTGAGTTGCCCAAGCCATTTCCAGGTCCATCTGGTAAAAATCACCTACTGCCCTATCGGCTCTGGGATCTTCATCTCTAAAACATGGTGCGATTTGAAAATATTTGTTGAATCCGCCAACCATTAAAAGCTGTTTAAACTGTTGAGGAGCTTGCGGAAGTGCATAAAACTTGCCTGGATGAATTCTGGAAGGTACTAGATAGTCGCGAGACCCTTCAGGAGAGGAGTTGGCTAAAATTGGGGTTTGTATTTCCAAAAATCCCTCTTTATTAAACCAGTTTCTAGTTTGCAAAATGAAATTATGTCTCAAAGTTAAGGTTTTTTTCAGTTTTTCTCTTCTAAAATCTAAATACCTGTATTTCAAGCGAACATCTTCGTTGGCTAGATTATCATCCCCAGCGTGAATGTCAAAAGGAAGAGTTTTTGCTGTTGATACGATTTCCAAATCTTCAATCACAAGCTCAATAGATCCAGTAGCTAAATCTGGGTTTTGGCTTTCTAGGGTACGCTCGCGAATAGTACCAGTGACTTTTAAAACAAATTCATATTTTATTTCTTCAACTTTAGAAAATAATTCAGTTTTTTCTTCTGAACTAATAACACACTGTAAAATCTCAGTTTGACTTCTAAGATCAATAAAAATCAAACCTCCATGGTCTCTCAAATTATTTACAAACCCTCCTACTGTTACTTTTTGCCCGATTTGTGTGTTTAGTATTTCTGGAAATATGTGCATATTAAAATATTATAAAGCTCTAGTAAAAATAAGTATAAAACCTAGCAAAAAACCCGTTACCAATCCGCCTAAATGACCAAAATTATCAATTCTGTGAATTGGATCAAGGGCATATAGAAAGTTAATTACTAAAATTAAAAATATATTTATCAGTAGGCCATAATTCTGAGTAACTATAGCAACTGCACCAAGCGCACCAACCAGTCCAAATATAGCACCACTTGCCCCTACACTTGGGTTAGAATTAAAAAAATAAGACAAAAGCGAACCTACAATTCCTGATACGAAATACACAATGGCAAAACCACTAGGTTTGAATAAATTTATAATAGCTGGGCCAATCTGATACAGAGAATACATGTTGAAAAGCAAATGAAAAAAATCACCATGCAAAAACATTGAGGTTAATAGTCTATAATATTCTCCATCCCTTATTTCTGGGTTACTTTTCCAACCGAGAGCTAGGAAATTAGTAAAGCTGTCACCATATTTCCCACTAAAATTAATCAAATATGGTATAAAGTAAGCAACTACATTGATCCCAATTAAAACAAATATTATAAGTTCCATAATTATTCTTTAAAAGGAATTGCAATAGTTAGAAGAACAGCTACCAGAAATCCAATAATTGCAGGTAAAATCTGAATTTGAGTAGGTTTTTGGGTTGTAGCGACCGTCTCAATGAAGTTCTGCATTGGAGTAATTTTGAAATTATCCAGTCTAGATTGATTCCACTCGTCTACAACACTATAATAAGCTTTTTTAATTGCTTTAATAAAGTTCTGGCCTGTAACTAAATTGTCATCAGTGTAACCTACACTAATAAACCCCCCTGCCCCAACCCCTACAGTATAAAATGGATTTTTCACATTGTAATTATTTACTTTTATTCCAGATTCTTTTGAAACTAAATCTTGAACTTCAACTGAACTAAATCTAGTTTGTAAATATTCGCTGAATTCTTTAGCAGCCTGAACATAAGCAAGTGTAGTACTTCTATTTTCTAAATCATTTACATAATTAGGACTATTAAAACTTACCCCAAGTCCGATACTAGCTTGGTAGCTGTTTGACTGAACCCAAGGAGAAAACCCCAAAGTAAAAGCGGCTGTGGTTATAACGATAATCCACCAACCTTTCAAAATACGATGTTGAATATTAGCAAAAGTCATGTAAAAATTAGGTTAAAGTTTGAATTATTTACTTAAATCGCCCTGGTCTACAGATAGAGCTAGTCTTTCATCTACCCTATTTTCATACTGGTCAGTAGTTTCAGTTACGGCAGCATTTACTTTGATTCCAAGCGCTGTTAATTCGTTTGCAAGTACTATAAATGAACTTGGTAAATTAGGACTCATTATAGGTTTTTCTCTTACAATAGCTTCAAATGCAGCGTCCCTACCCTTCACATCGTCGGACTTGATAGTAAGCATTTCTTGGAGTGCGTAAGCAGCACCATAGGCTTCCAGAGCCCACACCTCCATTTCTCCGAATCTCTGACCTCCTGAGTGACTTCTTCCTCCAAGTGGTTGTTGAGTAACTAAAGAGTAAGGCCCGGTAGAGCGGGTGTGAATTTTGTCATCTACTAGATGGTGTAGTTTGTTAATGTAAAGGTGACCTACTACTACTGGTCTGTCGTATTTTTCTCCTGTTTCTCCATCCCAAAGATCTACCTTTCCGTCTTTGTTATATCCTGCTTGTTGCAGCTCGTGCTGGATTGTTTCAATTGAGATTTCGTTAAGCGGCTGGGTAACAGCTAGATTACCTTGTTTTTCACAGACTAATCCTAAATGAGTTTCTAATAACTGACCTAGATTCATACGACCTACTACACCTAGTGGGTTCAAAACTACATCAATTGGTCTTCCATCTTCAGTATAAGGCATATCGGCAATTGGTAAAACTACAGAAACCACACCTTTATTTCCGTGGCGACCGGCCATTTTGTCCCCAGGCTTGATTTTGCGAGTAGTTGCCAGCCAGATATGAACTCTTTTCAATACGTCATTTGGGAGGGAATCACCATTTTCTCTACTGAAAACTCTGATTGAAATTACTTTTCCATTTAATCCATGTTCTAAATACAAGGAGCTGTCTTTTACGTCTCTAGAATATTCCCCGAAAAGTACACGAATCAATTTATCCTCTGGAGAAAGATCTACTTCTCCTTTTGGAGTAATTTTACCTACTAGAATATCACCAGATTCGACATAAGCTCCTAAGTGAATAATCCCGTCTTTATCTAATTTTCTGAGTTTATCACTAGCAACATTAGGAATATCGCAGGTAATATCCTCATTTCCAAGTCTAGTTTCATGCACATCACAGACTAATTCGTAGATATGGGTAGAAGTAAATTTATCTTTTTGTACGAGCCTCTCAGAAAGCACTATTGCATCTTCAAAATTGTAACCTTTGAAAGGCATGAAAGCCACTCTGACATTTTGACCAATTGCAAATTCACCATTGTAAATACCGAATCCTTCAACTAAAGTATCACCTTTTGACACTTTTTCTCCTGGCCTAACTACGACTTTTTGATTAATTGTAGAGTGCTCGTTGGATGGTAAGAATTTTAATGGAGTATAAGTATATTTTTGCTTACTATCTTTTCCTTGAACAATAACCTCGCTTCCGTCAGCTTTGATTACTTCACCATCAATTGCAGAGGTAAACATGTAACCACTATAATCAGCCGCAATTTTTTCAAATCCAGTTGCTACAATTGGAACTTCTGGTTTAACTAATGGTAAAGCTTGGCCCTGCTGGTTAGTACCCATAAGTACACGCATACCTTCAGTCTGTGCTACAAAAGGAACCATACAAGTAGAAAGACTAAAAATCTGATTTGCCGCTACATCCATTAATTCAACCTCTTCAATATCTACCTGCACTGGCTCTCCCTGCCTTCTAGCACCTACTGTTTCAATAGCAATATGACCCTGATCATCTACACTATTAATATGCTCAGCAATTATATACCTAGACTCTTCTTCACTACTTAGCCAAACAATTTCAGTTGAAATATGTCTTCTTACTCTTACTTCAAGTTTAGGGTTTAGAGATTGCAAATTTTCTAAAATATCTTTAGTTACCAGCTGGCCAGCTTTGTAGATTCTTTTACCTTCAATAACCACCTCTTCTTCGATTATTCTAGAGATTAAAGACTCATCACCCGCTACTAATCTATCCTTGATTCTAAGATAAGGTGTTTCCAAAAATCCCATTTTATTGATTCTTGAATAAATTGCTGCATGTAAATTCAAACCAAATCCAGGTCCTTCAGGAGTATTTACAGGACAAATACGACCGTAATAACTGGGCTGTACATCACGAACCTCAAATCCAGCTCTTTCTCTAGTCAAACCTCCAGGGCCTGAACAAGTCATAAACTGCCTCTGATCCATTTCAGACAAAAGATTGGTTTGGTCCATGAAACGAGATAGCTGAGAAGTATTAAAAAAGTCCTCAATCATAGCTGACAGTGGTCTCATATTTACGAGCTGAGCAGGAGTAAAATTCTGATCTTCATTCACTGTCATTTTGTCTTTGGTGTTGCGAACTACTCTACTTAAACCTGCTTTGAAGGTGTTTCCGAGCCATTCTCCCACTGCTCTGACGCGTCTATTACCTAGAGAGTCGATATTATCAGGAAGCTCTTTTTCTACAGCCATTCTCACTAATTCTTTCAAAGCCGCTGTGATTTCTCCTACTGATAGTGTTTTTTTGTACTCAGCTCCATTTTCAGGTTTTGATTTGAAATTCAAGCGAACATCGAATTTGTAGCGTCCTACTGAACCAAAATCATATTTTGCTCCATCTTCAAACAAAGCTAATAAGTATTTGCGACCTTGCTCAATAGAAACAATATCTCCAGGTCTAATTTTTTTGTAAATAGAATTAACTGCATCTTCAATCCCAAAAGCACCATCTTTGTCTAGAGTAGTTTGAATATAGCTGACTTTTTCGTCGTTATCGACATCTTTAAATAAACTAATAATCTCCTCTTCCTTGGTTAAACCAAACAATTTCAACAACTGAGTTGCTGGGAATTTCTTTTTTCTATCAATTCTTGCATAAATCACATTATCACCACCAAGCTCTAGATCAATCCAGATTCCTCTAGTTGGAATAATTCTGGCAGTGTACACGAAACTACCTTTCTCTAATTCACGAGTATACAAAAGACCGGGAGATTTGACTAGCTGACTAACTACAATTTTTTGAACTCCATTGATGATAAAGTTACCTTTTCGAGTCATTAACGGGATTTTTCCTACAAATACTCTTTGAGATTTTTTTTCTTTGCTCACTAGATTTTCCACAGTCACATTCATGAAAAGTGGCGCAGAGTGAGTACTACTATTTAAAAGAGCTTTGTATTCATCTACATTTGGATCTGTTTCAAGGTAAAAGTCAGGCCCAAGATTGATCTGCCATCTACCGCCAGTATTATCAGTAATCGGACTAAACTCACCTAAGATTTTAGTAAGGTCATTTTTCCAAAAATTTTCATACGACTGCTGCTGCATTGCGTTTAGATTAGGAACTGCGAAAAGATGCTGAGGAACTCCAAAACTCTGACGTTCAATTTTTTTTATGGCCATAAATAGTAATAATGTATTGGTTAGAAGATAATGTTGTCAAGCAAAAATCGCCTAATAATAGGCTCAATTTTATAATTAATAGCTCGAACAGTTCAACAACCTTTTGGGAATTAAGTTAAAAATCAACTTACCCAAGTAAGGATAAAGTTAATAACCTAAAACTGTCAATAGTTTTTACCTTTCCCAAACTTAACCACAAACATTATAAAATATAGTATTATTTAACATTTCGAAACAAACTTAACTATCACTTTTTTTAAGTTTATAATAAGCTTCTTTAGCAACTGAGTCCAATATAATCTGAGTTAAATTTTGGTCAATATAGTGTGTCAATAATTGCCAAAGTTTTTCCATAAAACCTTCCTCAAAATACTCTTCTTTCTGAGAAATAATCAATTCTAGAACACTTTTATTTGAGTCTAAATATTCCTGGAAACTAACAAACTCACCAAGGGCTGGAATTAG
>Ga0105049_10009010_pt1 | contig 11509 bp, 6 predicted proteins | sample MAT06_FD_78087 | JGI IMG/M metagenome (GOLD analysis project Ga0105049, IMG submission 78087) | Freshwater microbial communities from Lake Fryxell liftoff mats and glacier meltwater in Antarctica - MAT-06 | ecosystem: Environmental > Aquatic > Freshwater > Ice > Liftoff microbial mat | place...
CTACCCTTTGATTGAGCATGTTGACATGGCGCCCGATGGAGAGCGGATCTTATTTACGGTGCGCACGGCTTACCTGACGGATGAAGCCAGCGAATTTCGCAACCAAATCATGCGCTCAGCCACAACTGGTGGCGAAGCTGTCCAACTTACTTTTGGCGAAGGGGCCAATACACCGCGCTGGAGTCCAACTGGCCGCACATTTGCCTTTTTGCGCAAGACAGCAGATGGGAAAATTGGGGTGTGGATAATGCCTGCCGATGGGGGCGAAGCCTGGCCACTCGTCGGCGCGGCCAACGGCATCCGCAACGATGTAACTGCCTTGCGCTGGAGCCCCAATGGGCGCCAAATCGCCTTGCTCAGCGTGCCGTACGACGAAGCCAAAGATAAGCGCCGTAAAGGACGCGATGACGTGCATCACTGGCGCGTCGATTATGACTTTGCCCATCTGTTTGTCGTCGCGGTTACTGAAGCAGGCGCACCGCTGGCTCCTGTTCGCCAATTGACGCAGGGCCGATCTACGATTCTGAGCTTCGAATGGAGTCCAGACGGGCAACGCATTGCTTTTACACACCGGCCCACCCCCCTGCTTGAAAGTTGGCCGCAAAGCCGATTGGCGACCATTGCCGCTGACGGCAGCGAAAAGGAATCGTTCGATCTGGGTGCAGTCACCAGTTGGACCGCGTTATTAGCCTATTCGCCCGATGGACGCTGGATTGCCTGCGATGTGGGCACAGAAGGCGCGGCGTGGCCTTATGCCAGTCGAATTATGATCTTCCCAACCGATGGCGGCGATCGCATTGAATTGGCAGATGTTACGGATGAGCAGCCAAAGGTGTTAGGGTGGGCGCCGGACGGGCAGGCTGTTTATGTGCTCAACCAACAAGGTTTTGCTTCCCAGCTTGTCGCGCTGCCGGTTGACGGGAGTCCAGCACAAACACTGGTAACCGGTGAACATCATTTTGAGGTGGCCCACATCAATCGAGATGGTCAGGCGGCACTAGTGATGCAAAACTTTGCCGAGATTAACAGCATCTACACAGCTAATTTGGGCGATCACACAACGGTAGCCGCGACGCATAAAGTGGTCCAGCCGCCAACAAAGCAATATCCGCAAGGGCCTTTGCCGCAGGTTAGGCTATTGCAGTGGCAGACGCCCGATGCATTTGAAATTGAAGGCATTCTCTATCTACCCCACGACTATGACGAAAGCCAAGGCCAAAAATTACCCTTGCTGTTACACATCCACGGCGGGCCGATGGGTGTCTTTCAACGCCAATTTGCCGGTTACCCTTATTATTATACACCGGCAGCATTGTGCGAACGGGGTATCGCTGTGCTGCGTTGCAATCCGCGCGGCAGCAGCGGCTATGGCAAACGCTTCCGCTTTGCCAATCTGCACGATTGGGGTGGTGGTGATTATCGCGATTTGCAACAAGGGGTAGATCAAGTTTTGGCAATGGGCATTGCCGACCCAGATCGACTGGGCATCTGTGGTTGGAGTTATGGTGGCTACATGACGAGTTGGACGATTGGCCAAACACAGCGTTTCAAGGCAGCATCAATTGGAGCGGCGGTGACCAACCCAACAAGTTTCAATGGCACAGCCGATATTCCTAGCTTTATTCCCAACTATTTTGGCATGGAGGCATGGGAAGATCCTGCCTTTTACGCGGCACGTTCGCCGATTGCCCACGTCCAACACATGCAAACACCCTCAATTATTCAACATGGCGATGCGGACATTCGGGTGCCATTGGAGCAAGGTTTGCAAATTTATAATGCGTTGCAGCGGCGGGGCGTACCCGTAGAAATGTACATTTATCCGCGCCAGGGCCATGCAATCAACGAGCCACGGCTGTTGGCAGACGCATTGCGGCGCAATTTAGAATGGTTTACTGAACAATTAATAGGGTAAATGAGGCAATGGACGAATACATCAAGCTCGACCAATTTTTAAAGCTTGCCGAGGTGGTACAGAGTGGCGGCGAAGCCAAGCAACTGATCCAATCTGGCGGCGTGTTTGTCAATGGGGAAGTGGAAATCCGGCGCGGCCGCAAACTGCGCCAAGGGGACGTGGTAATTGTGGAAGGAGAAGAATTGGTAGTCGAAACAGACTCAGCCTAGTCCTGGCAGCAAGCCTTCAGCTTTATCGGCTTGCTGCTTATGAACTAACCAGTGTGGGCACACTTTCCAATGAATTCACAGCTGGCTCCACAATGACAGGTTTTACAATGCCATCGGCAGCCAACACTGGCTTCAGCGCCGCAATTGCACACTCGAGCATGCCGTCGTCTGGTTCGCGCGTTGTGAGTTTCTGCAAAGCCAGGCCAGGTGCAATCAGCAGTTTCATCAATGGGTTGCTCTGGTGCGCGGTACTAAAGCGAATGATCTCGTAAGCAATCCCCGCCACCAACGGCACCAGTAAAAGTCGCGTGATAAAGCGCAACAAGAGCGCTAACCAACCTGGCTCAATGCCTCGAAAGGTGAGCGGCGCAAAAAGGATAATGCTAATTACCAGGACATAGAGCAAAAAACTAGTGCCGCAGCGCGTGTGCTGCACGCTATACTTGCGCACTTGTTCAACAGTCAAATCAGCGCCGGCTTCATAAGCATTGATCGTCTTGTGTTCTGCGCCGTGATAGCCAAAGACGCGGCCAATTTCAGGAATGCGGCCGATCAGCCACAGATAGCCCAAGAAGAGCAACAGCCGAATGACGCCCTCAAAAACGGCGTCGACCAAGGGGTTGTCATTTACGTAGGCTGCCAACCAGCGGCTAGCAAAGGTGGGCAATAAAAAGAAAAGGCCGATCGCAAAGGCCATACTACCGGCGATCGTTGTCCACGCCACGGGCCCAGAAAATTCCACCTTTTCTTGGCCCTCTTCTTGCGAAGAGACCTCAGCACTCCACATTAGCGCCCGCATGCCTAACCCGAGCGCGTCCCAGAGCATGCTCAAGCCACGCACAAACGGCCACTGTCCCCACCGACTGGTGTATATTTTTGCCGTTAATGGCTCTTCATGGAGCACGATCTGATTCTGCGGGTCGCGCACAGCCACAGCCATGCCCTTACGGCCCCGCATCATAACCCCTTCGATAACGGCCTGGCCGCCATAATATTGTTTGCTCATAGCGCTGAATTGTAACATTGCACCTGATACTGGTCAAACCGTTACCCACAGGAGGGGCACTTACGTTGCTGTCGGCTCTTGATGAATGAGAAGCTACACCTCGTGTCTTAAGTTTTCCTAGAGATTGATGCCATACATTGGTAGCGCCTATGATTTGGCATTATCAGCAGAAATTAACAGATAATTACGCTTCATTAAATTATAGCAGGTATAATTTGGCAAAATGACAGCAAATTGTAATGTGGGTTATGTTACTAATCGATTACAATTTAGCTACAAAACTAGACCATGCTCTGGCATAAAATCTGATAGCTCTGCCATAAGACTTCGTATAAACATAGATTTCGCGCAAAAAAACATCCAATCCCAAGGCCGTTGATGATAGATGGCAAACGGGATATCTCACCACGCTTACACTGCAGCCTACCTTCTTACCTTTGCGTAGCATTATCGGCAGCCACGTCTCACCGCGCGCAGTACGTTTGTGCAATAATGCCAATTATGAGCCATGTCTATCGATAGCCAAAGGATTGCCTTCGGCGTGTTGTCTTCCATTAGCCAGTCGTGACAGTACCTAGGGGTCGTAGTGGGTCGGGTACGACAACAGGCAGCAAACTCGAAATGCACCAAAGAGAGATAGCCACAATGATTAGATATTTGCTTGCACGCCATGGTGTGCGAACTTGGCACAACCGAGTAACAAATTTGATCGTAGTCACGGTAATGCTCTTCACCCAGATCCAACTTGTATCGGCAAACCCTCTTACCCCACGCATTGATCCCTCTTTACGGCAGCTAGCTGCCACACAGCCAGACAAAGTTGTTAGTATTATTGTGCAGAAAATTGCTGGCGGCGCCCAGGTAGATCAGCGCGTGACCCAGTTGGGCGGCGCGATCACGAAAGACTTATCGCTGATCAATGGTTTTGCGGCCGATATGGCGGCCAGCGCCGCGGTACAGTTGGCGCAAGTAGCAGGCGTACACTGGGTTTCACTCGACGCCCCCGTTTATGATGCCATGATGCCTGACAATAGCGCGAGTAATGAGCTAGATAATCGCGCGGAAATCAATGGCGTTGATGATCTAGCAAACGACAGTGGTATTCTGACTCTACGCGAGGAATTTGAGCGTAGCACTTTAGAGATGGGTGCACTTGATTCAATTTGGACAGGCCTCGGCGCGTGGTCGGGTTCGGCTTGGGTCGAAATTGGTGAAAACGATGGTCCAGATAATGGCGATGTAGCATCAGTTGCATTTTTAGGTGGGACGCAACAAGGTTTGCGTTTGCAAAATGCGGCACGTGGCATCCAAGGGTTTGTCAATCTGTCCGATGCGGCGACGGCAACATTAAGTCTAGCCTATCGACGTAAGGATATGGATGAAGCCACGGACGCCGTCGCGATCGAGATCTCGACCGACAATGGCACAACTTGGGTAGAAGTGGCACGCCTGGCGGGACCGGATACAGATCCAGCGTTACAATTTGTCAGCTATGATATTTCGGCCTATATGGCCGCCGATACCACGATTCGCTTTGTCACTTCAGACACGTTTGACACGCTCGACAAATTTTATGTCGATTATGTTGAGATTGCGTACACAGCAAAACCAGAAGCGGAAGAAATTGCCGGCGCGTTCGCTCAAAAAATCTTTTTGCCACTTGTAAGTATCGGCGCGGATGATGGCTTTTACAACGCACGCGCAGAAGCGACTGATGCGGGTATTAACGCAGAAGAGGTGAGCGCTAGCAGTGTCACGGCTTACAAAAGCGTGATCGATTGGTTCGATACACGCGCTTTCACCAATAATGATGGATTTGAAACCTGGGCGAGTAATTGGGTAGAGTACGATCCAGAATGGGGAGGAACGGGCCCACTGGCAGGCCAAGTACAGGTGAATTATAGCGCCCTCCGCCTGGATGATTATCCGGATACCTGGAAGCAACCCAACGTGGCGCGCAAGATAAACCTGGGTGATAACGTTGCGTCTGCAAAGTTCAGCTTTAATTTTTCTACTTCGTGGGGCGTTGATGCGAGTGACGCCATTGCAGTTGAGGTGTCGCGTAATAATGGTTTGACCTATACCATACTCGAAATCATCGCCGGAATCACGGGCGAAGTTTGGCAGTCGCGCAGCTACGACATTTCTAGATTTGCCAGCGCCAATACCGTGATCCGCTTCCGTGTGATAAGCAACTATGGGGCTTCGGATGAGGTTTTCTCAGTTGGTGACGTTGAGGTTGAATATGATCGCGTCGCCGGAGGTAGTGGATGGACGATTATCTCGCCCGCGCGCTCGGTTTGGAAATATCTGGATAACGGCTCTAACCAAGGCACAAACTGGCGCCAGCTCGCTTTCGATGACAGCAACTGGGCCACCGGGCAATCTGAACTTGGCTATGGCGACAATGATGAGACCACCTATGTAAGTTATGGCTCTAATCCAAATAGCAAATATCCAACCACCTATTTTCGACGCTCATTTTATGTAACGAATGCAACCAGCTTTAGCATGCTACAACTTGGCATGATTCGGGATGACGGCGCGGTTGTCTATCTGAACGGCACAGAGGTCTGGCGGACAAACATGCCGGCAGGAACCATTGCCTACAATACATATGCCACAAGCGCGATTGAAGGCTCTGATGAGCGCATCTGGCACTCCGCCAGCATTCCCGTAAATACGCTAGTCAATGGACAGAATGTAATTGCCGTAGAGCTTCACCAATCTTCTGCCAATAGCGGGGATGCCAGCTTCGAGCTAGAACTGGCCGGGAGTAGCAATTGTATCGACTGTATTAACACCTCTAATTTAGCAAGCACTTATGTAAAAAGCATCGGCGCCGACCAGCTTTGGAATGGAACGCCCCGGATTCAAGGGCAAGGCATTACCATTGCCGTGGTCGATAGCGGCATTGCCCCACACGACGATATTTTGAACTTGTTGGAAAATAGCCGTGTTCTAAAAGAGGTGGAGTTTGTCAGTACGCAGAGCTCGATTGATGATTCGAACGGTCATGGGACCCATATCGCTGGCACCATTGGCGGCACCGGCGACCAATCGAATGGCGCGCATATGGGTGTGGCGCCAAAGGTAAATCTGATCGATGTTAAAGTCATGGATGATGTGGGGCGCGGCACCATGTCCGATGTCGTCGCTGGTTTACAGTGGATTTACTACAACAAGAGCGCTTATAATATCCGGGTCGTCAACCTTTCACTGAACAGTTCAGTGGCCGAATCTTATCATGTCAGCCCGCTTGATGCTGCGTTGGAAATTCTCTGGTTCAATGGCATTGTGGTGGTCGTTTCAACTGGCAATAATGGCAGCAACGCGAATGGGGTTCTTTATCCACCAGCCAACGATCCATTCCTGATTAGCGTAGGTGCTACGGATGACAAAGGCACAGCTAGCATTACGGATGACACACTGGCGACCTTTTCGGCCTATGGAACGACCACCGATGGCATTGTCAAGCCAGATCTGGTGGCGCCAGGCAAAAATATTATCAGTTTATTGGCCAGTGATGACAGCAACTTGGCCTTACAGCATCCTGCAAATAAGGTCGGTGGCGTAGCTGGCAACGCCTATTTTCGCATGTCGGGCACATCCATGTCATCAGCTGTCGTGGCCGGCGCAGTTGCTCTCTTGCTGCAAGATGAACCCTATCTGACGCCGGATCAGGTGAAATACCGTCTAAAAGCAACGGCCAATAAAAACTGGCCTGGCTACACCGCGAAACAGTCGGGCGCAGGATATCTAGATATTTACGCGGCGATCAATGGTACGACAACGCAAAGTTCAAATACAGGCATTGCAGCTGCGCAATTGTTATGGACCGGCAATGAAATCCTCACTTGGGGTAGTGTCGGCTGGGGCAGTGTCGGCTGGGGTAGTGTTGGTTGGGGCAGTGTCGACTGGAATAGTGTTTACTGGGATAGCGATTAAAAGAGGATCGTACTCAACCTAGACCGGAAATTTTGTTTGTATCTATTTGTGGATAATTTAGATCGATTAGGATTCAAAGAGCCAGCCACAAGCTGTACTCATCTTTTACCGAATATGAAATCTCTCTCGCGTATAGCCCAAGCTTATATTTGGAGCGTCCTGTTGGTAGGAGCCGTCGTAGGCATCTGGCAGTTACGTCAGATCACGATTCAGCATAGCTGGATCCTGTTGCTCTGTTGTGGACTGGCGGCGTTGTTACAAACCTTCAGAACGGTAGGGGTTACGGCGCGCACAAATTACCATTCGACCTTAATTGTTGTTGGATTTGTACTCATATTGCTTGGTACACCGGCTGCTTTGATTGTGATCATCGTCGCTCACATTGCTGAATGGATATGGCATCGATATGTCTGGTACATTCAAACATTCAATATTGCGTCTTTTGCCATTGTCGTAAGCATTGCCGGCGCGGTCTATCAATGGATCAACCCTGGTTGGACGCCGCTTGGATTGCAGGGAGCAGTGGCAATCTTAGTAACAATGGCACTTTTTACTATCCTTAATCACCTGCTGGTAGGGATTGTAATTCAACTCGCGCGCGGCCAAAGTCTGGCCGAATCCGGTGTCTTTGGCTTCATGACCTTGATGTTGGACTTTGGGCTATTAAGCATGGGCACCGCCGCAGTGCTGATCTGGATGGTAAATCCCTATGCCGTAGTCATGGTGATCTTTTTTGCCTATTTACTACGCAATGGGCTGATGGTGCCAGCTTTGCAACGTCAGGTAGAGACCGATCCCAAAACAGGTTTGTTCAATACGCGCCATTTTATGGAAAAGATCAACGAAGAGTTTGCCCGTGCGCATCGTTTTGATCGGCCACTCACATTGGTTATGTCGGACCTGGACTTGCTGCGTGAGATCAACAACAATTATGGTCACCTGGCTGGTGATGTTGTATTGAAGGGTGTAGCCGATATTTTAAAGTATTCCAGCCGTGACTATGATCTGGTGGCGCGTTTTGGCGGCGAAGAATTTGCAATTTTGATGCCCGAAACAAGTTTGGTAGAAGCATGTCTCTTTATTGAGGAAATCCGGCACAAGATTGAAAACGCAGAATTTACAGTGTTGACTAGCGCCACGCCGATCAAAGTAACAATGAGCTTTGGCATCGCTCAATTTCAATGGCATGACAAACGTGTGGACGAATTAATTCATCGTGCAGACATGGCAGTCTATCAGGCAAAACAGGGTGGACGCAACCGGGTTTGTGTATTTGAACCAGTATTCGAGTCGGTGGCTACGGCATCGACCACTCTGCCCAGCCGGCAAGGTCCAGAGTTCGAACCCAATAAGTCCCAATCAATCGACAAATTACTCGCGACTTTGTCATGAAGTCATTACCCAAGTACTATTGCTTTTTGGCTCAAATTGATCAAAAGTAATAGTAACAATGTGATGGTCATACTTGAATTGATCGACCAAATAAGAACCAAGGTAGAAATGTTATGGCATCTATAGCAACCCCCAAAATCCAACCAGCAAGGATGCTTCGAGCCTACATTGTTACAGTAATTGTTTTGGCCGTTCTCCTAGCCACGCTGCTGGTTCCTCTAAGTCCGCCAGTCAACTGGCCTGGCATTCTTCTCTTAGCAGCATTGGCTATTTTGACAGAAGCACTAGGTATCGAGATTTATGTAAAAAATACCTCAGTTTCGACCTCTGCCGCCGCGCTCTTGGGGGGTGTACTGCTCTTTGGACCAATGGCGGCAATTGTGATTGGGCCAGCGATTGCTGTGGTTGCTACGATTAAATACCGCAGCCCTATTTTGCGTTTTCTTTTCAATGCTAGCAACCATTCGATTGGTGGTCTCATCTGTGCAGCACTTGTCATAATGAGCACCCTAGTTTTCAATGAAATATCCCCATATGCCCAATTATGCTATGCCATTGTGGCCGCTGCCATTGTCTATGTAAGTACAACCATGTTAATTGCGGGCGCTATGAGCATCGATCAGCAACTCCCCTTGTTATCGATCTGGATGGAACGCTTTCGCTGGCTTGGCTTGCACTATATTGCTTTGGGCATTGTGGCGTATGCGCTCATCTATAGCTATCTTACCAGTGGCATGCTTGGCATCTTGTTTATGCTGGTGCCCCTACTCATGTTGCGCTATAGCCAGAAGCAATACGTCGACCGCACGGAAGCCATTGTCTTACAGTTACGCACTCAGAACTCAGAATTGATCCAACAAGCAGCCGAGATCTCGCTGCTCAATGATGAGATTCTGCTAGTGTTGGCAAAAGCTTTGGACTTGCGTGATCCCTATGTATCCGAACACTCACATCATGTTGCGCTCTATGCGGAGTTAATTGCACGAGAATTAGGTTTGGCAACAGATCATGTAGAATTAGTGCGCAGGGCGGGCTTGTTACACGATATTGGCAAATTGGGCATCCCGGAAGCGGTCTTATACAAACCGGCCCGCTTAACGGATGAGGAATATGAGATTATCAAAAAGCATCCAACGGTGGGTGCAGAGCTCGTGCAAGGCTGCCATTCTCTACAGTCGATTGTTCCATTTATCCGCCACCACCATGAACATTACGACGGTAAGGGTTACCCAGCCGGTTTGGCCGGTACCGCAATTCCGCTAGAAGCGCGCATTGTCGGTTTGGCCGACGCCATCGAAGCGATGGCATCCGATCGGCCTTATCATAAAGCCATGCCTTTACCTGCAATCCAGGCAGAAATTAAACGCTGTGCCGGCACTCAATTTGACCCTGCCATTGTCGATCTATTTTCCAAAATTCTGGACCGCGTAGGCAGCCAACTTGTAACTAACTCGGCGCGTAACGTAGCGGCCAAACATGCCGATGCCTCATTGTTGCCCCAATATGCGTCGATTCACCGCGCAGCGTCAGTCGGTCAGGAGAATCATGTCGTTGCGATGAACAGCGACTGGGCCGTAAGCATAGCCAAGCCGGTCAGCGATTTGGTCGGAATGGCAGCCAGCAATCTGACGCAAGTCATTGCCGGCGTAGGCGACTAACCCGCGCGCTAAGGCCTGTCGTGCCATATCAAGAATCGTTACAGTGTCACCACGCTGAAAATCACCTTCTACACCGACAATACCGGCTGGCAACAGGCTACGCCCCTTTTCACACAGCGCTCGTGCCGCACCAGCATCGACAACCAGGCGACCCGCCGGTTTGGGACCAGCCAGAATCCAACTTTTGCGGCTTTCCAGGCGGGTGGCCTGCGCCGGAAAACGCGTCCCCAATGGCTCGCCTTTGGCAACGCGGGTGATCACGTTGGGCTCGCGCCCAGCGGCAATGATCACATCGGCCCCGGCATGTCGCGCAATATTGGCCGCTTGGAGTTTGGTTGCCATGCCGCCTACCCCTAGACCACTGACACTACCCCCAGCCTGTAAACGCAATGCGTCGTCAATCTTGCGCACTTCTGAGATCAATTGCGCATCTGGATTGCTGCGAGGATCGGCCGTGTAGAGCCCGGCCTGATCGGTCAGCAGCAGCAACAGATCGGCATTGACAAGGGTAGCAACCAACGCCGAGAGATTGTCATTATCCCCAACCTTGATCTCTTCGGTTGCAACGGCATCATTTTCATTGACTACTGGCACAATTCGATGTTCCAGCAGCGCAGAAAAGACATCGCGTGCGTTGAGAAAGCGGTGACGATTTTCCACATCGGCACGGGTTAGCAGAATTTGGCCGACATGAATCCCATAAATTTCAAAGAAGCGCTCCCAAGCAAGCATCAGGCGGCTCTGGCCAACCGCAGCAAAGAGTTGTTTGCTGGCAATCGTTGGCGGCAGATCGGGGAAATTGAGCCGAGCGCGCCCCACGGCCACGGCCCCTGATGTACAGATAATGATATCGTGGCCTTGATAATAAAGTTCGGCGCATTGACGCACTAATTCGACAAGGCGTGGATTGTCCAGGTTGCGGCCGCCACCGGTAAGTACGCTGGTGCCCAATTTGACGATAATTCTTTTATACATAGTTATTTTTCTGATCTTTAATGGGTGATTTGCTCGCTACAACCATGGTAGCACTGGCCCGAATTGGCGTCAAAAGTCAGCTCTCGATTTTAAGCGCTGGTCAGCATTGTTAGTTACGAACTAAAGCAGCTGACCGCAAGCCAAACTCATTGATCGCATACAATTTATAGGCATCGACATAAAACTGGAAATCAGCTTGCAGCTTACTATATAAAAGCATTGTAGAGTATATCTATTGCGTCCAGTAGAATGTACCTAACTGTTTTTAGACTTCTACCAATCCGCAAGTTGAATCAATCCCAGCCAAAGGAGAGAACGAATGACCATTCAAGGCATCCATCACATCACGCTCGTCTGTAGCGACGCCCAACGCACGGTCGATTTTTACGTGGGTGTACTGGGGCTA
>Ga0105049_10009013_pt1 | contig 11508 bp, 10 predicted proteins | sample MAT06_FD_78087 | JGI IMG/M metagenome (GOLD analysis project Ga0105049, IMG submission 78087) | Freshwater microbial communities from Lake Fryxell liftoff mats and glacier meltwater in Antarctica - MAT-06 | ecosystem: Environmental > Aquatic > Freshwater > Ice > Liftoff microbial mat | place...
ACCGAACTCGCGGGGAGGATTTCATGCAGCCCGGCGGACGCCCCGCACGGCGCTCCGCAGGCCGCACGCGCCAGGTCTTCGGAAGCTGCCGCCCTCGGCTGCGCCGGCACGCGCGCGCGCCGCAGTGGGGGCGGTTCGTCGCCTACGACATCGCGCCGCTGCCGTTCCTGTGGATCGCCGGACTCTTCCGCGGACGAGCGAAGGCGGTCGCCGCGAAAGGCCTGGGAATCGTGGACGGAATGCGCGGCAAGCGTGTGACCGCGGACGCGATTCGCGAGGGCGCGGGCTGGTTGTGGTAAGGCTGATCCCCAGCCCGTTGCGCCCAGCCGACGCACAGTCTCCGCACCCGCCAGACACTTGGGGCCTGCGTGCCTCCCGCCTTCCTGCCGCGGGAGCTTGACCACGCTTGAGGGGGGGGTAAGGTCGGGGCCTGCGGGCTGTTCTTGATGGAGCGCGGATGGTCCACGCTCACGGTCCGTGGCTACGCAATCGCGCGATGTGGTGAAGTGATGAGGCCGGCTTCAGGCGTATTCCGGGGAGTTGCCATCGGCGTTGCGATCACCGCAACGGTCGCAATCCTGTTGTTCGCCTTCGCGGCGGGAGTGGAGCTACCCAGCATTCCTCAAGACGATTCTCCCTCGAGAGTCGCGCTGGCTCCTCCGTCGAGCGAGATGGAATCTCCAAGACTTCTGTCTACTCCGAGAGTGAGCCCCCGGCAGGCTGCGCCCGTTCCAACGAGTCCTGACGCGGCGGGCGGAGATGCCCGCGAGCTGAACGAAGATCCGTATTTGCGACGCCGGCTCGACAACCTCGAATCCGCACAACGCAACTTCCAGGAGTCGATTGGGGGGGGGCAACAGGAGTTCTCGGCTGCTTACGCGCTGGCGCTCTTGTGCGCGGTCATCGAGATTGACAACCGAGGAGAGTATTCTGAGCTCCACGGCCGCGCGTTTATTGGCGATACCACATCCGCCACGGATGTAGTCGTATCCGGAGATCGCAGTTACCGGTTGAGGCGAGAGGAGTTCCCCCTTGTCATCGAGCTCAAGCAGGGCATGGCTGGAGGCCTCCCGCATCCTCTCAATGCAATTCTCGACTCGACAAAAAAGGCGTCTCCTTCGGGGCTGTCGAAGGATCAGTTGCAGCAGCTCGCTCAGCACCAAGCGGGCGCGCTCGAAACTCTGAACATGGCGATGAAGGTTGCGGTCGGACCAACGAGTGCTACACGCAACAAGAAGAAGTGAATGGATAAGGCGAAGCTGTTTACCCTCAAAGCGTCGACCCTGGCATTGCTTTTTGCTGCGACATCCGCAGGCCCTGCTATGCCAACCTCGTCAGATGGGTGTCCCGAACTTTGCCTGGCGAGTGCTACCGGGCAAACCTACGGATCGGACTTCTTCGTGCATTTCTCCGAAGTCGAGGATGGCACGGGTAAGCCGGAATGCGCGGGGCCGTGCACGAACTGCAAGGGCACCATCCTCTACACCTACATCGGTACGCTGAGATGGAGCGTAGGAACCGTAACCGAGGGTGGAGGGGGAGTTCAGACCGGCAATGGGGCGACCGGCGGAGTGCTCGTTGTTACTTCTAGCTGCGACGACACGAGCCCCGGCGGCGTAGCCATGGATGTTGGAAACCCTCCGGTGCCCGGTTTCACAGCACAGATCTTCTGCGTTTGCATGTGAACGTCACGGGCGGCTTGCCGTCTGGTTAGGGAATGTCCCTTCAACCTCTCTCGTCCGCAGTTCCGGACGCTCGAGGAAGTGGCCAGTGCGCCGGCATGCGCGCGCGCCGCAGTGGGGACGGTTCGTCGCCTACGGCATCGCGCCGTTGCCCTTCCTGTGGATCGCCGGGCTCTTCCGCGGACGAGCGAAGGCGGTCACGGCGAAAGGCCTGGGAATCGTGGACGGAATGCGCGGCAAGCGGGTGACGGCGGACGCGATCCGCGAGGGCGCGGGCTGGCTCTGGTGATGGGGCTCGCGCGCTCGCCGGCCGCGCGTACTCACGCCGAACCGCTCGTGTTCTTGCATCCGCGCGCCGTTCGCGTCCTGATGGCGGCTTCGCGGCCGATGGAGGCCGGGCACGCGCAGCGGTGCGCGTGCATGCGCACACGCCTGCATTTCGAGCCGATCGGCACCCGATGATCCGAGCCCTCTTGTTCCTCACCACTGTCGCCGTGGCGACGAGCTGCAACACCGTGAAGACGCCCGAGAAGACTTCCGACGGAACGACCGCGAAGTCCGACACTGCCCGAACGACTGCCGCGAATCCGCTGCTCGCGCCCTGGAGCGGACCGTTCGGTGGTGTCCCGCCGCTCGACAGCGTGCGCGTCGAGCACTTCCGGCCCGCGCTCGAATCGGCGATGGCCGAGGAACTGGCCGAGGTCGACGCGATCGCGACGTCGAAGGAGCCGCCCACGTTCGAGAACACGATCGCGGCGCTCGAGCGCTCCGGCCGCACTCTCGCGCGCGTGCAGACCGTGTACGCCATCCACGCTTCGACGCTGAGCACGCCCGCGTTCCAGGCCGTCGAGAGCGAGATGGCGCCGCGGCTCGCGGAGCTCGCCGACAAGATCGTGCAGAACGAGAAGCTCTTCGCGCGGATCGCCGCCGTGTACGGCGCGCGCGAGAAGTCCGGCCTCACGGCCGAGCAGAAGCGCCTCGCGTGGCTCGTCCACTCGAACTTCGTGCACGCCGGCGCGAAGCTCCCGGCGCCCGCGAAAGCGCGGCTCACCGAGATCAATCAGCGCCTCGCCAGCGTGTTCACGCGCTTCAACAAGAGCGTCCTGGCCGACGAGACCGGCATCGTGCACGTGCTCGCGAGCGAAGCGGATCTCGCCGGTTTGCCCGAGTCGATCCGTTCCAGCGCCGCCGCGGCGGCGGAAGCGCGCGGCGAAAAAGGCAAGTGGGTGATCGCCAACACGCGCTCGAGCGCGGAGCCGTTCCTGACCTACTCCGATTGTCGCGATCTGCGCGAGAAGGTCTGGCGCACGTACTACGCGCGCGGGAACAACGGCGACGCGAACGACACGAAGGTCTTGATCACCGAGATCCTGCAACTGCGCGCCGAGCGCGCGCGCCTCCTGGGCTTCGAGACGCACGCGCACTGGAAGCTCGAGAAGTCGATGGCGAAGACGCCCGAGGCGACGCTCGCGCTCATGGAATCCGTGTGGAAGCCGGCCGTCCTGCGCGTGCACGAGGAAGTCGCGGACATGCAGGCCTTCGCCGACCGCGAGGGCGCGCAGATCACCATCGAAGGCTGGGATTACCGCTATTACGCCGAGAAAGTGCGCAAGGAGAAGTACGACTTCGACCAGGGCGCGCTGCAGCCCTACCTCCAGCTCGACAACCTGCGCGACGCGCTGTTCTTCACGGCCGACGAGCTTTTCGGACTGAAGTTCACGCCCGTGGCGAACCTGCCGCTGCTCCTGCCCGAGATCCGTGTGTACGAGGTCAAGGAGAACGGCCAGCACGTGGGCTTGTGGTACTTCGATCCCTACGCGCGCGCCGGCAAGCGCTCGGGCGCGTGGATGAACGCATACCGTCGCCAGGAACGCTTCGACGGCGACGTCGCGACGATCGTCTCGAACAACTGCAACTTCGTGAAGGGCGCGCCCGGCGAACCCGTGCTGATCAGCTGGGACGACGCACGCACGCTCTTCCACGAGTTCGGTCACGCGCTGCACGGGCTGCTCTCGAACGTGTCCTACCCGAGCGTGTCGGGCACGGCCGTGTTTCGCGACTACGTGGAGTTCCCGTCGCAAGTCGTCGAGCAATGGCTCAAGACGCCCGAGGTGCTGAGCCGGTTCGCGCTGCACTACAAGACGGGCGAGCCGATGCCGAAGGAGTTGCTCGACAAACTGCAGCGCGCGTCGACGTTCAACCAAGGCTTCACGACGGTCGAGTACCTCGCGTCGGCACTGGTCGACATGAAGCTCCACCTCGCCGCGACGCCGGACAAAGCCATCGATCCCGCGGCGTTCGAGCGCGACACGCTCGCCGCGCTCGGCATGCCGAAGGAGATCGTCATGCGCCACCGCACGACGCAGTTCGGACACCTCTTCTCGTCCGACGGCTATGCGGCCGGCTACTACAGCTACCTGTGGTCCGAGGTGCACTCGGCCGACGCCTGGGAAGCGTTCGTCGAGGCCGGCAGTCCCTGGGACGAGGCGACGGCGAAGAAGCTACGCGACCACGTGTTCTCGATCGGCAACACGATCGATCCGGCCGACGGATATCGCGCGTTCCGCGGGCGCGACGCGCAGAGCGATGCGCTGATGCGCGAGCGCGGGTTCGTGGCGGAGTGACGCGCGGTACGGTGTCAGGAACAACCCCGACACTTTCGCCCGCCTCGAGCCGCGGCGAACGCGGCGGCGTGGGGTACGGTGCCAGGAACAACCCCGACACTTTCGCCCCCCCGAGCCGCGGCGAACGCGGCGGCTCGGGGGGGCGAAAGTGTCGGGTTGTTCCTGGCACCGTACCCCACGCCGCGGAGGCGTCATCCGACAGTCGCGGGAGGAGGCCTCCGCGCAGCGCGAGTTCGCTATGCCTTCGCGCGCTTCGGCGCCTTGGTCGCGGCTGCCGGATTCCCGGTGGACCGCGCCAGCGCGTACCCGCTCTCCTTGCGCAAACGCGGCAGCTCTTTCTTCACCGCCGCCATGAGCTTCTTCATCAGCTCGTCGCGGCGGTCGTAGAGCCGATAGCCCTCCGCATCACGCAAGTACCCGCGTGCCGCCGGGTGCTTCTTGAAGAGTGCCTTCTCGCCCATCTTCCCGGCCCAGCGCTCGAAGCGCGCCTTCTTCGAGAGCAGCGCCTTCACGACGAACGGCATGACCATCGAGTAGTCGGCCGGCACGCTCTCCGTCGTCGTCTGGAACGTGTCCTTGTCCACCTTGCCCCACGTCACCGCCTCGGCCGGCGGGCACGAGGACAACGATCCATCCGTCACCGGCGCCGTCGTGATCTGCACGTCGTACGCGTAGCCCGAGATGTTCGGCAGGCCGAGCACTTGCGACAGCGCGGGCTCCGGCTGCAGGTTGTAGTTCTTCGGCACGCCGCCACCGAGGATCAGCGTCCCGAGCGCCTTCGTTTCGCTCTCGCGCAGTCCCCACAGGTGGTACGCGCAGCTCTCGAACACTTCCTTGTGCAGGTCGAGGTCGAAGCCGTACGGCGTGCCGTCGATCTGCGACAGCGCCCAGAGCTTCATCGAGTTCAGGAACACGGATCCGTCGCCGGGCGCGCCGACGAAGACGGGAATCGCTTTGCGCTGGCACAGGGCGAGCAGGCCTTCGCGCGCCTTGTTCTTCTTTTCCTGCGCCGCGTACCGTCGGCCGAGCAGCCAGCGCATCTCCGTGCCGGTCATCTTGCGCTGGAACTCGGGCTCTTGGAGCACGGCCGAGATGTACTGATCCTGGCCGAGCAGCACCTCTTCGTCGAACCCGATGTCCGTGATGCGGATCGTCCTCTCGTCGCGCAGCGCCGCGTCCGCGCCCGAAATCGGCACGGAGTGGAAGGGGTGCTTCTTCGCGTCGTCGAGCGCGCGGTGTCCGTCGTGGTAGCAGACCGCGTCCGTCGTCGAAATGTAGGCGAACCAGCCCGTGTCGAGCAGCGGGTTCAGCCAGGCGTAGTGCTGACCCGACGCCGTGATCGGACCCGAGGCGGCCAGCGTCATCGGCAGCCCCTGGCCGACCGCTTCGTCGAGCAGCGTCCACAGGCGGCGCACGTAGCCGCCGCCGAAGCTCGGCAGGCAGCTCTCGAGCAGCTCGTCGAACTCGTGGACCTCGGTGACGGGCTTGTGGACGAGCTCGCGCGAGGGTCCGCCGCCGGCGCCGAAACAGCTGGAGTTCTGATCCTTCCTGGTGGGCATGGGGGATGAGTCTAGGGGCGCGCAGCCTGCGGCCGAAGAGGGCGCCGTTCCGGGATTGCGCGGAAGGTGCGATTCGACGATCCTCCCCGCGCTCGAGCGCGCTCCCATGACGACGAAAAACCCCACCGACCTGTTCAACGCGAAAGCCAAGTCCGCCTACTCCAAGCAGGACTACAAGCCCAAGCGACGCATCGAAGGCCTCGAGATCGTCGATCTCAAGCGCTTCAACGACGACGGCGGCTCGATGTGCGAGCTCGGCCGTCTGAACGAGGGCCTGCACGCGCAGCTGCCGGGCTTCGTCGTGCGCCAAGTGAACTACAGCGTGCTCGAACCGCTGGCGATCAAGGCCTTCCACCTGCACACGCGCCAGACGGACGTGTGGTTCGTGCCGCCGACGGACAAGATCCTGTTGGTGCTCGCCGACGTGCGCGCCGGATCGCCGACCGAAGGTCAGGTCATGCGCTTCCCGCTCGGCGACGGCGCGTCGCGGCTCGTGCGCATCCCGCCGGGCGTCGCACACGGCTGCCGCAACCTCAAGACGGCGCAGACGAGCCAGATCCTCTACTTCGTCGACGTGCAGTTCTCGACGGACGAGCACTGCGACGAAGGTCGCCTCCCGTGGGATCATTTCGGCGCTGAAGTCTGGGAAACGGAACGCGGTTAGCCAGGAACGCGCCTGCACCTGAGCGGGCACGCGAGCTCGTTGCGACGGGCGGCGTTCCGTGCACCGTTCACCGCGCGGAGCTTGACCGGCCCGCGAGAGGCGGCTCTGCTGCAGGCATGCGACTTTCGCCTCGCGCGCAGCGGTTCCTGGCGATCCTCTGCGGGTCCTTGTTCGCGGTCGCCGCGGCCGAGATCGCTTGTCGCATCGACGCGTTCTTTCCCGGCGCCCATTTCGAGCCCGAGTCCGCGCGCCACTACTTCGAAGCTCGCGCGATCCCTCAGGCCGCTCTGCAGATGCACGCTTACGCACGGCCGGATGCGCACCTCTCGGAGGCGGACGCGCTGCCCTACGTGCACCCTTTCGCCGGCTGGACGAACGCCTCCACCGACGAGTACGCCGCTCAGATGGCGCGCGACACGGCGAGCGCGGACGACGGGTTCTTCGACCTGCTCCTGATCGGCGGCTCCGTCGCCGGCAACCTCACGGTCGCGGGCGCGCCGCGTCTGGTGCAACTCCTCGAGGCCGATCCGCGCTTGCGCGGAAGCAGCGTGCGCGTGTGGAGCTTCGCGCGGCCGTCATACCGTGCTCCGCAGCCGCTCGCCTGGGTCCAGTGGTTGCTCGTGCTCGGAGCGCGCCCCGATGCGGTGTTGAGCATCGACGGCTTCAACGAGGTCGCGATGGCGCTCGAGAACTCACGCCGCGGACTCCATCCGGCGTACCCATCGTTCCGCTACTGGTCCGGACTCGTGCGCGGATCGGCGTCGGACCCGGCGGTTCTCGACAGCATCGCTGACGTGCGCCTGGCGCGACGTGTGCAGATGGCGATCGCGAGGCGCGCGCTGGAGCTCGGATTCCACCGGAGCGCTCTCCTCACTCGCTTGACCCAAGCGCGCCTGCGCGCGGCCAAGCGCGTGACCGACGAGGCCTCGTCACGGCTCCTCGAAGTTCACGATCTAGGTGCGCACCGCGATGTCACACTGCGCGGACCGCCGTTCGCCGGCGACGATCGTGCCGCGGTCGAGCTCGCGATCGCGAGTTGGGAGTCCGCGGCGCGCGCGCTGCACGTGCTGTGCGCCGAGCGTCGCATTCCGAGCCTGCAAGTCGTCCAACCCACGCTCGCGGATGCCGGATCGAAACGCGCGAGCTCCGACGAGATCCGGAATCAAACGACGACTCCGGAGTGGGCGGAGGGCGTCGCGATCGGCTATCCCGTCCTGCGCGAGCGCGCGCGTGCCTTGGCGGCGGCCGGGCTGCCGGTCGTGGACGCGACGCGGATCTTCGCCGAGGTCGAGGAGACGCGCTTCGTGGACGTCGTGCACTTCGACGAGCGCGGGAACTTCGCGATTGCCGAGTGGATCGCGCCGCGCCTGCTCGCGCGCCTGCCCTGATCCGCGCCGCGAGAATCTCCAGCGCGTGCGTGTGCGCGCCGCGCGCGGGACGCGCACCCGGCCACGCGGTGGAACGATCGCACGCGGGACACGCGCGGCCTTGCTCTAGCGAGCGAGGCTGACCGATATCGGCCAGCCTCGCACGATGCAGAAGCGCGAACCCGTCACTCGGGGAGTGAGCGGTCCGTCCGCATCACGGAGCCCAGGTGACCTCGACCCCGTTCGACAGGTTGAACGTGCTCACCGTGCAGAACGCGGCCGCGTTGCGGTACCAGCACTGGTATGTGCGGGTTCCCGGCACGCTGACGAGTCCGCGCACAGAGACGAGCGGATCAGCCCCGACAGGGTAGGAGCTCGTACCGGACGTGTTCGTCTTCGTGCCGAGCCGGATGATCGTGCCGCCCGCGCAGCGGATGCCATCGCCGAACACGACACCGAGGCCGGCCGACTGCTGAACCGTGCCCTGGAAGTAGAGCGCGCTCGAGTTCGGCATGCCGCTGCCGGTGAGGACGACGGAGTCGCTCGCGATGCTCGCGATCCCCCTCGCGGCGATCCGACCGCCCTGGCCGAGCGAGTTGAGACAGCCCACGCCCGCACCGGGAGCGCTGGTATTGCCGCACGGGCACACCGTTCCGCTGCCGTCGCCGAAGCAGTAGGGCGTGCCGATCTCGCCGGGGGTGTACTTGAACTGGAAGCCGTTCACCGTCGCGAGGTTGTTGGCGAGCGTGCCGGGATCATCGGTGATGATCGTGACGGTCTGTCCGGTGGTCACGGCGATCGTGTGACGAGCGAAGGACTGGCCCAAGACGTGGGGCGATCCGGTCCAGTTGCCGGAGAGGATCTGCGGTCCGCCCGCGCCGCCCACCACGTCGACGCGCGTGCTGTAGACAGCCGGGAAGTCCGGCGCGAGCGCGTACGTGTAGATCTCGTAGTCACCCGGCAAGAGGCCGCTGACGGTCCACGTGATCGAGCCGCCCGGCGCGCCCTGCCACAGTCCGCCGACGTCGGTCGCGTCCTCCATGAGCAGGCCGTCGTCTCCGTTCCACACGGGGTTGCCCACGAAGAAGTCGCCGAAGCCGCCCGTCGGCGTGATCGACGCGCCCGTGGGGTTGCCCTGGATGTCCAGCAGTCCGACGGGTGTCTGCGCTGTCGTTCCGACCCCGAACCACTGGCCGGGCTGGTTGGCGCCCGCGCCGTACGACACGGACGGCATCGGGGCCGACTGGTTCGCGCCGACATCGAGGTTGAAGTTCTGGGCGGCCGGTGAGCTCGCGAGAGCGAGCAGGCCGGATACGAGGAGCAGCGGGCGAGTGCTGAGCATGGGCATACGTCGAGGGCAGGGTGGAACGAGAGCTGGATCGTGAACGGATCCGGCGGGACCTGGACGAGGCCCCGCCTTGGAGTCTAAGCGACCGCTGGAAATGCTGCGAAACCGGCTCGAGTCGTCACGACGGCGACTTCGAGCCGGCTCCGCGTTATCGGGGACTTCAGGGGGTCCAGACCACCTGGAGGCCGTTCGTCAGGTTGAACGTGCTCGCCGTGCAGAAAGCTGCGGCGTTGCGGTACCAAACTTGGTACTCGCGCGTCCCCGCGCCGAGGACCGCGCCGCGCACCGAGACGCTCGGGTCGCCGATGCCGGGATAGACCGATCCGCCGCCGGCGTTGGTCTTCGTGCCGAGTCGCGTGATCGAACCGGCCGCGCAGCGCAAGCCGTCGCCGAAGACCGCGCCCGCGCCGGTGGACTGTTGCGCCGTGCCCTGGAAGTAGAGCGCGCTCGAGTTGGGCATCTGCGTGCCGCTCAGGCTGAGCGTGTCGCTCGCGAGGCTCGCCGTGCCGGTCGCGCCGAGCTTGCCGCCCATTCCGAGCGAGTTGAGGCAACCTTCGTTCGCGCCGAATCCGCTGGTGTTGCCGCACGGACAGGCCGTGCCCGTGCTGTCACCGAAGCAGAAGGGCGTGCCCGTGCTGCCGCCGCCGCCGCCGCCCGTCGCGACCTTGATCTGGAAGCCGTTCACCGTCGGCAGGTTGCCCGAAGGCGTGCCCGGATCGCTCGTGACGACGACGATCGTCTGCGTCACGCCGACGGTGACCGTGTGCTTCGAGTGCGTGGCCAGGAAGAGGTAGGGCTGACCGGTCCAGCTTCCGCCGACGATCTGCGCCGGCTCGACGGCGCCCGTGACGGCGACGCGCGTCTTGTACGTCGCGGGCAGGTCGGGCGCGATGGCGTAGGTGTAGACCTCGTAGTTCCCCGGCTGGATGCCGCCGAACGTCCACGTGATCGAGCCGCCGCCTTGCGCGGACTGTCCCAGGCTGCCGACGTCGGCCGCGAACTCGAGCAGCTTCTCGTCGTCCCCGCTCCACGCCGGGTTCGCGATCCCGAAGTTGCCGAAGCCGCCGACGAGCGAGACCGACACGCTGGTCGGCGTGCCGGACAGATCGGCAAGGTTGACCGTCGTGGGATTGTTGGCACTGACGAGGTTCCAGAACCCGGGCTGGCTCGCTGCGGCGCCGAACCCGACCGACGGCCGGTTGCCGGTCTGGGTCGTGCCGAGGTTGATGTTCAGGTTCTGGGCCGAGGCCAGCGAGGCGGTGAGCGCGATGGCCGCGACGGAGAGGAGTCGGTTCGAGAGTTTCATGGTGCGGTGCACGGTGGTGCTTCGAGAAGGGGTGTTCCTCGAAACGTACACTGCGCCCGCGGCGTGGGTCGGAGGTCACGTCGCACGCGGCGTCGGGCGTTGCGCCCAGGCGGAAATCCCTTCCGGATCAACCCGCGGCTTCGGTGATTTCGATCATCCGCTCGAGCGCGCGCCGCGCATCGGCGACCATCACCGCGCGCTCGTCCGGATCGAGTCGCTCGCGGCGCCCGCTGGTCTCGTCGACGACGTCGCCGGCCAGCACGCGGTTCAGGTCCGGGCCCTTCCCGCGGCGCAGGAGGTCGAGCATGCCGGCGAGGTGGGGCGGATCGTTGCGCGACATCGTGGCGCAGCCGCAGCCTGCGGTGGGGAAGCCCGGTTCGGGGATCTCGGTCAGGTGCATGACCTCGACGCCGCGCGCGCGTGCGAGCTCGCGCGCGTTGCGTACGAAGTGACCTTCGGTGCCGATCGCGAGGCGCTCGCCGGGCTGCGCGTTCTGCACGGCCTTCCACAGGAAGTCCGTCGAACCCGAACCGTCCGCCGCTTGCACGACTTCGAGTGGCGACTCGGGATGCACGAGCACCTTCCAGCCGTGCGCTTGCCACCACGCGACGTGCTCCTTCTTGAAGATCGTGTGCACGCCGCAGTAGCTGCCCCACAGGATCATCTCGGCCGCGTCGAGCGCCGCGATGCCGCCCGGAGCCGACGCATCACCCAGCTTCATGCCCTTGGCCCATTCGCGCGGATCGGCCAACTGGACGACGCGCTCGAGCGGCATGCCCAGCTTCCAGGCCGTGTTGCGGCCTAGGTGGTGGTCGGGCACGAAGAGGACCTTGCGGCCCTCCTTGCGGATCTGCGCGACGATCTTGTGCGCGTTCGAGCTGGTGCACACCGCGCCGTTCGTGCGCCCCGCGAGCGCCTTGAGCCGTCCGCCCGTGTTCATGTACGCGACGACGGCGAG
>Ga0105049_10009016_pt1 | contig 11504 bp, 10 predicted proteins | sample MAT06_FD_78087 | JGI IMG/M metagenome (GOLD analysis project Ga0105049, IMG submission 78087) | Freshwater microbial communities from Lake Fryxell liftoff mats and glacier meltwater in Antarctica - MAT-06 | ecosystem: Environmental > Aquatic > Freshwater > Ice > Liftoff microbial mat | place...
CAAGTGTCACAGGGTGCTGGTGGACGTTCTACTGAAGTCGGGCGAGCCGCATGACGGACGGAGGTTCTGGCTGGCAGAGGAGCGGAGCTACTTACCGGTCCAGGAACTCGCCTATACCTACCGGTTTTCCAAGGACGCGCCCGTGGGACAAAGCTTGCTCAATGACCTGCGGGAGATCAAGCCCGGCGTCTGGTTCCCGTTCAAGGCCGTGTCCACGGCGTACGATAAGCTGAAGATCCAACAGGGTGGACCACAAGAACTCCAGTGGAGGCGGCAATACACGGTCGATCGCGTTACACTCGAACCGAAATACGATCGGGAGTTCTTCGCAACGGTCGATTTCCCCGTCGGAACGGCCATGTACGAAGTGGAGAAAGAGAAGATCGTCCGAAGCTGGCGACAGGGTGATCGTTAGCTACGGGCAGTGGTTTAGCGATCGACTGACGCCTAACCATTAAGGCTTTGCCTTGGCGAATTCGGACGGAGCGCGCGAAGTAGCGATCGAGGTTGAGCCGAGTGGGCTTGAGGCGACGCGAGCCGTTCGAGCCGAAGCGTTTCGCAAAGCATTTGTTCAGGAAGCCCGGTGGTTGAACGCCGCCCGATGGCGTTTGGGAAAAGCAATTTGACGTTAATGTGCTTCTGCGATTTTTGTAAGTCCTTTCTGCCGGAAAGGATTTTCCAAATTGCTGCAAGGCGAACCGTCAGCGGGACATCACAGGGCGAAACAAAAAGTGGTGCCGTGACCTCCGGCGACATGATTTTGGTGGCGAAACGTGTTAGGTCGCTGGTCGCAGCGACGCTGCGAAGTCCTTTCCGGCAGAAAGAACCTACCTCTGCGCGCACCGCGATCCGGCACGGCTTTGTGCGCGTTCTGAAAATGCTCGTCGTTGTGAGATTTCCACGGAGAGCTGACGCATGCCGCTCGCCAGTGCTTTCATTCATGACCGCGCGGAGGATTTTTCGGTTGGCAGTGTTCCCGGCATTGCAAATGCAGTGCAGGGTGCGGGGTTCGACAAAATGCTCGGTGGGCGGGATTGCTGGACGCACCCTTGTCCGCTAGTGTTCCAACACGGAGTCGATCAAAAGTATTTTCTGAGAAGATGTTACAGGCGAAGAAGATGACAGAACGAGTGACAATCATTGGTTCCGGCCCGGCAGGCTGGACGGCAGCGATTTACGTGGCGCGAGCGGAACTGAAGCCTGTCGTCTACGAAGGCGCATTCAATGAAGAAAACCGTCAGAAGGGCACGTTGCCTCTGGGACAGTTGTCGCTCACCACCGAAGTCGAAAACTTCCCGGGATTTCCATTCGGCGACATGACGGGCTATCTGAACACGTCAATTGAGGAGTCCAAACGCAAGTACATGGCACCGCATGGAAAGCACGGCGTCAGTGGTCCGGAACTGATGGAACTCATGCGCCAGCAAGCCATGAATTTCGGGACTCGCATTGTCACGGACGACATCGTCGATATCGACATGTCAAAGCGACCCTTTGAACTGACGACGCTCAGCGGAGACAAGTTCACATCTCACGCAATTATCATTGCGGCCGGTGCCCGTGCGAATTATCTGTGACTGCCGTCCGAGGATCGTCTCAAGAACATGGGTGTCTCAGCCTGTGCTGTCTGTGACGGAGCTCTGCCGCGATTTCGCAACCATCCGGTTGTCGTTGTAGGCGGCGGAGACAGTGCAATGGAAGAAGCCAACTTCCTGACCAAGTTTGCGTCGGTCGTGTACATCATCCATCGCCGCGATTCGTTTCGAGCCAGCAAGATCATGGCCGAACGGGTCCTGTCAAACCACAAGATTCAGGTGAAGTGGAATTCGACGGTCGATGAAGTTCTGGGCGACGAAAAAACAGGCGTGACGGGCGTCCGCATTCGCAGCACCGTGGACGAATCAAAAACGGAGGACGTCCCGGCAACCGGCTACTTTGCCGCGATCGGTCACACCCCGAACACAGACTTCCTGAAAGGGCAGTTGACGACGAATGCCAAAGGCTACGTCATCTGGACCACGCCTCAGCGAACTTACACCAGCGTGGAAGGTATCTTCGCTGCAGGCGATGTCGCCGATGACTATTACCGTCAGGCGATCACTGCGGCCGGCACCGGCTGCATGGCGGCCCTCGATGCCGAACGCTGGCTGGCGGCGCAGGGAATTGAGTAGCAGCGAGGCAGAGTTGCCTTGCGATTCATAATCTTACTCTTCATGATAATCTTAATCGATTTCGACTATGCCGCACATGTTGCCCCGGTTTCAATTCCTGTGGGTCGATCTTCGGCAGAGGGCCTTGATCATCGAACAGAAAGACGTCCAATTTCATCACTCGTTCAACGCTTAGTTGCGGTCGTTCTACCGTACTCACGGCTGAATCGGGGGGCTGAACCAGTGAGCAACCGGAATTACAGATCGTCAGAAATCCGAACAAAGACAAACCGCGGAGATGTCGCCACATTGTGTCATCCCTGTACGAAAACCGACGTTGCCATCACACGCACGAAACAAGGCAGGCGACTTGTATCAAATCGCTCGAGGAACGAATCTATGTTTTTGCACAATAAGCTGAACTGGACCTGGTGCCGATGACGTGTTTCGGCAAGAACTGCTGAATCCGTTGAATCCCGCAAGTATCCGGAGGGCCGATGATGGTCACTTCAGCAACCTGGTGAGCCAGCGGGGTAGCGGCTTCTGACAAATGGTCAGCGTACCGTTCTCAAAGGCGGCGACTCGGCGGAATGGGGTGTGGAGTTCGTTGTTGTCGAAGACCAGGACATGTGGCAGTTCTCGGATAGCAGCCTTCAGGTTGGCGAGCGTGCGCGGATGGCGGCTGTGCAGTTTCTCAGTCGGGACGTCGTGGCCGCCTTGGGAAACCCGCATGGCGACACGTTGCTCAGAGATCCTGGGGCTGGAGATTCCGATGAAGCAGAGCACCACGGTGTATCCGGCAGTGATGGCGTCCTTCAGAAAGGCGATCTTGTTACCCACGGGGTCGGAGAAGACGGTTTCAAATACAAAGCTCTCTCGCTGGTTGACCAATTCACGGCGCAGAGCATCGGCCACTTTTGCAGCGGTGTAAGGTTCCAGGTTCAGTTCACGGGCGATCACATCGGCGTTGACAAAACGCAAACCGGCGTGTCGCAGATGTGCATGATAGAACGTCGACTTCCCGGCACCGTTCGATCCCGCGAGCGCCACAATCAGGGGACGCTGATCGAACGGCGAGTCTGTCATGTCGCGCGTTTCTTTTTAGCTGGCTTGCGAACCTGGAATTGGCGATTCACGAACCGACCGACCGTGCGTTTTCCATCAGCTTCGATCCGGACCAGAAACCCCGGTTCATTCGGAGCCTGCTCGTAATGCGGAAACGGCTGGGCATCCAGATATTCCGAGACACGCTTCCGTCCAGCGGCAGAATCGACAGTCTCCAGACATGCGGACAATGGTTGGGCAGTCGCATTACGGCATAACGCCAGCACCTGAGTCCCCTGCAACAACGGCTCAATGGCTCGTCCCAGTCTTGCCCAGAATTCGACCTGGCCCGTCAGCGAACGTTCAAACGCTTCGCCCGCAATGCGCGCGTCGAGAACCAGGGCATCGGAAAGTTTAACTGGCTGGCTCATTCCAATAGGGTAGCATAATGCTACCAACTGTCAACGGGCATTGAATCTCACCCTCCAAATAAGAGCCTCGCCCTCCCAATTTTAGAATCGAACGCGACTATACCCGCCAGAACATCGACTGTTCCGGAGCCTGGTACCTGATCGCCATGTCGTTGGTGACGAATGGTTCTCCGCCGGCGAACAGAGATTCGACGCCGCCAATCACCATGCCGGACGACAACAGCGTGCGTTCGATCGGGTAGGAAGTTGTACCCTGCACGAACATGTTTTCCACATGCTGGCAGAGTGGCGTGAAGAAGTCCGCAGTTGTCGCACTGTGTCCGGGCATGGGAAGGTACATCTGACAGCCAACGATTTCTCCATTGTCGGCTCGCAGACCCGCGTAATTGAAGTCGCGAATGCCCGTCAGAAAAATGGCCGTATGGAAACCGTCGAGATGTTCAACCAGGTAACCGGTTGTTTCCGGCAGCGCCTGACGAGCCCACTCAAACGTGACCGGAGCTGTCGGATAACCGTTGTCCACAGGAAGATTGTGGCTGCGGCTCAGGGCGGACACGAACAGGTCGCGCGTATGTTTCCGATTTGCGCCTTCCACCAGCTTCCAGAGCTTATCACCCTTTGCCGCACGAACCGAACGGATACCGACTTCACCACCGGCGCGACGTTCTGACATGCACTGCGCTGTTTCCAATGCGTGAACGTCGTAACTGTCGATCCCGCCGTATGCCACACACACGCTTTCTTTCATCGGCGTGTCGAGCGGGAGCTCAAACGACGGCAGTCGCCAGGTGACAGGCAGCGACGAACCTGCGTAGAAGGGAAAGCCAAGTCGTTTGGAATCCGCCACCATTTCGCGGCACTCATCCCAGTCGGTCGATAAATGCTTGTCATTGAACACGGGGACTGATCTTCCGGATGCTTCGAACACCTTGACGCATTCTTTGAACCACGCATAACGCGGATACAGCGTCTGGCCCTTTTCATTCTTCGGATAGTCGCCGTGTTCGCCAATGATGATGACACCATCCACAGCCAGCTCAGAGCCACCCAGCGTCAGAGCTTCGGCAACTGTCGGAAACTGTTTCAGACCATATCGTTGAATGCGTTGCTTGCTGAGATCATTTTCATGCACCTGAGCAATAAACACCGACGCAATATCCACTCTCGGCTGATGCCATTTTCCGCCCGCAGCATACCCCATCGCAAAGCGATCCAGAAAGTGCTGAGCATGGGAATGCTGATAAACTTCGGTGCCCAGGAACGCGATCTTCTTTCGAGGCTGATCAGCGCCGGGTGTGGCGGCACTCACGCGACTGGCAGTGTTGAGTGATGCAAGTAACGAAGCGGCCGCGAGATTTTGCCCGAACTGACGTCGATTGAGCATAAACTAACCCTCCCAGGATTTTCCATCCCAATGAATAATACGTTTCACCATCTGTTGGACGCCGCTGCTGAATGTCGCCAACAGCGTCTCACCCTTTTCTGCTGAAGCAAGATGCGGCGAGCCGATATGGCCGGGTACTGTACGATCCTTCGTGATCCAGCCTCGCGACGCAGGGAGAAATGGATTGCCGTGTTTGACGACTTCCAGGTTCTTGTACTCGCGCACCAGTTGCGGCGCGATCCGCAGGATCATCGAGGTTTCCCATTCGCAGGCGTGGCCCATCTCATGCTGAGTGAACGCAGGGCGACCCGTGACAGCTGGGTCGCCCAGGCCCCAGTATGTGGAAAACAGCAACAGCAGATCCTTGCGATCGCGATATTTCTGACGCACTTCAAAGACGGCCTGCTTACCCGGAACATCATTACCGCCATGCCCGTTGATCAGAAACAGTCGCGTGAATCCGTGAAAAATCAGGTTGTCGAACAGTCCGACGAGCAGATCCAGATACACTCGTGGCGGCGCGGAGAGCGTGCCAGGGAAATCCATATGATGGTCCGAATTGCCCAGCCACATCAGGGGAGTCACCAGAATCTGATCGTGCATGGCGGATTCCACTCGTCGCACAATTTCGGTCAACAACATACTGTCGGTATAAACCGGCAGATGGTGGCCGTGTTGTTCGACCGCGGCGATCGGAATCAAAATCGGCGTGTCCTTCGACAAATGTGCCACATCTGGCCATGTGAGGTCACTTAGGAACATGTTCGTATTCTCGTGTTGATGGTTGTGGGCGGAATGGAGCTCGTCACCGGCGTTTTCGGCTGCAACGACGAATCGTGTGCGGGAGTTCGTTCGGAATCAGATTTTTCTGGATTCTGACTGATGCATTGGCGACTATTGTCTTGGCAAGAATTTTGTAATGGTCGCACAAAGTTGGTCAAGATATGGAAATCGATGAGAGACTGACATGTATATTTCAGCGAAGTCCAAAGCGTCGATTTGCCGCGAATGTGCCTTCTTGTATGACTTGCCTCCAAGTTGATGACAATCATGAAGATCAGCCGCTGGGTTCGGTCGGAGCATCAAGTCATCTGTCCTTGGATCAAACCCGAGATTTAAAGCGATTACATCGCAAGTAATGGTTGGATCGACTCTTGCAAAGTGGGTGTGTTCTGCAAGAAACCAAGCCTCGATTTCCATGATTGACAAGATGAATTCGACCATCACAGGCTTGGTCGGAACAAATTTTGGCAACCCCATTTCAAGTTTCTTGATGTCAGCGGGCGCTAAAGGGAAAACATCCCCGATACAGACGATCGAACTGTAACCTGCTCGCGTTGCCAGCCCCTCATACTCCTCCAACATCCGGGACTTCACAGCATTATCTGCTCCACAGTCGTAAATCAAAACATAGTGTCGTTGGCTCGTTCTCGTATCGACAGCCTCAATCAAACTTGACGTCCGAGGAACATTGGTGCCGCCGCGGATGCTTCTCTTTTCAATCACGACGGAGTTCTTATTGGCTATTTCCTGAATCAGTTTGTCCACAAACAGCAGCTCTGTGAATCCCTCTACGAACACCGCCATTTTATTCATTGACTATGGCTCCCCACTTCGACCCCGGATTCGTTCAGAAAATCCATTTCAAGTAGTGAAAAATTACTCATACCAATGAACTTGAATTCTTCGAATTGCTCGGGTGAGTTCTTGATGTTTCGGACTCTTACTTCCGCTCCCTTTCGCTGCAAGACAGTCCACTCATCCAGCGGCACGTGGTTCATGACAAATCGATCATTTGTTGTCATGATTAGTTGGAAGTTCGAAGACTGGGATTTGGCTCTGAGTAATTCGATCAGTCGGGTGGAACGGTCAAAATCGAGGCCTTCGCCGATGTCGTCGATCAGTATGCATGTGGCACGTTGTGCCAACTGAGAATAGTTAACCTGAGCAATTATTGAAAAGGCCCGGAACATACCCTGCGACATTGCATGCTGATGAATCCACCCTTGGACGCCAACTTCCTCAATGGCGATCGCATTAAGAACCCCCAGCACTGGCACATTCGCTGCAAGTCTGATTCCGGAAGGAGGTGATACATCGACCCCTGAAAGACTATAACCCAGGGATTTCATATCTGAGATCACGGCTTTGTCAAAAACTTCGCCATACTCTTTCCTCGCCTTGCTGTAGGTTCCTACAATTGCATCTTCGTCCCGATCATCTCGTTTCTGCAGATTTGTCACTACGTTTCCAGCCGAGTTGTCAATTGTCATTGAGAGGCATTCTTTTCCTAGAGTTGCGCCAAAATGATAAACACGAACTGCATCGGCCCAGTCGTGGAGCGGGTTCAAGAACGGGTGTTGCAAATCATCTCGCCTGGCAACCGCGGCGACCTGATTTGGCGAAGGTCTGAAGGAGATTGTCTTTCCCAACTCCTCTGCGAAGATTTTCAACTTTTCAGAATCTCGAATTAGCCGTTCAATACCATTCACGGCTAATCGCTCACGCTTGACTTTGCCAGATTCGACGACCAGCTCATACTCTGTCTCGTTGGTTCCGTCGCTGAAAACGACATCATAGTCGGCTTCCTGAATTGAGACGTTGCCCTCTCGCAAGAAACTGTTAGCGAGGTTTGCGATAATGTTGATCGTGCGAGTCTTGCCTGTAGCGTTCTTCCCAACCAACAGGTTGATTCGACCCAGTGTCAAATCATCAAGTGACCAGGCAAGATCCTTGCCTTGAAGCTCTCGATATTTCATTGATACCAATCGAATACCAAGCATCGTCATCTACTCCAGATTTAAGCGCAGCGCATCAACCCGATCAGTCTATCATCGAGCGTCATGCATTGAAATAATAGCGTCCGAATTGGATCATCTTGTGAAACGACTACGTGCGGGTGGGATACCGAACAGTTCTAAGAAGTTGATTCGGCTGAATCTGCCGATTGCACCGCCACCCCCGAATCACTGCCGGTGAGCTGTGCGACCTGTTTTTGCATCGCCATGTTATCGCGGGAAACGGGGGATTTCGAGGCGTTACGCATTTTCGACCTGCATAGAGAATTGAAAAGTCCTGAACGCCACTAGTCTCTGGTGGCTTCCCGCCGCTGCATCGCAGCCTCAACAACTTCTACACTCTGAACATTCACGAACGCTGCCACGCTCGCCTGAAGTACAAATCTCATCAGGCTTTTTGACTGCCAACTCTCTGAACGTCTCCAGCATGTCGTTTGGTCGCATCAAACGGCGAATTGCTTCGGGTGAGGCCGGATGCAGCTCATTTTTCGGTTTCCCTTAGCTGGTTTCGAAATCATGGAGGGAACGCAACGGACGACCTGAACTGCCTGAAAAAGAAAGCGATGCCGCGTCATTGGTCTCCGATGATTGTGTTTGCCAGGATGAGTTCGCTCAAGGCCTCCTCAACGGCTGCCTGAGGAATGCGTTCCTGTTCGATACGCATGTTGTGGGTAACACAGAAGCTGAAGGCCGTCGTCTCCGACTCGGTCAACAAGGCTGGCACCTCGCGCGGACGGTCAGTGCCGGAGACGGTGAGCGAATCTTTCCACCGCACCAAAGTCTTGTCGTCCATCAGGAAGCTGTGCGTCTGCGGGAAGCGAATTCGAAGACGCGACAGGATCTCGAAGCCTTCGACGTCCAGATCACCCCAGTACCACAGTGATCGATTCGACAACCACTTGACATAAGTGAGATCAACTATGCCGTTTCCCAGTCCACCCATGGCGATCGCCGACGAAACAGCGGGAAACGTCAGCAGGTTGACCTTGTTTTCGACGATGAACACCGTGGTCGCTTCGATCGGAGAATCGGCAAGAGCATGCAGCGACACGCTGCATTCAGGCCATGGGCTGCCGACGGAGCGCTGTAACGCAGGGTCCAGAAATCTGAGCAGCAGTTGAGGTTCCGCATATCGCAAGCCGAATCTTCGTTCAAAATGTCTTTCATCGGCCCGGATCGTTTCCGGAGGCAATACTCGGTCCAGCCACTGTTCCAGGATGCCGGAATTCTGCTCAATGAATTTGGTATCGACGGTCAACGGAATCTCACGAGCGAACACATTCGGGCGAGGATGATGTCGGAAATAGTCCACCACATCCAGCAACCCATCGACGACGTTCAGGTGCCGCAGCAACAGTGCTCGATTGGCCAGGAGCCATGATTCCAGTTCCGGCAACTGCGATCGAATGCGTTCCACTGCGGATGCGAACTCCGCAAACTCGCGCTGCTTCCCGATGAGTCTCAGGAAGTCCGGTTGCGATTCAAACACCACGCGGTCCGGAAACAGATTGCGCCCGTGATGCCGACTGTTCCGTTCCTGCCATTCGATCACATAGCCGTATCCCACCACTTCCTTCGAGCCATTCTTCAGCGACTGAACCTGCTGTTGAGCGATGGCCAGACTTTCATCCGGAGCGCCGATGCCAGGAATGTGGAGTGGAAAGAACGGTGTGCCCGAGAGCCATGCCGACAGGAATCCGGGATACTGCCGCAGCGCCTTGGCCTTGACGTCATCAGGTTGAAGGAGCGCCCGCTTGCTCATGAGTTTTTGCTATGCATTTTTCTGACTCCGCCGGATTCGATGTGCTTGTACTATCTGGTTGCGAGGCTCTGCCTTGCAACCCATTGCCTCGCAGGCTCAGCCTGCCGAACGCCAGGACGGTTGCAATACAGATTGCCGAGATTTGGAGGCGGAGCCTCCGAGGCAATGCGTTCCAGGGCAGGAGCCCTGGAACGAGGGCAATCCTGCTATGAAGTTCCTGAGCCAGACTCCCCCAGCACATCCGCGAACGCGGTCGCCGTCATTTCGAAGATTTCGGACCGGTTGTCCCGTTTGTTGACGTGCAGATAACAGCCGACGTACGGTTGCGTCACACGGGCTTTGGCATCCAGCGGGGCGACGATCAGCAGTTGCAGGCCGAACTGGCGAAACAATTCCATCGCGTATTCCGCATGTTGATCATCGACTCGTGAAAACATTTCATCGACGACCACGAATTGGAAGCGATCCGGAGCCGGATGTTCGGGATCCAGATCGTACTGATACGCGATTGCCGCGACCAGAATCGTAAATGCCAGCTTCGCTTTCTCACCGCCGGATTGACCGCTGCTGTCCTGATACACGGAGATGGTTTCCAGCGTTTCACGATCGATCACGGCTGCCACAAAATCAAACCAGCGACGCACGTCCGTCACTTTGTCACGCCAGCGGCGATTGTTTTCATCACGCAGCTTTTCGACAAGTTCGCGAATGCGTTCGAATCGTGCCTCATTCGCAGCAGCAGAATCGTCGAAACTGCTCTCGATGCATTCTCGCAGCCGAGTCTGAAACTCCACGACTTCCCGATCCCGCACCGGGCGAGGTTCCAGTTGGATATGAGTTCCCGGACGATATTCCAGTTGCTTCAGCGACGCATTCAGAATTTCGATGCGGTCTTCAATCTGCCGTCGTTCGGATTCCAGTTCCGCGCGGAACAAACCGATTTCGTGGATGACTTTTTCATTGAGACGTTCGCGGAAACGCTGTTCATGCCGCGGCAGATCTTCGTCCACGATACGTTGTCGCAGCCCGAGAAAACTTTCGAGGTATTCGATGCCGATCGCCAGATCCTGACCTTCATCCGGAAACTTCTGCAGGAATCGGGACATCAGTTTCAGCAGATCGCGCTGCACTGGTTCGAGTTCCACTCTTCGCGCTTCGACGTGATGGCGTTGCTGATCCTTCAGTTGGCGTTCCAGGCGACCCGTCGATAACTCGGCCTCGTCGATCACGCAACCTGCAAGCTGCTTGTTGAGTCCCTCGAAGTACTCGCGATCGTCATTCAGCAAACCATCACGAACGCGGCGATCCAGACCGCTGCGAGCGTCCTTCAGTTGCTGTTCGCAGACGCCGATATCGCGTTCCAGATGAGTTTGGTTCCTGACCGCCTCAACCGCCGCCAATCGAGTTGCCTCACGCTGATCTTCGACCTCCGCTAACCGCTGCTGCAAGCCCTTGAGCACATCCGACTTCGACGAAATCTGCTCTGCCTCACGGCGCAACGCAACGATCGTCTGTTCGAACGCAGTCGGATTGATCTGATCAAACGATGTGACCAGATCCAGTGCGGCAATGGCCTGCAAGCGGTCGCGCACGATGTGCAATTGCCGATTGATCAACGTGGAACTCTCGGTGAGTTTCGTGTCCTCGTGCTGCAGGCGTTCCAGCTCTTCCGCGATGCGTTGCTTCTTCTGACGATTGTCCCAGCCCAGCACAAAGTTTCGCGGATCGGTGATCTTGTCGCGGTCATCTTTGTCGTGCCGCCGCTGACCACTTTTAATATGCCGTGAAATGGTCATCGCCAGCCCGCGACACTGTTGGAATTCTTCCACTGTGTCGCAGCAGCGATAGTCGAAACGCTGCTGCACTTCGGCCTTCACCCACGGCAGCAGTGTGTGGCCTTCGCGAAACGTCAGCTTGCTGAGCAGCGATGATTCG
>Ga0105049_10009023_pt1 | contig 11499 bp, 11 predicted proteins | sample MAT06_FD_78087 | JGI IMG/M metagenome (GOLD analysis project Ga0105049, IMG submission 78087) | Freshwater microbial communities from Lake Fryxell liftoff mats and glacier meltwater in Antarctica - MAT-06 | ecosystem: Environmental > Aquatic > Freshwater > Ice > Liftoff microbial mat | place...
AATGGAAATCCCGGACGCGTCGCGGGAGATCCCCGTCCCGGGGCTGTCAATTTTGTGGCTGGAGGCGAGGCCTCACCTCACACCTTGGATGCCTTCAAAGGAGATACCCGCTGGAATCTGGGCTATGACCGACTGGACAATGGTCGCTATGGAACCCTCCAGATTCATCGTCTCGAAACGTCTACGCTCACCCAGACGCCGCTAACCAAAGCCTTAGATTCGGCCCATGGACGTTTAAGCAGCGGTGCTGCGCCGGACGCCCAGATCAGTCGTTTTGGTGGAGACTTAGTCGGGCTCGAAAACGGCAACTTCGTGTCGCTGGTCGAAGATCGGTCGCGCTTATTCAATCCGGATGGTAACGCTGCGGTGGCGACGATCTTTGCTCCCGATGGAACGGTAGTAAAAGAAAGCTTCTTGGTCGCGAATGGGGATCAGTGGGCCAACCTGGCCGCCGTCAAGGGCGGCTTCGTGGTCCGTAACGGAAGCCTCCTTTACTTCTATGACAACGCCGGAACTCTGCAGGGATCCGCTGATCATAACATTACATCGGGCGAATCCTTTGCTACGGGACGGGGTGACGGGACCCGTATCGCTGGACACATTAACAGCCCGTACGTCTTCCTCGCTGGCAAGGTGGCGAATGTGACCATCGTTCGCGTGGCGGCCTGGGATGCTCGTACGCGTGAATTCGTGACAGTTGCCGATGTGAGCGAAGGTGGATTCCGCGGGAATTTTGACCGGGCCACTGTGGCCGCCGACGCCCTCGGACGCATTGTCGTGAGCTGGGTCAGCCAGCCCGATGGTTATGAAGCTCAACAGGTCGCCGCCCGGGTGCTGGCCCTGGACGGGACGACTAAGTCGATCGCTCCTTTGACCGCCAGCTTCCTGCCCTTCATTAACGCCTCTGAAACCGGTGGTATTCGGTCAGTGGGAATGAGCCTCGCTATGACGACCAAGCAAATCTTGGTGGCGGCTAAGGGTGAGATCAATCTGCAGAACCAGCCTGCCCAAGGCGCGAATTCACCGACTGAGATCAATTTCTACACCGTGATTTCACATCCGAATCCGCAGGAAGATCCGACTCCGGCAGTGCCGGGGCAATCCATCGCCGCCACGGCGGTCACCAATGGGAATAACCTGGTGGTTGCGTGGACGGGTGGAACCGCACCGTTCAAAGTTCAGGTGCGGAGTCGTTTGAACACCGGAACCTGGACGGACGTGACTACCACATCCGACCGGACGGTTAACATTCCCATCACCAGCGAACCGACCTACGTGCAAGTGGTCGGTCAATAATTGCAAATAGCCTCAAACGAAGGGCGGCCAAAGTCTCGGCCGCCCTTTTTCATGTCCCAATCCTTTTCCGAGGCTGCCAATTTGAGATCATCTCGGTATGAGCATTCCGGAATCTCCGGCTGATCACGAGTCACCGGTCGAACTGCCGATTACCAGCGAACTCGATCTCCATACCTTCCGCCCCGCTGAAATCGGAGAGCTGGTTCCCGATTACCTTCGACTCTGCCGGGAGCGGGGAATCATGGAGGTGCGGATCATTCACGGCAAAGGCACGGGGCAACTCATACGTTCCGTCCATGCCGTGCTCTGCCGCCTACCCGAGGTGGAGTCATTTCAATTGGCGGCACCGGGTTTTGGGGGCACCGGTGCCACCTGGGTTCGGCTCAAAGCAGTTGGTACGCTCTGATCTCGTCAAACGGTCAGATTTTTTCGCACAAAAGCCTCGAGTTTGCGGGCATCTGCGTTGAAGCGGCGGATACCATCGGCCAACTTGTCCGTGGCCATGGCGTCCTCGTTGTGCATCCACCGGAAAATCTTCTCATCAAGTTGAAGCTTCTCACCGGGACTAGCCTTGGCGTCCGCGACGGTGAGGGCCGGTTGAAGTTCGCCTTGGGTCTGCTCAAGCTTCTCAATCAGATCAGGACTAATGGTCAGCAGGTCGCATCCGGCCAGAAGAGTAATCTGCTCGATCCGGCGGAAGCTGGCGCCCATTACCTGGGTCTGGTAATCAAACTTCTTGAAGTAGTGATAGATTTTGCTGACGGATTCGACACCTGGATCCTGTTCGGGCGGGATTTCGGAGCCCTTTTCCTTTTTGTAATAGTCGTAAATGCGGCCCACGAAGGGCGAAATCAACGTGACTCCGGCTTCGGCGCACGCCACGGCCTGGGCAAAGCTGAACAAGAGGGTGAGGTTGCAGTGAATTCCCTCTCGTTCGAGTTGTTCCGCCGCTCGGATGCCCTCCCACGTGCTCCCAATCTTGATGAGAATGCGGTCCCGGGCGATGCCTGCGTCCTCATAGTAGCCGATAAGTTGGCGCGCTTTGGTTAGACTGGCGGCGGTGTCGAAACTGTATTTGGCATCGACTTCGGTTGAAACGCGGCCCGGTACATGTTTGAGAATTTCGGTGCCGAACAGAACAAAGAGTTTGTCCATCATGGAGGCCATACGCGCCTCCGCATCGCCGGGTTGCTTCTGAGCAAACAATGCGGCCTGGTCAATCAGATGGCGATATTGCGGCAATTGGGCAGCCGCCAGGATGAGCGAAGGATTGGTCGTAGCGTCTTGGGGGCGGGCGCGTGCGATAGCGTCAATGTCGCCGGTATCAGCGACGACGACGGTGTACTTCTTGAGGGATTCGAGGAGAGTCATGTTGAAAAACGATTGCGAATACGAGATCAGAATATGTGCAGAATGCGCAATTGACCATGCTTGAACCGTTAGCCAATTAGGTCGCGGGTCAACTTCGCGTCTACCGAACCTGTTGAGGTAAATCGATACACGGCTCCTCCCGACTTCAATTAACGGCGGAGATCGAGCGCAACTAGGCGGTCTTCGCTTCGAAGATAGACTCCTCCATTGGAAAGAACGGGGCCGGCCCAACAGGGAAAATGAAGTGAAGGAACCTGCCAACGCGCTAATTCGTGGCAACGACCGGCGTCAGGGCGAAAGATCCCAAAGAGTCCGCCTTCGCCCAGGGCATACAGTCTGCCATCGGCCGCTACGAGCGAACCGCGACCAAAAGTAGACGGTTGTTTCGAGGTATTTTTGGCCCAACTCTCGTCCCGCTCCCAGGCCATCTTTCCGGTTCCAATTTCAACACAACGGAAGCGGGCGTCCGGTTCGTTTCGTCCGCTGAATCCATAAAGGTATTCCCCGAACAATACAGGCGTACTCCAGTGCATTTCCAAGGCTAAACTGCGCCAAACCTCGGTTAGGGACGTGTTGCTTGCGTTGGGACGCAGCAGGACTGAACCGGCCCGGTAGTACGCGCTCGAAATGAGGATGTCTTGGCCTCGAACGACGGGGTTGGCGGCATTGACCGATTCCTCGACGCGAGCTCGGAACCAGTGTTGGAACCGGACCGCGCCATTGGTCGGATTGAGGCCGACGAGACCTTGGCGCAGGAAGCAAAGCACAACGCGTTCTCCGTTGAGGGTTGTGGTGACCGGGGAGGCATAGCTGGCCTGTTTTTCCCAGCGTTTCCATTGCACGGGAGCTTCGCCGGGCCACCCCAGCTTGGGTTGACCTTGCCAGTTCGTCTCGCCTACCGATTCCCAGAGGGTGCGTCCGGTTAGAGGGTCAAACGCCACTACGCCAGCGTTGGGTTGGCCGCCCACCATCACGATGAGTCGCCCAGTTTCGAGAATCGGTGTTGAGCCAACCCCAAAGAAAGCCTCTGGAATTTCGAAGTCTTTGGCTGTCTCCCGCTGCCAGCGGCGGGTGCCTGATTCGAGGTCAAAGCTGGACAGCCGACCTTCCGCTCCCAAGGTGAAAACCATCCCGTTCGTGATCAAGGGGGCACACCGAGGGCCATTGTTGTAGCCGTAGGGGTCTTGAAAGGATGTCGGATAGGAATTAGTCCACAGCGACTGGCCTGAACTGGGATCCTTGGCTTCGAGGAGTTCATTGGGGCCAACCCGATGAAACAGCAGAAGCTTACCTGACCCTACCGAAGGTGCGGCATAACCGGTGCCCACGGGAAGGTCGAACAGGACGCGAGGGCCAGTGGGCGGGAAGTTTTCGACGAGGTTGGTTTCCGGAGAATGATTATCTCCGGAGGGACCCAGGAACTGAGGCCAATCTGCCGCGAGGGAAGTTCCGATAATGAGAACGATGCAGGCAACGCGGAACAACATCACTCGTTGTTCTGCGCCCTCGGCGAAAGAAGGGCAAGCGCGGGCCGCGATTAGCCCACTTAGACTTCGTCCGACCAGTCGACAATTTTCAAAACTTCCCGAGCCTTCCGGCGCTCGTATCGGTGTTTCTGGGCCTTGCGGGGCCGGTTTGCGACGGCCCGAAAGGGGTGTTTGGCATCTTGAAGGGTTTCTGCGACGAGAAAGGTGTTCTTGCTCATAGTAGCGAATGCCCGTCACCCAGACGAACCCAGCCCCTCCTGCGAGCTGCGCCGCTGGGAGACTAACAACTCCCTAAAACTTGCCGCCGTTGCGGGAGTGTCAACACTGAGTTGACAGATTTGTTACAAAAGTGAGTCGGTTTTGATTTTGAGCGGGTCAGCAACGCCGCGAGCCGACAGCGATCGTCCCCGACCGATCCTCGACACCCGCGGGTCCATCAGGCTAAACCAATCCCTGGTGAAAATTCTGTTCCTCAATGGTCCGAACCTGAACTTGCTGGGTAGCCGCCAACCGGAGGTTTATGGACGAACGACCCTGGCTGATATCGAAGCAAACGTTCGACGGCGGGCTGATGAATTAAAGGTTGGGATCGAATTTCGGCAGAGCAATCATGAGGGGCAGTTGGTGGACTGGATCCAGGAAGCGGGGGGAGCGTTTGCGGTGGTGGTTTTGAATGCGGGGGCATTCACGCATACCAGCGTGGCGTTGCGGGATGCGATCTCGGCGATTGAACTCCCGGTCATTGAAGTACATCTCTCCAACATTCACGCGCGGGAAGAATTCCGTCATCGATCTCTGATTGCGGCGGTCTGCCGGGGACAAATCTGCGGATTCGGCCCAACTTCGTACATTCTGGGTCTGGAAGCAGCCGTTATCATTAATGGATCTCGATAGTTTTTTGCGCACGGGACGGGAACATTCTTGGTGCCGACATGTTCCTTGACCGCCGGATGACACCTCCGTAGTCTTCAACGCAGTCGTGACAGGATCGGAGCAGAGCCACCAATTGGTGCTGCTCTTTTTCTTTGCCCGACGTTCTAACCGCCAGCCTACCCGGCCGGCCTAACCCCGGTTTTGACGTGGATCTCAAAGAGATCAAAGCCATCATCGATTTGATGAAAAAGAACTCCTTATCGGAGTTCGAACTCGAAGAGAAAGACTTCAAGATCAAGCTCAAGCGGCCTATCGGGCCAGGTTTCGCTCCGGCGGTGACCCCGGTCGATGACCCTGAGCTGACAGCCTTTGCTCCGCTCTCGCGGAACTCCCCAGGCTCCTCCGCAGCCGGTACTGGCTCGGCGGCAAACCCGTCCTCATCGGACGCTGAAATCAAGTCGCCGATGATTGGAACGTTTTATCTGTCGGCCTCAGCGGAGTCGGCGTCCTACGTTGAAATTGGGACCGAAGTGGGGCCGGAAACCGTTGTCTGCATCATTGAGGCAATGAAGGTCATGAATGAGATCAAGGCCGAAGCTAGAGGTGTAATCACCTCTATCTTGTCAGAGAACGCCAAACCGGTCGAGTTTGGCCAGCCCTTGTTCAAGATTCGCCCTCTGTAACAACCTTACCCACTGATCCGAGGCTCGCTGGTTTTCCCTCAAGAGCCGCGGGCTTTGTACTTGAGCCTGAATCAGCCGTCTGTCGAGCCGCCCTATGTTTGAAAAAGTCCTGGTTGCCAACCGCGGTGAGATCGCAATGCGCATTATCCGCGCGTGCCGTGAGTTGAACATCAAGACGGTCGCCGTCTATTCGAAAGCCGATGCAAATTCCATGCACGTTCAGGTGGCCGATGAGGCCATCTGTATTGGTGACGGTCCCAGTAGTGACAGTTATCTCCGGATCGACCGGATCATTTCGGCGGCGGAGATTGCGGACGTGGATGCCATTCATCCGGGTTACGGTTTTCTGAGCGAGAACGCCCATTTCGCGGATGTTTGTGAGAGCTGCAACATCCGGTTCATCGGTCCCCGATCGGCGGCCATGAATGCGTTGCACGACAAGGCCTCCAGTCGCTCTTTGGCGCGGCGATCCGGAGTGCCCACCGCGCCGGGTTCGGATGGCTTGGTGGAGACGGAGCAAGACGCCATGACGATCGCCCGGAAGATTACTTATCCGGTGATGATCAAAGCGGTAGCGGGAGGTGGGGGGCGAGGAATGCGGGTCGCCCATAACGATGTGGCGCTGATCAAGGGTTACCATACGGCCCGGACCGAGGCGGAAAAGGCCTTTGGCAACAGTGGTGTGTACATTGAAAAGTACATCGAGAATCCCCATCACATCGAGTTTCAAATCCTCGGGGACAACAAGGGAAACATCATTCATTTGGGTGAACGCGATTGCTCGATTCAGCGGCGTCATCAGAAGTTGATCGAAGAAACACCCTCCCCACTTTTAGAAAAGAAGGAATTCAAAGGCTTACGGGCAAAGATGGGCAAGGCGGCCCTTCGTATCGCGGAAAATGCTGGTTACACGAATGCGGGGACAGTCGAATTCGTTGCCGATGACTCCGGTAATTTCTATTTCCTGGAAGTTAATAAACGGGTTCAGGTTGAACATCCGATAACTGAGGAAGTCACTGGAATCGACATCGTTAAGATGCAGATTTCGATCGCCTTGGGTGAGAAACTTGGAATTTCACAGGGGGATGTGAAGTTCCGTGGACATGCCATGGAATGCCGAATCAATGCGGAGGATCCGTTCGATGATTTCCGGCCCAGCCCGGGTCGGATTGAGATGTATTATGCCCCGGGCGGCGGGGGGGTTCGCGTGGATTCCCATGCGTACGCCGGGTATACTATTCCGCCGTATTATGATTCCATGATCGGCAAGTTGATCACCTACGGGAAGGATCGGAGTGAAGCCATGAATCGCATGAGCCGGGCGTTGAGCGAGTACATGATCACTGGGGTCAAAACGACGATTCCGTTTGAACAAGCCATTCTGCAGGATCCTGATTTCCGGAGGGGTGCCTACACGACCAGTTTCGTGGAGCGAATCCTTAGTGGAGCGAAATTCGAGATGATTCAGGAAAAGGCTTAGAACCTTTCCGAAAACAGGACCCCTCGGAGTTTTCGGACAGGCTCTTAACCGCCAGGGGGGGAATTTTAAACCAGTCCTTCTAGGAGAAAGGCCCGAAGGGCTTGGGACGGAAGACTCCCGCACTGATCCGAAGACGTCGCGGGTCTGGCAGTTACTGCTTGAGGTCGTCGAAATAATCTCGCACGGAATTGCGGTAGGCCTTTGGTACTTGTTCCTGGTTCAAGGCTGACTGGGCGTCGGACTGCGCGGCTTGGACGGCTTCAGTATAAGCCACCTTGCTCTCCCCTTTAATGCTTAATCCTTTCAGGGTGATGCTGGGCATGGCTCCTCCGGGCTGCATCTTCCCCTTGAGTTTGGTGGCTGCGAGGTTATCGGGTACCGAAGAATCGCGCTCGGAGACGCCTAGGGAATCCTTGTCCGTTCGTTCCAAACCGGAGTTATCCCATGAATCCGCAATTTCATCGGGCAAAGCCCATGAATTGTCATCCGACCAATCCCCGAACCCGCGATTCCCTTTTGGGGTTCCCTTTCCTCCAGGCTTTCCGCCTCGGCCCGGCATTTTGCCCCATCCTTGGCAATTCCCCACGGACATCTGAGCTTGCTTCAACCCGTCCATTGCGGCCATCAGGGCCTGCATGTCGCCCATGTCCTTTAGAAGTTCCTCGAGCTCTTTTTGGGCGGCGGCGAGGGATTTTTGAGCGCTGGCAGGGTCTCCCTGTTGCGTTTTGGCCAATGCTTGCTTCAAATGATCGCCCACCTCGCCGTACTGGTCACCGGGCTTGATTGCCTCTTGAATCTCCTGCGCCAGTTGTTGTTTTTGGGCCTCAGTGAGTTCTGTCTGTTTGAGGAGTTCCTGCATTTTCCGCAGGGATTCAATGGCCGCCTGCGCCTGACCATTTTTCAGCTGTTCCGCGAGATTCTTGCTTATCTTTTCGGCCTGTTGCTGCAGTTGCGCCATCTGGCGGGCGAGCTCGGCCAGGCTCTCGAGGTCCTTTTCGGCGATTTCGAGGTGTTTTAAGAACTGGTCGATTTGAGCGCCTTTCATCGCCGCCACGGCTTCGTCCAAACTGGGCATGGAAAGTCCCATTTCTTCCGCCTTGCGGGCAAGTTCGTTGGCCAGGTTGGCAAGCTGCCGCTGTTGCGTTGCCTTCGCTTCGGCGGAGGAATTGTCCGCCATGGCCTTCGCGGCCTCCTTTAACTTGTCCAATTCCTTCTGCAAATCCTTGGCGCCTTCGGTGTCTGGTCCTTTGTTACCCACCTGCTTTTGGAGAGCCTCCATCTGCTTCTGCAGCTGGCTGGTCGTTTGTTGAGAAGTACCACCCGGTGTCCGCGCCGCCTTTTCAAGTTTGCGCAGGGCTGGATTACGGGCGAGATCGGTAGCTTGCTGACGCAACTGGTCCGTGGCTTTGGCCAAATCCTTCAGGGCATCCTCTCGAGTCAACTTGATCTGGCCCAGCCGTTCTCCGAGTTCCTTGACGTCTTCCAGGTTCTTTCGCGCGGGTTCGGTCAGAACGGGTCGCTGTTCCAAAACACGTTTCGATAAGATCGCCAACTCACGCCCAACTTCCTTAATGACCTCAGAGTCCTTCTTGGCCTGGATATGTGCTTTGGTTCGATACTCCGGTAGAAAACCTAAAGTTGCGATCAGGGCTAGCAGCAGAACGAGTACCCGCGCGATTCGGGGCAGGGCCAGTGGAAGAAGCCGTTGAGGATTTAGGCCTTGGGTGGCAGCCACCGCGTCAGCGATCACCAATTCCCGCCACGTCCCGCCGTCCCGTTGTTGACCCAATTCCAAGGCCGTGGATAAGCGTTGTTGTAGGCCCTGGCGCTCATCGAGCCAGCGCGCTGCCTCGGCGTTACTCGTCGTTCGACGCAATCCCCAAAGCAAACCCGCCACCGGAGCGCTGCCGGCGACAAAACCCAACCCAAGTACCCATTCACTCGGGATGGGAACCAGCTTGTAGAGCCCCAACGTGAGCAAGTAGAGAACCGCTCCCCAGAGAGAACCCTTCCACAGTCCGGTCCAACCGCGCAGCCACCGGAGACGGGACGCCGTCCGGGCGACCGCTGCTTCCACTGAGTCGAGCGGATTCATCGTTCGCTGAAAATGGAGGGTTAACCCTCATTTGGAAAGGCCTTGTTCCATCGTTTCTACTGCCGCTCATATTCGCCCTTGCCCACTCGTTTCAGAACGGTGAATCCGGCCTTTTTGGCGTCACTGTGGGAGACTGGCTTGGTGATGGAAGGGGTGTTGAATCCCGAGATAATCTTGCGGATAGGGCGTTTGCACGCGGGGCAACCTTTCAACTCCGGCGCGCTCATCGGGCGACGTAGGGTGAATTTGCCGCCGCAGGCTGCGCAGCTTCCATCACACAATTCATATTCGTAGACCGGCATGTAGGTGAGCTTAGCTGGAATGGATCGGTTGAAAACCACGAATGGGCCCCTAGTCCAGATGACTGACGAGGGTGACTCGGCGGATTCGAATGGTTGGATCAAATCGGACTCCGGTCGTCATTGGACCGGGTTGGTCGTCCAGATCGTGTTTTTCTTGCCTCGGATGACGGCTGGGTCAGCCGTCCCATTCCATCGGTGAAGTCGTCTTGGTATTCTAGATCCAACAAGGAAAAAACTTATAGAATTGGGAATAGAATCCTATTGTATTTCCGGGGATGTCACAGGGGAAAAGGCTTCCGTGGTTTGGGCGCGATTGGCTAACTTGACGTCGATGAAATTGATTAACGGGTCACTCCTTCTGGCGACCGCCGTCTCGGCCGCATATCCGGCCTGGTCGGTGGAAGCTAATTTCCGGGCGTCATTCCTGGTTTATGGAAATCCGACCAGTACACCCGCAGTGGCGTATTCAGTGCCGGCGGGGTCCAATTTTAGTTTTTTCACCGACCGTGAGGTGGCCGATGACGTGACCCTTAGTGGGACGGATCGGATTATCGCTGGCGTGGCCTTTGAGTACTACGCAAACTATGCCGAGACCGGCGGACTCATGTTCCGGATGTATGAGCGGGCCAATTCGGGCGTTCCGGGTGCGCTTATCTATTCCATACCCTTGGATATTCTACAGGGTGGTGGGTTGGTCGACATTGCCTTTAGTTACGACGTGACCAATGTGCTCCCTGACCAATTCTTTTACTCGGTTCAGTTTGCGGGCGTGCAACAAGGTAACGTCGCAGGAATGATCGTGCCGGATCAGTCGGCTACATCCGGTAGTTCAGCCGATCAGGTTTTGGAGAAGCGGGGAAACAAGTGGCTGGAGGTTGACCTGAATTCCGGGCGGGGTCGCCGAGTGGGACTTCGCCGAGAAGGTAATTCGTTGAGATTGGCGATCAGTGACGCACCCCGAACTGTGGTGACGGTTGAATCGACCTCTGGTTTGGGCGTGGGGTGGAACCCGGTGGGACAGGTGGAAACGGACGATAATGGTGACGCTGAGTTTGCTGGGGAGATCGACACTCAGGATCAGGTATTCTACCGCACCGTGGTTCCCTGACTGAGGGCCAGGACTTCGGTTGAGGGTTCAGGGTTCTTGAAAATTGCTCCCAGACTGGCTGACTTTCTGCCCAGACCCGTCCGGCGTGCCCTTGAATCACACGCTGAACCAGGGTTAGCCTGACGCCCGGTCCTTCAAATTCTTCCTCGTGATGGAGTTGTGGAAAAGCGCCCGAGAGGGAGGGGATATTCGCGATCGAATGCGATTCCAATGTCGCTCCCTAAACGGGTAACCTCTCAGCGTCCGTCGAAGGGGTGGTTTCACGACGGGGCCATGTCCGATTAAACTTCGCCGACTCTCCGTTCCGTCATGGAAGGCAGGGCCATAGAAAAATGTCTCCCCGGGTTTATGAACCAGGGGAGACAGCGGGAAGAGCAGCCTTACTTTTTCTTCGGGGCTGCCTGCTTGGAAGCCACAGCCTGCTTTTTCTTCTGATCAGCGCTATTGGCTTTGGTCTGCTTTTGCGTGGACTTCTTCTGGTTGGATTTCGGGGATTTGTCGCCCATATATTTTAGTTGGTGCTACGTGTTGACTCGCCGGCGGAATCGAAATTTCCCCGCAGGCACGATGACCCTGCTGGCGGCCAAGTGGATTGTAAATGATGGACGGGTTGATCCCAGCAGTTCTCCTTTTGAGAGAGGTGGCTGAGCGGGAGGCTGGGCGCGGAGGTGATCGAAGAAGGTCTGGCGGGACGCCAGCCGGGCCCGCACCAGCCGGTAGGGCTCATCGAGCCAGCCCAGGGCGGTATGCCCCAGGAACGCCAGGAGATTCAGGCTGGTGAGGATTGCCGCCAACTGCTTCTGG
>Ga0105049_10009024_pt1 | contig 11498 bp, 9 predicted proteins | sample MAT06_FD_78087 | JGI IMG/M metagenome (GOLD analysis project Ga0105049, IMG submission 78087) | Freshwater microbial communities from Lake Fryxell liftoff mats and glacier meltwater in Antarctica - MAT-06 | ecosystem: Environmental > Aquatic > Freshwater > Ice > Liftoff microbial mat | place...
CTTCCTGCACCAAACCATACAATTCGGAAGTGGATGCCTGGTAAAATTTAGTTTTCTTTTCCAGACCCAATATCCTGATTGCTTCGAGTATTCTCAGTACACCGATACCATCTGAGTTGGCGGTGTATTCGGGCGTTTCAAAACTTACCTGTACATGACTTTGAGCCGCCAGGTTATAAATTTCATCGGGCTGTGTTTGCTGAATGATCCGCAACAAACTGGAGGCATCGGTCAAATCTCCATAATGCAACTGAAAACGTTCTGAAAGACTTTTATCGTTGAACAGGTGATCAATTCGGGCGGTATTGATCAATGAACTACGACGCTTCAAACCGTGAACGGTGTACCCTTTGTTGAGTAATAATTCGGCCAGATAGGCTCCATCCTGACCGGTAATGCCTGTAATGAGTGCTATTTTCATGCTTTATTTTTATGATTAAATGATTTAATTAATTTTTCCATTTGCAAAGCACCGTACTGTTTGATATAAAAAATTGCTGCGAAAATATACCATCTAACGTCAGGATAAAACTTTTTCATGAATTTTGCATGGTTTTTTATTGATATAAGTCTTACCTGCTGCAATTTTTCCTTGCTTGTACTGCCTTTATGAATGTGCATTACTTTCGCCTCTGGTAAAAAATGGATGTCATAACCCAGTTGTTTAAACTGCCAGCACCAAAGCACATCCTCGCAATACATAAAAAAGTCTTCTGCCAGTTGTTGGCCGGGTAGCTGCTGAACAATATTTTTAGGAAACATCATGAACGTACCCCACACCCAATCGCAGTTGGCAAAACTTTGATGATTAAAATACCGGTGAAGCATCAACGCTGCTTGTTTTTCTTTTGGCAGCAGTTTATACAATGGAAAAACCTCTAATAATTCCCAGCCGATGGTTCTAAAACGACGGCAATTATATTGTATTGTACCATTGGGATAAATTAATTGGCAGGTAACCAACCCCGTTTTTTTATTAGCCTTTAAATACTCCAGGCAAATTTTGGGTGCATTGTTGATCAGTTCTGTATCGCTGTTGAGTAATAAGATGTATTCACCCGTAGCATGTTTAATCCCCAGATTATTGCCACCGGCAAAGCCTGTATTGGTTTTACTAATGATTAACCTGATCTCGGGAAATTGCAGTTTGAAAAATTTCGGATCGCATTCAAGCGAGGCGTTGTCAACCAACACGATTTCATACTCAACATCCATTAGTTTTTCCTGTATAGATGAAATGCACTTACAGGTAAGGGTAAACGTATTGTAATTGATGATGATGATGGAGAGTTGCATGTTGTCAGGCTACTTTATAAAAATGGGATTTGTTGGCAAGTATTTTAAAAAAGAATTGGAGTAACACACCCATGTTCTTTGTATAATTCAGTAGATTTTGCCAGTTGTATTTTGCCTTGCTGCCATTGAATATTTTATCAATCAATAAGCAGGTCGCAAAAACCGGAACCTCCAAAATATAGGTACCATTTATCAGCAGGAACCAAAATATGCCAAACTGTTTGCGGATCCGCAGCATAGTGGATACAATGATCTGGCGGCCCTTGATATCCCATAAGTTTTTACCGTTTTCATTTTCTGTGGTGCTATAATAATCACCACTGGAGCCGCCGCCGATATGGATTACTTTTGGTTCGGCAAACAACAATAGTTTGCCTTGTTTTCTCAACCTGCTGCACCATTCTATTTCTTCGGCGTACATGAAAAAATCATTGTCCAATAAACCCGTTTTTGGGAGCACTTCTTTTTTTATCAACATATACGCACCTACAATCCAGTCTACTTCAATATTATCCGTAATTGTTTGTACACTGGGTATGGTAGATTTAAAACGATAGCCCAACCAGCGAATCAAGCGGCCCAGGTATGGTAGCGGCAGTAAGGTATTGAGCCCACCTTTTATAAAATGGGCACCTGATATCTGAGTAGTGCCGTCCGTGTTTAATAATTGTACGCCAGCTCCTACAGCCGTTTCATTTTGTTGTAGTAAGCGGATACTTTTATCGATGGCACCGTCTAGTATAATAGTATCGGTATTCAGTATTAAAATAAAAGTTCCGGTCGCTATCGCAATGCCTGCATTGTTGGCACGGGCAAAACCTGCATTGTAATCCAGTGGTAAAAAGCGAACATTGGGGAATTGAGTCAATACCTTTTCATGGCAATCATCTTGTGAATCATTGTCAACCAGGATGATCTCAAAACTATGCAAACTTGTCTGCTGATAGATACTTTTGATACAATCCAATACCAACTGCGTTGATTTATAATTTACCAGTATGATTGAAAGATCCATTTGATATATGATGTCTGATATATTGATGATAGGGTTTAAAACAACAACCGTTCTGTACGCTTATCTTTTACGTTGTTTTAAAAGACAGGCGTGCAGAACGGAGCGATTCTTTTATACATTCTTGCCTGCAAAGCGTTTAAAATACAGGAAGGCACAAATGACCAATGCAATCAACGAAGTGATGCCTGCAACCAGGTTGAGCGTATTACCCAACGTATAGGAAGCTGGAGCAAAATCAAATTGAATGTTATGGTCACCTGCCGGAATATTTAAACCCCTGAGTGCATAGTCTACTTTAACAACCGGCGTTTCTTTACCATCTATGAAAGCTTTCCAGCCATTAGGGTAATAGATTTCGCTGAACACCGCAAACTGCTCTTTTGTAGCATTGCTATGGTAGGTAATATGGTCATTTAAGTTTTTAACCAAACGGATACCTGCGCTACTGTCGTATGAAGGTGTAACGGTTACTTTTGCCTGTTCTCTTTTATCAATTACCACGGTATCTTTTGAATGCAGACTATCCAACGACAGCATTTCTTCATCGGCATTGTTTACATATTTGATTGCTTTTACAAACCAAACAGCGCCATTTGCACTTTGATTGATTTGCGCAACAGGCTGGTTACTTTGACCGATGGTAATAAAGTATTTAGTGTTCAGCATATTGAACACTTCCATGTTTCCTTTGCTGAGTTGGTGTTCTATCAAGTCATTGTACAATCCCAGTTTAGCCGGACTATAGCCACCAACCGAATTGTGAAAGTAGGAGGTACGGGAATCCTGGAATGGATCTCCACCAGCCTGATCAAATACCCTGAAATAACCGGTGTCCATTTTAATCTGGTTATCTGCAGCGTTGGGTGTGAAGCCGGATAAATAATCTTCCGGTGTGGCGTACTTGCTTTTATTCAGGTATCTGGAAGATACCGTAATCAAATCGATGAATGAGATGAAGGCCAGTAAACCGATGGCCAGCACTGGATTTATTTTCTTTTTAATCCCCAGCCAGATGATGCCTCCGCCCAATACGAAGAATAGAATGAGTCTGATAAAATCACTACCAAACAATCCTTTTCTGTCTTCAATCAAAGCTTTAAAAAAGCTACTCGTCATGGTATTGGCCTGGTTGGTCATTTCGGGTGTAGGCTGTTTGCCTTGCGCCATTGATTGTGCCAGTTGTTCGGTAATGGCTTTTTTAGAGTCCTTTGTTTTTTCGTTGCTAAAGGAAGACGTGAAATAAACAGCCGTTAGTATTGCCAATACAGCTCCGCTTGCAATTGCAGCATATTTTAATTTTTTAAATAGCAGTTGTTCTTCCATTTTACCATAAAAAATTTCCTGCAATGCAAGTGCTGCAATCAAAGCAAAAGTAAATTGAGGTAACACCAGTGCCATGGAGGGCGCCCTAAATTTATTGAGGGCAGGTAAATGGTCGAACAGGAAATAATTGACGGCTGCAAAATTACTGCCCCATGCCAGCATAATCCCGATGATGGTGCCGGGTATCAGCCAGTATAAATATTTTCTTTTTACCACAAACAGACCTGCAATAAACAACAGGCAAATAATAGCACCCAGGTAAACTGGGCCGGCAGTATTAGGCTGATCGCCCCAGTAAGGCGACATAAAGCGATAGAAATAATTGATGCCTTCGTTGGGCAAACCAGATTCTTGTAAGGCTGCGATTACTTTACTGTTTTCGCCAAACTCGCCTGGGTCATTGCTGCTGCCAGAATAATTGGGCAAAATAAAAGTCAGCGTTTCTTCTTTACCATAACTCCATTGAAACGCATAATCTTTTTTTAATCCACCTTCGGATAAGTTGTCTTTTTTTACACCAAGGGTTAGTTCGCTTCTGCCTCCCCGCATAGTTTCTTTTGCATATTCTTTGGTGGGTAATAATATCACGGCAAATGAACAGGCACTGATGGCAATGGCCAGAAAAGCCAAACCGGCAGAAGTCAATAAATGTTTGAAGTCTTTGTTTTTGATGGTTTGAATTAAAAAGGTAATACCGAGGCAAACAAACAGCAACATAAAATAATAAACAATCTGCACGTGGTTTTGAAAAAAGAAAAGGGTGCTTGAAATCAATGTCAATGCAAAGCCGAGGATGTATTTACGCTGCATCAGTAAAATGATACCCGCCAATACCAATGGTGCATACCCCATGGTAGCAAATTTGGTAACATGGCCAACCATGGTAATGATGGCATTGTAGGATGCAAATGCATATGCCAATGAGCCCAGTATTCCAATCCATGGTTTTAGTTTTAATACCTGGGTTAAAATATAAAAACAAATGCAGGATAAAAAGAACAGGCTTGCAGGCGATGGCAAAAAGAAGGTGAAAATATTGTGCATCCAAAGTATGCCGATATTGTATTTTGCAGCAAATAATATCTGGAAGGTGGGCATACCGCCAAACATAGAATTGGTCCACAACGGGTAAGTGCCGTATTTTTCAAAAAACTCAAAAGATTGCTGGGTCATGCCTCTTGTACCCAACATATCATGCTGACTCACTACCATTCCCTGGAAAACAGGTAAACAGTAAACAACAGTAATCACAAGGAATAATACCACCGCAACGGCATGTGGCAGAATGGTTTTCAAATTAAAATGCTTCATGAAACGATTTGATTATGAGGCGGCAAATTAACTCAAAAAAAGGAAACCCCGAACCACTCACGAAAGAATCGGGATTTTGTTGCGGGGAGTTATTATATGTCCATTGAATATAGGGCATCTCTAAAAACTCATTTTTTTATTTGACCTCACCTTTAATTCCTCTCTCCCGAAAAATTCGGGGTCTTCGACAAAAGGGAGGAAAAGGTAAGTTTTTAGAGATGCCCTATAGCTGTCATTTAGGTAAAAATCAACCAGTACAAATCTTTGTCTTTGTCTGATGAAAATAAGAAAAGCCCCTTTATTAAAAGGGGCTTTTCAATAATTCTCCAAAATGCTTAGCAAATGATTTTATAAAATGCTAATCAATAATTCAGATCTAATAGAAATTGATGTTTTAATCAGTATTATATTTTAGTTCCTTTAACACACTGATCCGGTTCTATGGGGCAGTGCGACCAGCATTATTACTGTCCCTGCATACCTTCCATTCCTGCTCCCTGATCTGCCTTCATGTTTTTACGCTTTAACAGTGAAACGTCAAACTTTCCAAAGCGCCAGTTAAAATTCAATCTCAAAATCTGTGGATCTCTTCTGCGGGAAGTTTCTTGTATAAAAAAAATAGATTCAGTATAATTTTCACTCAACCGGGTTCTAAAAACATCACTCATCTGCAGGGTTAAAGAAGCCGCATTGTTTTTCAGGAAATCTTTCCTGATTGCTAGATCAATTCCATAAAAAGGTTTGATATAGCCTTGTGCACTTGGTAAATTACCACCGCCAAACATCATTCCACGGCCACCGCCGCCGCCGCCACCTGGTTGTACCAACGTTTTTGCCTGGTAGTCGCCACTCAACTGTATTGAATAATTTTTAGGCAATTTAAAACTGTTGTTCATTTTAAAGAACCAACTTAACTGGCTATTATCGACACCGCCTGGCAAATTGCCTGCCTTTAAGGTAACGCTGAAAAGATTCAAATTACTGGTCATATCCCACCACTTGGCTATTTTGTTCCTTGCCGTTAACTCCAATCCTCCGGTATAGCTTTGCGATGCATTTGCATAGCTGGTAAATAGCACTGAATCTGGCTTCACAGGAGAATTGGGATTTTTTTCCGGGAATTGGTACCGTGCAATCAGGTCGTTGGTATTTTTAAAGTAGATGGTTGATAAAAGGCTATGTCCTTTCGCCAGTTGATTCTGGTAAGATAACTCAAGCAAGTTGGTAAACTCTGGCACCAGATTCGGATTACCCTTACTCAGATTTAATGAATCGGTAAAATCAATAAAAGGAATCAACTGGAAAAAGTTGGGGCGATTGATCTTTCTTGAATAGTTCACCTGCAGATCCTGCTTGTCTGTTAACTTGTAAGTGGCAAATGCACTTGGAAAAAGACTGAAAGGAAATTTATTAGAAAATTGTTGCCCGGTATTGATGAGTGTACCATCATATTTAGAACTCTCTAATCTTAACCCAAGCTGGTAACTGAATTTTTTAATTTGATGAGAGAAGGTGGTATAAGCAGCAAGCACCCGGTCTGTAAATTTATAACTATTGTTGAGCTGGGTCAATGGAATGTTGTTGCCGGATGTAGGATCCCTCAGGAAGTTTTCGTTGAAACTACTGAAATCACGGATGGCTACCCTGGCGCCCATTTCAATTTTCATAGTGGCTGAAATTGGGTTGGCATAATCTGTTTGTGCTGTAAAAAACTTAGTTCTGCCGCCACCCATCGAGCTTTGATTGATCAGGGGTGTTTTTGGGTTGCTATTTAAAAAGTAGTACTGTGTACCGATCTGGTTTTCGTTGTTGTTTTTGCTGTAGTTGTAATTTAAGTCAGCAGTCAGTTCCTGATTGGCTTTTGCAAAGTTGTGTTTAAAGCTAACCGTAGATCCATAATTTCGAAATTGTGCAAGACTGTTGGTAGTCCGGTTACCAAAATCCTTCACCGTAAAGTTAGAATACACAGTATCCCTGTTGATATTGAACAGATCGTTGTTTTTGAAATTACCGCCCATGATACTGCCTGAAAAACTCAAGGTGTTTCTGTTGTCGATGAAATAGTCAACACCCATTCTTCCAAAACCAAAAAATCCTCTACCGATAGGATTACTTTCCTGAGCTAAATGAGCTACTGCACCGTTTAGAAAATCGGTACGGTCGGTGGCGGAGGTTGAAATACTTTTGCGATAGCCCATTTGGGTGGAGGCAAAAAAGTTGACTTTTTGTTGTTTTATATTGATATCGCCGCCAAAACCAGGTCTGCCGCGACTATCAACGCTTGCACGTAAACCCCCATTGTAGCCGGCTTTACGGTTCTTTTTCATTACAATATTTAAAATGCCTGCGCCGCCACCAGACGCATCAAACTTTGCGGATGGATTTGTAATGATCTCTACAGTTGCGATGGCATCTGCAGGAATCTGTTCCAGCGTCATTGTGGTGGGGCGGCCATCTACAAATATTTGTGGTGGCGCATTCCGTAAACTTACATTTCCATCAATATCAACACTCAAACTGGGAATGTTTTTCATTACATCTACAGCGGTTCCACCGGCACTGGCGAGGTTCTTCTCTACATTAAAAATTTTGCGGTCAATGCTCATCGTAAGCAAAGGTTTATCAGCAACTACTGTTACGTCTTCTAATTGTTTTGCATCCGGGTGTAATTTAAAATTACCCAGATCTTTATCAACAGCATTCATCATACCGCTCATGTCGCCTGGTTTTGCACCAGCCATATTCATTACAAAAGCTGCTTTCTTTTGAATTTCCTGGTAGCCCATTGCAGTGATTACTAATTTATAAGTGGCCATGATTGATAAATTCTCCAGGCTAAATTCACCTCTTTTGGTAGTGAGCATTCCCGAAACGACCACATCTTTTTTCTTTTTTGAAACAGAATCAAACTTGTTTTGAATCAGTTGTACAGACGCTGCTTCAATGGGTTTGTTGGTGATGGAATCAATCACTTTTCCATAAAAATGGCCCATGTTCATGTTTTGACCTCCGGGCCGGGCACCACCGCCTCCGGGAAATTGGGCAGATGAATTAAAGGCAGATAATAGGAGTACAAAAGAAAAAAGCCAAAAGTAAATTGTTTTCATTGATAATATTTTGTTGAAGTTGATAGCAGTTGAATAAACCAAAGTTCTCCCATAATGTTTAACGCCTACACCTGTTAATTGATAAGCGGTCATATATCGTTGGGAAAAGGGCTGTGTTAATTAAAATTCCGTTATTTAATAAAGTGAGCGATCAATACCTGTGCCAGCCCAATGATCAGTCCGAATAGGGTACTGATGATTTCGAGGAATTTGAATTCTTTTTGGGTGATTTGTTTTAAAATATCCTCCAGTTTCTCAGACGAAAAATTGGCGACTTTTTCGGTAATGATTTTTTCAAGATCCAGATCATGCTGTAATTTATTCATGTAGCTTTTCATTAAAATAGGGAAAAGTGATTCCAGTTCTTCTAAGAAAGCTCCCTTTAGTTGGAGGATGGTTTTTTCGCCCAGCATCATGGAGAGCATGGGGAAAACCTCTTTTAATTTATTCCGTAGAAAATGATCAATATGGGATTCAATATCTGGTCTTAACTTTTGTAAATTATCTGGATTGATAATTTTTGCTTCAATTTCCTCAAAGGAAAGCAGCTCTTTGCTCACCACCTGTCCTAATTTTTCCGCAATCATTTGTTGGTTTTTTGGAAAAACTCCCTGTATGGTCAAGCCGAAAATTTTGATTGGGTAGCGTGGATGAAACAGCATTTTAATGGCGAGCCAGGTTGTAACCCAGCCCGTAAATGCTGTTAGCAAGATTGTGATGATGGATTGCGTAAGATTCATACTTTATTTTTGGGCTGCAAAGAACGACAATAAAAAAGTATTTTAAATGTAATTTTGTTCAGGAAGTGTTTTTTGCTATTTTTGCAATCCGAAACAAAAAACGGTAGTCGTAGCTCAGTTGGTTAGAGCATCAGATTGTGATTCTGAGGGTCGGGGGTTCGAGCCCCCTCGATTACCCACTTTACAGCGAGGGAAATTACAACATCCCTGCAATTAAATAACAAGAGCGGATTTTGACAGATTGTCGAAATTCGCTTTTTTAGTTTTGCTAATTTCCGGATTGTACAATAAGATGCCTGCTGCTTTTTTAAGTGGAGCCTTCGCAACCACCGCAACCTAAGTCCGTTATTTTACTGATTAATAATTTCCACCACAGGTGTTCAGATTGTTTATTGCAGATAAAGGATTTTTCTAATAAAATATAGATATCAAAACCAGTTGCCCGTTGCTGTATTTGAAACCTCACACATGGAATTTACATTTGGAAAGTTATGAACTTGCAGCATTTGATTTTTTATTAAAGCCCGTAAAAATCGAACGTTTCAATGATACCATCAACCATGGCATTAAAGCAAATAATATCAGGAGAATTTCGCAAGCCTTAAAGCAATTGTTTTTGGTTACCAAATTGTATAAAAGAACTGAAAAAAGAAAATCGGTACTGAGTAAAATCCAGGTAATCATTGATACCACTACCAACAGCAAATTTAAAAGCGATATGCTGGAAACTACTGCAGATTATTAGATGAGCCAGGGGCAATATGAAAAAGCCATGTAATTGCAACCGGATGGCATACGCACAAGAAAAGAAGGGCTCAGCAGCAGTCGTAGAAAAACAGACTCTATCAATCTTGCTGTAACAATGATAAATGTAGCGGAATTGTATGGGCAAATGAAGCAGCCGTGTAAAAGCATTTGATATCTGAAATAAAGAGGATACTGTATTATCAGCCATGTATATCAATTTTTAGACCTTCAAAAAATAATCCTGATATTTTTATAGAAGCAGATAAACAAAAACACAATGAACAAATAAGCGTAGCCGCTGGCTTGGTTTTAGAAACGATGGAAGACTTGCTGATTGGGAGTAAAACACAAATGCTATAGTTTACTTGATCACCCGAAAACGTACATATTGCTCAAACTGTGCAAAGCATAAATGAGTTGTTGCAAACACAATTATCGAAAAAAAATATCATACTGGCAAGTGTAATAAACCAATCTGTTGATTTAAAAACGGATAAAAATATTATCACCAATCTTATTCGCAACCTGTTACAAAATGCCATTACTTATTCTCCAGAAAAAAGTACAATAACCATTACGGCTACTCAACAAAATATCATACTGAATCCAATCAATCAGCAGCAGCAATTACGGCGACACCCGTAGATGAAATCATTATTAAAACAGATATCAAATGTGCCGAAGGAAAAAACAGTATGGAAGAGTTGATAAGGAATACGCCAGGGGTTTCCAGTGTGAGTATCGATATTAAATCTGGTAAATTATTTCTGGCACTTTTTGGCGATGCCACATCAGCAACGGAAATTGAAACAGTACTAAGAAACAGCGGTTACAATGCAAATGGCAAAAAGAAATTAGCAGGCACCAATATTTTTAAATAAATAGTCGATGGTAAAAAAAATATTATTTGCAGTAAGCCTATTGATTGCTTTAACAAGCGAAGGCCAAAACGGTTTGGGTAGTGGATTACCCATTACCTTAAAAGTTAACACTCCGGGCAATTTACCTTTTGGAAGTGTTGAATTTACCGGCTTTACACAAAGCATACAGGATGAGCCACCACTGGTTTATTTAGAAATAAAAACTCCTGCCGGTAGTATTGAACAGTTGAGTAGCAGAGCGGATAAAGCCACGGGTATCTATTTAATAAAATATTTTTGCAAAGCACTTGGTCAATATGAGGCTACTACTTCTGCAGTAATCGATCTTTTTTTAGCCGTTACTGCAAAATGCTTACCAGGCCGGTATCGCTTCTACTGGCAGCAATTTGAGTTGTCCTTACCTTCTTCGTATCATCTGCGTTAATCAACGCCGATGATACGAAGAAGGTAGGGAAATGTAAGTGTTTAAACTGCTTTAATGTAATAGTTTTACTACAGGCGCAGTAGCGATAGTTCGGCTCATTTGCCTGAATGCGATTCGTTTCGGAATAACTTGTTGTAATTATTATTGAAATTAATATCTTTAAGAACTAAACTATGCTGAATGCCCACTAAGAAAAATCCTGCCACCAACGACAAAGCTCCCGAAAAATCTGCGGAAGAAGATAGTTTTTACCTTGTTGCAGTGGGTGCATCAGCCGGAGGGCTGGAAGCCTTGAGGGAATTTTTGTTGCATTATCCTACAGACCTTACCAACACTTCCATCATCATAGCACAGCACCTTGATCCTTCACACAAAAGCATGATGGCGCATTTACTAAGCAGCGAAACAAACATGCAGGTAATTGAGGCGGTTGATGGAGCAGAACTTAAGCCAAATATGGTGTACATCGCTCCACCCAATTCGGATATCACCGTTGCCAAGAATAAAATTCAGTTAACCAGTCCCCACAATCAGACAAGCTCCAAACCTTCTGTTGATATTTTATTTACTTCTGCTGCTGTTGCGTTTAAAAATCGGGTAATAGCTATTGTGTTATCAGGAACTATTGATGATGGCAGCGAAGGAATCATCGCC
>Ga0105049_10009025_pt1 | contig 11497 bp, 8 predicted proteins | sample MAT06_FD_78087 | JGI IMG/M metagenome (GOLD analysis project Ga0105049, IMG submission 78087) | Freshwater microbial communities from Lake Fryxell liftoff mats and glacier meltwater in Antarctica - MAT-06 | ecosystem: Environmental > Aquatic > Freshwater > Ice > Liftoff microbial mat | place...
CACCGAAACAGGTGGACCATGTGTTGTTTTGTGCACCCGTGTTTGGACCGCAGTAGACCAGTGTGGTAATGCAAGTACATTTACTCAGTTGATCAACATCTTGGATACAACGGCTCCGGTGATAACAGCAGATCAGGACATATTCAAGCCTTGTGATAATTACATCGGAATATTCATTTCGGTTACAGACAACTGTAACCAATGGACTGTAACGTATACTGATCTTCCTATAAGTGGTGGTTGCCAAGGTCGTGTTCAACGATCTTACGTAGTAACAGACGCTTGTGGAAACACTTCATCGTTCGTTCAAATCATCAATCTAACAGACTTCGTTCTTCCAACCGTAGTTGGTGTTGACGACTTTATTGTTCAGTGTGATGAAGATTACAGTGTACCACTTCCAATCTTTAGTGACAACTGTGACGCAGTACTTGCCATTCAAAGCTCTGTAGTTACTACGGGTGGAGGTTGCGCAACGTTCGTTACTTACACTTGGACAGCTACAGACAATTGCGGAAACTCAGTTTCATCAAATGTTGTTGTCACCATTACTGATACAGACGCTCCTTACTTCTTTGTAGAGGGTTATGAAATCACTGTGGATTGTAACAGTACCATTGAAATTCCTACGCCAATTGCTTTCGATCTATGTGATGAAGACGTACAGGTAGTGGAATCAAACTCTATAACTCCTGGCACTTGCAACAACGAATGGACAGAGGTTACAACCTTTACCGCAGTAGATGATTGTGGAAACAATTCATATATCAGCTACATCGTTCACTACGTGGATAACGTTGCTCCAAGCTTTACGTTCATTCCTGCTTCAGGAATTTACTCGTGCACAGAGATGTTACCAAATGTTCAGGCAACTGCCAGTGACATTTGTGGTGATGTAGTAATCACTTCATCTGAGTCTTATGACTACGAATGTCCTCAGACTTACACACTTGTTATCACTTGGACTGCAACTGATGAATGTGGAAACAGCAGCAATGCCTATACCACATACAGCGTTTCAGACACAACTGCTCCAATCATCATTGGAAACCTTCAAAACATCAGCCTCGAATGCGAAGTTGAGATTGTTCCGATGACAGTTCAAGTAACTGACAATTGCAGCAGTGTTTCACTAGACGTGAACGTTGTAGAACTACAGTCAGATACATGTGGAAATGGCGTGTGGCAAGTGGTTTACGTTGCAATGGACCAGTGTGGAAACACCTCAACTGCTTCGTACCTTGTTACGGTAGAAGATGTGACAGCTCCGATTTTAAGCCCAATCGTACTTGATTTGGTGCTTGACTGTCAGGCTGAAATCCCAATGGCTACAATGGTAAATGCTTTTGACAACTGTGATGATGACATTACGGTTTCATACACAGAAACCTTTATTGGTGAGGTTCCATTGCCTGGTTCAGAGACTCCTTGTGATCTTGTGACACCGGACATTGCAAATTCCATGAACTGTACTGATGCATACAATAATACTTCTTGGTCTATGTGGCTGGGCTCTTTGCCAACAGCATACAAATACTATTCAGTAGTATCAGGTTCATTTGAAGAGTTCGACAACGGCACTGCACAGTTGAATGTTACCTTAGTAAATGCCAATAATCCGGACGCCGGATTTACAGTAAGTGCATCTTACGCTGGTGGCTTTACGTGGGCTGAATGGGATGCTCAAGGTTTCCCAACAGGCTTCAAGGCAGACTGCGGTGGATTGGATGCGAACTATCAGGACTGGACATACTACATCATGGATGATGGTGCTACATTGACTGGTTGGGGCGACTATGCAGGATCAGTTCTTACAATATCTCATGCTCCAAACAACAACTACTTCGGCTACCAAGTTGGACAAGGCGCAAACAACCTTACTCCTGCTTTTGGCAGTGGAGGTTGGTTCGAATATTCTGGTCCATTCTTAGTGAACGGTCAGTCCATATTCAATGAGACTGTAGTTTCAGGTGCTGGTGACTTTGCGTTTGAACATGATTGTTGTCCTGATTACGAAGTAGTGCGCACATGGTGTGCCACTGATTGTTCAGGTAACACAACATGTATTTCGCAGAACATCAGTTTTGCTGATCTTGATGGTACAAACGATCCAGGTTTCGCACCTGGCGAGGATAATAACATGTCAATCTTAGAAGGCGACTTCTCTATTACAAGTTTGAAACCTAACCCTACAAGAGACCAAGCAGTGATTTCTTTCATGTCGAACGTGAACACCACTTTGACTATGGAAATATATGACCTGTCGGGTAGAAGGATTGCGCAGCCATTTAATGGCAATGTGAAGTCTGGTGATTCTTACAATGTGAACTTCGATACCCAAAGATTGGAAGACGGAGTTTATACAGTGAGACTTTACTCTCTTAGCGAACAGAAAGTAGTTAGAATGATGGTTGCCAAGTAACCAATCTTTCATTACAATACTAAAGCCCTCAATCGAGAAATCGATTGGGGGTTTTTGTTTTTCGGAGATTCTGTCGAGATACGGCCTCTTCTCTATCTCAAAAATCCATTAACCCAAATCAAGCGATAGAAAAATTGCACCCTAATTTTGCCGATGAATGCAGTATTCTATCGCTTAGATTTGAGAATCCCGCACGCATTCTACAAAAATTGCCCTAATGCGCAATGCGGGATTAACCTAGCGAGTGTATGAACTCCTCTGCTGATTTGATGAGACCTTGCTGTTTTACCGGCGCCATTCCATCGAAACTCCGAACCAACATTCCTAAGCGCGGATTTTGAATAAAGAATGCGCGATGAACATGCATAAATCTCCAGAATAGACTATCCCAGATAACTTGCCAATCACCCTTTTGGTAGTTACTCATCTTCATCAAATAATTGCTGCCACTGATGTAAGGTTTTGTAGACATCAAACCTCCATCAGCAAACTGACTCATTCCATAGACATTTGGAACCATCACCCAATCATAAGAATCGATGAACATTTCCATGAACCAACGATACACTTCGTCAGGATCAAATTCGCAGAGCAACATGAAGTTTCCAAGCACCATGAGGCGTTCTATGTGATGACAATAGCCTGTCTTTAAAACCTTCCTTATCGTAATGTCAATGGGTTCTATTCCGGTATTTCCCGTCCAAAATGACTGCGGGATCTTCCTCTTGAAGCCCCAATAATTTTTCGTTCGTTCATCGGTACCGTGCAATTGGTAAACTGCTCTTACAAATTCTCTCCATCCAATAATCTGCCTGATGAAGCCTTCTGTAGAGTTCAGCGGAACATCATTCACCGCGGCGTATCTCACCGCTTTATCAACCACTTCTTGCGGAGTCAACAATCCAACATTCATCATCGGCGTGAGTACACTATGGTGCAAAACATTCTCATCTGCCAGGATAGCATCTTCATAAGCTCCAAACTCCCTAAATCTATTGGTCAAAAAATCGTCAAGCCAAACCTTGCTCTCCGAAAATGTAGTAGGATAAATCCAGGCACTATCCAGTGCACCATAATTTGAAGAAAAATATTCTTCGGTATACCCGATTGCCTCTCTATAAAATCGATTTATATCGATACTGTCTACCTCAGGGACTTGTTTGCCCTTTGGGTACTTCAATCGGTTTTCATCATCAAAAGTCCACTTGTTACCAATCGGTTTCTTGTCAGGATCAACAAGAATATTTCTCACTTTTCGCTGATATTTATAAAAATCAGTTTGAAACATTCTCTTTTTCCCTTCAAAATACGACTTGATCTCTTCCGTTGAATTCAAAAATAGAGGAGATGTATTTCTCTCCACTTTCAGGCCAATTCGTTCGGCGTTCTCAGCAATTCTGAGTTCCAACCAACAGTCTGTGGTATCGATGTATTCAAACGAACTAATGTCATTCGATTTAAAATGCACCATGAGATTTCGGACGTCCGCCAGGTCATTGAAAGCTTCGATGTAAACCACGCGTAAATTCATTGATTGGAGATAGTCTTCATAAAACTTCATGCTTGCCCGGTGAAAGGCAATCTTCTGCTTGTGAAATTTATACTGCCTAAAGAAAAGAAATTCTTCAACCAAATATATAGTGTCACACTGCGTAATTAAAGAACTATTCTCGAACAATTGATGGGGAAAAACCACTCCTACATTCATAATCTCTTCCTATTCATTCGACACCTATCGCTGCAGTACTTCACTTCGTCCCAGACCCTTTTCCATTTTTTTCACCATGAAAAAGGTCTTTTACAGACCACGCAGATCTTATCTTCAAAAGCCATTTCGTGGTAACCAACAATTCTGGGAAAAGTTCAACGAGGAAAGGTGGAGTAGATTCACAGAATGTCTCGGATAAGGATGTTCTCAATAAAAAAATTCCCGAATTATGACTTGCGCTCGGAAAAAATCACTTTCTTTGCACCCATGAAATTTACAACGAGCAAATTCACTCTAATTGAGCCAAGTACCTCTTGTTGTTGTTGTTGTTGCTGTTGATCCTTCAGCACACACCCACCCCTACCATTTCATCTCTTCCTTTTACTTTTCATTCTTATGGATCATTTTATTTCAAGTCTCAATACCACTTTTGGAGATAAAACCAGCGTTTTAACGGGATTAGAATACGTCGTATCTGCTCAACCAAAACCCGTAACCTTCTCCACTAGTTTCAGTTTAGAAGACCAGATTCTTACCCACATCATATTCGACAATAACTTACCTATTGAAGTTTTCACATTGGATACGGGAAGACTTTTCCCCGAAACCTATTCAACTTGGTCAGCAACACTGCAGAAATACAAGAGGGCCATAAAGGTTTACTATCCGAAAACGCATGCCCTTGAAAACTATGTGGAAGGCCATGGACCTAATGCATTTTATGAAAGTCTTGAATTACGAAAAACATGTTGCCATATTCGAAAAGTAGAACCGTTGCAGAGGGCCATTAAAGACAAAGGGGTATGGTTGACAGGCATTCGGGCAGAGCATTCTCAAAACAGAAATCAAATGAGCCATGCTGAATTCGACACTGAAAACCAAATACTAAAAGTGCATCCTCTCCTTTTGTGGAGCAATGAAGAAGTAAAAACATTCATCAATGCACACAACATACCCTACAATCCATTGCATGATCGTGGATTTGTAAGTATTGGTTGTGCGCCTTGCACACGAGCGATAAAAGAAGGAGAAGATATCCGCGCCGGAAGATGGTGGTGGGAAGACAATTCAAAAAAAGAATGCGGCTTGCACAATCACAATTCACCACACAACAAATCATGAATACAAGTCTCTCTCATTTACAGTCCTTAGAAGCGGAGTCCATACACATCATGCTAGAAGTTTCGGCACAATTCGAAAGACCTGCTTTACTATTTAGCGGTGGCAAGGACTCTATTGTAATGGTGCATATTGCAAAAAAGGCATTCGCACCGGGAACATTTCCCTTTCCTCTCGTTCATATAGACACTGGTCATAATTTCCCTGAGGCTCTTCATTTCCGAGACAAACTCGCCAAAGAACTAGGGGCTTCGTTAATCGTACGCCAAGTAACGGAGTCAATTAAAAGACATGGACTCAAAGAACCCTCGGGTAAATTTCCCTCACGAAACGCTCTTCAGTCATACACATTGCTCGATACTATTTCAGAGTTCGAATTCGACGCCTGCCTGGGAGGTGCTCGTCGCGATGAAGAAAAAGCCCGCGCCAAAGAAAGAATTTTTTCAGTACGCGACGAATTTGGCGGATGGGATCCTAAACTCCAAAGACCTGAACTTTGGAACATATACAATGGCAGAATTAGCAAGGGCGAAAATGTAAGGGTCTTTCCGATAAGCAATTGGACAGAGTTAGATGTTTGGCAGTACATCAAACATGAAGAAATAGAACTCCCTTCACTTTACTTCGCGCATTCCCGCGAGGTAATTGAACACCAAGGAAAGTGGGTAGCAAACAGTGAATTCGTCACACGGGAATCACATGATACCGTCGAACACAAAATTGTACGTTATCGCACTGTTGGAGATATGACTTGCACTGCTGCAGTTGAAAGTGATGCCCATACAGTAGACCAAGTAATTGAAGAAACAATAGCCACAAGAATAAGCGAACGTGGGGCCACCAGAATGGACGACACGGTAACTGAAGCGGCGATGGAAGACAGAAAGAAAAACGGATACTTTTAAACACAATGGACTTACTCAGATTTATTACTTCTGGCAGTGTAGATGATGGCAAAAGCACGCTCATTGGCCGCCTATTATACGACAGCAAGAGCATTCTTTCCGATCAGTTGGAAGCTATAGAAGCGCGAGGACGCACAAAAGGAATTCAAGGTCCTGATTTGGCTCTTCTGACCGATGGGCTGCGCGCAGAAAGAGAACAAGGAATTACAATTGATGTAGCATACAAGTATTTTTCCACCGCGAAAAGAAAATTCATCATTGCCGATGCTCCAGGGCATGTTCAGTATACGCGCAATATGATAACAGGCGCAAGCACAGCAGACGCCATTATCGTACTTATAGATGCCAGAGCAGGAATAACGGAGCAAACCAGAAGGCATAGCATCATTGCATCTCTACTTAGAATTAAAAATATCGTTGTGGCCATTAATAAAATGGATTTGGTAGAATATGACCAAAACAGATTTAACGAGATCTGTGAAGAGTACAACAAACTTTCTGGGCAATTAAATCTGAGCTGTCCGACTTACATTCCAATATCTGCACTATCCGGAGACAATATTGTGGACAAAAGTCCCAACATGGATTGGTACTTGGGAGCAAGCATTCTGAAAATATTAGAAGACATCCCACCAACAATCAGCACCGAAACATTGCCCTTCAGAATGATGGTCCAACAAGTTATTAGGCCGCAATCAGCAGATCATATAGACTTCCGGGGATATGCGGGAAAAATAATGTCTGGTAAAATATCTGTTGGCGATAAGGTCCGTGTCCTTCCACTTGATGTGCATGTAACGATCAAATCCATTATACACGGGGGAATTCCTAAGGAATTTTCTAACGCGCCGCATTGTGTAACCGTCGAACTTAATGAAGACGTTGATATATCAAGAGGTGACTTATTTGCATCCGGCAATATGCCAAATCTCACAAATGAGTTCACTGCTTTGGGATGCTGGATGTCCGAAAAACCGCTTCGTGCCGGAACCCGATTTCTTTTGCAGCATCAAAGCAAACTTGTGAGATGCATTGTGCAGGAAATAGAATACCGCCTCGATGTGGCAACATTAGACAGAATGCCACAACCCGAACAAGCCACACTAAATGACCTCGTGAAACTGCATATAAAAACTCAAACTCCCATTTCGTTCGATCCATTCGAAGAGCATCGAGATACTGGGACAGCTATACTCGTGGATGAAACAACGCACCAAACAGCCTGTGCGCTGATGCTCTCTTAGCCCATGAAACGGCGAAATTCATCCGGGTTTTCAGGTATCCCAACTTCAGTGGATTGAAATTAAACCCAGAATCCGCATTGGGATTCGCTATGAATTGGTATAAACCCCAAAGATAGCAAGTGCTCTCGCCAGATTTTTATACCGTTTATCCCGCATTGCGCATTTGGGCAATTTTTGTAGAATGCGTGCGGGATTCTCAAATCTAAGCGATAGAATAATGCATTCATCGGCAAAATGAGGGTGCAATTTTTCTATCGCTTGATTTGGGTTTATGTATCTCTAATCTCGGCTCAGCCTAGACAACAGCTGCTATAAAGGCATTGACCATTTCGTGCACGCAAGATGCTGCAGCGCATTGCCAAAAAAAACCTTCCATTGCGCAATGCAGCGTGGACTATTTATTGTGCAGAATTGGTATTATCCCGAATCACGCGATGGAGATACCGGAATTCATAGGTCGAACTATTACTTTGATCCATCGAGTAGATTCGAGAATCCCCCAGCGCATTAACCTCAAGATGCTTCCAATGCGCAATGCGGGATAAAGAGGCAAGATAGAGGAAAATTAGCAGTAGGCTATAGTCCGGGTTCCGTATTAACTGCATCATAATAGTCGGCATTAGGCAGTAGTTCCATAGGAACGGCATCATACTCCCTCCCTCGAAGAATTTCCTTCTACGAGCCTCATACCAAAAACCCTTTCCAGGTTTTTCATTAATTTTTGTTTAACCTCTTCGAAGTTGAGTTGATAACCGAGTTCCGCGTGCATAGATGTCACCGCTTTGTCGTCGATACCGCAAGGTATGATGTGGCCAAAATATTGCAGATCTGCATTTACATTAAAAGCAAATCCATGCATTGTAATCCATCGGCTGCATTTAACTCCGAGGGCGGCAATTTTCCGAGCCTTCTTTGGGTCGTGTTCATCGAGCCATACACCTGTTAATCCCTCTATACGCCCTGATTTGATTCCATACTGGGCAAGTGTTAGAATGATTGCTTCTTCGAGATAGCGCAGGTATAAATGTATATCTGTAAAAAAATGTTCGAGATCAATAATTGGATATCCTACAATTTGGCCGGGTCCATGATAGGTGATATCCCCTCCTCGGTTAATTTCGTAATAGCGCGCTCCCACTTGATCCAGGGCTTCTTCATCCAATAGCAAATTGGCGGCATTGCCGCTTTTACCCAGGGTAAATACATGAGGGTGTTCGACAAAGAGAAGGTGATTGGTTGTTTCAGGTAGAGCGGACTCTGGTTCCCGACGTTGTCGAAGTTTTAACTCCACATTGGTCGCAAACAACTTTTCCTGATAATCCCAACACTCCTTGTAATCGAGATGTCCCAAATCTTGAAAGAAAACGTCTTTACTCAAATTTTTGCAAGCTCTGCCTTCAGGAAAATAATAGCCGGAATCGCCACAGCGTCCACGCCATTTAGGTTGGCAAGGTGTATACTTAACCAGTCGCCGAAGTGCACATGGTAATAACTTCTCTCAACACGATTTCCACCTTTAGACCAAACGTCTTCGATGGTATCGCAATATTGACCCATGAGCTTTTTGCAGATTTCCATACGGATTTTTGAGCGCTCATGATCATCTTCACTGCGCATCAGAACCACGGCCACGCGATTATCGCCACCGCTCCAACCTACCAGTTCGTTGTGATTCATCTCTGGGAAAAAGTGATGCCAACAAAGCATCTTCGAATTCTCGTTGATTTGCTGTCTCCAGCGGATGGCAACACCCTCGTATAGTGCATCGCTGTATAGGATTGGAATTCTACCTTGAATTTTTTTAGCCAATTCGAGTGAAGAATCGATAATATCTTTCTGACCCTTTTGTAGGTCATCGGATACCTTAAGAATTTGTTCTTCGAAAGATCCATCGATCAATTGATAGTGGTGCAACACATAGAACAATTGCACAGATGAATATCCAAACATTGCTCTGGGTGGATTGCCACCCGGAATAAGTATATGATTGAATCCTTTAGCAACTGCTTCAGCCCCAATTTTTCCGCCACTGGTAACACATACGACATGGGCTCCACGCTCAATAGCAGAATGCAATGCCGCAACGGTCTCTTCAGTATCGCCGCTGTAGCTCGAAATAATAACCAATGTTTTTGAATCTACCCACTCAGGTAGGGCATAGTCATTGTTTACGGCAATTGGAACTTTGCAACTTTCTGAAACCAATTGCGCTACTACTTTTCCCCCGATCCCCGATCCACCTAGTCCAGAGATGAGAACGTTGACGGCCTTGAAACCTGTTTCTTTTAAATTCGCGGCATTGCCTATTTTAATTGCCTCCTTAAGATGTGTGGGAAAATCTTCAACAAGCTTTTGCATAATTCGTATTCTTTCGGGCAAAAATACGATCAAATACCCCACGGCATTTAAGTGCCGGGGGGTATTTGGAGCTTTTATTCCTTCACAAACGTCTTCACGAGACTTCCTTCCGGGCTAATAGCGCGTAGGAAATAAATACCTCTTTCAAAAGAAGAACAGTCAATGTTTAAGTTCGAATTCATGGGTTGGTTCAACACTTCCACAACACGGCCACTTGCATCCATGATTTGAATAAGTTCGACACCCTTGGAAATGGAAACGTTCAGGATTCCGTTCGTGGGATTCGGAAAAATGGCTACTTGTGGCCCTGAAACTTCTGTTACCCCTACAATGTTTTGTACTACTTCAATACAGAAATTTCCATCGGCGGGTACGCCTGTTCCAGCAGAATAACCGTCGATCATTACATAATAGGTCACCCCATCACCTGTCTCAATTGTAATTTCCGAAAACAAATTACTGCCTGAAGACTGGTCGCTATCGTCGTTACATGCCACCAAGGACAATCCGCCGCAACCGCCTGTATAAATTGCCATTTGAGTATCTCCCAACTCAATGTAATTATCTATCAATGATCCTCCGCAATTACTGGTAAGAATGGTATACTCTTGACCATCTCCTTCAAAAGAGAACCATACATTGTTGTCTACAATGTCCGAAGAAAACCAACAATCGCTGGATATGGTTGGATCGGCATCGTTAATTACCGCACCATTATTCGTTACAGGTGAACTTGTATAAATAATTCCTTCCTGTTGATGAAACAAATAATCAATGCTCATGGCATTTACACAATCGTCATTCATGGGCTGTGGGTATCCAACAGCAATGTTAAAAGCGGCGCCAACGGGCATCTCTGCATTTGATTGTGTGTACAGCACCCAATGTCCAGTCTCTGACTCATACCAAACGCCTATGACTTCGTTCAGATACGTAGCCGCACCTCCGGGTGGGTTCCAATTATGAGTCGTTATCACTATAGCTTCCGGGTGCCCATTTAGCTGAGGATGATCGAGGTAGCTATACGAAGCAAATCCCATCTGATTTTCCAAAGTTGCTGTATGAATATATGTACTCATATTCGAGCCTGGCATCATTACATTGTGACTTGCGCCTAAAACTTGATTCTCGCTGTTTTCATTATAAAGGGACCATGCATAATCCGTATAATACACGCCAGTTTTGTAGTTGTTCAAAACTCCGCCAATACCGCCAGGATTCCAAATGTGGGTTTCAAAAACCAGGGTGTTGTGATTCATTGAAGCTGGTGTTTCGGGCAGATAAGTCACGTTTCCTGCGACATTTTCATTGGTCACAGTGTGTGTATAGTTCTCCTCAGCATCGTCAAGTACAATTAGTACATTAAAAGCAACTCCGATATTTAGAGTTCCTAAATCTTCATTGTAAATAGCCCACTGATCCGGAACGAATTCGAAGTAAACGGATGTCACGTGATCGTTAATAAGGTTAAATCCACCAGGAGGATTCCAGTTCTGAGTAACCAGAATTCTGGCGTTCGGGTTGCCATTTAACAGGGGGTGATCTATAAACGTAATGTGTTCACTAGTGTTTTCTAATGTGCTAATGTGCACAAAGTAGATGGATCTACTCTGAGCAATTGAACTCAGGGATACAGCGATAAAAAGAAAAATAAATAATGCTTTTTTCATGGTGTTAGTTGGTTGGTTCGGTGGCATACGGAAACAAACGTTCATTTGTTTCCTGGACAAAAATATTTCAA
>Ga0105049_10009028_pt1 | contig 11496 bp, 8 predicted proteins | sample MAT06_FD_78087 | JGI IMG/M metagenome (GOLD analysis project Ga0105049, IMG submission 78087) | Freshwater microbial communities from Lake Fryxell liftoff mats and glacier meltwater in Antarctica - MAT-06 | ecosystem: Environmental > Aquatic > Freshwater > Ice > Liftoff microbial mat | place...
CATCTTCCGGAGCCTCGGCAAATGGGATTCGACCCGGCCATTACGGCCGTGGGTGCTGACGATCGCGGTGAATCGCTGCCGGACGTGGCTGGCCAAGCGGCCCAAGCGCCCGGAGTTGATCGACTACATCGCCGAATTGCCGGGCCAGGAGCACGCGGCCGGCGATGGCGAACTGACGGCGGTGATCGCGGCCACTGTCGAAAGCTTGCGGGACGACTATCGCGAGGTGTTTATCTTGTTCCACGAATCGGGCCGATCGTACGAAGAGATCGCCGAGGTCGTGGGCCGGCCGGTGGGCACCGTGAAAACGTGGCTGCACCGGGCACGGGCGATTATTTTGGAAAAGCTGAACGAACTCGGCCTGATGCCCGAACCCGAACCGAAACCATGAACGCGAACCCGATAGAACCGAACGACTTCCCCATCTACGCTCCGGCGTGGCCCGCCGCGCCTGCCGGGTTCGCGGACCGCGTGACGGCGGCGGTTCAATCGCAGCATCGCGTCCGGCGCCGCCAGGTCTGGCTCGTCCGCGCCGGTGGCCTGGCCCTCGCCGCGTCCGTGGCTTTCGCCCTCATCGCGGGTCTGTCGGAATCAGCCCCGAAACCGGACGTGGCCATCGTGCCGCCGAGTACCCAACCCACGATAGCCGCGCCCGCGAAACCGACGCCGATTCAAAAGCCGTTCGCCGAGGCGGGGGAAGCGCTGGCTTCGATGACCCGCCAAACGACCGACAAAGCGCTCGCGCCGTCGAAGACGATGATCGCCTCCGCGGAGCGCTTACCCAAGCCGATGCCGACCGATCCGAAAATGAACATCGAAACCAAAGGGCTGACCGAATCGGCGACCAGCGCCCGCGCCGGCCTCGATCCCGTCACCGATCAGCCGCGGAGGGCCTTGAACCGGATGTTCCGCGACTTCGGCATCGCCCCCGCCAAACCCCGATCCTGAAGTGCGAGACTTTGCGATGAACCGATTCTGCTCGCTCGCTGTGTTCGTGTGCCTGGCGGTCGCCCCGTCGCTGCGGGCGAACCCGACGCAGGATCTCTTGCGCAACGTGCCTGCGGATTGCTCCATCTGCTTCGTCGCCCAAGATTGGAAGAGCCACTCCCAACGCATCGCGGAGTCGCCGTTCCTCGCCGCGGTGAAAAAATCCGAGCTCGGCCGGACGATTCTGAACCCCGATGCGATGGAGAAAATCTTCGCCCTCGAAACGATCCTGACCGAACACTTGCACCTCACGGTCGAACAACTCCGCGACGACATCTTGGGCGACGCCGTCCTCTACGCCTACCGCCCCGGCCCGACCGACAAACCGGACGAAGACGCCGGCGTGCTGATGCTGAAAGCGAAGGATACGAAGGCCTTGGCGAAGCTGATCGACAACTTCAACGACACCCAAAAGCAATCGGGCGAGTTGAAAGCCCTCACGGAAAAGCCCCTCGGCAAACTCGCCTACTTCCACCGCGACAAATCCGACGCTACCGGCGAATACTACTTCGTCCGCGCCGGCGTCTTCGCCTTTTCCAAAGATGAATCGCTGCTGAAAGCGACCCTCGCGCTCGAAGCCACCCCGGCGAAGACCGCCCCGTTCCTCGACGCCTACGACAAGCTCGGTCTGCAGAAGGCCGCGATCGCGGCGATCTTCCAACCGCGGACGCTCGACGCCGAATTGAAGGCCCGCATCGCCAGCACAAAAGACGAACACGCCCAATCGTTCCTGAAGCAGTTCGCCAAAATCTGGTTGGCCACGAACTCAGTCGCGTTCGCGGTCGAACTCGGCACCGATGTCGAAATCGCCGTGCACGCCTCGTTCGACCCGAAGACCGTGCCGCCGGAATTGAAGCCGTTCCTCGGTACCCCCAAAGCCTCGGCGCTCTGGTCGCACATCCCCGCCGATGTGCTCTTCGCCCTCGCTGGCAAACTCGACCTCCCGCAACTGATGAAGCTCGGCAAAACCTTCCTCAGCGAACCGGGTTTGAAAGGTTTCCAAGAACTCCTCGACAAGCAAATCGCCCCGGCCGTGGGGAAAGACGCCTTCCCCGAACTGCTCAAAAGCATCGGCCCCGATTGGGGGGTCTGGCTCACGGCACCGGGCAAAACCGGCAAAGGGACGCTCCCCGAGTTCACCGTGGCACTGCGCGTCCGCGCACCGGAAAGCAAAGACAACACCTTCGGCGACGCCCTGAAACTCGGGCTGAACTTCGCCTTCCAGATGTTCCGCGTCGATTACAACCGTACCCACGACGACCAATTCACGATCCGCGAAATTAAGGACGACGCCGGGCCGATCCAGCATCTGGAAAATGCAAAACTGCTGCCGCCCAGGGTTCGCCCCGCCTTCGCCCAACGCGGCGACTTCTTCCTGTTCGCCTCCTCGCCCGAAGCGATTCAACGCTTCGACCCGAAAAAGGACACCGCCAAACCCGAAGACGCTCCGTTCCTCCGCATCGGTTGGAAAGCGCTCGAACAATACCTCCGCGCCCACGGCGAAGACTTCGCCAATCTCTTCTCCTCGCTCACGGGCAAAACCGCCGCCGACGTGTTGAAGGAATTCCGCGAACTGCAGCAAGTCATCGAGTTGCTCGACACCTTGGAGGTCAATCAATCGGGTACGGTCGACAGCACGAAGTGGAGCCTGAAACTGAAGCTGACCGCGCCGCTTCAGAAGTGAGTCATTCGGATCTTTTGGTCAACGCTCGCCAAATTTCACCGGCCCAGAAGACGCCGGACGTGGCGGCCAGCAACACGCCCCACTCGGCGAGGCTCAACGGCACTGTGCGGAACACCGCGCCGCCGAACTGCACCAAGCAGATTTGACCGGCCAAAATCGCCCCGGCCACGAGCAGGAAGCTGATATTGTTGCCGAGGGTCGGGAAGACCGAACCGCTGCGACCCCAGCCTTTCGCGTTGAAAAGATTCCAAAATTGCAGCAGGACGAACGCGTTGAAGACGATCGTGCCGCCGCGGGTCGCATCGTCGCTGGCGGGCAATTCGCCGTCCGATTGCAGCCAGAGGATCAACCCGAGCAGAATCGCCAAGAACACCCCGCCCACTCCGAAGACGAACTTCGCCATCGGCGCCGTCACGATGAACCCCGCGGGATCTCGGGGCGGCCGTCCGAGCACGCCGGGGTGCGGCGGTTCGGTCGCCAGCGCCAGCGCCGCGAAGGTATCCATGATGAGGTTGACCCAGAGCATCTGCAGCACCGTCAGCGGCAGTTCGTAGCCGATGAACGGCCCGAGTACGGCCAACCCGAGGGCGCAAACGTTGATCGTGAGCTGGAACAAGATGAACCGCTGGATGTTCTCGTACAGCGTCCGGCCCCACTTGACCGCGGTGACGATACTGCCGAAGGAGTCGTCTAGCAGGACGATGTCGCTCGCTTCTTTGGCCACGGCCGTGCCGCTTTTTCCCATCGCCAACCCGACGTCCGCGTAGTTCAATGCCGGGCCGTCGTTGACCCCGTCGCCCGTCACCGCGACGACGTGCCCGCGCTGTTTCAACAGGCTGACGAGGCGGAGTTTGTCGGACGGACGGGCGCGTGCCAAGACGACCAACGTCTCGGCGGCAGCGGCGGCTTCCGCATCCGGCAGGGCCGCGAACTCCGCGCCCGTGAGCACGGAGCCAGCGCCCGCGTCGGCGGACAAGATGCCGATCTGCATCGCGACCTCGGCCGCCGTCGCGGCGATGTCCCCCGTGACCACTTTGACGGCAATACCCGCCAGCCGGCACGCGGCCACGGCATCGGGAACCTCCGGGCGGATCGGGTCGGCGAGGGCGACGTGCCCCAGCCAAATCAGCGACTTCGTCAATCCGTCGGCATCGGGGATGTCCGCGCCCTCGGGTCGGTAGGCGAACCCGAGCGTGCGCATGCCCCGCGTTTGGAACGCCGTCAGCGAGGCCTCGATGGCCGCGCGATTGGCGTCCGTCAAAGCCGTCAGTGTTCCCGTGGAATGGATGCGGTCGCACCCGGCGAGCAACACTTCCGGCGCGCCTTTGATGTGGAGCACCGTTCCCCCTCGGGACGATTCGCCGTAACTGGCCATGAACTTCCGCTCGGTGTTGAACGTCCACTGCATTCGCAGCGCGAAGGCCCGGCGCGCCTGCGCGTAATCCTCCCCGGCGGAGTGGAGCCACAGCAACAACGCCCCTTCGGTCGGGTTGCCGATTACGGGCGTTGCGCCGCTTTCGCGACCCAGTTGCGCCGTCGTGTTCACCGCGATCGCTTCCAGCAGCAACATCCTGAGCGCGGGATCCGCCGGGAATTCGAGGGTCTGTCCGCCACCGAAGGTAGCCGCCGCGACCCGCATTTCGTTGGCGGTCAGCGTGCCGGTTTTGTCCGAACAGATGACGGTCGCGGCACCGATGGCTTCGGTGGCGTCCATGCGCCGCACCAGCGTCTGCTGGGCCGTCATTTTCCGCATGCTGTACGCGAGGCTCAAAGTCACGCTCATGGCCAAGCCCTCGGGCACGGCGACCACGATGATGGTGACGGCGATCATAAAATCGCGCAGGAACTCCCGCCCGGCGGATCGGGGTATCCACTCGCCGGGATCTTGCGATACCGACCCCGCCGCGACTCCGGCGGCCACCACGCCGACGAATACCAGCGCGCCGGCGCCCGTGCAGATCAGCCACGGCCGCGTTGCCGCCCACCATCCGCCCGCTCCGTCATCATCGTCACCGCCGCCTTCGTCCGCCCCGCCGCGCAACAAGGCCAAGGCATCTTGAGCGACGGGGAACCAGACGGGAATGATGGCGATGCCGAGGCCCGCGACCAAGCCCGCCACCACGAGCCATTGGCTCGGGGAGAGCATCAAGTTACCGACGACCGCGCCGCGGCCGACGAGCGCGGCGAACGCGGCGATGGCCACGGAGAAGCCGACGACGCCGATGATCTTGCTCAGCCGGGCGAGTTGGCGGTTCAGGGGGCTGATGACGCCGGTCGATTCGGTCGATTCGCGGAGCGTGCGGCCGATTTCACTCGCATCGCCGACGGCGGTCACTTCGAAAGTCCCGTAGCCATCGGCGACCGTGGTGCCGCGCAAGAGTCGGGCCGCCTCCCCGCCGATTTGCTTCTCGGCGGGCCGCGATTCGCCGGTCAACTTGGCTTCCGAGACGAGCAGGCCGACCGCTTCGAGCAGGGTTCCATCGGCCGGGATTTCTTCGCCGACTTCGACGAACACGATATCGCCGACGACCACGTCCCGCTTGGGGATGCGGGTGTAACTGCCGTCGCGGATCACCTTCGCCGGCACCGCATCTTCGGACTTATTCAGGATGTCGAACTCGCGGGCGGCCCGGTGTTCGTTCCAGTAGGACAGAAAAGTGGCCAGGAAGATCGCCACCAAGATCCCCGCGCCCTCGGCGATGTGGCCGTCCGCGATTCCGACGGCGATGGCCAACCCGGCGGCGAGCATCAGGATGCGGATCACGGGATCGTTGAACTTGCTCAGGTACTCTTCCCACCACGCGGCCCGCCGCGGCGGCGTCAACTCGTTGATCCCGTGCTGGCGGCGACTGGCTTCGACCTCGGAGCCGGTCAACCCGGGGCGGTTGGCGGAAGCGATCACGAATTCGAACCTCGTTGATGGGTCGGTAACACGGCCTGCGAATGTCGGCGCCCGGCGCGGCCCGGTCGCTTACCCGTGCCCTTCTTGGACGAAGTTCTTGTTCCACGCCGGGATGACCACCCGCAGATCCCGCGTGCCGTCCGGGACGCACTGGCAACTCAGTCTTGATTCCGGCGTCACGGCGCGGGCCGTGTCGAGCATGTCTTCTTCGTCGTCGGTGGCCGGGTTGCAGCTTTCCCGCCCCTGCTGCACATAGACGTGGCAGGTCGCGCAGGCGCAAACGCCGCCGCAGGCGTGGTCGATCTCCACGCCGGCCCCGTAGGCGAGATCCATGATGCTGCCCGGTTCGCCGCTGCGACCGAACGGCAGCATCGCGGGATCGACGCTGAGTTCCTTCGCCTCGTTCGTCTCTTGCAAAACGAAAGTGATTTTGAATGGCTTCGTGGCCACCGGGGCGCTCACGGGCGTGATGTAGGGGTTCTTGCCCGCCATCGGTTGGGATCTCGGGGTGGGGAACGAAAAAACACGGGGCGGCGACCCCGTGTTCGTATTATATCGTTCGGACCCCGCGCCGTTACTGCACCGGGAACTTGAGTTCGTTCTGGACATGCTTGACCCCCGGCGTCAGGCGGATCATCCCTTCGATCAAGTTGGCTTCCTCCTCGTCTTTGGCATTGCCCTTGAGCACGATCACGCCGCCTTCGGCCACCGAGAGGCTGACCCCCTTGGCGTCGGCGATGCTGCTGGAGGCGTCGATCATGCCGCGGAGGTCGGCTTGCATCTGGGCGACGGGGACACTCGGGGCCGCGAACTTCAGCGTCGCCGTGTAAGAAATCTGCCGGCCGGTGGTCAGGCCGTTGTTCTGTTGGTTCAGCGAGTTCGTATTGCGGCCCCCACCTTGAGTATTTTGCAGAAGACCGCCTTGCTGAATCCCGCCTTGTTGGGTGCGGGTGCCGGTCGCGGTCGCCGCCGTACCGGTGCCGCCGATGCCCGATGTGGAACCGGTGTTGGTGCCGGCGTTGCGGGCCGTGGCGCCCGATCGGTTGCCGCTCGTCGTACCCGAGGTTGTGCCGGTCGTTCCGGTGGTGCCATAAAGCGCAGTCCCGAACCCGCCGGGCGTGTTGTCACGCGCCCCGGAACTGCCGCCGGTCGTGCCGGCGCGGCCTTGGTAATAGGGGTTGGCGTAGTATCTGTTGAAAGCGTTGGAAGTCGCTAGAGCCGCGCTGGTCGTGTTGACTTCCGACGGTGCCACGATGGGCGGAGCTGGCTGGGTCGCCGTGCTATTTGCGTTCCCGGCCGGGCCACCGCCGCTCGTGCCCGCTCCGCTCACACCTCCCCCTCCGGTGCCTCCGGTGCCGCCAGTACTGCCCCCAATGCCGGTACCGATCGTTTGGGCCGCGGCCCCGCCCGCGAAGATGGCCGTGATGGTCGCGGCCCAAATGATTCGGTTCAAGCTTCGCATGGCAAGACTCCGGGACAATCGAGCATCCGGGTGAACTCTTCCGCTAATATCGTCATACTTTAGCACTGTCATCCAGAAAGAATCATGAGAAGTTCAACATGGCCGCAATCGGCGTAGCGGTCGTCGGAATCGGTTTCATCGGCCCGGTGCACGTCGAAGCGCTCCGCCGACTGGGCCACCGCGTCGTCGGCATCCTCGGTTCAACCCCGGAAAAATCGTTCGACGCCGCCCGCGATCTCGCCATTCCCCGGGGCTACGCCAGCTTGGGGGAACTCCTCGACGATCCCCTCGTGCAGGTCGTCCACCTCGCCTCGCCCAACGTCCACCATTTCGCCCAATGCCAACAAGTGTTGAACGCCGGCAAGCACGTCGTCTGCGAGAAACCACTCGGCATGACCACCTCCGAAACGGCCGAGTTGGTCGAGCTCGCCCAGCAAAAGCGCGTCGTCGCGGCGGTGAATTACAACGTCCGCTTCTACCCGCTGGTGCTCGAAGCCCGCGAGCGCCGCAAAGCCGGGCACCTCGGCCGCGTCTTCCACATCACCGGCGACTACCTCCAAGATTGGCTGCTGCTGCCGGGCGATTTCAACTGGCGCGTCATCGCCGGTGAGGGCGGGGCACTCCGCGCCGTCGCCGACATCGGCACGCACTGGCTCGACACGGTCTGTTTTATCACGGGGTTGGAAGTCGAAGCGGTCTTCGCCGATGTGAAGACCGTCCACCCGATTCGGCACAAGCCCCTCGGCGGAAGCGAAACCTACAGCGGGCCGACGTCCGTGTCCAAGAAAACCGAGCGGGTGCAAGTGACGACGGACGATCACGCGTCCATCTTGCTGCGGTTCCGGGGCGGTGCGCGGGGCTCGTTCACCGTTTCGCAGGTGACGGCCGGTCGCAAGAATGCCCTGCGGTTCGACATCGCCGGCGAGAGCAGTTCCTTCGGCTGGAACAGCGAGGAGCCGAACGGTTTGCACATCGGCTACCGCGACCGGCCGAACAAACTGCTGACGCGCGATCCGGCCTTGCTGGCCCCGGGCGTGCGCCCGTATGCCAACTACCCCGGCGGCCATGCCGAGGGCTTTCCCGATACTTTTAAGCAACTCTATCGGGCGGTCTACGCCGATGTGGAACGGGCCCTCGCCGGGCAATCGCCAAACCCGGAGCCGTTGTACGCGAGTTTCGCCGACGGCCACCGGGAAGTGCAAATCTGCGAAGCCATTCTGCAAAGCCACGCCACTGAGCGCTGGGTCGGCGTCTAATAGGGTGGTTGATTGCGGCTGATTTGTAGGTGAACTCGCAAAGCCTCGGTGCGACCTACAAATCAGCCGCAATCAACCACAATAGCGGAACTTCCGGCCAACTTTGCAAAGCTTGCAATAGTTACCGGCCCGGACACGGTAACTATTGCAACTTCGATAAACGGATTTGCAAGCCTTCGCAAAGCCAGAATCGCAATCCCTGTATTGCTAAGGATTAACGGCGACTGCCGGCCAAATCCGAGTTTTGGCACGGGCCATGCTTTACTCAATTTTATCGCGGTCGACCCCAACCGACTTCGATGACCGGCGAGTGGATCCCCCAAAGACCTCCTCGCCCCGGCTCTTGCGAATCGTCAACCCCCCGACGATCCGCAGCCCACCCCCTGGGTTCCCGAGCCGGACGATCCCCCGCGTCGAAGTCCAACCCCCCGGACTTCGACCCACAACCCGACGGGCCGCCCACCAACCCCCGGTGTGCGGCCCGTCGGGCTTTTTCATATACCGTAGCGCATGTCTTACCAATCGCTCCGCGGACCGTTGCTGCTGTCGCTCCTCGCGGCCGTGCTCACCATCGGTTTGAAGGGGACCGCGTACTTCCTCACCGGTTCCGTCGGGCTGTTTTCGGATGCGCTCGAATCGCTGGTGAATCTCCTCGCCGCGACGGCGGCCTATTTCAGCCTGCGCTACTCGCACAAACCCGCCGATCCGGAGCACGCCTACGGCCACGAGAAGATCGAATTCTTTTCCAGCGGCCTCGAAGGGACGCTGGTCTTCGTCGCCGGGCTGGGCACCGTGTGGTACGCCGTCGGGCGGTTGTTCGAGCCGAAGGAACTCGGCCACCTCGACCTCGGCATCGCGCTCACGGTCATCGCCTCGGCGATCAACTTCGGTGTGGCCGTGGTGTTGTTGCGCGTCGGCAAAAAGCACGGCTCGGTGATCTTGGAAGCCGACGGGCACCACCTGATGAGCGACGTGCTGACTTCGCTGGCGGTCGTGGCTGGGCTGGGCCTCGTCGCCCTGACGGGGTTGGCGTACTTCGACCCGATCTCGGCCCTCGCCGTGGGCCTCGGTATTCTCTGGACCGGGTTCAAACTCGTGCGGCGCTCGTTCGATGGCTTGATGGATCGGGCCCTGCCGCCGGGCGATCAGAATCTGTTGCGGGAGGGGATTCGCACGGCGTTGCCGGAGGGCTGCCACTTCCACCATCTGCGGACGCGGCGGGCCGGTCGGCGGAAGTTCGCCGATTTCCATTTGCTGGTACCGGGTTCGTGGACGGTGCTCGCCGGGCACACGCTGGCCCACGAGATCGAAACGAAATTGCAGGACTTGGCGAACGAGTTGGAAGTGACGATCCACGTCGAACCGATCGAAGACGAAAGCTCGTGGGAACCGGCCGCGCTCGCCCGACTCGGCGAAGAACCGGCTCCCTTCGCTCCGGACGCGCCGTAGAATGCCGCGACAAGGATGGAGACTCGACTTGGTACGGATTCTCACCGGCTACCTCTGGCTACTCGGCGGGGCGTTCGTCGCCGCGCTCGGCATCGACTGCTTCCTGCTGCCGAATCATTTCATCGACGGCGGCGTCACGGGCGTGTCGATGCTCGCGGCCCAATGGACGGGCGTGCCATTGGCTGTGTTCCTCCTGCTGCTGAATATGCCGTTCGTGCTGATCGCGCACCGGCGGATCGGGCGGACTTTCGCCGTGAAGAGCTTCCTCGCGATCGCGGCGCTCGCAGTCGTCGTCGAGACCTTCCCTTTTCCGCACGCTACCGTCGACAAACTCCTCGGGGCGGTTTTCGGCGGTTTCTTCGTCGGCGCCGGCGTCGGTTTGGCCATCCGCAACGGCGGCGTTCTCGACGGTACGGAAATCCTCGCCGTCATCGTCAGCAAGCGAACGTTCGCCACCGTCGGCGAGATCATACTCGGGTTGAACGTGCTCATCTTCGCGCTGGCCGCGTTCCTCCTCGGCGTCGAACCGGCGATGTACTCGGTGCTCACGTACTTCACCGCGTCGAAGACGATCGATTACCTGCTGCACGGCATCGAAGCCTACAACGGCGTCATGATCGTCTCGGAAAAGCACGCCGTCATCCGCGAAGCGATCTTGAACGACCTCGGGCGCGGGGTGACGGTGCTGAAAGGCCGGGGCGGATTCTCGACCGCCGAGCAGGAGATCTTGTACTGCGTGGTCACCCGGTTGGAACTGACGCGACTGGAGGCGCTGGTGATGTCGAAGGACGAGGCGGCGTTCTTGGTGATCTCCCCGGTGCACGAAGTCAGCGGTGGCACGCTGAAGCACCGGGTGTTCCACTGATGGGCCGCTTCGACCAGGCCATCCCTCTCGGCGACTTCACTTCGCCACGCCTTTGTTCCAATAGATGCGGCAGTTGCCCGTCGCTCGGCCGACGGCGACGATGTCGGGTTTGCCGTCCCCGTCCAAATCGGCGACCACGAGGTCTTCGACCGCGACGCCGCCGTCTTCGAGGATGTATCGCTCCCACTTTTTGGCGGCCGTGTCGAAGCGGTAGATCCGCACGCCGCGCTTCTCGGTGAACTTGTCGTCCTTCGTCGGGTTGTCGCGGACGCCGACGACGATGGCGTCCACGTCCGACCCCTTGGAGGACTGCGCACCGGTCTTTTCGCTGTGGAAGCTGAGGCCGAAGCCGGCACACCGCACGGCGTGCCCCCACCGCAACTGCTCGTCGATGACCGTCCGCGTCCACAGCGGCTTGCCGCTTTCGCTCTGGTACACCACCACCTTGTTACCGTGCCACGGCTCGATAGTGGCGGCGAAATGGTCCGGTTTCGGGTCACTCGCGAACACGTCTTGGAGGGTGGTGAAGTTGTTGTACGACCCGACCGCCACCTCGCTCGCGCCGCGACTACCCTTAGGGTTCGCTTGGTCGCCGTCGCCGACTTTCTCAAGCTTCGGCTTGCCATTGCCGAACGTTAGCGCGTGCAGGCCGTCGTAACTGGCGAGGTAGATCCGCGGCGGCTCCAGGTTGTCCAGCCGCCGCACCTCGATAAAGTTGTGTGTCACCCGCAGTTCGTCGTTCAGCACCGTCGCTTTCCAACTCTCCGGCTTCTCCGGATCCTTCGCGGGCACCTTGTACGACACGATCCGCACCGGCCGACCGTCGAGCCAGTTCTTCTCCTTGGTGGCTTCGCGCCCCATCAGAGGGGCCATCACGATTTCCGGTTTGCC
>Ga0105049_10009030_pt1 | contig 11495 bp, 9 predicted proteins | sample MAT06_FD_78087 | JGI IMG/M metagenome (GOLD analysis project Ga0105049, IMG submission 78087) | Freshwater microbial communities from Lake Fryxell liftoff mats and glacier meltwater in Antarctica - MAT-06 | ecosystem: Environmental > Aquatic > Freshwater > Ice > Liftoff microbial mat | place...
AAGGCGCTGTTGCCCTGACCGGACCCGATGAGCAAATCCATCGCGCCGGTGACGAGGGGGTGATCCCAGGTGAGGAAACCGATTTCCTCGCGGCTGAGGGCTTTGCGGCGGTCGCAGGTGAGGGTGAGTCCGTCCTCGGGCAGACCGGGCAGGGCCTCGGTGGTGCGTTCGGCGGGTTTCGCGAGGTAGGTGCGCTGGGAGAGTTCGTCCACCTGCACGCCGTAATGGTCAAAAATGCGGAGCAGGTAGTCGTCAAGGCCAGTATCCTGATCGAAGGCGGTGATCTGACTGACGATCTGTTTGGCGATTTCCGGCCGATGGGAATTCATCTGGAGCAGGCGGTCCTGGCCTTGTTTGAGTTCTTTGGCGAGCCGGGTGTGGAAGGTTTTGGTCTCGGAGATGAGGGTGGTTAGGGCGGAGTCGGCGGCGGGGTCGGCGAGGCATTTGTCGAGGGGGACACCGAATTGCGCGATGATCTCGCGTCCGCCCTCAAGGGATTTTTCAAAGGCGTTCAGGCCTTCGTGATACCAGCGGGCGAGGACCTCGAGGCGGCTGTTTTTTGGAAAAGGAACGTGCAGGGAAATGGTCTCGGTCTGGCCGATGCGGTCGAGGCGGCCGATGCGCTGTTCGAGCAACTCGGGATTGGTGGGGAGGTCGAAAAGCACGAGATGATGGGCGAACTGGAAATTCCGTCCCTCGCTGCCGATCTCGGAGCAGAGGAGAATCTGCGCGCCGTCTTCCTCGGCAAACCACGCGGCATTGCGGTCGCGTTGCAGCAGGCTAAGGCCCTCGTGGAAGAGGCCGAGTTTGAGATTGAGGCGGGCGCGGATGGCTTCGTCGAGGGCGAGGACTTTTTCGCGCGTGCGGCAAATCAAGAGCACCTTGGCCGTGCGTTTTTTTTGCAGAAACGCCACGAGCCATTCCACGCGGGGATCACCCGCCAGCGGATAGGTTCGCGCGGCGGAGGAGTCGTCGGCCAGGGCTTCAGCGGCGAGTCCATCGGCGACGGCGGGAAGAGGTACCAGAAAAACGCGGCGCTTGGGGAAGCCTTTCATGGCCGCGCGGGTGTTGCGGAACATGACGCGTCCGGTGCCGTGTTGATCCACGAGTTCCTGAATGAGCGCGTCCCTGACGGAGGATTCGCCGCGTTTCAAACCGGCGATGTGGTCTTCGAGCCGGGCGGGGTTGGCCAGGCAGAGGAGACGGAGGACCTTGAGATCGGCGGCGGTGAGAGGTTTTCCGTCGAGCAGTTTAGCGGCAAGGCGGGCGGTTTTTTGATAGTCTGTGCGTTCGGCCACGAAGTGCGCGAAGTCGCTGTAGCGGCCGGGATCGAGCAGGCGCAGGCGGGCGAAGTGGCCCTCGGCCCCGAGTTGTTCGGGTGTGGCGGTAAGCAGAATCAATCCCGGCGCGGCGGTGGCGAGCGTTTCCACGATGCGGTATTCCGGGCTGATTTCTTTCGGGGACCAGACGAGGTGATGGGCTTCGTCCACCACCACCAGATCCCAGCCTGCGTCGGCCACTTGCTTGGCCCGTTTTTCGTCGTGGGCGATGAGGGGAAGCGCGCAGAGGATGACCTGATCGTCGAGGAAGGGATTGGCTCCGGCATCGCCTGCCTCAATGGACTGGCAGCGTTCCTCGTCAAAGATGCTGACGAGCATGTTGAAACGGCGGAGGAGTTCGACGAACCATTGGTGAACGAGGGGTTCTGGCACCAGAATCAAAATCCGCCCGGCCCGCCCGCTGCGGTAGAGCCGGTGCAGAACGAGACAAGCCTCGATCGTTTTGCCAAGGCCCACTTCGTCGGCAAGCAGCACACGCGGAAGCACGCGCGAGGCGACTTCGTGCGCGATGGAAAGCTGGTGGGGAATCAAATCAATGCGGGCACCGAGGAATCCGCGCACAGGCGCGTAACGGATCTGGTGCCGGCGGCGAAGGGATTCGAGGCGCAGATCAAAAACCGGATTGTCGTCCACCTGACCCGCGTAGAGGCGTTCCTCGGGTTTCGAAAAACTGAGCGTGTCGGAGAGTTCGGTTTCCGGAACTTCGCGGCTTTCGCCCCGATAAAGGAGCACGCCGTCGTCGCGTCTTTCGACCGAATCGACCACAAGGGATGCGCCATCGTGGGTCTTGATCGTGTCGCCGGGACGGAACTCCACCCGTTTGATCGGAGCAGAACCCGTGGCGTATTGACGCAGGGTGTTGCTGGCGCGGAAAAGGAGAAACACCCGGCCGGGCGCGGCATCAACCACCACGCCGACGCCGAGTTCGGGTTCGGACTCGCTGATCCAGCGTTGACCTTGTTGGAATTTTTCCATCGTTCTGCGCGATTCTGTCTGGCTCCATGGTTTCACCGCGAGCCTGAAATCCATAGTACTTTCGCGTGATTATCTGCTAGGAGTACAGGCAATGTTTGAAATCAGGCCCCGCAACAAGATGGTCGAGCGTGCGCTGCTGGTCGGCGCCTACGGCGACCCCGCGCACAAAGCCGATGCCGGCGACCTGCTGGAAGAGCTCGAGGAACTCGTCCGCACGCTCGGCGTTCCCGTGGCGGACCGGATGCTGGTTTTCAATCGCGAACCGCAGGCGCGCTTTCTGGTTGGCTCCGGCAAAGCCGAGGAGGTCTGCGCGCGCATCACCGAAGCGCGTTGCGATGTGGTGATTTTTGACAACGAATTGACCCCCGCCCAACAGCGCAATTGGGAAACGCTTTCCAAGGTGACGGTGATTGATCGCCGCGAAATCATTCTCGATATTTTCGGCAGCCGCGCCCAAAGCCGTGAGGCAAGAATCCAGGTGGACCTGGCGCGGATGGCGTATTCGTTGCCCCGGCTCACGCGGGCCTGGAGCCACCTTGGCCAACAGGGCGGCGGCATCGGGGCCAAGGGCGAGGGCGAAAGCCAGCTCGAACAGGACAAACGCAAAATCCGCGGACAAATTGACCGGCTCAAAAAGGAACTTATCCAGGTGCGCCGCTCCCGCGCCACCCAGCGCAAGGATCGCAAACGCGCGCCGGTGCCGAACGCGGCCATCGTCGGCTACACCAACGCAGGCAAATCCTCCCTGCTCAAAAAACTCACCGGCGCGAACGTGCTGGTCGAGGACAAGCTCTTCGCCACGCTGGACACGACCACGCGCAAAATCGCCCTGCCGAACAAGCAGCCGCTTTTACTGACCGACACCGTGGGCTTCATCCGCAAACTTCCGCATGAATTGGTGGAATCCTTCAACGCCACCCTCGAGGAAGCCACCTATTCCGATTTTCTCATTCACGTGCTCGATGCCTCCAATCCGCGCGTGATCGAGTTTTACAACACGACGATGAAAGTCCTGGCCGACCTCGGCGCCGACACGAAACAGATGCTCGTGGTCTTCAACAAAATGGACAAAGTCGGTGACACGGGAACCCGTGAGGTGCTGCGGAAACATTTTCCCTCTGCCGTTTTCATCTCGGTTCACAATGGCGACGGGTTTGGCGAATTGGTGGACCGCATTGCGGATTTTGTCAGCACCGGCACGCAGGAGGTGGGGCTTTGCCTGCCGCTCGCCCGCCACGATTTGCTGGCCCGTTTGCATCGCGAAGGCATGGTTCACCGCATCGCCTATGAGGATGACGGGATGCATATCCACGCCACAATTCCAGACCGGGCCCGGGAGGCTCTCGCGGAGTTTTTGGTCAGTCCGGACGCAGCCGCTAGCCCAGTTTCTCGCTGAAAAATCTCAGCAGAAGGCTCAGACAAACATGGGCGAGGGAGGCGTTGTAACGCGGCCCCTCGTCGCGCAGAAACGCATGGGCGGCATCAAATTCATGCCATTCAAAATCCACCCCGGTTTCGTTGAGACGGTCGGCGATTTTTTGGCGTCCTTCCAGCGGCACATGCGGATCCTCTCTGCCCCAGACAAAGAGAAACGGTTTGGTCACACCGGCGAAGCGTTCCAGCGTGTCGTCTTTTTTTCCCGCCCCCAAGGTTCCCGTATGGATGTCGGTCGGATAAAACGCCGCCACGGCTTCAACCAGGGGATGAAATCCTGCGCGCACCGCGAGATGTCCGCCCAGACACACGCCGTAACTGCCAAGGCGTCCGGTGCAGTTTGCGTGGGAGGAAAGAAATTCCGCCACCACGGCGGCGTCTTCATCGGACGAGGAGAGTTCCTTGGTGAACTTCAGCGCGTTGCCGCGTTCGGAACCCGCCGCATCGTAGGCCAGCACGGTTCCGGCGGGTTCGAATTCATGATAAACCTCCGGCACCGCGACGAGATAGCCGTTCCCGCTCAGCGCCGCGGCCATGCGGCGGATCGGTCCCGTGACCTGGAAAATCTCCGAGTAGAAAATCACGCCGGGATGACGTCCCCCGTCCTGGGGAATAAAAAGATGAACCCGCATCGGCCCGCGCGAAGTGGGAAGATCAACAAAGGTGCCGTCGGTAATTGTCATTCTCCTGTTTTGTAGCCGGTCCGCGTGGACTCCGACAAGCTTGCCTCAAACAGAAAAATCCTCATCCCCGGCAATTCCCGCTTGAATGCAACCGCGCGCGGGCGTTCATTTGCCAACATGATCCCGCAAGAAAACCCATCACGGCACGAACGGAGGGAATTCCTGAAACGCCTCGGCCTGGCCGGCGCGGGATTATTTTTCGGAGGAAAAACGTTCGCGGCCGAAGAAGCCACGCAAGTGCCGCAGCGGAAATTCGGGCGTCACGACTTCACGGTTTCCTCGCTCTGCCTCGGCGGACACGCCTTGCGCAATGTTGACGACGCGCAAGCCCGACAAATCGTGGACCACGCCCTCGCGCTCGGGGTGAATTTTTTCGATAACGCCTGGGACTACCATGAAGGCCGCGCCGAGGAATTGATGGGCCAATGCATCAAGGGAAAACGGGACAAGGTGTTTCTGATGACCAAGGTCTGCACGCACGACACCGGCGGGCGCAAGGAAGCGATGGAGATGCTGGAACAATCCCTCACGCGGCTCGGCACCGATCATCTCGATCTCTGGCAGGTGCATGCCCTCTCGACCATGCAGCAAGTGGAACGCGCTTTCGCGCCGGGCGGCGTGATGGAGGCCCTCGACGAAGCCCGCAAACAGGGCAAGATTCGCTTCACCGGATTCACCGGCCACACGGACCCCGAGGTTCATCTTGCGATGCTTTCACACGGCTACGCCTTTGACGCCTGCCAACTGCCCATCTCTGCCATCGAGGCCAATTCCAACGCCTTCGTGAAACGCGTACTGCCTGAGCTGCTCAAACAAAAGATCGCCCCGCTCGCGATGAAGTCGCTCGGCGGAAATGCCGCTGCCGTGCGCGATGGCATTGTCCGTGTGCCCGAGGCCATCACCTATGCGCTCTCTCATTCCGTCACGACGGTGGTCAGTGGCATCGAATCCCTGTCCCAATTGCACGAAAACGCCGCCATCGCCGCGGCCTTCGCGCCCATGTCCGGCGGGGCCATGCTCGCACTGGAAAAACGCTGTCTTCCCGCCACCGAGTCGAACAAATATCAGCCTTACCGGCGCTGGATGTCTTACCGCGACGGCGATGCGGCCAAGTATGGCTCGTATGTTTGAGCCCATCGCGGCTAATCTCTGAGCCGTGAAGTTGCAACAGGATCAGGTTTGGAAAAAAGACGAGGAGTTCCTTCGCATCGTGCGCCTGGAGCGATTGGAAGTGGAATACAAGCAGATGAAAGATCTCGTGACCCGCGAGGGAAAACACCATCACGTGAGCAAAAAAGAATTCTGCCGGGTGATTAAAACGGCTGCCCTTCTGTCACCGGTCGAAATCCGCAGCGCGCAAGGCTGGGTCGAACCGTCCTGATCATTGCGAAGCTAAAAAAGCTCCCGCGCCGGCTCGCTTTCTGTTTCAGCCATGAATGAATTGCTGATCGGTCGCCCCTCTGGTAGCATGTGCTCATGAGTCAAAAGGAGCTTGTGATCGAGGCCATTCGGGAGCTTCCTGACGATGCGTCGATGGACCAGATCGCAGATCGCGTGGACTTCATTGCGGCCATCCAGAAGGGAATCAGCGATATTGACCGGGGGGACACGATCCCTCACGAGGAGATCAAGAAGCAGTTGGCGGCATGGCTTGTCGAATAATCTGGTCGCGCACGGCTCAGCGGGATCTGTGGAGTCTTGTCCGGTACATTGCCAGGGATAGCCAGCCAAGAGCGGAGTCGTTTGGCTGCCGGATCGTTGCGCGAGTGGAGATGCTTTATGAGCATCCGCGTCTGGGCAGACAGGTGCCGGAATTCAATCAGCCGGATTTGCGCGAAGTGTTGGTCTCCCCGTACCGGATCGTTTACCGGGTGAAGGACGAGGATCAGTTGGTCGAGATTGTGCGGGTGTGGCACGCCGCCCGGGACACGCCGGAATTATGAGTAATTCGATTTACTTCAAAAAAGCTCCAGCGCCGGCTCGCATTCTGTTTCAGCGATGAATTTTTGCAGGGCTTCCTTCAATTGCGCGGGGTTGAAGTCGGATTGGATCTTATCCATCGCGGCGTTGGCCAGTGCGTCGCAGCGTTCATTCCCCGCGTGTCCGGCGTGTCCTTTGAGCCATCGCCAGGTGACACGGTGTTTCGCTGCTGCCGTATCCAATGTGCGCCAGAGGTCGGCATTTTTCACCGGTTTCTTTGCGCTGGTGCGCCAGCCGTTGCGTTTCCAACCGGCGATCCATTCGCAAATGCCATGGCGGACATAATTCGAGTCCGTAAAAAATTCCACCTCGCAGGATTCCTTCAGCGAAGTCAGGGCTTCGATGGCAGCTTGGAGCTCCATCCGGTTGTTGGTGGTGGCGGGGACGCCGCCGCTGTGTTCCTTGCGGCTTGCCTCGTGGGTCAATACAAAGGCCCAACCGCCGGGGCCGGGATTGCCGCGGCAGCCGCCGTCGGAATGAGCCACGATGGACTTCATTCCGAAGGGGTTGGTTCCGGCGCGGGATCGGGTTTTGGTTTTTCGGCTTTGCGGGGAGCGGCGGGGCGGGGCTGCGGACGGCGGGCGGCTTCGAGGTTGCGTCCGGCGTAGTCCATGACGTGGCCCTCGTGGAGGAGCCAGGCGAGGTCGGAGGCAACGGCGGAGTCGCGCTGGGCTTCGGCACCTTCGGCGGGGAGGGGACGCAGCGCGACGAGGCCTTTCCATTGTTCGGCGCGAGGCTGGGCGGGATGTTTCTCGAGGTATTCGAGCATGGCGCTGAGGGCCTCGGAGACTGGGGTGGCGGCGCGATCGAGATGGCGCGGACGGGCGACGGAAACGTAGGTGATGTTTTCCGATGTCTTGAACATTTGCAGGCCTTGGGAGGTGAGTTGCTGGCCGATGATGTGGGCGAGGGGCAGGGGAAAGCGCTGGAGTTCGTCCCAAACGCGGCGGGCGAGGGAATGCGCGGGCGGCGAGGATTCGTTCATGGCGGCGGGGCCGGGGACTTTGACGCGATCCTTGATGGCGACGATCTCGGCGGCGGCGTGGTGTTCGCGGAAATGGCGTTCGACTTCGGCGAGGGTGGCGAGCTTGAGGGGTGCGGGGCCGGCGGGAGCTTCGGGAGATGGCTCGGGAGTTTCGACGGCTTCGAGGGGTGCGGCGGTTTCCGCGGCCACGGGGGTTTCGCCTGGCTCAGATGCCTCGGCGGTTGCGGGAAGCTCGACGGGCTCAGGAGTTTCAATGGCCGCAGGCGCTTCTGTGACCACGGGAAGTTCGTCTCCGACGGGATAATATTCATCCTTCGTGCTTTGGTCTTCCTTCCATTTGGCAATGAGAGCTTCGTCGCGTTCCATGCGGACGCGGCTTTTGTATGCCTCGAAGGGCATGGTGGCGTAGCGCTTGGCGTGGAGGAGGCGGAGTTTGTTGGGGTAGTCGTGGTGGTTGGACGGACCGAGGAGTTCGCCGCTCAAGCCGCAGACGGCGATGGAAGTGAAGGAACCCTTGGGTGGTTCGGTGGTGACGCGATCGCGGCGATAGAATTTGTCGAGGTGCTTGGCAAGGGCGTGGGCGATGGCGGCGGCTTCGGTGAGCCAGACGCTGCCGTCAGCACGGAGTTGGAAGAGGGCGGGGCCGCGTTCGGAGGCGCGCTGGAATTCGACGAGGTAACGCTCGGATTTTTCGAGGACGAGGCGGGCGAGGCCAAAGAGCGGGTAGGCTTTCGCTCCGGCCTTGATCTGGCGGGCGAGGTTCTCCACGCCGCGGCGGTCGGGGAGGAATTGCACAGTCCAGCCTTCGAGTTCAGCGGGCGGACGGGCCTCGCGTTCGGGGCGGTGGGGCTGGCGCGGTCCGTCTTTGCGGTCGTCGCGGCGCTTGGGTCCATCACGGCGGGCAGGTGGACGATCACGTCCGGGTCCCCGGTCGCGGCGGTTGCCGGGACGTTCGGGACGCGCGGAGGAATCGTCGTCGCCGTGTTTTTCCACCATGCGGGAAAGGCGTTCTGGAGCTGCGGATTCCTTGACCCAGGCGGGCTGAAAGCTTTTGGCCAGATCCATTTCAAGGTTGGCGAGGTCGGGTGGAGAAGTTGGTTCGTCACTCATGCGGGGCGGAAGGTAGCATGGGATAGGCGGAAGCAACAAAAGAAGAATTGGGCTCTTGGTGCTGGTGGATCAGCCGGCCAGAGGAAAATCCATCGCGATCGCGGAGTGGATTTCGAGCCGGGGGAGATGGATGCGCGTGACACCATTCGCGTAGATGCAATCGAGCGGGATGTTTTCCGGCAGCAGCATCACCTCGCCCGCGGGGCGTCCGCGCAGGGAGATTTCCAGAGGGCCGACGGCGGGGATTTCGTCGTAGGTATAGGTGGACATATCCGCGTGCGGCCCGCCGGTGTTGATTAAGTGAATGAAAAGGCGTCCGGTTTTGCGGCGCAGGACAACATCCACAAGGTGGGAGCCGCTCACACTCACCAGCGGGTTGGGGAAGAGTTTCGCCACCAAGGCTGAGAGAAAAGCCCGCACCAGCGTGGTGCGCGCGGTGAGATGGCGCTTTCCCATGCCGAAATGGACACAGGCGATTTTCCCATTTCCGAAGGGCCGGATGTGGGCGGCGGGAATGCCTTCGGCGCGGTCGTCGTTTTTTGGCAGCAGGCGGCCAAATGGTTCGTAATCTGCCGGGGCCGCAACTTCCCGGGCGGCATCTTTTATTCCCGCGAGCCGCCCGTTGTGTTCCAGCCAGCTTCGTTCATCCGAAGGCTGGCCAGTCGTCAGGCCTTCGGTCGCCCGGCCGAAAAGAGCCGCGGTGGCCGGGCTGATTAGCAAGAGCGATCCGCCATCTTCCGCGTATCGGGTGAGGCGTTCGACGAACTGCGGGTCGAGGTATTTCCACTCGGGGACGACGATGAGGGGGAAGTCACGCAGCGCGTTGTCATCGAGATGATGTTCGCCAATCACATCCACGCATTGCTGTCCCTCAAGCAGATAGTTCAGGACGCCCTTGACCTCGTCCGTCTCTCCGCTCCAGGTGGCAAAAAGGCGGTGATTTTTGCGGTAGAATCCGTCGGTAGAAAGAAGCAGGCCGATCTGGGAAACGCGTTCCGATTGATGGCTGAACGCCTGCCTTGCCCTGCAAAATTCCGCCACCCCGGTGAGCCGCTGCACGGGTTCGAGGCGAACGGAGCCGTCCCGGTTTTGCTGAAGATAAATCTGAAAACCGCCGCCCAGCGCGAGGACGAGCGCGGCTTCGCGTTTGAGCATGATGGCGGGTTTTTCCGTCCAGTCCAAATGGTCCCACGAGGCGGCAAACCCCCAGGCCATCAAATCCCAGGGGCGGCCCTGATTGGCCAGGTAGCGGCCTTCGATGCGGGCCGAGTTGACGCTGTTCTGCATGGTGTAATCGCCGGAAAGGAAATCCAGCGGGATGGCTGGCGCTTCCGGCATAAAGGTGGTGTAGGCCCAGTTGCTGGCGATCTGAAATCCCGGACATTCCCGGTGAAGGATATCAACATAATTGCTGACATACTTGCGAAATCCCTCGCGGCAAAATTCCGTGAACTCGAAGAAGTAAGGATCCTCGGGTTTGCGGGGAATTTCGGTAATGCCGGTCCGTTCGCGAAAAGTCTCCAGCACATCTTCGCGATAATCCTGGCAGGTCGCCCAGCATTCGCCGTCGAGCCACACGCCATCCACGCCGTAGGAATCGTGCAGTTCGCGGAGTTGGGGGATGAGGAGTTCGCGGGCATAAGGTCCGAAGACGGAAGTATTCTTTGGGTCAGGCCCGCCTTTTTCATCAACACGCGCCCATTCGGGATGAAGCTTAAGCGCGGCGGCATCCCAGACTCCGGAGTAGTGCATGTAAAGTGCCACGCCATGTTTTGCCGTGGCTTCACGCCAGACCTGCAAGGCATCCGCCACGATTCCCGGCGCGGCGATGCCCGCTTTGGTCGGATAGCTGCTCCAGCCGGGATGGCCCTTGCAGTCGCACTGGATGTAGTCGGGATGGGTCGCGGCGATGACCTCCTCGATCGTTTCGGGCGTGGTGTGTTTGCCAATGTCCCAGTCCTTCTCGCCGGCATGAAAATCAAAATGCAGTCCGAAGAACGAATCCACTCGGCGCAGGCGGGGAGGGGTGTTTTGCACGGGTTAGCTTTCGAATGGCAGAGCGGAAATCTCGAGGTCGGGATTCTTGGTCTCAAAATAGCTGAATGACCACTGGCTGGAAAAGAGGGCAACCGTGGCGCCTTCCGCATCGCGGACTTCGGCCGCGCCGCTGGGCAGGGTGAGTTCGGTGGCTTCCGTTCCTTCGCGTCTCCGGACCCAGCGGGCCACGGTCCAAGGGGCGGTTTCGACCCGGCATTCCGCGCCGTATTCGGATTCGAGGCGGTATTTCAACACCTCAAACTGTAGCGGACCGACCGCTCCCAGCAGGCTCGTGCGCGAGAGGGAGTCCTTCAACTCAAAGGCCTGGGCGACGCCTTCGCGCAGGAGCTGTTCGAGACCCTCGCGGAAGCGTTTGTTGGTTGCGCTGCTGGAACTGTGGATCTGGGCGAAACATTCGGGCGCGAAACGCGGAATCTCGTCGAACCGAATGGCGGGATCCTCCGACAAGGTGTCGCCGATTTGAAAATCCTGATTGCCCACGATGCCGACGACATCGCCCGGCCAGGCGGCGTCCACGGTCTCACGTTCCTGAGCAAAGAGGCGTTGGGCGTTGGAGAGCCGGACGGGTTTTCCGGTGCGGGGATGCTGCACGACCATGTCGCGTTTGAATTCGCCGGAAACAATGCGGATGAAGGCAACGCGGTCGCGATGCTTCGGATTCATGTTCGCCTGAATTTTAAAGATGAAACCGGAAAAGGCGGGATTCTGCGGAGCCACGTGGCCAGCTTCGGTCATTCTCGGACCCGGAGCCGGGGCCAGTGCGAGAAAACGATCGAGCAACATTTGCACGCCGAAGTTGTTCATGGCGCTGCCGAAGAAAACGGGTGAGAGGCGGCCGTGTTGCACTTCTTCGAGATCAAAATCGGCTCCGGCCCCATCGAGTAGATCAATTTCCTCGCGGAACTGCGCGTAAACATCCGGGGCCATCGC
>Ga0105049_10009033_pt1 | contig 11494 bp, 9 predicted proteins | sample MAT06_FD_78087 | JGI IMG/M metagenome (GOLD analysis project Ga0105049, IMG submission 78087) | Freshwater microbial communities from Lake Fryxell liftoff mats and glacier meltwater in Antarctica - MAT-06 | ecosystem: Environmental > Aquatic > Freshwater > Ice > Liftoff microbial mat | place...
AGGTGATGTTCAAGTTTCATCAAACATTGCTTCAAATCAGAAATTTGAGAAAACGGCATCTATTAAAACAAAAACTTCTGAATTTGAGAAAGACGAAAAGACGCTTAAAGCGAAAGTGAAAACCTACAATTCAGTAATTCAATACGAACAGAGCCTTGGACAAAAAGGCAATAGACAAATTCATTTATTAATCGGAGTTAATCCTTTGCTTTTCGACAGTTTATATATTGACCTTCAAAAAATAGGTGTTATTAACGCGACTGAAATTACTAAGGTTGACAAAACCAATGAATATAGACAACTTAACGCAAAGAAAACTTCAATTGAAAAGACACTTCAAAACTTAAATGACTTAAAATCAAAAGGCGGTCAAATATCAGATTTTGTATCACTTAACGACAAAATATTAGAGATAGAAGAGAAAGCACAAGAACTTGGTGTTGAACTTGGAAACTTTGACACAGAAAACGAATTTTGTACTGTAAAACTCTCAATGTATGAAGGTGCGACAGAGAAAAACATTAGTTTCATTCATAGAATTAAGGTTGCATTGGAATGGTCAATTAAATACTTCGCAATTATCGCAGCAACGACACTTATACTTGCATTGACAATTTTTATTCTTCTATTAATTGAAGACAAACTAAAAATAATTAACGCAGTAAGAAACAAACTGAATGAGTAAATGCACTACTGCTAACTGCACCTACAAGAAATTGGCGGTTCAGGGCCGCAGACACATTTGTGGCTAATCAAACATTGGTTCTCCGCATCGACATTTGTGGTAAAAATCGCCACCTTCGCCAAGCGCCAAACCGTCAGGATGTGCAAAGACTAAAGTGGACACGTTATTTATTCGGATACTTATCCGATCAAAAATCCTACAGCGAATTCTCATGAGGCCAGAACTAAGTATTTCTACACTCTCCGTTACCAGAAAGCGCAAACCACATCCTTTCATCCCAAAGAACTTTAGAAAATACTGCCATTATGATAATATTTCATCCGATTAAAGTATTTTTGGAGTAAACATAATTTGGGGTCAATCGCTATGAAAAATAGTGATAAGAACAGTTTAGAAAAGGCATACCGATTGTTTGAATCGAATGACATCGACAAAATAGAAGTCGGCACAACCAAAGGCCTAAAAGAAATTCACCGCTATCTATTTGACGGTTTGTATGATTTCGCAGGAGAGATAAGAAAAATCAACATTTCAAAAGGCGGTTTTAGATTTGCAAACGCATTATACCTGAGCGAAATTTTAGTGAAGATTGAGCAGATGCCAGAAAACAGTTTTGAAGAAATTATTGCTAAATATGTAGAGATGAATATTGCTCATCCTTTTATGGAAGGTAATGGCAGATCGATGAGAATATGGTTGGATATGATTTTAAAAAATCGACTTAAGGGAGTTGTCAACTGGCAATTCATTGACAAAACTCTTTATTTGCAGTCAGTGGAAAGAAGTCCCATTAATGATTTGGAATTAAGCACTTTATTGAAGGAAAATTTAACTGACGAAGTTGACAACAGGGAAATTATTTTTAACGGAATCGACCAGTCATATTATTACGAAGGCTATGAAAAAAATGAATGACATTTCATTCAAGCGCCAGCTTGTAATCGACTGTAACCCACCGGCAAACTACATCTTGCTTCTTGATATCAAATTTACTATGAGATTTTTTTCTCCAGTTCTGCGGGAAGGGCGTATTATATTGTGAAGGTTCACGTGCTCAATTTTTTCAAACACATCTTCAATCTACATTCACCCTAACTTTGAAAAGGAGACTTCTTTAACGCAGAAAAGGTGAACGTTGTGATGAATGATTCAAATGACCTCGATTGATCACGCGGGTATCAAAATACTCCAGCCAGTAACCACCCTCACTGATGCTATAGTGTTATAAGGTGTCTTTGAGTATAAAATGAAACTCAAAGCGACGAATGCTGCTATTTTTGATCAATAAACTGAACTCAATCCACTTTCATAATGAAAAGAACTACAACTTCCATTTTGTTCCTCGCTCTATGGAACTGTTTCCATCTCTGCGCTCAAAATGCCGGTGACTTGGACACAGACTTTGGCACTAACGGCATTATAAATATCGAATTTGGTTCTGGCAATACGAACTGCCGCAGTGTTGCTCTCCAAACGGATCAAAAACTGGTGCTTTTTGGTAGAGCACAGATTGACAATGTGTGGCGTCCTACACTGGTGCGCCTCAATACTGATGGCTCCCTTGACGACACCTTTGGTGATGGCGGAGTGTCAACTAGTGATTTGGTATTTGAGGCCACGCACCATGAAGAAGCAAGGTCATTGATCATACAGCCGGATGGAAAAATGCTGTGCGTGTACTGTACTGATTTTAATGAGCCGTCCTACACCATTACGCGATTTAATGCCGATGGCTCTATTGATCCGGACTTTGGGGCTAACGGTTCAATGGAAGTAGCGCCCTGTGCATACTTCAACAGGCCACGAAGCATTTTACTTCAAACTGACGGTACTATTCTGGTCGTAGGCATCGGCAGCAATTTTGCAAGTGACACAGGCAAATGGACTGCAGTGCGCTTCACCACAGAGGGAAATTTAGATTCTACATTCGATGAGGATGGCACGTGGATATGGGAGCCAACAGAAAACTCCGTCGGAGCTAATGATGCAGTACAACAGCCTAATGGTAGCATTCTGATCGCTGGAACTGGCTACTACCTGACTGAAAATGAAGTGATGGAATTCCGCTGTATGCTGATGCGGTTGAACTTGGATGGCAGTTATGACGAAACCTTCGCGGATGCAGGTATTGGCATCTACGATGTGTCAGAAAGTGGTGCCAGTCCTACGGCGGTGGCATTGCAGGCAGACGGAAGTATTCTTATGGCCGGCTCGTTAATAACCATCAACACTGGCCTGGATGCGCTGCTGATGCGCTTAACCCCTGATGGTGATTTAGACCTAAGCTTTGGTAATGGTGGCGTGGTGTCGTCCAATCTGCCTGATACGGACCGTGCCCAAAGTATGCTAGTGATGCAGGATGGCAACATAATGCTGGGCGGCCACTACTACGGAACTGGTGTTCTGGTGCCGGGTCTGTTGATTAAATACAGCGCAGATGGCCTGCAGGATATGACCTTTGGCAATGAAGCAGGCTACTCCACCACACAGAATAGCGCAGGGGTATATTACGGTGAAGAGATTATTCAACAGGCAGATGGAAAGATCGTACTCGTTGGAAGAAACGTTCAAGGAGGTATAAATTATTTTTCAGCCAGCCGATTCTTAATCAGTGGCATTGATGCAGTAAACAACAACACTCATGAAGGTGAAAACGCGCTCCTCTATCCAAACCCCGCAAATGCCTTCTTCACCTTTGAAACCACTGCGCCCTTAAAAACGCCCTACCTGATAACTGACAGCAAAGGAGGTATCATTCGTACCGGAACCACTTCAGGCCAAATAACCACAGTTGACTCATCCCTTTTTGAAAATGGAGTTTACTTTCTACACGTAAATGAGCAAGTGGTGAAGTGGATCAAGCAATGAGTTGCGAATGCCCATTGCGGGATTCGATGTAGAATAAACTTCAAATTATGATTGTCCAACGGCGTGGGATTGTTTTCTTAATTTCCACTCATGACACCCATTCTTCGGTCCATCGTCCTGTTGCCCCGGTGCACTTATGAAAGCGCACTATGAAGGCTTCTCAGAAAAACTAAGTGATTGAAAAGGTGTGGTTAAGAATGAACTAAGCAATTTGGAGCTCGATGAATATCGTTACGTAATAGGGATTTCAAAGAACCGCGCGAAGCCCTCACTTTCTCATCCGTTTTTTATGGTGGTAGGATTCGTGAATCTCACCGCGAGGTTCATAAGGCTCCTTACAAGCCGTCAATCTCTGACTTTGTTTCGTTCTACAATCACCCTAACTTTGAAAAGGCGACTTCTTCAACGCAGAAGAGGTGAACGTTGTGATGAATGATTGAAATGACCTCGATTGATATCGCGGGTATCAAAATACTCGAGCCGGTAACCACACTGACCGACCTTATTGTGACTGCCGTATGCACCTATGCGTTTGTGAAGCTGGGTTCGCATGAGCATAAACTCGCCAAACACGTCCAGTTTTACCGCTACTTCTTTCTGTTCATGGGGATCGCCACTTTCCTCGGAGGAATCATTGGCCACGCTTTTCTCTACTTGTTTTCTTTCGCGTGGAAAGTGCCCGCATGGATTGTGAGTATGATTTCAATCGCATTGGCGGAACGCGCGGCTATCATGCGTGCAAGACCATTGATGCACAATAAGCTCGGCACCTTTTTTACCTGGTTAAACCTTGCAGAGCTTATCACGTTTATGGTCATCTCGATCTATACCCTGAAGTTCATCTTTGTGGAGATTCATGCGATGTACGGGCTGCTTATTGTTGTCTTCTCTTTTGAGGGTTTCATTTTTCTTCGAACCCGAGATGCGGGGAGCAAGAAAATACTTTGGGCTGTGTTTCTGGCCGCACTCGCTGCATTGGCACACCTTGGAAAAATCACTATCGATAAGTGGTTCAACTATTTCGACCTCGCACACATTTTAATGGCGATAAGCTGTTTAGTGCTCTATTTCGCAGTAAAGGAAATGACCGCCGGTTTACCCCTGCGGGAGATTACTCGAAAAAATTAATTGAGTTACCGACCCTCCTTTTCCGTGGTGCGAATGAAGAATTCCCATCGAATACCTCCGCCAAACTACCGACGCAACAACACCACTTCTGCCGGCCATTCGTTATGAAAACCCTATCCAGACCGCAGCCTAACGCTATTTCGATCGGGGTCCCGGGTTGCGGCCAACTTGTGGGAAATCAGCGCACTTGCGGAAAAGGGCTCATGATCTGCTGCTGAAAACTTCAGAAAATCTAATCCATCCACTGATCAGGAGAGCTTCGGCCTCCCCGTACTTTTGTAACCCTTAGGTAATTATTTCTCAGTATGAAAATCATTGCGGAAAGCGCTTTCAATCACAACGGCTCTTTTGACCAACTCCTCGGACTTGCCCGTGCAGCAAAGAATTCCGGTGCAGATGCATTCACAGTTCAGATGATGAATGTGGCCGCCTTCTGTGTAGAAGACTATGAGCGGTTCAAATTGTACAGAAGAACAGAATTCACGGAAGAACAATGGACTGCCGTATTCGACTTTTGTAAATCCATTGACCTCGAACTCATTCCTTGCGTGCTGGATGAGCCATCGTTTCAACTGGCCTACAACTATGGGTTTCGTCTGGTGAAAATCCATGCGACCGATATCGTAAACCGTCCGTTCCTGGAACTCATCAACCAATCTGAGGGAGTAAGGGTATTGCTCGAAACACAGTGTGCCACGGTGTTTGAAATCAATTTCGCCCTCGGCATTCTGGACTCAGCAAAGGTGGAAGCCCTTTTTACGGGCTACAGCAATTACCCAACGGAAGTAGAAGAACTGAATCTAGACGTCCTCGATTTTTACCGGAATAACTTTCCTTTCCAACTTGGTTTTGCCGATCACTCCCTCGACACCGCGGCCATTCCTTTGATGGTGCTCGCGAAGAAATGCGCTTACCTGGAAAAACACATTACCCTCAGCCGAAACGACCGACATCCCGATTGGCAGGTCTCCCTATATCCTGCCGAATTCGCTACAATGGTGCACACTGTGAAGCACTACAGCGTGGCGCTTGGGAATGGAGTCAAACATCCCCTGCCGAATGAGAAAACCTTCCGCAATGTGTTGTACAAAAAACACCTACCGGGACTCAGCGTGCAGAAGAGGGCCGACCAAGGGGAGACTCTGATTGAGCACATCATTTCCGGATTCAGTGCAGACAAGTCAGTGGTGGCTCTCATTGCGCGGCTCAAATCGCAGCGGCTGAAACAAAAGGTCCTTTTGCCTTTCTTGAACAATGAACTTATCATCGATCTCTATCGCCGCATTTCTACTCAAAAAAAATTAAACCGCGTGGTGCTTGCCACCTCCTACCTCCCGGAGGACAAGCCGTTGGCAGATCTTTTCCGATCAAAGGGCTTACCAGTAGTGGAGGGCAGTCCGGAATCAGTAATCGACCGAATGCTTACTGTCGCTTTTCACGAAGAAGCAGGAAGCGTATTCCGGGTTACTGGAGATAATCCCTTCACCGAACCTGTCATAATGGGGCGGATGATTGACCTGATGAAAGAGCATAATTTGGATTATGTAAGAGTCAACAATGCTCCGTTTGGAGTTGCCGCGGAATTGCTTTCCACGCGATACCTCTGGAGCCTTTACCTCAAGATGGACAATCCCAATCAGTCTGAATACCTCACTTGGTTCGTTCTAGAAGATCCTGATGTTCGCTTAGGTGGAATTGATGTGGTGTACAAGGACAACCAGCCTCTTGTCAATCTTTCGGTGGATTATCAAGAGGATTACGACCGGTGCCAGTCACTGCTGAAACTCATCGGTGAGAAAGAGTTTACGGAAATCCAGTTTGCGCATGTCGCTCATCACCTGCGCTCCGTGGAGGCAGTGGACCTTAGCAAGGAGATCAAACTTCCAGGAGGGGTCACTATTCGAATGACTGATTATCTCGACCGATTTAAGAATAAGAACTATGTGGTTCGGGAGAATTTTTCATTTGAATGAGCCTGAAAGGGAATGTGCTTTCTTGGGATCACCATACTTATCCCGCCAGCAGTTTAAATCCGCGACCATGCACATTGATGATTTCAACTGACGAGTCCTTCCGTAAATGCTTTCTTAGCTTAGCGATATAAACATCCATGCTTCGGCCGTTGAAGTAATTGTCGTCACCCCAAATCGCTTTTAACGCCAGCGAGCGTTCCATCACTCCATTTTTATTCTTGCACAAGAGAAAGAGCAATTCATTCTCTTTGGTGGTCAACTTCGTCTCTTCACCGTCGTTCACCAACCGCTGCTTGTTATAGTCAAACGAGTAGGTGCCCACAGTAAATTCCCGAGCGACTTCATCGTCGGCAGGAAGCAACGCGCTTCTGCGCAAGATTGCATTCATGCGAACTAGCAACTCCTCCATACTGAAAGGCTTCGTCATGTAATCATCGCCGCCGGCTTCAAAACCCTTTAGCGTATCCTCTTTCATGCTCTTGGCGGTGAGAAAAAGAATAGGCGTTTGCTTGTCATCCTCCCGAATCTCTCGGGCCAGTGTAAAGCCGTCCTTGACTGGCATCATCACATCTAAAATGAGGAAGTCATAGGTGTTTCTCTTAAAAAGTTTCAATCCTTCCGCTCCGTCAGTGGCAAGGTCTGTTTCGAAACCTTTCGCAATGAGGTATTCGCTCAATAAAGTGCCAAGATTGGGATCATCTTCGCACAGCATCACTCTAATCTTCTTTTTCATGAGTTCTTGGTATGTGTATTATAAACGTGCTTCCTTTCTTTAATTCACTTTCGACTTCCACTGTTCCACCGTGCTTTTCCACTACACCTTTTACGTAGCTCAGCCCTAATCCGAAGCCCTTGACGTTATGCACATTTCCGGTAGGAACACGATAGAGCTTTTCAAAAACGCGCTTCTGGTTTTCCTTTGAAATCCCGATGCCATTATCGCGAAACGCCACTGCTACTTGGCCAATTTCATCGCGGGTATATATTTCCACGATAGGGATATCTGAGCTATACTTCACTGCATTGTCGATCAAGTTATAGATCACGTTGGTAAGGTGCAGACTATCTCCCACAACCACTGGATCAGATGCATCAAGGTGGGTAATAATTTGTCCCTTGCGCTTCTTCACCTGAATTTCAATGTTGCGGATAACCTGTCCTATGATGCCGTGCAGATCAATTCTCTCGCGGCGCAACTGCATCTCCCCCTGCTCAAAAATGGCAGTTCGAAGGACGCTCTCCACGAGCACTCCGAGCCGCTTGTTTTCCTCATTGATCATGCCCACGTATGTTCCCAAGGCTCGCTCACTTGCGCGCATGTCCGGATCATTGAGCGCCTCACAAGCCAGCGAGATGGTGGCAATGGGTGTTTTCAATTCATGCGTCATGTTGTTGATGAAATCATTCTTCACATCACTCAACTTTTTTTGCCGATAAATAGTGCGGATGGAGTAGGAAAACAAGAGCATGATTACCACCAGCAAACCGCCGGAAGTAGCGAGCATGAGCCACATCGACGACAATAAATATTTTCCTTGATCAGGAAACCAAACGCGCAGAAAGTTAGGATCTGCAATCGGATCGCTGGGAAATAATTGCGTTTTGTACCCTTCATTAAAAAAAACACTTGGATCACCGGAAGCGCCGGTCTGAATCATTTCTACCTGATGCAGCTTATTGAAAATGGCATATTCGTATCGCGCCTTTATCCCATGCTGCTCGAGCGAAGACCCGATTAGACTATCCAGTATAAGACTATCAATTCGCTCCTGAACAGAAGAGTAAATATCCAGTTCAACTAGGCCACCCATGATGTCATCAAGAATTCCGCTTTGCTCCAGAATGCGGCTTTGGTCGAGACCATTTTTACCCATTCTGCTGTAGAACACAGAATCGCGGCTGACTTCGAGGAGACGTTCATCCACGATCGAAACATCCTTAGGACCATAGCTGAAAACAAGATCATTGCTTCCACCAGAAGCAATGCTCAATGAAGGGCGCAGGGCCTCTTCCTGAGCGAGCTTGCGCGCTTCCATCCACTCTAGTCTCTCTGCAACTTCACTGAGCGACTTGCTTACATTGCTCGCAAAGTCCTGCTCCCGAAGAATGAACGTATTGTTTACCCAATACACCTGAATCGCAATCAGACCGGTCATCGCCACTGTGCTCAGCGCGATTAGAATTTGGATGTAGCGTTCCTTCATGGGTCTAATGGACCTCACAAAGAACGGTTTTAACAGTTCCCGATCCCGATTTGCTTAACGACTTTTAACTCAACTTAACCGCCCTTTAACACCGCTTGGCAGAGTGCCCAAATACATTTGTTCCGCTAGTGCAACCAACAACAGGACGCTCCAAACGTGGAGCTACTTCTCACGACAATTTTAGGTTTAATCAATTTTTACGAGACATTACACGTTTTCCGTTGGATGATTTCTAGTTCGAAACAACATGAAGGACCCCGATAAGTCGGGGTTTTTCATTGGCCTCCAAAATGTTCTTCTGACACAAGCCTGATCGAAGTGCAACACGACCTTGTTGATTGATAATTTAGCTTATCCGAACTTAGAGCCTCAATGAAACGTCAAGTTGTATTTCTTGCCAAATTCATCCTGAGCGCGGATGAACTTTTTCTGCGCTTCTTCCGAGTTTACATGAATTCGTCCAATAATGGCATTGTTTGAGTCCACCACAGCCTGAGTAATAGAAGGCTGAGGAAGATTTCGAATAGATACAAGACGGGCGTAGTCACCATCTGTCATTGTCTCATAGGCACGGAACAAATCACGGGCAGCGATTTGGAGCGAAGGATCGCTTTTGAATGATCCTATGCTGTCCACCGCCATCACTGCCGACTTTACTGTTGCTTGCAAATTGGCAAACGCATACTCCATGCGCTGATCTGTGGCTCCTGAATCCCGGAGTATGCTATCCATAAGATCAAGAGCCTCAATTACTCTCATCTGACGAACAATGATTGAGTTGTTATAATCAGCAGCCTTCTCCGCCTTTTTTCCGCAGGAAAAGAACGCCACTGATAAAACGAGACTAACGAAGAGAACAAACCTGGTCTTCATGAGCCGAAGGTACATGGTGTAGATCAATCTGTATTTACCTGAAAGAAGAATTCATTGCCTGAAGCAATTCGGTATAGTAATTCGTGCCCTGCATTTTAGATTTCATCCAGCAGTAAAACGTGATAGCTTGAATATCCTCCCGATTGCCCGGAAGCCCCATGTTAGCTCGTTCTACGCGTTGAGCAAACGTGGGATCACGAACCACGGAAGGATTCTCCACCATCTGTCGAATGAACGATGAAAACGCTTTTGCGCGCTGATAAATGGGCTGAGCAAAAAAGGCGCGATAGTGCATTTCGATATAGCGAAGTCTGGAGATTGCAAGGGTGTCTTTGCCGAGCTCAACAAGCACTATTGCTTCAATCAGATTTTTTTTAAATGTCCATTCCACCCCCATTTGCTTTTCCAGCCACGAATCCGTGTGATTCATGGAGCTAATGGTCCGTTGTGCTTCTGCAAACCGGGCTGATTGAAAATGGTACACCGCCAAATTGAGCAATAAATTCAACCGGTCGCTATAGAGCAGCCGAAGTTCCTTATCCAGAATAGCAGCTTCAAGTTCCCGCACAGCGTTTTCGTTGTCGCCACTATAACTTTTCACTGCTGCTCTTAACAGCAAATACTTTGGCCGAAGGTGGAGCAAACGTTTACCTGCCGAATGAATCAATACATGAAGCGTATTGAGTTGCTCGATAGATTCTTCAAACTTCCGGTTGCGATACAATACGTGAGCGAGCATGTAGTGAAATCCTGCAAGTTCTTCAGGATGTTTTCCAAATGCATTGGCTCGGCTGAAGCCGCGAAAAACTCTCCCAACAAAAGATTCAAAGCGATAATAATCCTTCGAACTGATCACAGCATTGCGCACCATGGAGCAAAGGATGAACATGAAAGAAACGTCGTTTGCTACATCCTTATCAATCTGAACGCTGCTCAGAATAAGCTTCGCAATTTCATCCAGATTTGCTACGCGCCCTGACTTCCGCAATTCGATCAATCGGTTATTCAGCAAGGCATTGGCCATTTCAAGTTGTCGCAGCCGCTCAATACGTATCCTGTTTGCCTTCCAGGGCTCTAGAAATGAATTGGGATCAATTTCCATTTCTCCGGCATATCGAATGAATAGCCTATATACCTCGTCGAGCTCCACAGGCTTGGCGGAGTGAATTGCCTCGCGCTCTGCCTGAGCAAGCAACGCTTTGGCCGCAGGAAACAGCCCGTTTGAAATCATCATTCGTGCGGCAGTAAGTTTTTCTCTTACCGGGTCCTCATCTCCCGCCTTCATTGCCGGAGCAATAGATGCCAAAAACACAATGGCCTGAACCTGCAAACGCTTTCTCAAGCTGTGGTATGCATTTAGGTTGGGTTCGCCATACAAAGCGTGCGAGACCTCCTGAGGATCTGGCTTCCCGCGGGAGAGCCAATCCACCAAAAGCACATCCTTCCTACCCGACTTGCGGGACTGAAGACGCGCGCAGAATGCCTTGCGTTGGGCAGGGGTCATCATTTGAATACATGACTCAAGTATGTCCAATTAGTCGTACGTTTATTTATCGCTATCACGAATGTACCAATTAATGGCACACTTCTAGAAAAGCTATATATGTGCTAATTACATTGATCTAATTGGCCATCCCCATAATGATCTTAAGTTCCTATTCACCTCCTGAAGTGTCGATTAATAAATTTTTATTCGTACGTAATGAGCAAAAATAGCTCTTGATTCTTGCACAGAATCAAATTCCTTTGGCCCATGAAAAAGC
>Ga0105049_10009034_pt1 | contig 11493 bp, 9 predicted proteins | sample MAT06_FD_78087 | JGI IMG/M metagenome (GOLD analysis project Ga0105049, IMG submission 78087) | Freshwater microbial communities from Lake Fryxell liftoff mats and glacier meltwater in Antarctica - MAT-06 | ecosystem: Environmental > Aquatic > Freshwater > Ice > Liftoff microbial mat | place...
GCGAGACCAGCGGCGACCATCCGGTGCTGCGGCGCGAGTTCGACCGTGCGGTGGGCGCGCTGCGGGCGGCCGGCCGTGACCACGGGTGGTTCGTTTCCGCGGACGACCGCGTCGGCGGTGGGGACCAAGATCAGAGAGGAGAGCGCGAGGGCAAGGACTGTCGTACGCACGGGAGTATCTTGGACGTCACAGCGGCCAATGGAGTTGCGCGGCGCTCACACGTGCTCGCTTACCTGCCACGTCGTCGCAACAGCCCTCTGCTTTGCCGCGAGGTGCTGGGTTCTCGACGGCGAAAAACTGTGACGAGGTTCATCCTCGGGCGTCCCTGCTATGCTCGGAGACCGTGCGGACCCTGGCGCTAGCCCTGTTTCTCGTCTCCTGTCAGCCCTCGGCCACCGTGGAGAACACGATGCCAGTGGCGAACCTGCAGGCCTACCGCTCGATCGCGCTGCGCGCACACACCAATGCGTTTGCCTCCCAGGGCCAGGCGATGCTGCTCGAGGGCGCGGTGACGATGAAGCTGCGGCAGAAGTGCGGGTTCGATGCCGTCGGTCCGTTCGCCCAGACAGCCAACGCCGACGTGGTGCTCGATCTCAACATCACCAAGGTGAGTCGCGGCGGCGGCGGCATCATGTCGAACCCCAACAAGGCGAACGTCGACGTGCTCGTCGTGCTCACCGACGGTCGCGACCGGGATCTGCTCGGCACGGCCACGATCCGCGGCCAGTCGTCGGGGATGATCGTCAACAACAACCTCCCCGAGAACCAGGCAATCGAGGTCGTCGCCGACGCGATCGCGAACTTGCTGACCAAGTCGGGCTGCAGCGGTCCGCGGATCGCGCGCATCGACCCGCCGCCGGTCCCGGGCCCTGGCCCGGATGTCGGTCCGATCCCGAACGGCGGCAGCAACACCGCGAGCACGCCGCCGCCCGACGACGCCACGCGCCAGCGAGCGGAGGCACTCAACGAAGGTGGTAAAGAGAAGCTCTACGGAGCCGATCTCGCCGGTGCACTCGCGCTGTTTCAGCAGGCGAACGGCATGGCTCCCGATCCGCGCTACCTGTTCAACGTCTGCCTGACGCTCGGTGCGCAGGAACAGTGGGACAACGCGGTCTCCGCGTGCCAGCAGGCCCGCAGCATGAACCCGCCCGAGACGCTCGCCGGCAAGATCGATCGCCGGCTCGAGTCGCTCCAGAAGCGACAGTAGTCATCATCGATCGCCCTCGCCAGGATCGCCTCGCCGGAGCCGTCAGAAGCGGCAGTCGCGTCGCGAAGCTACTTCTTGAACGTCTCGAGCTTGGTCTTCGCCGCGGCGAAGCTCGCGGCCTTCTCGACCTTGTTGCCCTTCATCTGATCGTCGAGCAGTGTGTCGCCGACGACGTTGAAGGTGCTCGACATGTCGCCCATGCCCGGGCGCTTCGCGACCAGCTTGCCGCCGTCGAGCTTGCACTCGGTGGGCTTCGACTCCCAGCGGCCAAAGTTGTTCTCGTGCGCCGTGCAGCTCTTGCCGTCGAACACGAAGATCTTGCCCGAGCCGCACGCGAGGTACTTGTCGCCCTTCTTGAGGCCCGCCGAGCCCATGCCCGTGTGCAGCTTGTCGCCGTCAAACACGAACGTGAGGTGGTTCGACGACGAGCCACCGCCGCTCTTCTCGATCACCTGACCATCGCAGGGCGAGTCGATCTGGAGCTCGCGGACCATCTCCTTCTTGCCGTCCCACGAGGTGACCTTGGTGCCGCTGACCTCCCAGGCCTCGTAGTGACCGAGCGCGCCGGTCTCGAGGACCCACGAGCCCTGCCACTTCTCTAGGACATCGTCGTTCGAGCCGAACTCGGCGAACGGGCCCGATGGGGTCCCCGACTTGCTCTCGGTGGTCTTGCCCGACGACGTCTTGTCGCCAGCCCCCCCATCGTCCTTCTTGCCGCCGCACGCCGAGAGGACCGTCACGACCAGCAACATCTTCTTCATATGCGCCTCCGGACGACGCTTGTAGCGACCCGTCGCGGGGCCGAGCGGACGAATCGCGGTGAGGTACCCGGGCTCGGCGTGGATGGCGGTCGGCGCGCGCGCATCGGCTTTCGCACGCTGCTCGTGTTCGCCGACGGCTTCGTGCCAGCGGGGCTCCGTCCCGGCGACATCCTCGTCGACGGGGCCGGCAAGGTGATCATCCTCGACCTCGGGCTCACCGCCTGACGCACATGCTTGTCGAGGCACGCTCAGTCGGCGGTCACCGAGCACTCGTAGAGCGACCAGTCATCGTCGTCGGTCTCGTCAGGACCGGCCTCGGCCTCGGCCTCCGGCTCGGCGAGCTCGTCGGCCCGCAGCTCCATCGTCTCACTCTCACGCTTGGTGTCTGCGAGCATTTCGTCACTCATGCGTGAGGGAGACTGCAGGACGCGGACCGCGGCGAGGCGCGCGGCCTGGATGTGATCACCCCATCCGTAAGTTGTAGCTCACCGTCCTCGGTTTGCTGAGCAGCTGCGCCCGGGCGTCGCGAGATGGGAAAGCGCGCGAGCCGCGCGCGTCCGCTGCGAAGTCCAGCCGCCCGCGCTCGCAGGACAGACCGGGGCGCCCGTTCACACCGAGCGCGTCCGCTTCGGTCCCTGCGTGGTCGTGTGGCGTTCTTGCCGGTGATCGGTTCCTGATCCCGAGCGCCGGGCGGGCTCCGTGCCTAGCGAAGTGCGATGCGCGCGTTCTCGAGGTACTTCGAGTCGTCGAGGAGCTGCTTGCCCGCCGCGGTGATCTCGTTGTTGTTGAGGTTGAGCGAGCGCAAGCTGGTCGCGTGCTTGGACTTCGCGAGCGCCTTCGCACCGGCATCGGTGACCTTGGTCGAGCGCAGGTTGAGCGTCGTCAACCGGCCGAGCAGCGGCGACTTCGCGAGGATCGCGAGGCCGTCGTCATCGACGTGGGTCGCCTGCAAGCACAATTCGCGCAGCTCGCCGAGCCCGCCGCCACCACAGAGCGCCTCCATCGTCTCCGCCGTCATCGTGTTACCGGTGAGATCGATCATCCGCAGCGCGGGATGACCGCCGAGCGCCTCGGCACCTGCGGTCCCGATCCGGTTCTTCCTGAGATCGAGCGCGCGCAGCTTCTTCAAGCTCATCAGCGCTCGTGTGCCCTCGGGACCGATCGCGTTGCCAAGCACGCTGAGGATGCGCAGGTTCGCGAGTGCCTTCGCCTTGCCGAGGGCCGTTGCACCCGGCGCGCCGAGCTTGCCGCCGCGCAGCTGCAGCTCGTCTAGCGGACCGCAGGTCGCGACCAACGTCCCGGCATCGGCCGCGGTCACCGGCGCACCAGACAGCTCGAGCGCCGTGATGCCCTTGAACGGCGCCCAGTCGAACAACCTGCGAGAGCTCGGCGAGTCCGCGCGGTCGGTGCAGCGCAACGAGAGGTCTCGCAGCTTTGCACTCGCGAGCCCGACCAGCGCCTCGACACCGAACATCGGCATCGTCAGCACGCGCAGCATCGCGAAGCCGGGCCACGTGAACGCCTCGCCGATGTGCTCGCGAATCATCGACGGCATGTCGAGCGACTCGAGCGTCGGGAGCGCGGCCTGCAGCTTGCTCAGCTTGTTCGGCAGCCCCGCGGCTGCGCCGGTCTGGTAGTGCGCGAGGAAGCCGCGCTCGAACCGCAGCGAGCGCAGCGTGAAGTCCGGGTTGACCTTTCGGACGTCCGCGAGCCAGCTGTCGCCGTGCGCGGTGAGCAGCGCCTTCTCGCGTGAGCGCAGCTTCCTGATGTGGACGGGATCGACATCGTCATCGGCGAGCGCGTCGCCGATCCAGTCCCAGCTCGCGGGCTTGACCGCGTAGCCGAGGCGCGCGAGCTCACACTGCACCGCGATGAATTCGCCGCGCGGATCGCCCGCATCCTGGAGCGCGTCGGCGTAGACCAGTCGCGGCGCGTCGTCTTCGAGGTTCGCGTAGATCGCGTCGAGCAACTGGTTCATCGCCGCCGAAGCGTAGCGAATCACGGTGCGAGGAACGTGTAGGCGATGCACATCTCGTCCTCGGTGCCATTGCCCCACTCGACGACGTCGACCTGGGCTTGCGTATCGTAGCTGCACCGGATCCGGATCTGATCGCCGGGCTGCACCGCGATCGGCTGCGCGAACCGATAGAACAGCTGCCAGCCGACATCCCACGTCGGGATCTCGAGCACGCACGAGGTCTGCTCGCCGCGCACCAGCTCCATGCGCGCTGACGTGCCGAGCGCGTGCATGTGGATGCGCGCGCCGCGGATATATTCGGGGCCGCCGAGCGGCAGGCCGCCGAGCGTCGAGATCGTGACGTCGGGCTGGTGCGGCGGGAGCGCGAACGACGTCACCTGCGTGCTCGAGATCCGGCCGACGTGCTCGACGGAGGTCGCGAGCTCGAGCGCGACCGCAGATCGATCGAGCACCGGCTCGCTGCCGTGGTTGTGATAGTGGAGCTGGATCACGAGGCGATGCTGGGCCTCGAGCTTGATGCCGGTGGCGTCGGGCCACCGCCGGATCGTATCGCCGCCGGCCCACACGCCGACGTAGCGCAGCCCGCTGCCGACACCCTCGTCGTCGCACGGATAGCCGGGCGCCGGGTCGGCGGCGTCGCGCTGCGTGATCGAGCGCTCGGCGTGCGCGCTGTCGGCGGCAAAGAGCTGCATGTGATGCACGACGTCGGCTCGATCGAGCTGCATCGCGAGGGCAGTGATGTAGCGATCCTCGGTGAGCCCCGGATCGACGACGAAGCAGCGGTACTCGTCGGGACCCGGCCGGATCTGGTAGGCGAGGTCCGAGGCGAGCGACACCGCGGGCGTGAACCTCTCGATCCGTGGCACCGACTCGACCGTCAGGATCGGCGCGCCGAGGGGCATCCCATCGGCGAACCATTGCTGGAATACCGCGAGCTCGTGATCGGTCAGCCACCGTGGATCGACGAACGTTCCGCACGCGCCGCTCGCGTCCGCGGGCCACGGCGGCATCGATCGGGATGCGGTCACCGCCGCGATCGACTCGGCGCGCGAGGCGAGATCGTCGTAGGTCGCAAGCGCGAACGGCGCGACCCCACCGGGGGCGTGGCAGCCCGCGCACTGCCCGGCGACGATCGACGCCACGTCGTAGTAGGTCGGGTGGAACGTCGGACCGTCCGGCGACGGAGCGACATCCGACACCGACAACGCCGCATCGGCGTCGTCGTGCAGGACACGATCACTGCCGCACGCGGCGAGCGCGGCGAGCACCAGGGCGGCGCGCAACACGATCCCCCAGGCTCGCGCCACCATCCCGTTAGGATACTCCCAGACGGCGACCGGCCGTGCGCGACTCGGATCGGTTTCGGCAGGTGGGCAACGAACGATCCGGGCCGGAGCGACGTGCGGTTTGCTGAAACTTCCAGCCTGTTACCTCGTACAACGTCGTATGCCCACTGCCGTGCTCGGGATCGCGTTCGTCGTGATCGGCCTGTTCGCGATGTTCCTGATGTACCGGTTGTGGGGATACCCCTTCGACAAGGCCACGAAGACGAGCTCCGCGCCGCGGTGGGCGATGCTGCTGCACCGCGCGCTTGGCTACGCGTTTGCCGCGATCTACGTGCTGCTGATGTGGAAGATGCTGCCACGACTCTGGCAGTACCAGGTCGAGTTCCCGGCAAGGACGGTCGTCCACATCGTGGTCGGCTTCGGCATCGGCTTCCTGCTGCTGATCAAGATCGCGATCATCCGCTGGTTCCGACACTTCGAGGAATGGATGCCGTACCTCGGCACGGCGATCATGCTCGGCACCATCATCCTGATCGGGCTCTCGGTGCCATATGCGATCCAGGAGCGCAGACTCGCCGGGGCCGCGACCACGCAGGAGAACCGCATCCGCGTCGCTCACCAGCTGCCGAGCGCCGGGTTGCCCGCGAGCGCGCCGGCCGCAGCGGAGCTGTCGACGACCGAGTCGCTCGATCATGGGCGCGACGTGTTGCTCGGCAACTGCGTGCACTGTCACGACCTGCGGACGATCCTGTCGAAGCCACGCTCACCGAACGGATGGTGGAACACGGTCGAGCGAATGGCCGAGAAGCCCGCACTCTTCGAGCCGATCACCGATCTCGAGATGTACGAGGTGACCGCGTACCTGATCGCGATCACGCCCGACCTGCAGAGGTCGAGCAAGGCCAAGCGCGAGCAGCTCGTCGCCCGCGAGACCTCGAAGGCTGCCGCCGCGGTGACCGTCGCAGCAGCCCCGAAGGCGACCGATCTCGCGGCGGCGAAGAAGACCTACGAAGACACCTGCTCGCAGTGTCACGAGCTCACCGAGATCGCCAAGGCGCCACCGAAGACGACGGCCGAGAGCCGCGCGATGATCCAGCGGATGATCAAGGACAACGAGGCCCAGCTGACCGCCGAAGAGATCGAACACTGTGCGGCATGGCTGGATGCCGAGTACGTCGCGAAGCAACGGTGATCATGCCGCTGCCCCAGCGGACGACGTCTTTGCGTGGCGTAGCGCGAGGATGTCCCGCGACTCGTCTTCAGCGATACTCCGCGCATGCATCGACTCGCCGGCAAGATCGCGCTCGTCACCGGTGGCGCGTCTGGACTCGGACGTGGCTGCGCTCGACGATTCGTTGCCGAGGGCGCGACCGTGGTGATCGCGGATCGCAACGAGGAAGCCGGGCGCGCGGTGGCCGCCGAGCTCGGCGCGCACCACGTGTTCCTCGCACTCGACGTCACGGACGAGGCCGGCTGGCAACGCGTGATCGGCGAGGTCGTGCAGCGCTTCGGCCGGCTCGACATCCTGGTCAACGCCGCCGGCATCGCGGTGTTCGACGACATCGAGCGCACCTCCCTGGCCGACTACCGCCGGGTCAACGCGGTCAATAACGAGGGCACGTTCCTCGGCTGTCGCGCCGCGGTGCTCGCGATGAAGTCGACTGGCGGTGGCTCGATCATCAACGTGTCCTCGGTCGCGGGGCTGATCGGCGTCCCCGATGCGCCTGCCTACTGCGCCAGCAAGGGCGCGGTCCGCCTGCTCACCAAGTCGGTCGCGCTCCACGCCGCCCGGCGCGGCTACAACATCCGCTGCAACTCGGTCCACCCCTCGTTCATCGACACGCCCATGTGCGAGGGCGTGATCGCGGCCTCTCCCGCCCCCGACAAGACCCGCAAGGCCTTCGAGAAGGCCGCCCCGCTCGGCCGGCTCGGCGAGGTCGACGAATTTGCCCACCTGGTGGTCTACCTCGCGAGCGACGAGTCCCGGTTCATGACCGGCTCCGAGCTCGCCCTCGATGGGGGTCTGACAGCGATGTGATCCCCGAAGTTCGCCCCGCCGCCCCGACGAAGTACCATTCACGGGTTGGTCGCTGCGTCCGAGAAATCCCTGGCGGAGATCCTGTTCCAGCAGCAACAGCTGGGCACGCCGATCCCTGTTGCGCTGACGCTCGCGATCCTGCGGCAGATCAGCGAAGCCCTCGACTGGGCGCACAACCTGCGCGACGCGGCCGGCAACCCGCTCGACATCCTTCACCGCGATGTCTGCCCGGCGAACATCTACATCGATCACATTGGTGTCGCGCGGCTGGTCGCGAGCACCGCGCCGCAGGCCAACCCCGGCTACGTCGCGCCCGAGGCGCTGCTCGGGCATCGCCCGGATCAGCGCGCAGATCTATTCTCGCTCGGCGTGGTCGCGCACGAGATGCTGACCGGGCGGCCGCTGTTTCATGGGGCCAACGAGCACGACACCCTCTCGCGGGTCTGCACGCTCGCCATCCCGCTGCCGTCGACGATCAACCCCGCGGTCACCGCCGACATCGAGGGCATCGTGCTGATGGCCCTCGCGCGCGATCCGACCTACCGATGTCAGAGCGCCTCGATGCTGCGCGATGGGCTCGTGTCGGTTGCACAGCGCCACGGCTTCGAGCTCGGACCCCAGGCGGCGAACGCGTGGTTCGATCTCTACGCGGGCCGTCCGATCGCCCCGCTGGTGCCGGTCGTCCGCGAGCCGCCGCGCAACACCGATCCTGATCCCAGCCCGTTGGCCGGCGATCAGTGGAGCGAGAGCACCAGCTCCGAGACCGGCATCCAGGCCCAGGATGCGCGGATCGTCAACCTGCCCGCGAAGCGGCTGGAGACCTTGGATTCGTTCGAGCAAGAGGTCGCGACCGAGGGCGCGGTCGAGACCATGATCGCGATGCCGAAGCCCTCGCCGTCGACCCTCGCGACCGTGGTGGCAATCGTGCCGGCCCCGGCACCTGCGGCTGCGTTCGCGACCGTCGTCGCCGACCCATCGCAGTGGAGCGGCAGTGGCGAGACCGTCGCCGAGATCCGGTCGCCGTGGGCGTCTGATTCGAGTCCCTCGCTCGACAAGACCGCGCGCGATCTGCCGCAGATGTCCGATGCGGCAGCCTCGGCGGAGCTCGCGCCCGCGAAGTCTTTCGAGCTGACGTTCGACAGCACGGGCGCGGATCTTCCGCCGACCAAGGTCGAGGGCCAGACGCCCAGGCCGTCATTTCACCAGGTCACCAACCCTCCCGCGAAGACGTTCGCCGATCTGCCGTCGCCCAACGCGAAGCCCATCCCGAGCCTGCAGCGCCCGATGAAGGCGGACCTACCGCCAATTCAGGCGAAGGCGGAGTCGTCGTCGAGGACGCCGCGCCCTGCGATGACCGAGCTGCCGGCGTCGAACGATGCGTCGTCGTCGCGAACCCCACGGCGAAATGCGACGACCGCGGAGCCGCGCTCGAAGGATGCGTCGTCGTCGAGAATTCGGAGGCCGTCGATGACGGCGGATCTGCCGTCGCCACGATCCAGCCCCGCGGGTGGCTCACCGGTGGCGCCAGTGACGGATCAATCCTCGTCGAGGACACCGCGGCCCTCGATGACCTCGGACTTGCCATCGTCGCGCGCGGCGCCCGCGCCGGTCTCGGATGTGCCCTCGCCTCCGCTGCCGCGCCACTCGATGACCTCGGACTTGCCATCGTCGCGCGCAGCGCCCGCGCCGGTCTCGGATCCGCCCTCGGCGAGGCTGCCGCGCCCCTCGATGACCTCGGACTTGCCGTCGTCGCGCGCAGCCGCGGTGGTTTCGGATCAGCCGTCGCCTCCGCCGCCGCGGCCGTCGATGACCTCGGACTTGCCGTCATCGCGCGCCCCCCAGGCGTACAAGTCTGGGGGCTCGCCGGTAGCGCCCTCGCCTGACCTGCCCGCTCCGCGGACGACCAAGCCGTACCAGTCCGGCGGATCGCCGGTCACGCGCGCGGCCGAGACCGCGGATCTCCCCGCACCGCGGGCACGCAAGCCGTCGAGTGGTGCATCACCGGTCGCGCCTGCGTCTGACAGTCCATCGTCGAGGACGTCGCGCGCCGTCGATCCGGGCGGGCTCCCCGCGCCGCGTGCCTCGCGACCAGCGCCTGCCGATCTTCCGGCGCCCCGCGCCGCGCGACCGTCCAACCAGCCGCCGAATGCCACGGACGCGCTGTTCGCCGATTTGCCTTCCCCGAAGCCCGCGTCTACGGTCGACGATCTGTTCGCCGACCTGCCGTCGCCGCGGGCGAAGCCGTCCGCGGTCAACGATGCGCTGTTCGCGGATCTGCCGGCGCCGAAACCGTCGCCGAATCCGCGCAGGGCCGCGCAGGACGATCTCCCCGCGCCCGTGGCCCCACGCGCACGTCCCGCGCCGACCAAGCCCGCCGGTAAGAAGCATCCACGCGCGTCCACGGCGGACGTCGAGGCGTTTCTCGCGAGTGTTCCAGAAGACGATCTTCCGCCCGAGCCCGACGTTGCGAGGTTCAGCTCTCCGTCGACACCCGATCCACCCGCGGCCGCCAATCAAGGCGCTCGAGCCGGCCACCGACCTGCGCAGCAAGGCTACGAGCAGCCCGGCGCAAACCAAGGCGGGTACCCTCGCGACCAACAGCCGCGCGCGAACCAACCTGGTGGTCACGACCAGGCTCGCTACCAACAACCCGCCGCGAACCAACACGGCCGCTATCAACCGCCCGACCCATCCGGTTATCAACAGCCCGGTGCAAACCCACCTGGCTACGACCAACAGCCCGGCGCGAACCAGCCTGGTGGTTACGACCAGGCTCGCTACCAACAACCCGCCGCGAACCAACACGGCCGCTATCAACCGCCCGGCGCGACTCCTGGTGCCTATGATCCATCCGGCTATCCACAGCCCGGTGCGACTCCTGGCGATCAACCGCCCAGCGCGACTCCTGGTGGCTACGATCCATCAGGCTATGCACAGCCCGCCGCGAACCAACCCGGCCAACGAGCCTACGACCCATCAGGCGACCACCGGCAACCGAACCAGCCCGGTGCGTACGATCGGTCCGGCGGCAATCAGCCCGACCCTGGCGCGTCCCAGCAACCCGCGCCACAACGCTCCGCCTTCGATCAAGTTCCGCCCTCGGGCGTCAAACCGTTCGAGCTCGAGCTCGGCGAGTTCACGCAGATCGGCGCTGCTCCCCTGATCGCGTTCGGCAAGACCGGCGAGACGCCCCTCGCGCTTGTCGGCGTCGTACCGAAGCCATCACGCACGGCCGCACCGTCGCTACCGCCGCCGGTGGCGATGATCGCCGCGAATCGCGTCGATGACGTCGACGAGGCACCACCGCTGAAGAAGATGGTGATGATCGTGCTCGGCGCGTTGCTCGTGATCGCAGGCGCAGTGATCGCGTTCCTGATCTTCAGCGACTGAATGGTCGCCAGGGACGCGGATCGTTCGCGTGCCCGTCCGCCGAACGGCTGCGGGCCCCGGCGAACGGAGGCCGTCTCAGAACCGATCGAGGTTCATGACCTTCGTCCACACCTTCACGAAGTCACGCACGAACTTGTCCTTCGCATCCGCGCTCGCATACACCTCGGCAAGACTCCGCAGCACCGCGTTCGATCCGAACACCAGATCATTCCGCGTCCCCGTCCACCGCACCGCCCCCGTCTTCCGATCACGCCCTTCGAACACGTCATCCTTCGGCTTCCACTCGATCCCCATATCGAGCAGGTTGACGAAGAAGTCGTTCGTCAACTTCCCGGGCCGCGATGTCAGCACACCGTGCTCCGTCCCACCGACATTCGTCTCGAGCACGCGCAACCCACCCAGCAACACCGTCATCTCCGGCGCCGTCAGCGTCAGCAGCTGCGCGCGATCGACGAGCAGCTCCTCCGCCGGCACCGAGTACCGCTCCTTCGCATAGTTCCGGAAGCCATCGACGATCGGCTCGAGCACCCCGAACGACGCCGCATCCGTCTGCGCCTGCGTCGCATCCGCCCGCCCCGGCGTGAACGGCACACTGCCGCCACCCGCCTGTTCGATCCCGACCACCCCACCGAGCACGATCAGATCCGCGATCGAGACCGGCTTGCCGAGCTCCGCCTGGATCTTCTCGTACACCGCGAGCACCTTCGCGAGCTTCGCCGGCTCGTTGACCTCCCAGTCCTTCTGCGGGGCGAGCCGGATCCGCGCACCATTCGCACCACCGCGCTTGTCCGATCCGCGAAACGTCGACGCCGACGCCCACGCCGTCGACACCA
>Ga0105049_10009036_pt1 | contig 11491 bp, 10 predicted proteins | sample MAT06_FD_78087 | JGI IMG/M metagenome (GOLD analysis project Ga0105049, IMG submission 78087) | Freshwater microbial communities from Lake Fryxell liftoff mats and glacier meltwater in Antarctica - MAT-06 | ecosystem: Environmental > Aquatic > Freshwater > Ice > Liftoff microbial mat | place...
AAGGCATTCGCTGCCTTTGTTAAGATGTCCATGCGGAAGTTCCTTCTTCCAGAGTTGAAATGTTTTTGCCAACACCAATTCTGAAGGAACTTCCGCTTTTTTCCTATATCGATCCTTAAGTTGATGCCTATGGTGAAAGGTGCGACCTACCCACGAGTTGAAAGCGAATCGGGAATCAAACCGCTTCAGTATCCCAGCGATGAAGACGAATGTGACGACGAATGATTCTCACTATCCAGAAGGAATTCCTTGAAAGCCAGCAAAATGGAAAACCAAGACCGTGCGAAAGTCGGGGCTCTCGAACTCGCTCAACGCATTTCGACTCTGCAACAGGAAAAGGAGGATGCCATCTTTCGAGGCGAGTTTGAACTGGCCGCTCGCCTACGAGATTCCGAAGTCGAGTGCCGGTCAAGACTGAGGAATTTCAGTTTCCCTGACTACGTACTCGGTAGTCTCCATCGAATTACGGAAAGTGGCAGCCTCCCCCGCTTTCCTGTGTTGGACATGCTTGAGACAAAGTCAGGTGCAGCGGACCAGAGAGTTTTGCAGCTAACGGCCGAGGCCGCCCAGTCTCCTATCAGACTTGTATTTGAACAGATTCCGGAATCGCCGTCTGGGATGCTCCGAGAATTACTGAATGTGGATGACATCTTTAGCATGTACTTTCAGGCCAAGCTTCCGGTCTTGTCCGTCGAAACTATCGCTAGATTCAAGCCACAAATGCTGGGCGAGGCATTACGAGCAATGTTCACCGAAATCAGAAAATGCACACAGCGATGCACGCCTGTCGTACTGAGTCTGGTCGCGCCAACCACGTTTCCGGATCCTGCTTTTCAATCGACAGTGTTAAGAGGATTGAAGGAGATCCGATGCAATCTTGTGGTGTTTGAGCATGCGGCAGCGATCCCTGATTTTGCGGAAGCCTTGCTTCCAGAAATCACTCTGTACTTATACGATCAAGGAGAAACAGTGCCGTGAACTCGACCGGCTGTCAACCCGCACTTCGAAGTCAAAGTAACTCGCGGCCGCCCTCTCATTACTGGATCTTGGTATCGAAGAACCGCATCACATCGTCCAAGACCGCTTGGACGATTACCATATGCTCGACTTCTTTGACTTCCTGGTAGTCAACGGTCGCGCCCAAGGCACGCAACGTCGTGGCAAGCGCTTTCGCTCTCGGCAATCCGAAATCCTTTTCACCTGCAGCCACAAAGAAAGGAATCGTTACTAGAGCATCGGAGGGAGTGGGCTGACCGCCGCCGCCAATAGCTGCAACCGCGCGCACATTTTTGGGATACGTCGAAACCTGTTGAATCGCTTGTGCTGCTCCCATCGAATGGCCTATCAGCAAAACGCGGGACCGATCGATGGGCATCTGCTCGGCCAGCATTTCGATCATTTTATCGATACCCATTGCCAGCCCGCCGATGCCTTGGCGAGGTGCGACGACAATCCAGCCTCGTTCGCGGCACAATTCTATCAACCGACCGGCACCGTAGGTTTCAAAGAACATGTTCTCACTGCCTCCGGCGCCGTGAAAAGCAATGACCAAAGGCATCGGCTCAGGACGGCAGGCAGTGGACAATCGAACGGTCTGTTGGGCTTTGCCGAGCACCAATTGCAGCCAGATGGAATCGCCGGACGAGTTTTCGAGTAGTTGCTTGATCGAACTATTGTCCGTTACTAAGTACTCCCAGTTGGAAAGCATTTGCCAGATCGGTAAATCCGATTCTGCAAGGCGACCGTCGGCAGCGGCCAAAATGTTGTTGGCCAATTGAACCGAGGTAGCTTTCTCTGATGACGAGGGTTTTCCTTTTTGTAACTCTTTCCATTTTCGCAATCGTTCGAGGCGGGATGCCATCTGGTCGACACTGGAAATACTATTGGCGACCAGATCGAGAACACGTGCGCCATGGCGGATCTTGGCAGACACACGGTAGTCGGCTTCAGGAAGGGGATCGATTTGCCAAAGAACGGTTTGATCGACGGCTTCGGCTGCCCACTCCCGACTCCTGATGACTTTGCCCGCTCGGTCGACAATGTCCAAGCGAATCTCCAATGCGGCCTGTGCAGCAGGTTCTTTTTGTGCCCTGATCGGAATCGGTTCCAGTTTCAATGCGATGGTATTGGCTTGGCTGTCGACGAGCAGCGGCCCGACTCTTAGAAACCACCCAGCTTCCTGAATCAGTTCTCGAAGGTTTTGCGATTCGATAGGATTGGTCTCCAACCACGCCTGATCAAGTTTTTGGATGGCGGCATCTAGCTGCGCCGCGAAGAAACCGTTGACAGCTTGCTGCATCGTCGAAGTGCTTTTAAGGCGTTGCTCGGCTGTGGCGGACTCCCATTCGCGTTCGAATCTCGCTAACCGGCGTCCTAGTTGATAGCGTTGTTCCAGAGACTGCGCATTGGCCGAAGAACCCGGGCTCCATAGGAGTGAGAAACCTACAATGCACTGGAGCACCGAGACCAAGTGAAGTACCGAGACTAAGTGGAGTACCGAGACTAGTCGACTCATACGCTTCTTGCTCTTCGTTTTGGCAAACACAACACGGCTTCGACCACCATCGCAATCAACATCACGATGACAAACCATCGCCAGATCTCCTGAACTAAACTCTTTGCCGACGCTCCAACCTCAATCCTGGTCCAATTCAAACCGCTGAACAAGCTAGATAGAGTGTCGGCATTCACGATCTGCGAATCATCCTCGTTCGAAGCTCGGTTCTGAGCGATCAAGAGGTCATCGCAACGATAGACCCCGGTTTGTTCCGAATACTGATTGGATAAAACCATGTTATCACCTGCTTGTTGTACCGCCTGTTCGAACAGCGCAGGAGGTTGCTGACCGACGTCGGCCAAGCGTACCGAGCCAATACGTTCCGAACCAGCCGCCAAGACTCGTTGTATTACGATGTACATGACTACGCCATCAATTGCCAATGTTGAGTCTCGCAAGGACGGCGTGGTGGTACAAACATATACTCCGTTTTTGGCAGAGCCCTGGGCGTCCATTCGCATCAGCAAGGGCATGTCTTCTGTAAGACTTGCTAGCACCGTTCCGTTACCTTGCATTCGGCAGGCTCGCTTTATTCCAAGTTGTCCCACCGGCAAGGGAGCACCATTGAGCGTGTTGCCCAGCAGTTCGGAGTCGTTTCGCCACTGCAGCACGCGAGCCAACGTTTTATCGATTGCGTCCCCTTCGACGTTTCCGGTCGGGCTCCCCTCGGCTGCGTTGAGTGACTGCCAACCTGTCCATTGGATTCCCAATGCGGTCGTATCGTTGGGGGATTCTGGGGGGAACAGCAGAATCTGGCCACCCTGCTCGATGAATTCAGTCAACAGCTCGAGGGGTCTTCCCTCGGGAAGTTGTTCGTGCCAGACCACCAAGGCCGTGGCTTTCCAATCGACGGCATCCAGTTGGGTCGAAGCGACGGTCTCTGTTTCGCAAGCGATCGAAGCCTCGGGCGAGATGTTGGTGCACAACTCGATCGCCTCGATCACGCGTGGGTTGTCGCTGACGATCACCGTTCGTCGTGCTGGTGGTTTTTCATAGACGAAGTAGCTGGTGTTATCAGCCTGATTGGAATCAGCAGGAATGCGTACCAATCCCCAACCTCGATCGAGCGTTGCATTTTCGTTCTCAGCGGACAGCGCGATGCGATAGTCGTTGACTTCGGCCATATCGGACTGCAAATCGACATTCAGGACGCTTCTGGCTCCGCCGACTTCGATTTCTACGGGGATTTGGATGGCGCTCGGGGCGCCAGGGGGCAGTGTACGAGTCAGCTTGAAGCTCAACGAAAGTTCGACGGACTGGGCAGCTTGTACGCGTTTGGCTGCCACGATTCGGATCGCGCGATTCTCGTTCGACACCGATCCTAAATCGAGCACTTGAAATTTGACTTCCTGCGGCAATGCGACGAATCCTTCTCGAGACGCAGCCCATCGACCATCGCGGGAACGCCAATCACTTTCTCGCATGTCCGAGCAAATCCAGATATTCACGTTTCCAAACTGATTGTTCTTGACATAGATCAACGCTTTTTCCAGGATGCCAGGGAGGTCCGTGGTGTAGCCATTGGCTACCAGTCCTGGATCGGTCGTCAGCTCTGTGGGCGAATCCAACTCGATCGGCTTTTCGTGAGCCGTGTCGAACACGACGACACGCTGTGAGCCGAGAGTCTTGAGCGTATTGGCGAGCTGGATCATGGCCGACTGCAGTTTGGAGAGTCCAGCGCCAGGTTGGGTTTCCTGCATACTGGGTGAGCGATCGACCAAGAGAATTGCGACTTCGCTCGATTTGCTTCCAAGCAAACCAATCAATCCACTCGCCAGTGGTCTCGAGGTAAAGAAAACCAGACTGGCGACGGCGAGTGCTCGCATCAAGAGGATGAGCCATTGCCGAAGCTTGGTGTAGCCGCTCGACATTCGACTCGCCTGGAGCAAGAACATCATGGCGGCCCAGGGCACCGTTTGGAAGCGTCGCTGATTCACCAAATGGATGATGATTGGAACGGCAATCAACGGCAAGGCCAACAACACCCAGGGCTGGATGAAGTTCATCGAACACCTCTTCCACGTGTTCGTCCAACGAGGAATCGCATCAACGAATGCTCATACGATTCACTAGTGATAACACGCTGGTAGTCGACTGCAGTCTCCAATACGATTCTTTGAAGATCGACCAAATAGCGATTCAACGCTCGATGGTAGCGATCAGCGATTTCGGAGGGTTCGACAAACAACGGCTGTCCTCCCTCCATGTCAGTAAATCGAACTGGGCGTTGGAAGGTAAACTCCATTTCGAGCGGGTCGAGCAAATGAAAAGCCGCGACATCATGCTTGCGAAATCGGAGGTGTTCGAAACAACCCTTCAGTACGGCAGGATCGACGAAAAAATCTGAAATGACGACGACTAGCGCCCGCTGCCGGACCGTTTCCGCAAGTTCATTCAGGATGGCAGGCAATTGCGTATCGCCTGCTGGTTTGGCCTGTTCCAAGGTGTCTAGGATGACTTTCAAATGGGCGGCCGATCGGCGGGGCGGAATGTTCTTCACTATTTTTTCGGCCACGCAGGCAAGACCGACCGCGTCCCCCTGCTGGGCCGCAAGATAGGCCAAAGAAGCTGCGATTTGCCTAGCGTATTGGACTTTGGGGGTGTACCCCTTGGAGGCATAGGCCATGGATCCGCTGGTGTCCACAACGACGCAGCATCGAAGATTCGTGTCGGCTTCGAATTCCTTCACGTAGTAGCGATCGGTGCGACCAAACGCACGCCAATCCAGTCTTCGCAAATCGTCCCCCGGAACGTACTTGCGATACTCTGCAAACTCGACGCTGGAGCCGCGATGAGGCGAAGCGTGCCTGCCGGAAATGTTCCCCTGCATGGCCTGACGCGACAGCAATGGAACCGCCGATAGCCGTGAAAGGATTTGAGGATCTAAAAACGAACGAGCGATTGGAATCATAGTAGGAGAGCGATCTCTAGTCCGTTTCATCCACGAGTCGTTGCACGATCTGCTTGGCCGTCATTCCTTCTGCTTGTGCGGCAAAGGTCGTGATGATCCGGTGGGTGAGGACCGGTTTTGCAACCGCTTGAAGATCCTCCATGCGAACCATGTAGCTTCCCAGCAAGGCCGCACGGCTCTTTGCGCCGAGTATGAGATTCTGGACCGCTCGCGGACCCGCCCCCCAACTCACGTACGGCTTGAGCCATGCGGGAGCAGTATCTCCCTGCGGCCTCGTTTTGCGCACGAGACGAGCTGCGTAGGTGTAGATATGGTCGGGCACGGGCAACCTCCGAACCAGCCGTTGGTGTTCTATGATTTCTTCGGCGCCCATCAATGCATTGAGCTTGATCATATCATCGCCGGTCGTTGTGCGAGCGATTTGGATTTCTTCCTCCTCGTTCGGATAATCCAGTTCGACCAGGAACATAAACCGGTCCAATTGTGCCTCCGGAAGCGGGTACGTCCCTTCCTGTTCCACCGGGTTCTGGGTGGCCAGAACCATAAAGGGAGAGGTCAAATCGAATGATTTGCCGAGGACCGTCACGCGTTGTTCCTGCATCGCTTCCAGCAATGCAGCTTGCGTCTTCGGCGGCGCACGATTGATTTCATCGGCCAGGATGATATTCGAGAAAATTGGTCCTTGGATGAACTGGAACTCCCGCCGGCCTTCCTGCGTCTCCTGCAAGATATCGGTCCCAGTGATGTCCATCGGCATGAGGTCAGGCGTAAACTGAATACGACTGAAACCGAGCGTCAGGGTTTCAGCGATCTTGCTAACCAGCAAGGTTTTGGCCAAACCCGGCACACCCATCAGTAGGGCATGACGCCTGGCGAAGAGACAGATGGCCAGTTGCTCAATAACGGCCTTTTGCCCGACAATGACTTTGCCCAACTCGGAAGCCAGCCGGAAGTAGGCGGTGCGAAGACGATCGATGGCTTGCACATCATGATCAGCCAGCGAAGAAGCGGGGGCGACGCCGGAAGTGGCGGTTTGATTCATAGCGGTTGGGCTTGGTGGAAGAAACGATGACAAAACGTGTCATTCAGGTTTAGACCAAGCGCGTACCGAATGCAAGAGCCCACCCGCGAAGAATGGATTCAAGTTTGGCTTCTAACGCAAACTAGATGATGCCACCGTGGACACGGTACGGAGTCATGTGATCCGGTTGATCAAGGAACCAAAATCGCTCCCATTCTTGCACCAGCGACCGGAGGTTTTCCGACGTGTAGATTAACTGCTCAGCTCGCTTGGAGGGGTTGGCAGAATAGATTGGTAGCGCGCATCCGACCATGGGCAAGGACGCACAGCAAACCAATAACGCCCAACTAATTCTTCGACGCATGACCAATCCTCCGTGAAAAGTCTCGCAATGACCTTGTATTTTATCGTTATTTTTGGCCCATTTCGAACGGGACGATCTGCTAGGAAGCGGCCATTGCCTCATCTTCCTCTTCGCCAGGATCATCGTCGGACTCTGCATGAACTTTGGCAGACGCGATTTCATCGCGAATCTGTTGTGCAAGCGGGGTACCTTCGATCGAGTTGACCTTTTGTTCCATGATCTTACCGGGCTTGAAAGTCACGACAAATTTCTCTGGAACTTCGACTTGTCGTCCTGTCCGAGGATTGCGTGCCTTCCGAGCGGCTCTAGTCCGAACTTGGAACACTCCGAAATTGCGAAGTTCGATTCGACCTTCGTCGACCAACGTTTGCACAATCGCATCAAAAGTCTTTTGGACTATCGTTTTGATCTGTTGCTGGTTTAGCCCGGTCTCATCGGAAATCGTTTTCACGATCTCTTTTTTCGTCACGACAGAACTCCTGGGGAACTGAAAACCGACCTAAGTCGTTTTGCTGACTGGGTTTAATCGGCCAGCAGTCTAAGTCCCTTGGAGTCGTTCGTCAAGGTCGCGGACAATGCTATCCATTCCCTCGATCGTGCCGATCCGCAATATCGTTAAGGGAGTTTTCGGCGGAACAACCGGCAAACTTGACACAACCAGCCGAATTTCGAAAAAAGATATCGATCCCCGCTCGGGTAACGAATCTCCGAGTCCGGGCATGGATTTAGAGCTAGCATTCGGAGCAAAACCCCTTTGTTTTGTAGCCTTCTCGAAAACGATGCCAGCCGTGCGGGGGGGGCTCACTCCGCAGCGGTCTCGCATCGTTTGATCGCCATCAGGGCGAAAGCCGTTCCATAGGGACGATGGTAATCGTACAAAGGATAGTCCCACCACGAACCGTCCTTCTCCTGCAGCTTTAGCATGACGTGCAAAAGCTGCTGTCGGGCCGGCGTTTGCTGGGCTGCAGGTATGTGTTCAATTCCGTACGCCGCATAATAGTGACCGTAGTAGAAAAAATAGCCCGCTACCAAGAACCACGATTCATGCGGGATCGGACGCTTGCGGCCGATGTCCAACCAGAGGTTCCTTGAGAACAAACGATTGGTCCAGGCGACCATCGCTTCATCGCTGACCGATGGATCTTTGTACATTCGCAAGACGACGTTGCAGGCTTGGCTTCGGCCCACACTTCCTCCAGGTTTATTGATGTCCGAACTGGGGTTCGTGCGAAAGTCTTCGGAATAGAGATAAGCCAGGTCGGGACGCTGTTGGCGGCGAATCACGTCCAATCCGCGATCGATTAGACGTTGTGGCACAACCGCCCCAATCTGCTGCGCTTGATAAAAAGCAAACAGGACCGTGGCTGTCGTAAAGCTGTTGGGTTGTGAGGTGGGCTTCTGAAGATGATACGAAAAGTCATAGTACCCCCACCCGCCATGGACCGACTCGTAACGTCCTAAAAGTTCGATCTGATGAACGATCTCCTCCATCAGCCGCCCCTGCTGCTCTGGGTTCGAAGCATGCCGGCAATGCAGTCGCACGAGGGCCTCGATCCCATAAGCGTGCCCCCAAACGTTGTAGAGTGCATCCTGATTGGCGCGGCGCAAACTCTTCAAATGCTCGAGCAACCACGTTTCCCCCCGATCGATCGCGCTGGAGACTTCCGTATCCTCGACCTGCAGATCAATCAATGCGGAAACACACATTGCGGTCACGGCGCTTCGAAACGCATGGTGTGCACCCGGGACCGGAGCGTAAATGTTGAGGTCTTTCGTGTTGGTCGCCGCTCCCCATGAGCCATTCTTATTCTGGATCGATAGCAAGAATTCCTTACCTCGCCGAACCGCTTCATCCACTTCGGATCGTTTCGGGGCGTCCACAGGCAACGGTGTAGGAGATGATTGCGATTGCGATCGGTCTCTCGCCGGCTTGTTCGCCTTTAACCCTTTCCCTTTTTCCTCTTGCGCGGTTTGCGGTTGCGCGGTTTGAGGGGCTACTTGCTGCGCGGTTTGCGGGGCTACTTGCTGCGCGGCTCCTGGAATGGCAATCGCAGTGACCATGACGATCCAGATTGCCAGCAATACGAACTTCGATGGCTTGAACATGCAATTCATTACTCCGATTTGGGCTTCTCTGCCAGGATAGACTCCGAGGCAACAATTCCGGAGCGAATCTCAATTCGTTCCCCTTGAACCACTCCGACGTCGACGTTCTTCCGAACCGGCTTGCCCTCGTCCGAAAGGGAATACACATAGCGAATCGTATCGTCCGATTCGTCCGTGAATACTACATTGAGTGGTAACGTAAGTGCACGGGCTGCGAAATAATCGGTAACTCGCACTGAACCGGTCATGCCTGCAACAATGCTTCGGTTCGATTTTACCAACTCCAAGCTCACATCGAATTGCCCTTCGCCGGAAGGAATGGTCGCGATCGATTTTACCACGACGTCGAGTCGTTCTTTTTTCATGGCTGCAGGAATGATCTTTCCAGATCCGCCCACTCGCAATCGCGTTACATCGGCTTCGGGTACGCTTCCAACGATTTGAAGATTGTCAGGACTGACGACCGTCATGAGTACCTCGTTCGAGGCTACGGAGCCATACTTCTTTAGCTTCGTTCGAAGCTCGGCAACTCCAACCCACTTCCCCGCCTGAACGCGTCCATAATAGACGATTCCTGTTCGAGGTGACTTGACATCGCAAGCCTTGAGATCTTCTTTTAGTTGCTCAAGTGTCTTCAATCCCTTTTGAAGCTCTTGCCGAGTTTTGGCCAAGCCAAGCGAACGTTTCTCCATCTGAAGCGGGAATGTGAGCTGAAACCTTTCCCACGCAATCTCCGCCATACGAAGGGCCGTCTTGCGATCGCGTTGCACACGCGGCAGGCTCAATTCTTTTGTTTTGAGATGGAGCATCTCGGTCTGTTCCAAGCTGAACTTTTGTCGTTCCAGATCGTCGCGAGCACGGCGCAGTACAATTTCTTCGGATTCTTCGGTGAGATCATCCGCTTTGTACATTTTTTCGAGCTGTCGCAACTCCTCGGCGGTATAGTCCATTGCGTCTCGCATGGACTTCAATCGTTGCTCGTTCGATTTCTCGTTGAATTCCTTTTCGAACTTCTGATAGTACGCAAAATCCTCGTCCGCCTGTTTCTTGGTCAACTCCGCCTGTTCCTTATCCAGTGGAACTTGAATCTCGATCAATTTTGCTTCGTGCTCTGCTTCTTCCAAATTCAGTCGCAGCAATACGACCGTACGCTCCTGAGCTTCTAGCTGCTCTTTGAGGCTGTCGGTATCGAAACGAATCAAGGCATCTCCCTGTTTGACTGCTGAGCCATGTGGAACGACCTCTTCCACTTTGAGGGCTGGCACTGTTTTGAGGCTCACCGAAACCTCGCTCGCATCCAGCGGCGCAAACGTGGCGGCGAAAATGACGTCCGATTGAATGTTCGCCACCGTGACGGGAACGGTTTTTAGTTTTACAACGGATTCAGGCTTGGAGTCCGATTTGGCCTCCTGCCCAATAGAAAGACACGGCAACCATGCAAATACAGTCACACCAAGACATAGAGCAAGTCTTGGTGAATCCAATCTCGTAGCAATAAATCGAGGTGGTATGTTTCGCATCAGGATGGACCTCAAAAGCAGATAAAATGAGTGAACGTGAAATCGACGAAGTGGAAACCGAAGTCAATTATAGTTGAAACCGAGTAATGGAACCGAATCCAAGGGCACTCGATTTCAATAATTTGGTTCTCCAGTCGCCTCATACATGGCTCATCTGCATCCGAGAGACATCCTTGGACGTCTTGCCGATGATCCTAATTCACGCTGCAACAGGCTACTTTCCATTCGCTAGTAGCCGAAGACTTGGACATAGAAGTCAACTCTATTAAACGGACTATGGTTGGATCGAAGCTTCACCAAATCGAAGTTCACCTAGCTTAAGTGAAAACGAACGTGGACCTAGCGACGGAAGCGAAGCGGCACTGTTCGCCATGGTGATTGCAAACCCTGCAGTTCGAAAACACGTTCTAGGTCTACCGGCTTGGTGAGATGATGCCATTGGAACCACAATTCTAAGCGGCTTTCCTTTCACTACTTACTCTTGCCGAACAATCTCACCACACTCCCGCTATCTGTGATCTCAATACCAGTCCGTACTAGTTCTGCGACGGCTTTGGCTATGTCCCCTGATTGCAATTCGACTCCGCGACAACCATCCAAAATGAGAGCTGTCTTGAAGCCTTGTTTCGCAGCATCCAAGGCGGTAAAGCGAACGCAATAGTCCGTAGCGAGCCCCATCACCGCGATGCTATCGATTTGCTCCTCGCGTAGAACCTCGGATAGACCCGTCGAACGCAGATGGCCGTTGTCGAAGAAGCCGCTATAGCTGTCAACGGATCGATCCATTCCTTTTCGGACGACATGGTCTATGCCATCGAAGTTTAGCCTCTCGACCAACTCCGCTCCCAACGTTTGCTGTATGCAATGATCAGGCCATGCGGTTTGAGGCAACCCATTCAACACGAATTGTTGGCCGACCGACAATCCCTGGTGTTGACTCGCGAAGCTCTGATGGTCTGCAGGGTGCCAATCCTGTGTCGCAATCACCAAGTCGAAGTAGGGCATCAAACGG
>Ga0105049_10009039_pt1 | contig 11490 bp, 3 predicted proteins | sample MAT06_FD_78087 | JGI IMG/M metagenome (GOLD analysis project Ga0105049, IMG submission 78087) | Freshwater microbial communities from Lake Fryxell liftoff mats and glacier meltwater in Antarctica - MAT-06 | ecosystem: Environmental > Aquatic > Freshwater > Ice > Liftoff microbial mat | place...
GGTTTAAAAGTAAGAAAGCCTTGCAAGGATTGGGCCAAAGAATGGATTGTGGATAGAAGTATTCAGTTTTATCCTGAACCTTATGAATGATGTCAGGATTCCGGGATTTCAATTTTTGCACCTAAGAATTTAGGCTTCACACCAAGAACCATATCCAGAAAGACTTTATCTCTTGCAAAATACTCTCTTAGTCTGATTTTTAAACTTTGAGCTTTTACATCTTTTGCGTTGTAAGCGAATGCATCCATATTATTATTTCTGGCAATGTATACTGCTCTTTCATTGTGAAATTTTTGGGAAATAATAAGCAAAGAGTTTTGTCCAAAAATTTCCTTTGCTCTGATAACGGAGTCAAAGGTTCTGAACCCGGCGTAATCAAGATAGATATTTTTTTCAGGAACACCGCCTTTGATCAACTCATTTTTCATGTCCAGCGGTTCGTTGTAGTCAGAGGTCTTATTGTCTCCGCTTACAATTAGGTATCTAATTTTTCCACTATGGAATAATTCAAGTGCTGCATTGATCCGGTTATAAAAATAATTATTTCTGGTTCCATTTCTCAATGTTCTGCTTGTTCCGAGTAATAGTGCGGTTTTAGTTTTCTTGATTTTATTTACATCGGATGTGCAAAATTCTCCACTCACTTTTTCTATGGTTCGGTTGGCATAAAATGTGAGCACCAGAATTGCCAGTATTAGCAATGAAGTATAACCAAAGAATCTTCTTTTTTTGAGCATGGGATGGGTTTGGTTGAAATTCTTTTGAGGTATTCGAAAAGCAAATTTGTTTGAAATATGGATGATGCGAAGTCTATAGCAATTTAATAGCTATGTAAAATACTTCTTATTCCTTTACCTCTTCCGGGAGCGTCACCACCTCTTTCGGGGTTTGGAGCATTGCCTGATACACCATATCGTGAATGCGGGGACGAATGTTATTTCGGATCAGTTTTGAGTTCTCAGCATCCGGAAATACCCGGTTGGAGAGGAAAACAAAAATGAGTTTATACTTCGGATCTGCCCATACACAGGTTCCTGTAAATCCGGTATGGCCAAAGGTTTCGGGGGAACATAGAGAAGAAGTCGGGCCATCTTTACTCCACAAATATGGTTTATCCCAGCCAAATCCTCTTCGGTTCCGTGGAAATTGCCTTTGGGCAAAAAAACGAACAGTTTGTGGCAAGTGGAGATAGCGCCCACCATAGTACCCGAAGTTCATATTCATCTGCATTAGAACGGCCAAACTCAGTGAATTGGAAAACAATCCTGCATGCCCTGCAATACCGCCAAACATGGCCGCTCCCGGATCGTGTACATTCCCACGTACCAGACTTTGCCTGAAATTTGTGTCTTTCTCCGTGGGTGCTATTTCCATTTCGGGAAAATAGCGCTTAGGTAAAAAGCAGAGCCTTTCCAGGCCAAGGGGTTCGTAATAACGTCGTTTCAGAAAGGGCTCGATGGGTTCATTCAACACCTTTTCGACCATTCGCTTTAGAATATAATACCCAAGGTCAGAATATTTGTAATCGTTCCCTCTCTGCTTGTTTCTCGCAAGTAAATCCGATTGAATTACCCATTTCCAGACAGTATCTTCCATGGATTTCATACTGTACATTCCGGGAACCACTTCTGTACAAAACCAGTTGTTATCTTTCACATCGCAATAAAAAGTTTCAGCCAGATCACCTGTTTTCAACGTTCTTTTCCAATAGGGGATAAAAGGTTGAAGCCCAGCCTGATGAACCAGAATTTCGGAGATGAGGATGTTTTCTTTGTTGGTTCCTTTCAGTTCCGGCAGATAATCCGATGCCTTTCCATATAAATTGAGTTGGCCTCTTTCCTGTAAAAACATCACTCCCTGAAGTGTGGCAGCCACTTTTGTGATACTTGCAATGTCATATAAGGTTTCATCATTCACCTCAGAAAGAGAATCATAGGTTTGGAATCCAAACGATTTCTGATACACGACGGCACCATCCTTTGCCACCAGAATCTGGCATCCCGGAGTCGCATGATCGGCAATAATGGAATTCGCAAACGAATCTATTCTGGCCAGCATGGAGGAATTCATCCCTACTTCTTCCGGCTCCGCAAACCGAAGTCGCTCCAGATCGGGTGTGGCATAACCCATTCCATATTTTATGCTTAAACCGGTTGAAATTGGCATTCTACCCGAAGCGGTTAGGGCTCCAAACAGGATTTCCGGAACCAATCCCTGAGTATATTCATTCCATTCGTACGCACAAACTACCCCCGGATAGGTTTCCATCTTTCCCGTACTATAAGCATTTCCAAAATGGATGGTTACCACATCGGCTTTCTGTGAAAGAGATTTTACAAAAGCTTCCATCTGTGGCGTGATGCCGAAATTTTTGCTTTGGGTATTGTTGAGTTTTCCGAAGGCCACAACAATGGTTTTGCCCTTCACTTTTTTTAATACTTCCTCAAAAACAGACTCTCCTGCTTTTTCCGGAATCTGGAAATGTTCAAATGGTGCATAATTGCTGAGCGACTTCTGGAAAAGATTTTTAGGGTTATCCTGTCCGATCAGAATGGATGAAAACCGGGAGGAATCTACATTCCGGAAGGGGAGAATATTCTTTTTGTTTTTCACCACGGTAATGGCTCCGGCATAAAGTTTTTTGATAAAAATCCGGTCTTCTGCTTTGTTCAGATCCTGATACAAATTCTCCAGAGCGATTACTGGTTTTTCTTTCAATCCTGCATGGTATTTCCAGGCCAGAATTTTTTTGATCCTTTTGTCGAGCTCTTTCCAACGGATTTGCTTTTTGCTGATGGCCGTCTCAATCATCTGTACGCCTTTTGGCACATCTTCAGGAAACAACAGGATATCGTTTCCTGCAAGCAGTGCTTTCAAATCCGCTTCTCCCGGTTGAAAGTATTTACTTACACCTTTCATATTAAGCGCATCGGTGAAAATCAATCCTTCAAATCCAAGTTCTTTTCGAAGCAGATCATTCACCACTTTCTTAGAAAGAGTGGTTGCCAGATTAGGCGTTGGGTCAAGGGAGGGAACACTTAGATGAGCCACCATAACTCCAGCAACTGAATCAGCAATAAGTTTTCGGAAGGGATATAACTCGGTTTCTTTTATCTGGGCAAGACTTCGGTTGATCGTTGGTAGAGCATAATGTGAATCCGCATCGGCATCCCCATGACCGGGAAAATGTTTGGCCACAGCCAGAACGCCTTGCGATTGCAATCCTTTCATATAGGCAGAACCTCGAACGGCCACCGATTCTTTGTCTTCACTAAAAGCCCGGTATCCAATCACCGGATTGGCCGGATTGCTGTTGATGTCTACCACGGGTGAAAAGCTCACATGCACACCCAATCGTTTGCAGTGTTGACCAATGATTTCACCCATTTTATAAATCAGGCTCACATCCGAAAGTGCACCAAGTGTCATTTGCCTCGGGAAATTAAGAGTAGAATCAAGACGCATTCCCAATCCCCATTCGGCATCCATTCCAATCATTAATGGCACTTTGGAAATGGATTGGTAGTAATTGGTTTGCTTTGCCTGTCTCCCTGGACCACCTTGAAAGTAAATCAATCCACCCAAACCATATTCCCGGATCAGTTTTTCGATTTCGGCCTGGTGTTCAATGCCTTTATTGCTGTAAGCAGCCACCATAAATAGCTGACCAAGACGCTCTTTCGGCGTGAGGGTGGCATAAACCGAATCGGCCCACAACCAGGCTTCTTTCTCTATCTGCGCTTTTACTGAAAGTGTTGGGGCCAGAAAACCCGCCAGGAAAAGAAGACAGAAGAGCCCTGTTTTTTGCAGAAATGAGTGATAAGAAAATAAAAACGGGAGCTGTTTCAAAAGGTCAGTTTAAAGTCTGTTCAACGCAATTTACCCAATACAAACCGCAAAAGTAGTCAATACCTTGTCAATCTATGTGTTGAGACATAAAATTGATAAAAAGCAATAGTTAATTTATTTCCGGAATTACATTAAAACAAACCTTTTCTTTTACCCAGCGGTCCTTGAAAAGTAAGGCCCTTAAATCCTATAAGATCCAATAATTGGCTATTCGATTGATTACCAGTAAAATGTTTCTCCATAATTGAAAATGGAAAAGGACCATATTAAAAAGAGGATCTACCCATTGGCGGGAAAAGAGTTTAAAACGAACAGAAATTCTGTTTCATTCCTGCGAAACAAAATCTTGTGAAGGAAAAGAGCTCCTTTCTATTTAGAAATCTCCAACCACCCTGTAAACTGCTTATCTCCCGCGTGAAGAAGATAGAAATACATCCCGGTTGAAAGTTCCTTTCCCGACCAATCGTTGACATAGGAGTCGGAATGGAAAACTTTTTTCCCCCAGCGATTAAATAATTGCAGCTCTCTGGGATTGAAATATTCGAGGTCAGGGATTCTGAAGATATCATTGTTGCCATCTTCAAGTCCTGGGGTAATGAGATTTGGAATAAATAACAGAGGTTTATAGCGTATTAAAAGTGTATCACGAGATATACAATTCCGAATTGGCGACCTAACCTCTACCATAACTTTCCGATCAATTTGTCCTTGTTCCCATTGAACCGTTAAAAATTCACCAGACGTTGAAATCCCCAATGCTCCGATGGCTTTCCAACTCATTCCCAGGGCTGGTTTGTTCACCGTATAACTGGCATTAGCCAAAGTCAATCTGGTAACGACTGAATCCTGCGTTAGAATAGAAACCTCTTCATTTTTAATTACCCGAATGGTTTTAACCTTTTTTTTGCTCAAACAACCGGCCGTATTTTTTTGCCGATAGGTAATTTGATATGTACCTGTATCAGGAAATGAAATGTCGTACCGGTTGTTGTTCAACAGCCTTATATCCAGCTCAGGATAAATCCCGAATTCAAAGGTAGATCCATTGGCTCCGGTTAACTGATATCGGATTAAATCTTCAGGATTCAGACAAAAAATCGTATCTCCACTGAGATTTGGTGCTGGAATTACAGGCGGAATTTTGACTTGTAAGGTATCATTAGAAATACAATCCGGAGAGTTGAAGTTAAACGAAATAAGAAAATATTCTTGAACCAGGGTGTCGGTTTCACTTGTGTTCAGAAGTACGGCGTTGGTAACTCTTGTCATCGAATCTGATACCAAATGGCCTGGTTTCCACTTATAAACATACCCAGGAATTTCTTTTCCCGTCAATTGCACAGGATATTCGGCACACAATATCGGTGAATAGGTGGCTTCAACTTTGATTGGGTTGGAAATTACGACTTTAAAAGTATCCAATAGGAAATCGCACCTTCCGGTAATACGAACGGAGTAATTCCCGGTTGCATTTACAGTAATGGTTTTTGTTGTTTCTCCGGTGCTCCAAACATACAATGCTCCCTCATTTAACGCATCCAAAACCAGGCTGGTTGTTGATCCCTGACAACGGGCAAAGGTTTTTCCTGGCTTTTGTAAACTCAACGACGTTTGGGGATTGCAAATATCTTTGACACAAACCTGAAATGGCACGGAAGCTGCTGTCCTTGTGGTGATCGATAAACCGTTCTGGTTTGTTGTGATCAGGTTGTTGACATGAATGAAGTTTGGATCCTTGGCCACAACTTGCAAATCCACCACAAGGCCACAGCCAGAAGTCGAAATTGAATTGGTGATGTTTAGAAAAGTGTCGTAACCTCCATATCCAATTGGGCTTATCACACTTCCAATCATGGCGATCTGACCATTATTTAAAATTCGCAGACCGTCTACGAAGCCGGAAGCAGCGTCACCACCCGAGGTAAATACTTTGGACATGGGCTGGCCATTTTCTTGCACCAGGTTTCCATTAAAATCATAAATAACCGTCCATAATCCTTTAACTGGTCCACCATCGGTTGTACCGTATAAAATGATTTGGTTGCCCGGCATTTCATTCGCAGAATATCCAAAATCATTGGAATTGTCTACCGTTCTGGCCCAATTGAAACTTCCATCAGGATTCAGGTCGACCAAGAGCATATTCCGATTGGCTCCAAAATCAAACACATACCCACTTAAAATGTAATGGCCATTACTTAATTGACCCGCACCAAAAAGGTATTCATTTGCTGCCCCACCTAATACAAGATTCCAAAGCATATCTCCTGTAGGAGAAAAAAGAACCGCTGCCACATCTGTTGAGGAACCTCCAGGGGCATTGTTTCCATAGGTTGAAAGTAGTAAGACGGAGCCATTTTGGGTAACTTTTACGCCATTGGCGATGGAGTTTCCTGCATTTTCCATTTCTCTTGACCAAATCACTGTGCTGGCATCCTGACTTAATTTCATAACGCCCCCATTTGCCTGAGTAAACTCAACAGTATAAAAAGAATATGCCAGATAAATGAATCCATCAGGTCCAACATCCATTGAAACACCTCGCCACATGCTCTTGTTTGTTGGCGATTTAAATGTTCGAAGCCAAACGACATTTCCAGAAGGATCGTATTTGATCAGGAATAATTCTCCGATAGCCAAAAAGGTTTTAGTGACACCATAAACTAAGGAAGAACCGTCTGGAAGCCCTTTACAAGCATAAATAATATCATCTGAGCTGGGAAAGTTTAACCGGCGCCCCCACAACAAGTTCCCTGTTTTATCTGTTTTGTAAATAAGGGGATCGTGATTGGGCCCGACCGATTCTTTTGAAAAACCGACCACCAGATACCCCGAATCGGGAGTTGCTTCCACTCCCATGCCGTAGTCATTCTCCGATGTACCGTACAATCGTTGAAAATTCGGCCTTTGGCCATAGGTTTCCCTCCCTAAGGTTAAGAGAAATAGGAGGATTGATCCAATAAAAATATGCATAAACAGAGAAATTAAGGGTAATTGAATGTGATTGCAAAAAAACCCCAAAATACAGTAGCACCAAAAAAAACGTTGGTTTTACCATCGAAAACGCTACTCCCTAACCACCTTTCGCCTGATCATTCCTTTTTCTGTTTCCATTACCAGAATCCAGATGCCTGGAGGTAGAACTGAAATGTTTATTGGGTCACCTGATTTCCAGTTACCCTGAAGCTGGGTTCGGCCCGCCAAATCCTCCACCTTGAACCTGGCAAATGGTGTCTGATCGGAAAACTGAGGAAATAAAAGTCCTGAACTTGGGTTTGGGTACAGATCGAATCCATTGCGTATCTCCAAAGGCCGGTTAGAAACCACTCCCGTTGCCACCAGATTGACAAGTAGGGTTGGTGAATTTGATGCATTGCTCACCAGATTTAAAAACCCTTCCAATGGCCCGTTCCCGTTGACATTCAGTTGGATATTAACGGTTATGGAATCGCCAACAGCCACTGTTAACGCAGTAGTTCCTACCTGTGAGAAACTGAAACTGGCCACATTGATCAAACTGAATACAAGAGGAACAACGCCTGTATTTTTAATTGTAACGCTGGTATCATGGACGGAACCAAAAGGTAAAATGCCAAACTGAATTGTGTCGCCGTTGCTCAAAATTTCTCCGCCGGAAGTACGAACCCGTATCTGAGCTGTGGCTGGATTTGGGTTCACCGGAATGAAGAAATCGCCTTCTGTTCTAGTCTTCCCTACTTTCGATCCCACATCATTTCGGAATACCATTCCCAACCGATGAACCGTTGGATTGCCGGTCAGATTGTAAAAATCCCGAATCCGGAACTTGATCTGTTGTTTGTTTGGACCAAGGTTTTGGAGTTTCACAGAGTCGGCAGGAACGTTAAAACTTCCCTGTACATTTTCCCAATTTGTACCTGTAGGCCCGCTGGTAATCACACCCGTATGAATAAACACAGGATTAATGTCTTTTAAAGCCTTATTTCCCAATGCCGTTTTCAAGGTGATGGTAATGCTATCATTGATCGTTGGAAAAGGAGGAAACCAACTCAATGCCGAATCACCCAAAAGCTGCAATGAAAAGTTGAACGACGTTAATCCGGGAGCATTGGTTCCGAAAGAAAACTGCCCAAAGTTGATACCTGCAACCACGACGTTTTTACGAACTGTAAACTTCGAACTATCCCCGGGCCGGATTTTTGGTGAAGGCAAAGTAACCAAACTCCATCCCGGACTAAGTCCTCCGATTCCGTTGATGCGAAGAGTATCCTGACCTGTATTGAAGATCCGCAAAGTGGTATCCATCTGGGTTCCGATTTCGAATGTACCAACATCGGTGGTTGAGCCGTTTGCAACCAATGTTGAGCCAAGTTTTACAACAACACCTGCCTGGGCAACAGGCACTCCGGCACCTTTAAAATTCACTTTATATGGAGCCGGTGGATTGTCAAAGCTTGCATTTGCCGTAACAAAGCCGGCAGAGTTTCCGAGGCCAGAGGGTGTAAATCGTACCTTCATCACGCCCCATTTTTTAGATGGAATTACGGTTCCGGCTGTGGTTTGAAGGCTAGACGAATAATTTGGACCTGTAAGTGTGGAAGGGCCATTTAACGTGACTGTACTTCCTGCGGGTCCTTCATTCTGAAATAGGAAACAAGTATCTACAGAATTCCCAATGGCAACATTTCCAAAATCAAATTCCGAATTGTTTGGAAGTCGGGTAATGATTTTACGCGAATGAGAGAGGTTGATTGGAGGGGTAACGGCATTGCCGGAAGGCAGTCCAACAGGAGACTGTCCGTAAGCAGAAAAATTGGCCAGACTTCCGGTAGTTTGATACAAAACCATTCGCAGCGAATCGGGAACGCCATTTCCTTGCGTGATGTTGTTCCATGGAATCCGTACAGCGAATACATCGGCTCCCTGGTTTCCATACAAAGGTTGCAGGTTTTGATCAGGGGCAAGCCAGAGCGTGCCATTCCAATTGCGGAATTCATCGTAAGGAATAGCTGTTTCTTTAAAGTAAGCTGAGAAATTAATGCCCCCAATTCCTGTAAAGTTCGGGTGGAATCCATCGTAAAAAGTCGGCGAATCTGTAAATACGGCTCCAGGATAACTGGCCCGGATATATACAATCTGAGGTTGGGCCCGGTTTCCACCGATTTTCACTACATACAAATGAGCGGTATCCCAGGTGGCATACCATTTAATACCAGCATCGTCTGATAACAGGAATTTGGGTTGCAGTTGCGATGGCGAAATGGCTCCACTTGTATTAATGAGGTTGTTAGCAATATGGCGGATTTCCAGTGTACTTTGAGGCACCACGGGTATGGTAGAAGTTCCGGTAATGTTCACCAGAAATGAAGGAAGTCCGGGTACATTCAACACCAGATTCAGCTTTCCTGATTTGATGCCGGCAGGGGCAGAAGACGAAAACCGGATGGTAATTTTTGTCGAATCTCCCGGTGCAATTTTTGTGTTAAAGTTGGTTGAAATTGAATAAGAAGCGCCGGTAAGCACAGAATTGGTTATTCTCAAAGTATCTGTCCCTGTGCTTTTTATCCAAACAGTGGAATCTTTTTGTAATCCAAAAGCGTGGTTTCCGAATTTAAGAGTATCGGCGGGTTGAAATACCGTTTGACCGATCCGGATCAACACATTAGCGGTTGGTCCTGCGATTCCTTTTCCAAGAACCTTGAATGAATAGGAAAGAGAACCTGGCCCTGATTGTCCTGAGATGGAACCAATAGCAACCTGATTGCCCGTACCTGAGGGTGAAAATCGTATTTTACTTTTGGTGTAGGTTTTTGCAACAAGATTTTGGGCCGGATTGGTGAGTGCGCTAAATAATGGATTGGATAAATCAATCGGTGTGATGCTGGTAATGGAAGATGTCCCTTTGTTATAAACAAGTAAAGTGGTATCGGAATTTGATCCAACCACCACACCTCCAAAATCGAATGGTTCGGATTCTGTAATGGGTTGTGCAATCACTTTTCGGATGGTATTGGTTGCAAGAACCACAGAAATTCCGCCAGCGGTCAACGATGCAGGTACTTGTCCGTATACGAAAGGATTCCCAGCATTCCCATTACCTTGAAACAGAACCAGTTTAATGGAATCCGGAATGCCATTTGATTGCGTGGTGGCTGACCATGGAATAGCTACTTCCATGTGCGCAGATGTTCCTTGCGTGCTGTATTTTGGAGAAAGAGTCGTATTTCCAGAAGACCAAACACCGACATCGTTACAAGTCCGGAACTCGTTGTAGTTGTTTTTGAGGTAGGCGATGAAGTTCATTCCTCCCTGGCTGGTAAAATTGGTGGTGATTCCATCGTAAGCAAAGCTTTGACTGGTTGTGGTTTGACCGGGATAGGATGCCTTCATGTTGATGATTTGCGGTTCGGCATTGTTCCCTCCAATACGGGCCAGATAAAGAGAATCGGCATTCCAGGACGCATACCAATCCAGGCCAGTTGTTCCCGAGGCTATTTTTTCTGAAGGAAGCCATTGGTTGGAAGCATTGCCATCCACTTTGATCATGCGGTTTGGAATATGAATTACTTCCAGAAGTCCTCCGGCTCCGGCCACAACGGTTGCTTGCAGATCAATCCGGTACGTGCTTTCACTAAGATTGGCTCCCATATTCAGTTTTCCCGTGTATGAACCTTCAGACTGAGGTTTGAACCGGACTTTAACACTGGCATTTTCTCCGGGTGGCAAACTGTTTCGGCTGGTAGATACCACTTCGAAAACGGTTGGATTGGCTGAAATTACGGGACTGATTTCCAGTGTATCCTGTCCGGTACTATTCACCTGCAAATCCACGATCTGTTGCGTATTTTCAGGGATGGTTTCGCCAAACAGAATCGATATTGTCGGACTTACCACATCATTTCCTTTTTTAACTTCGATGTTAGGTTCGCCTACTGCTGCACCAATAACTTTAAAAGGATAGCTTCCACCCGGTGAATTGTTGGTAATTGCTGCTGTAGCATCATAGGTAATCAGAGCGGTTTGAGGAGCAAATTCCACATAGATCTGCGAGGTTTGTTTAGGCAAAATGGTCGTTGCTGATTGAACTGAAACACTGAATGCTATGCCTTCGGAACCTGGATTTCCTGATAAAAAGGCTGCCGTTCCAACCAATAGATTGGCATTCCCGGGATTGTATACTTTCAGAAATTGTCCGGATTGCTGGCCGGTTTTGGTTTTGTTGAATCGGAATGGATTGGAAACCGAGATCACATTTTTAACCCGGATTGTTTGCGCCAATCCTACTGTAGGAGCCGCTTGTGCTCCCGCTGGGATTAGTTTCGGAAGTTGGGCATACGAGAAAATATTACCCGAATTTCCATTGGTTTGGTAGCAAACGACCTTCACAGAATCCGGAATGCCACCGCCGGGAATCATTGCGGACCATGGAATGGCCACTTCGAAACGGGTTCCAAGATTGGCAGCTTGTTTGTAGAATGGCTTTAAATTGGTGTTGGCAGCACTCCAGCTTGTTCCGTTCCAGAACCGGAATTCATCGTAACCGGGTTTCATGTAGGCCACAAAATTGACACCACCAATGCCAGCAAAATCCGGGGCAAAACCATCGTAGGTCTGGCTGACTTGTGAATATGTTGCTCCGGCAAAAAAGCACTTTACATACAC
>Ga0105049_10009042_pt1 | contig 11487 bp, 11 predicted proteins | sample MAT06_FD_78087 | JGI IMG/M metagenome (GOLD analysis project Ga0105049, IMG submission 78087) | Freshwater microbial communities from Lake Fryxell liftoff mats and glacier meltwater in Antarctica - MAT-06 | ecosystem: Environmental > Aquatic > Freshwater > Ice > Liftoff microbial mat | place...
GCGAATGATCCGCAGAAGATGGATCCCAAGGCGAGCCGTGAGACGCTGGACCATTCGATCATGTACATCTTCGCCGTCGCCCTGCAGGACGGCTGCTGGCACCATGTCGACAGCTATGCCCCCAAGCGCGCTGCGCGGAAGGATACCGTGGCGCTGTGGCACAGGATCGAAACGCGCGAGGCTCCGGAATGGACCGAGCGCTACCATTCCAAGGACCCCGAAACCCTGGCCTTCGGTGGCCGCGTCGAGATAACGTTCAAGGATGGCTCGACGCTGGTCGACGAAATGGGTGTGGCCAATGCCCATCCCCGCGGCGCGCGGCCCTTCGCGCGGGAGCAGTACATCCAGAAGTTCCTCACGCTGACCGATGGTGTCATCACGGCGCGGGAGAGCAACCGCTTTCTCGAAGCCGTGCAGAACCTGTCGAAGCTGCCGGCGGGCGAGCTTGGTCAGCTCAACGTGGCGCTGCCCAAGGGCGCGCTGGAAAACGCCAAGCCCGGCATCTTCTGACGCTCACTCGCGACCGGGACGACCCTGCGGTACCGATTCATCGTCAACCGTTGATGCAGGGCAGGTAGACCACGGCAGGCAAAGGCGGCTGTGCCGCGCGTGCCTGGCCGGGTGGTCTGGCCGCGGGGGGGCGTGCCCTGGGCTGCGGGGGTGTTGCGGTGCGTAAAACCTCGGGGCGGAAGCGCTGCGCGGGCTCGGCCTGAAAGGCAAAGCGCAGCACGCTGGGTGCAGGGGCATCGCCCACGCACACCACCAACGGGCCATTCCGGCCCGCTTCTGCCGGTTGATCTGCGCGAACGGCGGGCGACCAGGCCGCAACGCAGGTCACCGACAGCATCAAAACCAGGAACCGGATCACGGGGGGGTGTCTCCTCTATCTGGGATGGAACGCTACAGCCTGGGCGTGGGATGCATCCATTCGGCTGGGCCTATTGCGGTCATCCACGCAAGCTATCGCCCCAGCCATGGAGGGTCGGTTAATCGCGGGCGCTGGCGATGGAATTGCGGTCCGCGATCAGGGGCGTAGAGTGCGGCGCACAATCAACGCGCTGGGGAATGCCATGAGCGAAGCACCGGACATCCGTAAGGGCCTGGTCGGCGTCTATGCCGATCAATCGACCGTCTCCAAGGTCATGCCAGAGACCAACAGCCTGACCTATCGCGGCTATGCGGTGCAGGATCTTTGTGAGCTGTCGGGCTTCGATGAGGTCGCCTATCTGCTGTGGAACGCGGAACTGCCCAACGCGACCGAACTCGCGGCTTTTCAGGCCGAGGAGAAGTCCAACCGCGCGCTCAGCTCCGCCTTGATGCGTGTGCTGCGCGAATTCCCGCGCGACGCCCACCCGATGGACATGATCCGCACCGCCATCTCCTTCATGGGGATGGAGGATCCTGAGGTTGCCGACATCTCGGACGCGGCGCAGCGGCGCAAGGCGATGCGCATCTTCGCCAAGGCGCCGACGGCTGTCGCGGCCGCGAACCGCCTGTCGAAGGGGCTGGAGCCGATCGCGCCCGATGGGCAGCTCCCCTTCGGCGCCAATTTCTTCAACATGGTCTTCGGCCGTGTGCCGCAGCCCGAGGTGCTGCGCGCCTTCGACGTCTCGATGATCCTTTACGCCGAGCACACCTTCAACGCATCGACCTTCGCCGCCCGCGTCGTGGCCTCCACGATGGCCGACATGCATGGCGCGATCGTGGCGGGCATCGCCGCACTCAAGGGCCCGCTGCATGGTGGGGCGAACGAGGCGGTGATGCACATGCTGAGCGAGATCCCCTCACCCGATGTGGCCGAGGCCTGGCTGCGTGACCGCTTCGACCACAAGGCGCTGGTGATGGGCTTCGGCCACCGCGTCTACAAGAACGGCGACAGCCGCGTGCCGACGATGAAGAAATACGCGGAGATCATGGCCGATGTGGTGGGCGACCGGCGCTGGATGAACACATCGGCCGTGCTGGCGCGGGTGATGCTCGACGAGAAGCGCATCCATCCCAACCTCGATTTTCCGGCAGGCCCCGCCTATTTCCTGATGGGTTTCGACATCGCGATGTTCACGCCGATCTTCGTGTGCAGCCGGATCACCGGCTGGGCCGCGCATGTGTTGGAGCAAGGTATGGACAACCGGTTGATCAGGCCTTTGTCGCATTATACCGGTGTGGAACAGCGCGTTGTGCCGCCCATCGCCGCGCGTTGAAATGATGCGCGCGCGACTCACCCGAGGATTAAATATGCGGCTGGATTCGGAAAGTATTTGACAGGCGCGCGGGACGTTCAGATAGCGTGAAATCCAACGCGCGGTTGACGTGCGATTCGCACGAATGCGGGTCGGTCCTCACGCCAGCGGCGCGCGATGGAAAGGGAAAGTTCAGCCATGTCGGGCGTAATGTCGGCAGCCTCGCATCAGTATCGAAACTGCCTCGCGCTGCACGGCGCGCTGGATTGTTCCCGGTGCGGATGGGTTGGCCGATGAGCGCTCGCGTCACTGCAGCCAGGGGGCCGCGTCCCGGCATCGGGACCATATGGAACCGCGCCGCGCGCGTGGCGTTCCAGTCCGTTGTTTGCCCCGCGCCATCTCGCCGCTGCGTTGCCACGGCATTCCCGCCTCATCCCTGCCAAGCATTCCAAGGAGCCACCAGATATGACCGACGAGATTGAAACGAAACGCCGCACCCAAGCCATGGCGATGCCCGTCGCGCCGAAGCGGGCCGCCAAGCCTGCCTCCGCCCGCTCGCGCGCCGCGGCCAAGCCTGCCGCTGGCGCCGCCAAGCCCGCCGTGAAAAAGGCCGCCGCACCCAAGGCTGCACCACGCAAGGCTGCCCCACCCAAGGCTGCCCCACCCAAGGCTGCAGCGTCCAAGGCTGCCGCACCGAAGAAGGCCGCCGCGCCTAGGGCCGCCGCATCTAGGGCCGCCGCGCCTAGGGCCGCAGCCGCCAAGGCAGCAGCACCCAAGGCCGCCGCACCCAAGGCTGCGCCTGCTGCGAAGGCTGCGCCTGCTGCGAAGGCAGCCACGCCGAAGAAGGGCGCCGCCAAGCCCGCAGCGGCGAAAAAGGCCGCTGCCCCCAAGGCTGCTGCCAAAACCGCCGCCAAGCCCGCGCCGAAGAAGGCCGCCGCCGCCAAGGCCGCACCTGCCAAGCCCGCCGCAAAGGCTGCGCCTGCGAAGAAGGCCGCCAAGGCCGCAGCGCCCGCGCCCGCACCGGTGCCCATGCCAGTCCCCACCGCGCCCAAGAAGCGCGCCGGCAAGTCCACCAGCGCTTCCTGATCGGCCTGTCCTGAAACGGCGCCGCCCGGGAGACCGGGCGGCGCCGTTTTGCGTTCAGCGGTTGAGCGCGCCGCCGGCCAACCAGGCCGCGCCATCGGCGTAGAGCTTCTCCACCTCCGGCCCGCGCAGCCCGGGCATGTCACGCTTCACTGCATAGCCGATGCGCGTCTGCAGATAGGCGAGGTGGCGGTAGCCCTCGGGGAATTGCGCCAGCAACTCCGCATCCAGCGAAAGCCGCGCATCGGGCGCCAGCGGGTCCATCCGGTCCTTCTCGTAGATCGGCTGGCGCAGCAGGACCTTCCACGCGCCGTCGTGGCGCGCCACGAAATCATAGAAGCGGCCGGTGCAGACGACATCGACCATCACGCCATCGACCATCGCGCGCTGGCTGATCGTCATCTTGGTCTGCGATATCGCGCGCTCGCCCGCGATATCTGCGCTGTGGCCGCCCAGGAAATGCAGGATGGACACGCCCTTGTTCCAGCCCGCGATCGAGGCCTCGATGAACTCGGCCGCGGTGCCCTGTTTCCAGGTCGCCATCATCCGGCCATCGGGGTGCCAGCAATGGGCGAAGCGTGTCCAGTCGCCGGCGTCGCGCCAGACCGCCCAGTTTTCGATCAGCTGTCGGATGGCCAGCGTGTCACTCACAGCGCGGCATCCCAGCGGCCGTTGAACAACATGGTCTCGGGCGCGCGGCGGGCACGCGGCGCGGCCTCACGCTCGGCCAGTTTTTCCGGCAGCATGCTGGCGGGGCCGGGGAAGCCCAGCGTGAAGGCCGTCACCGGCGCATGGGTTTCGGGGATGGCCAGGGCCTCGCGCGCGGCGGCGGGGTCATAGCCCGCCATGCCATGCATCTGCATGCCGCGTGCCGAGGCCTCGATCGCCATCGTCGCCGTCGCCGCCCCCACATCATGCCAGGCGTGCTTGTTGGGTTCGCCATTTTGCGCGAAATTTCCGCGCGCGACGGAATAGAGCAGCACCGGTGCCGCCGCCGCCCAGACCTGGTTGAACGGCAGCAGCGTGGCCAGCATCGTCGCGTGTTCGGGGCTGCCATGGCGCGCCACCACGAAGACCCAGGGCTGGTCATTGAAGCACGACGCCGCCCAGCGGCCGGCTTCCAGCACTGCCAGCAGCGCCTCGTCGCTCACCGCCGTATCGGCATAGGCGCGCGGCGACCAGCGATTGGCGATGGCCGGCAGCAGGCTGTGGCTGGTGGCGGCAGGACGGGGTTGGGTCATCGCGGGTTCCTTCTGGGTGCGCGCCCACGGGTGCCAGCGGCACCGCATGGCGTCAACCGAAGGTGGCGAGGAGATCATCCACCTGCGCGGGGGTGAGCGCGCGGGCATTGTGGCCGCGCAGCATGAGGGCCAGGCGCGCGGCCTCCTCCAATTCCTCGGCGGCGGCCACCGCGTCGGTCAGCGTGGGCCCGCTCACCACCGGGCCGTGATTGGCCAGCAGCACGGCGCGCGCGGTCTTGGCGGCCTGATGGATGCCATCCTCCATCGCCGCGTCGCCGGGGCGGTGATAGGCCAGCACTGGCAGCGCGCGGCCCACGCGCATGACGAAATAGGGCGTGAGTGGCGGGATGGGCGCCATCTCGCCCACCTCCGCCAGGCAGGCGATGGCGGTGGCGTGGGTGGAATGCAGATGCACGACCGCCCCGGCCTCGGGCCGTGCGGTCAGCACGGCGCGGTGCATGAACACCTCCTTCGAGGGCTTCTGGCCAGCGATGTGATTCCACGCCAGGTCGAGCTTGCTGATGCCCGCGGCGTCCAGCCGGCCAAGCGAGGAATTGGTTGGCGTGATCAAATAGCCATCGGGCAGGCGCACCGAGATGTTGCCCGCACTGCCCACCGAAAACCCGCGGGCAAAAAGGCTGGCGCCGAGTTCCACCAGCAGGGCGCGCAGAGCGCCTTCATCCATGGGAAAAAGCCTTCACGAAGAAATCCCGCGCGCCGAAATTGCCGCTTTTCAGCGCGAGGTGCAGGGGCGGGCCGTCGCCCTCGGCATAGGTCCAGGGCACGCCCGGGTCGATCTCGGCGCCGATGCGCAGGGAGCGCACGCCCAGGCGCTGCACCACAGCGCCCGAGGTCTCGCCGCCCGCCACCAGCAGCCGGCGCACGCCGCGTTCGACCAGCGCCTGGGCCACCAGGGCCAGCGCGTCTTCCACCAGCGCGCCCGCGGCATCGCGCCCCAGCTTCGCCTGCAAGGCGGCCACCTTTTCCGGCGGGGCGGAGGCGGCGATGAGGATGGGCTCCGCACCCAGCCGGCCCTCCATCCAGGCCATGGCCTGGGCGGCCAGGGCGGTGGCGTCGGGGGTTTGCAGCGCGTCCAGCTCCAGGCTGGGCATGTGGTCGCGCGCCAGGCCGATCTGGCCCAGCGTGGCGCGGGAGCAACTGCCCGCCAGCACCGCGGCGAAGCCCGTCTGCGGTGGCAGTGCCGCCGCATCGCGGCGCTCCGGCAGCAGCCCCGCACGGCGAAAATTCTCGGGCAGGCCCATGGCCACGCCGCTGCCGCCGGTGATCAACGGGTGCAGTGCCGCCGCCTCGCCGATATCGAGCAGATGCTGGTCGGTGATGGCGTCCATGATGGCGTAATGCTTGCCCCATTCGCGCAGCCGGCTCATCTCCGCGCGGATGGCGCCCACGCCGCGATCGACCACGCCGTGCGGCACCAGGCCCACGCCATGGCGTGTCTGCGCCGCCAGCACGCGCACCAGATTGGCGTCGGTCATCGGGGTGAGGGGATGGTTCTCCATGCCGCTCTCGCTCAGCAGCGCGCCGCCCACGAACAGGTGGCCCTGATAGATGGTGCGGCCATTGGTGGGGAAGGCTGGGCAGGCCAGGGCGAAGCCGGCATCGAGGCGCTTCATCAACGCATCCGCCACCGGGCCGATATTGCCCGCGGCCGTGCTGTCGAAGGTCGAGCAGTATTTCCAGAAGATCTGCTTCGCACCCGCCGCCAGCAGCGCGTCGCAGGCGGCAAGTGACCACGCCACCGCATCGCCCAGCGGCGCGGTGCGCGATTTCAGCGCCACCACCACGGCGTCCGCTTCGGGCATCGGCCCCTCCGGCACGCCTATCACCTGCACCGTGCGCATCCCCGCGCGCACCAGGGTGGCGGCCAGGTCGGTGGCGCCCGTGAAGTCGTCGGCGATGCAGCCCAGCAGCATGATCGTTCTCACTGAGCGGAGGAGACTACTACCGCTGGCCGGCGGGCCGGAAGTCACGCTCCAGCCTCTGGCTGTATTTGCTCATGGCGAAGCACAGCACGAAGTAGACGAAGGCGGCGAAGAGATAGGCCTCGGTGCCGAAGCCCAGCCAGTTCGAATCGCCCAGTGCCGCACGCAGCGTGGTGAAGAAGTCGAACACGCCGATCACCACCACCAGCGTGGTGTCCTTGAACAGCCCGATGAAGGTGTTGACCTGGCTGGGGATGGTGATGGACAGGGCCTGGGGCAGGATGATCAGGCGCATCTTCTGCCAATAGCTCAGGCCCAGCGCCTCCGCCGCCTCATACTGGCCGCGCGGCATGGCTTGCAGGCCGCCGCGGATCACCTCGGCCATGTAGGCGGCGGTGAACAGCGTATAGGCCACTAGCACGCGCACCAGGCGGTCCAGCGTCACGCCCTCGGGCAGGAAGAGCGGCAGCATGATCGCGGCCATGAACAGCAGCGTGATCAGGGGCACACCGCGCACCACCTCGATCACGCCGGTCGAGAACCAGCGCACCAGGGTGAGGTTGGAGCGCCGGCCCAGCGCCAGCACCACGGCCAGCGGATAGCCCAGCGACAGGCCATAGACCGCGATGATGCCGGTGATGGTCAGCCCGCCCCATTGCCGCGTCGCCACCGGCATAAGGCCGAAGACGCCGCCCGCCATCAGCACCAGCATCGCCACCGCGGCCAGCGCCCAGGCCACCAGCAGCCAGCGATTCCAGAAGGCGCGCCGGGTGGAGGCCAGCACCATCACCACCAGGATGGCCATCATCACGGCCGGCCGCCAGCGCTCCTCATACGGGTAGAGGCCGAACATCGAGAACCAGAATTTCTCCCGGATGAAGGCCCAGCAGGCGCCGCCATTGGCGCGGCAGGTCTGGGCATTGCCGTTCCATGTCGCATCGATCACCGCCCATTGGACGAAGGGCGGCAGCGCCCAGGCCAGGATGGCGATGCAGGCCAGCGAGATCATCGCGTTCAGGGGGTTGTTGAAGCAGGCGCGCAGGAATTGTGCCATGCCCTAGCGCTCCTTCAGCGCGACGGCGCTGTTGTAGAAATTCATCGCCAGCGACGTGGCCAGGCTGATGATGAGATAGACCGCCATGAACAGTGCGATCACCTCGATCGCCTGCCCGGTCTGGTTGATCGCGGTGTTGGCGACCGAGACGAGGTCGGGATAGCCGATCACCAGCGCCAGCGAGGAATTCTTGGTCAGGTTCAGATATTGCGAGGTGAGCGGCGGGATGATCACCCGCATCGCCTGCGGCAGGATGACGAGACGCATGATCCGCCCCGGCGCCAGGCCCAGTGCGCGCGCCGCCTCCCATTGCCCGCGCGACACGGCCTCGATGCCGCTGCGCACGATCTCGGCGATGAAGGCTGCGGTGTAGAGCACCAGGCCCACGAGGAGCGCGAAGAATTCCGGGCTGAGGTTCAGCCCGCCCTCGAAATTGAAGCCGGTCAGTTCGGGCCACTCCACGTAGGGCACGCCGAAAGCCGCCATGGCAAGCCCGGGCAGGCCCACCAGCAGCGCCAGGCCCGGAAGGATGGTGGGCTGGCGCGCGCCGGTGGCCATTTGGCGCGCGCGTTCGCGCCGCACCAGCAGCCACCAGGCCAGGAGCGCCACCGCGACCGAGGCCAAAAACCAGCCCAGCGCCGGGTTTGCCAGCAGCCCCGGGATGCGCACCCCGCGCTGGCTGAGGAAGACACCCGGCAGGGGGTGCAGCGCGTTGCGCACCGCGGGCAATTGCAGGATCAGGGCCTGCCAGAAGACCAGTTGCAGGACCAGCGGCGTGTTGCGGATGACCTCGATATAGCCGCCCGTCAGCACCCGCAGCAGCGGGTTGGCGGAAAGCCGGGCGAGGCCCAGGAACACCCCCAGAAAGGTCGCCAGCACAATGCCCACCACCGCCACGCGCAAGGTGTTGGTGATGCCCACCGCCAGCGCCCGGGCGTAGCTGTCCTGGGACGTGTAGGGGATGACCGATTCGCCAATGGGAATGCCCGCCGTGCGTTCGAGGAAACCGAAGCCGAATTGCAGGCCGCGCGCGGCCATGTTGCGCTCGGCATTGCCCACCAGCCACCAGCCGGTGCCCAGCACCAGCACAAGCAGCAGCGCCTGCCAGAAGATGCCACGCCAGGTGATGCCGGGTGGAAGGGTGAGTGCGTTCATCGGCGAGGACCCAGCAAAAAGAATGCCGGCGGGGGACTGGCCCCCGCCGGCATGGTGTCGGACAGGTTCAGCGCGCCGGCGGGGCGTAGAGCAGGCCGCCCGGCGTGGTCCAGATGTTGTTCTGCCCACGCTCCAGTGCGAGCGGCGTGCTGGTCCCGAGGTGGCGGTTGAAGATTTCGCCATAGTTGCCGTAGGTGCGGATGATCACACGGGCATAATCGGCCCGCGCGGCCGAGATGCTCTCGCCCATGTTGCCCTCGACGCCGAGGAAGCGGCGGACCAGCGGATTGGTGCTGGTTGTTGCCGTCTGCTCGACATTGGCCGCGGTGATGCCCAGTTCCTCAGCCTCGACCAGGGCATGGACGGTCCATGCCACGATGTTGGTCAATTCCTCGTCTCCCTGACGGATGACGGGGCTGAGCGGCTCCTTGGAGATGCGCTCGGGCAGGATCATGTGGTCGGCCGGGCGCGTCAGCAGCGTGCGCTGCGCGGCGAGGGCCGCGAAGTCGTTCGTGAACACGTCGCAACGGCCGGCATCATAGGCGCGGCGCAGTTCTTCGAGGTCGGCGATCACCACCGGGGTGAAGCGCAGGTTGAACTGGCGGAAGTAGTCGTTGAGGTTCAGCTCGGTCGTCGTGCCGGGCTGGACGCAGACGGTGGCGCCACCGAGTTGCCGCGCGCTGGTCACATTCAGGCGCCGCGGCACCATCATCGACTGGCCGTCATAGAAGACGATGGCGGGGAAGTTGAAACGATTGACATTGCTGTCGCGCGTCAGCGTCCAGGTCGAGTTGTTGGAGAGAATGTCCACCTCGCCGGCCGCCAGTGCCGGGAAACGGCTTTGGGTGGTGACCGGTACGAACTCCACCTTGGTGGGGTCATTGAAGATGGTGATGGCGACGGCGCGGCAGATTTCGATGTTGAAGCCCTGCCAGCGACCCTGGCTGTCGGGCACGCCGAAGCCGGGGTTGGACGGACCCTGCACGCCGCAGCGGATGGTGCCGCGGCTGCGGATCTGGTCGAGATCGCGGCCGGCGAGTGCCTCGGCCACGCCGAATGTGACGAATGCGGCGGCGGCCGCAGCAAGCATATGCAATTTCATAGTCAATCCCTTCATATCCCAAAGGCGCCGGTTGGCCCGGTTTCGCCCTGCGGCGCAGATGCCGCGCCTGCGCGAACATTGCAAGAAGGTTAAGTCTTTAGCCAGCCAATACTTCGCCGCCGCTGCCCAAGCCCTGGGCAATGGCGGCGATATCGGACCGCTGGCGTGGCGAACCGCCTGTTTGTCTGCCCATGCTGGTTTCCGTGGGGCGGGCAGTGCCGGTCGGCCAGGGGTGTTGGCCATGCCGCCCGGCGATGCACTGACGCTTTCAGGCCCGGGCTACAGCCTCGGCCAGCGCGCGCCCCACATCGACGGTGCCGGCAGTGCCGCCCATGTCGCGGGTGCGCGGGCCGCCCTCGGCCAGATGGGTCTCGATGCAGCGCACGATGGCGTCGGCCGCTGCCTTCTCGCCCAGATGCTCCAGCATCATCGCACCCGACCAGATCTGGCCGATGGGGTTGCAGATCCACTTGCCGGCGATGTCGGGCGCTGAACCATGCACCGGCTCGAACATCGACGGGAACAGCCTCTCGGGGTTGATGTTGGCCGACGGCGCAATGCCGATGGAGCCGGCGACGGCGGGGCCCAGATCGGACAGGATGTCGCCGAAAAGGTTGGAACCCACGACCACATCGAACCAGTCCGGATGCTGCACGAAATGGGCGCAGAGGATGTCGATGTGGAACTGGTCGGTCGTGACCTCAGGGTAGCTCTTCGCCATCTCGGCGAACCGCTCATCCCAATAGGGCATGGTGAAGGTGATGCCGTTGGATTTGGTGGCCGAGGTCAATTTCCTGCGTGGCCGGGTCATGGCGAGTTCGAAGGCGTATTTCATGATCCTGTCGGTGCCGATTCGGGTCAGGATCGACTGCTGGCTGACGAATTCGCGCGCGGTACCGGGGAACATCCGCCCGCCGACCGAGGAATACTCGCCCTCGGTGTTCTCGCGCACGACGAAAAAGTCGATCTCGGCCGGGGTGCGGTTGGCCAGCGGGGTGCGGGCGCCAGGCATCAGCTTGCAGGGCCGCATGTTCACATACTGGTCGAAGCCGCGGCGGATGGGGATCAGCAATCCCCAGAGCGAGACATGATCGGGCACGCCGGGGAAGCCCACGGCGCCGAGGAAGATGCTGTCGGATTTCGCCAGCTGGTCCAGCCCGTCATCGGGCATCATCCTGCCCGTCGCGGCATAGGTCTCGCACGACCAGTCGTAATGGGTCAGCTCCAGGTCGAAGCCGAATCGCCGCGCGGCGGCATCGAGCACGCGCAGACCCTCGGGCGTGGTTTCGCGCCCTATGCCATCGCCGGGGACGACGGCGATATGATGTTTCCTGCTCATTGGCGGCTCCTCCTGGAAGCGCCCGGGTTACGCCGCGCGCAGCCGCTGGGCAAGCCGCCAGCACAGGGTGAACACCAGGAAGCCCAGCGGGATGAGCGCCACCATCAGGGCCGGGCGCGGCGCCAGATCCAGGTCGAAATTGGCCATGAAGATGCGCGCTGCCGGCAGGCGGGTGAAATTGTCGTACCAGAGATACTCCATCGCCGCCGTCAGCGCCGCCACCGCCAGCGAGACCGCCGCCAGCAGCCATAACCACAGCGCCTGCGGCAGCGGCAGCAGCCGCCACGCCACCAGCCAGATCAGCAGGCCGGCCATGATCAGCGGCTCGGACGCGTTGCTCTTGGACTGGATGATCGCATGCAGCACCGCCAGCACGGTCAGCGGGAAGAC
>Ga0105049_10009044_pt1 | contig 11486 bp, 8 predicted proteins | sample MAT06_FD_78087 | JGI IMG/M metagenome (GOLD analysis project Ga0105049, IMG submission 78087) | Freshwater microbial communities from Lake Fryxell liftoff mats and glacier meltwater in Antarctica - MAT-06 | ecosystem: Environmental > Aquatic > Freshwater > Ice > Liftoff microbial mat | place...
GCTATTTCGTTTGTAAACGCTGGGTTTTCTTTCCGGTTGCCCGGATAGTTGGAGGTATAGGCATTTTATCGGGCATTTCAAAAAGCAACAAAATGAAAATGAAACAGATTTTATTTTCAACCTTTTAATCTACTCAATTGCCTTATCAGCCGAAACACCTGCTATCTTCAATTTAACACTTTTGCAATGAGTTATTTATTTTAGGATAATAAGAAAGATATAATCTACTTAGAGTCTGTCTATAGAGTCAGGAGTTTGAACTATAGAGACTTCTGATTAGGCGAACGAGGGCCGAAAAAGCGCAGTCCCGCTTTTGTAAATGAGCATTTTTCGGACTAGTGCAACGACATAAGTAGACTCTATAGACAGACACTTGTTAAGCGTACTGCTTTCGTGAAATAGGATTTACGATGTACGATACTTGTGATGAGCAAGGTCCAATCATAAGATATAGGATTTCTCTAACAAGATGAGGCGATTGCGTATCACCATTACAACTCTAATTAATGCGGATTAATGGCGAAATGCAATGGCGGAATGCAATGGCGAAATGCAAGGGCGAAATGCAAATTTCAACGAAAGGATATTGAATCACTTGGTTGCTTACACTCACGAGGAAGCAAGTCGTAAATCGTGCATCTTAAATCAGGTTTTTGAAAGACTAAAGCCTTAACTAAACGACATTGATTCTTAAATAGAAAATACATTCAAAAATAAAAAACGCCCTACAATAGCGGTTGGGCAAAAGTGGCGGTCCGGATTCAAAATTCAAACCTCAAAATCATCATTTCGGACCGTCCGCTCCCACAGTGGTTTCCTCCCAGGCATCAAAATCTCTTTTTAATGCTTCAAGCTTGAGCCTGGCACCTTTTAATGCTCCTGCACCTAGAAGTAAACGCAGCGGTGGATTTTCAGACTCAACTGCTTTTACCATCGCTTTTGCTGCCAGAGCAGGATCACCCGGCTGATTTCCACTGTTACCACGGATACTATTTTTATTTGCTCCTGCTGAACTTGCGTAATCTTCAATCACAATCTTGCTCGTGTTGGCAGAACGTCCCGCCCAGTCTGTGCGAAAACCGCTTGGAGCCACAATCGTAACTTTAATTCCCAAATGCGATGTTTCTTTTGCAAGGGATTCGGAAAAGCCATCGACCGCAAACTTTGTCGCATTATAATAGCCGACTGCCGGAAAGCCCACCAATCCTCCGATAGAGGCAATATTTAATATATGTCCACTCTTTTGCCCGCGCATGACAGGTAAAATAGCGTTGGTAACGTTTGCCAGACCGAAGAAATTAATCTCAAACATTCGGCGCACTTCCTCCTCCTCACTCTCTTCAATTGCACCAAAATAACCGATTCCTGCATTGTTCACCAGTACATCTATCCTTCCGAATTGTTTGATTGTGGCGTCAACGGCCGATTTTATATCTTCTTTGGCTGTAACATCCAGTTTCAAAGCGATTGCCGAATCAGGGTAGCTTTCAACAATATCAGCTACATCGGATACATTCCTTGAAGTAATGGCCGCCCGATATCCTGCCGCGAGAATATGTTCGGCCAGCGCTCTTCCAAATCCTGTTGAACATCCTGTAATAAACCAAACCTTTTTCATGTTGCTTTTTTGTTGAGCAAAGAACGCGATATCCTACCAATGGTTTATGATTTCAGGTAAAATCTTTTCGGAGAATTTCGTCTTCACATAACTCTGCTTTTGTAGTCGAACGGCCCCGGAAAAGAGGTGCGGATAACTATAAAATATAATCCCCTTGACTTTACCAACCGGGGCTATTTGAAAAAGAAAATCCGGCTGAATTTAATTAGAAAAGCGAATCTGATAAATTCAAGATAACACCCGCCGCATTTGCCTGAAGAAATTATAATACATAGGTTTGATCCCTAATCTAAAGAAATGCGCCGGATCAACTCTTTCATCCTCCTCTGTTTTGTTTGTCTTTCAGGGTTTTCCCAACAAAAATTAACTATCGATGATGTCTTCACAAGACCGGAGCTAAACGTAAAGAATATTCGGGGATTACAATGGATACCGGGAACGCATTCGTATGTCTGGATTACCGATAAGGGAACTGCTATGCTTCGTGCGTCGGTGGAAAAAGAGACAACCGACACCATTCTGAAGCCTTCTGATATTCTCCCTGAAATGAAAAACTTTGTTCCCCTTGACTGGCGTGATGCTGATCATTTCAGCTTTAATTATAAAAACGGACTATACTCGTATGATTTAAAGGAGAAAAAAGCCACGTTAAAATGTAGTATAGATGAGACTGCAGAAAATACCGACATAGAACCGAAAACGCTGGCTGTGGCTTTTACCAAGGAAAACAACCTTTTTATTACTTCAGGTGATAAAACGAAAAACATTTCCGGCGATGGTAAAAGCGGACTTGTTTACGGCACTACTGTGCACCAAAGCGAGTTCGGAATTACAAAAGGCACTTATTGGAGTCCGTCTGGTAATCAACTTGCATTCTATCGGATGGAAGAAGAAATGGTAAAAGAATATCCGATCGTTCATATTGGAACTTTCCCTGCAACCCTTTCGCCTCAACGCTACCCAATGGCTGGAAGCGCCAGTCATTTTGTTACGCTGGGCATTTACAACGTTTCATCTGGTAAAACCATCTATGTAAAAACCGGCGAGCCGAAAGAACAGTACCTCACAAATATTGCATGGAGCCCCGATGATCAGTACATTCTAATTGCAATTGTAAACCGGGCACAAAACGAAATGAAGCTAAATCAGTACAGTGCGGCTGATGGTTCGTTTATTAAAACACTATTTACCGAATCTGATCCGCAATGGGTTGAACCAATGCATCCTGCAGAATTTGTTACCGGTAAAAAAGATCAGTTCATTTGGCAAAGTGAGAAGGATGGATTTAATCACCTTTATCTATACGACCTCGCTGGAAAACAATTGGCGCAGGTTACGTCAGGGAAAGTAGTTGTGACCGAATTTTTGGGATTTGATAATTCGGGCAAATATGCTTTTGCCGAGATAGCTGATAATAATGGTCTAGACAGAAAGCTAATTAAATGTGATCTGAAAGGAAAAATGACAATTATTACCAATGAAAGTGGTTCTAACACGGTTTCATTGTGTTCCGATAAACTGTTCTTCATTAATAGTTTCAGTAACCTTAAAACACCACGTATAATAACACTAAACCCGGTTTCAGGAACGAACGGTAAAAAGGAACTATTAAAGGCGGAAAATCCGTTGGCAAATTACCAGATCGGTCAACCGGAATTACTTAATATAACAGCTTCGGACGGAACAATTTTAAATGGAAGGATAATTAAACCTGTTCCGTTTGATCCGGCAAAGAAATATCCTGTTTTGGTTTATTTGTATGGCGGTTCTCATGCGCAATTAGTCTCAAATCGCTGGCTCGGTGGCGCTAATCTTTGGATGAGCTGGATGGCTTCACAAGGGTATATTGTTTTTACGATGGATAACCGCGGGTCGGAAGCGCGCGGTCTTGAATTTTGTCAGATAACACACAGGAAATTGGGTGTTGTGGAGATGGAGGATCAGCTGAAAGGGATCGACTACCTCAAGAGTTTACCTTACGTTGACGCAAATCGTATGGGAATTCACGGGTGGAGCTTTGGCGGATTTATGACCACAACGATGATGGTAAATAACCCGGGAATGTTTAAGGCTGGTGTTGCCGGCGGACCGGTAATCGACTGGAAGCTTTATGAAATCATGTACACCGAACGTTACATGGATACACCGGCGGAAAACAAAGACGGTTATGAAAATGCGAACCTGCTTCCGAAGGCGAAGAATTTAAAGGATCGTTTGCTGATGATCCACGGCACCGTTGATAATGTTGTAATGTGGCAGCACAGCCAGGAATTTGTGAAGAAATGCGTAGATGAAGGTGTTTTAATCGACTATATGATCTATCCTGAGCATCAGCATAATGTACAGGGAAAAGATAGGTTGCATTTGTATAAGACGGTTACACGGTATTTGGTGGAGCATCTGGAATGAGAAATAAGAATTTGTTTTTTATCGCACTGTGGAATTATTAGGACATTGAACCGGAACGATGGATTGAATGTAAATGTGTTGGATGATTTTAACTTCAATTATCGACCTGTTTTTTTTGCGAATTTCAGAAGCTGCGTTTACTGTTAAAGGATTCGGTCGAATAGTCTGATTTAAGGGTTTTGGAAACTCTTTTTAAGCAGCAAACCTCCATTTTTCAAAGTAACATCAACCATATTTTAAGCTGAGTGCAATTTAGCCTAGGATAAACTTAATCGGTGTAATCCAATGTTTTTTGTTTAAGGATTTACCTTTCCCGAAACGGGAAAACCTTTGTGCTCTTTCGTCTTAACACCAAACATCTCCTTTTCCTTTGGCGTTCTGCGCGTTTTTAAAACGAAATATTCGCAACCTTCATGTGAAAATTTGAATGCCCCAGTCTGCGCCTATTTGAACGAAAAAGGCCGGTGGCCAAACAATGGCGTCCCGGGCAATACTTTATGAGCAGTGGGTAATTATCGGTGGATAAAATTGGCTCTCGGTAGTTGAATTTATCTTCACTAAACGTCATTGCTTCATAATCTGTGGCATGACCTGAATCTGTGATTTTCACCTTTAATTACAAAGAGTTTTAAGCTACCTTATTTCTTCGCGTTCCCATCTTTACCTTTTGGAATTAATCTTGCTTCCAAAGAAGTCCCATCGTGTTCAACTGCAAAAACTCCCATTATCCCTTTCTTCAGAATATTTGTATACATCATAAAATATGGTTGAATTTCTTCATAGTTTCCAATTCTATCAGTCAGATAAGCCGCAAATGCTTTTGTTGGTAGAATCAAAATCCCACCAATAATCTTTTCTTGCATTATTCCGATTGCAATTTTATTTAAAGCTCTGTGAGAAGACGAAATATTGCCAGTTTCCCATTCTACTGCAAATATTCCTCTTGAAGTTACCTTGACGACATCCACAGGACCAGGATTCATTCCATCACTAAATGACAACCGATATTCGGATTTCCAACCCTTTGAAACCAAATATTTAACAAAATTTTCTTTAATTGGTACAACTCCATTTCCCTTAATTGCAGGATTAATAATGAATTTATCATTCAGATACCAAACTATTGACGAAATTGCGATATCAATTTCTAAGTTGATTTGAATGAACTCATCAGAAGCCATAAATTCATCATCCAAAACAAAATATCTCTTGTGACTAGCCTCCATAATTCAATTCAATTTGACTGATAATAGAGCTAGGAGATACGGTAAGCGCTTTTGATAAACTGAACAAAGTCGTTAGAGTCGGCTGCCTCAAACCTCTTTCGAGTAGAGAAACATAAGTTCTATCGAGGTTGGATAGTTCAGCCAACTTTTCTTGACTAAATCCCCTATCAACCCTCAATTCCTTCAAAACTTCCCCAAAAAGAACCTCAATCATTCATAATATAGTTATTCACAAATGTGTTGATAAATTCCAATCCAAACCACGGACTATAGTCTGCATAAAAGCATATCTTTGCTAAAAGTAAAACGATGAAAAATCCTTTCTTTAATGCATGTGAAATAGTTGATGGCGACACGGCCGGCATCAAATTATTAGCTAAGAAATTAGATATTAATATCAAAACGCTTCACTTCTATAATGACAATAATATTTTGCCGTTCGAGCACGATTTACAAAAGGTGCTTTCAGTTTTGAATATTGATGAATTGACGTTTAAGATCAGAATGGGGATTTTTGATTTCCACGTTAAAAGTCACCTTGCATCAATTTATAACGGAAAGATTAATAAGGTAATGCCTAATAGACTTTCAAAAAACGAATCAAGATCACCTATTTTTCAAACCGATCGAGGAAAGTTGTATCATGGCGACTGTATAGAAGTTATGAAAACGCTTGAAAGCAATTCTGTGGATTTGGTATTTGCGGACCCTCCGTTTAATCTAAAAAAATTCTATTTATCAAATATTGATGATGACCTTCCTCAAAATGAATATTTAAAATGGACCGAAGACTGGTTGGAGGAATGCGTAAGAATACTGAAAGTAGGAGGGTCTTTATTTCTGTGGAATATTCCAAAATGGAATACATATATTTCTAATTTTTTAAATTATCGCCTAAAATTTAGACATTGGATTGTGGCGGATATAAAATGCAGCTTGCCTATTTCAGGAAAATTATATCCTTCTCATTATTCAATTCTATATTATGTAAAAGGTGAAAAAGCAAATGTTTTCAAACCTGATAGAATGCCAATGGAGATTTGCCCAAAGTGTTATACAGATCTTAAAGATTATGGCGGATATAAAGATAAAATGAATCCTAAAGGTGTTAACTTAACTGATGTGTGGTATGATATACCTCCAGTTAGACATCGGAAATACAAAAGGAGAGAAGAAGCGAATGAACTATCTATAAAGCTTCTAGATAGAATTATTGAACTATCTACAGAGGAAAATGATATTGTATTTGATCCTTTTGGCGGTTCAGGAACAACCTATATTACAGCAGAATTAAAAAACAGAAATTGGATAGGAATTGAACTAGGACCGGTTGATACAATAATAGATCGCTTTGAATTAATGAACGAAGAATCTTCTTTATTAGCTAGGTATCGCATAAATTATAATAGACTATTTCCAGAATCAATAAAAGTAAAAAGGAATCAACTTCATTTATGGACGGACGAAACGTTCGCATAATAATTCAGCGCACAGCTATGCAAAATTTGGACATTTGGGAGGTTTGATCATTTAGGTTTCTTTGCAACACCGTCGTTGGCTGAAAGATTTTGTCCTCGCACAAATTTCGGCTAGTTCCAAAACGTTACACGAAGAATCCAATAGTCAATAGTTCAAAGAATCCATCCCTTGTCAATAAACAGAAGGAAATAGCAGTTTAAATGGATTATCCTATAATAACTAATAAACTCTTTGATTCAATTACCCTTCTTTAACGGAATTTAGAATCGACAGAATTATCTCATTCAGCTCATCTCCCCGCGTTAACGTCATCACATGTGAGCCTTTATCAATTTTGAAATGTGCTTTTACATTAATAATCGGTAAGGTGCGATCATCCGTTCCGTGAATGTGGATAATATCATCATTGTAATGTTCTCTTTGCCAGTTAATGATCATATTTACCGTTCTTTTGTAATAAATAGGGCTTTTGCTGCCAAGCATGCTTTTAAAGATGTCCTTACTTTTGTTACGGTCGGGCTCAACGATAGGCTGAAGAACTTGTGCGCCCCATTTGATAAGCCTCTTTGGAGTGATGCTATGCAGCCATTTAATATTTTTAAATTTATAGCGCATGGGCAGCTCGTGTCGATTTTTAGCACTTGAGACAATTATGATTTTTTCCGGTTTCAAAATATCGGCTAATTCCGAGCATATCATACCTCCGAGAGAAACCCCAATTAATATGTACTTTCCTGTTGTATCAATCTGTCTGCAAATAATACCGGCATAATCAGCCATCGTCGCTCCTTTCTCAGGAACAGGATAATTAACATGTACCATTCTGAAATTACTTCCAGGTTTTATTTTTGAAAACAGTCGTTCGTCAGCACCCTGTCCTGGGAAAAGATATACCGTGGTCATCGCTTCTGAGGTAAAGCAGATCAATCTGTGTTCACCGGAACAGCAGTTGAATCGCGTATCCCGTAAAGATCAACTAATTCCAGCTTCTTTATCCTTGATTTTATTGCCCCGGCATTTCGACCGAAGTGCGACGTCATTTGCGGGATATCAATTCCCTTGCAATATAAAGTCGTCAGCTCATCATCCAGTTGGGGCGTCCACGGTTTATATGCTTCTTTATGTATTGCACGAAACTTTTCAAGTGAATATGTTTTTTCGGTCTTTGGTATTGCTGAGGCGGCAGTTGCAGCAGGTCTGAATTTTTCCATTGTTACAGGTGATAATTTTCCTTTCTCACCTGCCCTTTTCTTTTCCGATTTAATTATCCGGATTTGTTCCGAACCTGAAACGCCTTCAGGCACTATTGATTCAGGAATGTGAATCCTGTTGCGGGTGCGCGTTACAGCAACATATAAAAGGTTGATTTCTTCATTTAATTTTGAGATATCTGGCGCATCATCACCAATCTCCTCCATTAATTTCTCCAGCTTTTCTTCATTTATAAAATCATCCGCCAGATAAACTTCATCGTATTCCATTCCCTTGCAGCGATGCACAGTAGAAAAAATCATCCCGGCCTGATGTTTTTCATGATTTCCAAGGTGTCTCTCTTTTATTTTTTTTATCAGCCCGGGAATATCATTTCCATATTTTTTCACAATGCCCAGCATCATTCCCAGCTCCTTCTCGTCTGTCTTTTCGATGTAATCCTCCAACTCTTTAACGTTCTTCATTGTTTTAATCAACGGATCTCTTATAAACTTGCGCTTATTGCTCCAGAGATTTAAAACATCGTACAACGAAGCTCCTTCATCTGCATAGGTATAAGAACTAAAATTTCCCTCAAAATAAATTGAATCCCTGCTTTCTTCAGTAAATTCAATCGCTTTTAACAACAACGAAAGATTTGTTCTTGCGAGCGTCGCTTTTGATTTCACAGCGGATGAATTTCCCTTTCCTGTGATTGCAACGGGTTTATATGTTCCGGTTTGATTTTTCCACTTTAGAATTTCAATAGAAAGATCTGCGATTTGTTTTCCGAAACGGAAGCTCTCTGAAAGATGATACTCTTCAAACACTGCCTTTTCAAGCGAATTGATTGCATAGCGCCAACCATAGATCTGTTGGTTGGTATCTCCCACAATAACCTTCGTTGCAGGTTGCTTTAAGAATACATCCAGCATCGCAGCCGAAGCGTCCTGCCCTTCGTCAAACAATATATAATCATACGCTAAAACAGGAGCAGAAAGCTGGAATTTTTTCAAATAAAAATCATGCGTTATTTCAATCGCTGCACTATCCATTTTACCAAGAATAACACGGGTTTGTTTTTCAATAAAGGAATGAAATGTTTTGACAAATTTCCGTGCTTTCGGGTCGAAGACTGCATCAAGATAGTTTAGATCCTGCACCCTTTCTTTATCGCTGTTGCAGAAGTATGAAATGAATTTTAAAATGTGGTTGGAAATAACGAACTCGTTGTGCTTATCACCCGACATTTTTATTCCAAGGAACCCGGCAATTTCATGGCTTTTATAATTGTCCTGTTTTATTCTGTATTTACTTCCCGGAATAATGTGTTGATAGGCGAGTGAATGTGCTGTTTCGACTTTTACATTATTTAATCCTTTTGCAGCGAAACGTTTTGCGGCTTCTGTTTTAACAGATTTATTAAAAGCGAGGTACAGAATCTTGCTTTCCGGCGGACGGGTTGCAGCGTATTCAATAACAGTGGTGGTTTTACCCGAACCAGCGATAGCGTTGATTTTAATATTTCCGGTTGAATTAATAATATCTAGTTGTTGTTCGGTTAATTGCATATGGGTTATGAGTATTAAGTATTAAGTTGAGGGCTGAGGGTTGAGGGTTGAGGGTTAAGGGTTAAGGGTTGAGGGTTAAGGGTTAAGGGTTAAGGGTTGAGGGTTGAGGGTTGAGGGTTAAGGGTTAAGGGTTAAGGGTTAAATGTAAAATGTAAAATGTAAATTTCGCGGTAATATATGTTACATGATTTTAAGAGAATTAATCTCATTAAATTCTTGTCTTAATACTAAATACTAAATACTAAGGGTTGAGGTAATTTAAAAAATTCGATCTTTAATATGAAATATCTTAAAGGTATATTGAATTTTCTTAATTGAAAAATGAATATAGAAAGACCTTCGGAAAGTAATCAACACGCCTGTTAATAAAATTTATTCAGCTATTTCAATCCCGCTTCCAGTACCCTTATTTCTCTCGAAAGTGACCCGCCCTTATAAAGAATATTATGCACAAATGCGCAGATCGGTAGATCAACCTTTAACGTTTCGTTTACTTCCATTAATGATTTGGCCGCATAAAAGCCTTCCGCAATCATATTCATTTCCAACTGAGCCGACTTTACCGTATAACCTTTCCCAATCATTTGTCCGAAAATACGATTACGACTAAACTGCGAATAAGCCGTTACCAGAAGATCTCCCAGGTACGCGCTTTCATTAAGATCCCGCTCTTCGTTTGGAGAAACTGCCTCCAGGAAACGACGCATTTCCTGCATCGCATTAGAAACAAGAACGGCCTGGAAATTATCTCCGTAATTCATTCCACGCGTGATTCCAACTGCAAGGGAAAAAATATTCTTCATTACAGTTGCATATTCAATTCCCTGCACATCACCTGTAATTACATGGGTGTGAATATAGCGGCAATTAAGCATATGGGACATTTTCTGCGCAAGCTCGCCATCGACTGCAGAAATGGTAAGATAAGACTGCCGCTCCATCGCTACTTCTTCCGAATGGCAAGGCCCGGCAATGATTCCGAGCTGAATTGGACGTAAATCAAACTTCCCGATCAGGTAATCCGAAATCACCTGGTGCTCTTCTGGAACCATTCCTTTAATGGCCGAAAAAATGGACTTATTCTTAAACCATCCGGCATTCGCATCCGCAAACGTTTGATTTACGAACGCGGCGGGTAAGGCGAGAATAATAACGTCGGCGGCATCAAATACCTCTTTAAGCGAAGACGAAGGATTTACTTTCGCCATATCCAGCTGAATGTCGCTAAGATATTTGGGATTATGGGAGTATTGCTTAATATGATTTGCCTGCTCCTGGGAACGCATCCACCAATGAACATTGATGGGGCTTTCGTTCAATATTTTTACGATTGCAGTCGCCCAGCTTCCTGCACCGATTACGGCCACGGAAGGCATATGAGGAGAATTATTGCCCGTCATGCTAATTGATTAATGAACAGATACAGGCTGAAACATCTCCTGCAGCTTCGTTACGGTATAATCAATTTCCTCTTTTGTGTTGTATTTACTAAATGAAAAACGGACGTTAGCCCTCGTCGAATCAGCATTCAGTGCTTTCAGAACATGTGATCCAATGTCGGTTCCTGATGAACACGCGCTGCCACCAGACGCAGCAACACCGTTGATATCAAGGTTAAATAAAAGCATATCTCCCGCTTCATTCGCTGGAAAACAAACATTCAAAACTGTGTAAAGCGAATCATCAGAAGTATCACCATTAAAGCTGACTCCCGGAATTGTCTCCTCCAACTTTGATTTGAGATAATTTTTCAATGACCGAATTTGCTTTTCGTGCTCCTTCATATCGCGATGAGCAACTTCCATTGCCTTTGCCAGCCCTACAATTCCATAAAGATTCTCTGTTCCGCCACGCATATTTCGTTCCTGAGAGCCACCGTAAATCAAAGGCTGAATTTTATTTCCCGCCCTGATATAAATAAATCCGACGCCTTTGGGACCGTGAAATTTATGAGCGGCACAATTAATAAAATCAATGGGAATTTCCTGAAGA